>Ga0137412_10003395_pt1 | contig 12713 bp, 9 predicted proteins | sample CZODoug2_1_16fun_FD_122160 | JGI IMG/M metagenome (GOLD analysis project Ga0137412, IMG submission 122160) | Vadose zone soil fungal communities from Angelo Coast Range Reserve, California, USA - CZODoug2_1_16fungal (Hybrid Assembly) | ecosystem: Environmental > Terrestrial > Soil > Vadose zone...
TCCGGGTGAAGCTTTTTCCACAGATAGGCGAAATAGAGGCCCCCGGGGCCTCCGCCGATCACGGCGATGCGCAAGATTTTCCTCCTCCATGCAAACAGACGTCATTCGGAATCGATAACGAGCTGACCGTCAATCCGTCATCGCCAAAAGGGAGGCGCGGCGGTCAGCCCAGCTAATCAGCCAGCACTATTCGGCAGCTTATCGGATCAGGGGCGGCTTGCGCTACACGCAGCGGCGCACCCACACACCGTTCACCAATACCCTGCGGCAGGCGGCAACGACCGGAGGACGTCTCACGACAACCGCGCCCCGATAGCCGGCGCAGCCTGCGCGATGGACGCCACGGGCGCAAACCACCGCATTGGCGTCAGTCGTCTCAACGGTCATCGTGGCGGCAAAGGTCAGGATGGCGGATGCGATAAGCAAAAATGAACGCGCGTTGTTCTCCCTGATTTGTCCTTGTTGATCGGCCAAGCAACGTTTTGACGGACGCATTTCGATTCCCGCATGCGTCCAACACGGGTCAAGTCAGGTGATCCGCCTTCTTGCTTCTTGATCGCGGAGCCGTTGTATTGAGACTTTCGGAAAGTCGCTGTTTGAGCCATGCGATCGGGCCAATCCGTTCGATGCCGACCGCAGAAGGAGAAATCATGCAGGATATCAAAAGCAGGTGGCTTACGCTCTACGCCGAGCATATCGAGCAAACCTCCAAGGAAATATTCGGTCATGTCGAAAAGTTGATCGTGGGAACGTTGATCGTCTCGGCGGGAGCGCATGTCTCGAGCACCGAGCCGGCCATCGTTCTGTTCGGCTATTTGCGTCACGGCCTCGTCGGCCGCGGCGTCGAACTGTTCGGCGTTGTCCTTCTCGTCCTGAATTTCCTCGACGGATTTTGTAAACTTGCAAAACTGAATTGGCATGCCGCGTATCAGATCGTCATGTCGATCTGCTACGTCGTCTTGTCGGTCCGATTAATCCAGTTGATCCTAGCCTTTCGCGGCGAGTAGCGGTCGGTCTGCGAAACCATGCAGGCTACCGGCAGAACATGCCCGCATCTCAATTTAATGCGCCGCGAACTGAGCCAGAACTTCCTTGCAGGCGGGGGAAAGGGAGGCGGCCTGGGTCGCCAGACATCGCGCGATGCGGCCACCGCCGGGTGCAACGCCCCCGCAAAGCGCGCGAACGTCTCCGCCACATGCCGACCTCACGACGAATAATTCTTCGCGCGGCCGCATCGGCCGCAGCACCAGCGCGGGAGCCGGCGCTGCTGCAGGGCTGGTGGTTGCCGCGGTTGCCGAAGCGGCGCCCGCTGCGGGCGTTGTTGCGCCGCCACCGGCTGCGTTGACGGCCTGCTGGCAGTTGCCGGAGAGTTTCGACTTGTTCTTCTCGAGACATTGCAGCGCCGGGGCGCCACCGGTCGGCACACCGGCGCAGACTTTCCGATAGTCGGAGCGGCACGCGCTGCGTATCGCGGCAACTTGCGCGTCGCTTGGTTTCTTGGCCGCTGTGCTTTCCGCCGCTTTGGGGACCGCGGTTTCGGCTGCCGGTTTGGCCGCGGTTTCGGCGGCCGGCTTGGCCGTTGTTGCGGCGGCCGGGGCGGGCTCGGCCTTGGACGCAGCCGGAGCCTCTACGGCACGCACCGCGGTCTGGCATGACGACGACAGGCTCGACATGTTTTTCTGCAAACATTGCAGCGACGCCGCGCCGCCCGGCGGGACGCTGGCGCAATGGGCCTCATAGTCCGAGCGGCATTCGGATCGAATGGCGTTGCGCTGGGCATCGGTCGGCGCTTGTGAAAATGCCGGCGTCGCCACCGCGAACAGGGCGGTTACGATGAATGCCGCGTGCGCCGCTGCAGGTACCAACGTGTTGATCATTTCAAAAAATCCCTATTGTTGTCGCGGGGGGCCGACGCTTCAACGGAAATGAAACTTTGAAAAAGTCGATCAAAAATTTTCAGTAGCATCATTTTCTTTTTCGAGTTCTACTGCAAGTAGATTGTTGCTATTCGCGCATCGCGGAAAATCTTCGAACAGAAAGCTTGCGCTGCAACAGGATCAGATGGGGCACTGCAATGAAGCCAGCGCGTTCGCCAGCGTACACCAGGCTGAACGGCGCCGTGAGGCATAGAGCCGCCGCTATCTCCCGCATTGCATTCGCCATATCGGCGGTCGTCGCGCTAAGCGCTTGTGAACAAAATAGTTTTGTGCCGCCGCCGCCGCCGAAGGTGGAGGTCGGACTGCCCGTGCAGCGGAACGTCACGCGTTATCTCGAGGCCACCGGCAACACCGCTCCGATCAAGTCGGTCGATCTGGTCGCGAGGGTGCAGGGGGTGCTGCAATCGATCAACTATCAGGACGGCACACTGGTCAAGGAAGGCACGACGCTGTTCACGATCGAGCCCGAGACCTACAAGCTGAAGCTTGAGCAGGCGCAGGCGGCCGAGGCCGGCGCGCAGGCCTCGCTGAAGCAGGCCGAAGCCGACTTCAAGCGCCAGTCGGATCTGGTCGCGAGGCAAGCCGTCTCGCAGGCGACGCTGGATCAGTCCACGTCTTCGCGCGACAACGCCCAGGCCAACCTGCAGCAGGCCCAGGTCAACACCAAGATCGCGGCGGTCAATTACGGCTATACCAACGTCGTCGCGCCGTTCGACGGCATCGTCAGCGCGCATCTGGTCTCGGTCGGAGAACTGGTCGGCGCGTCATCGCCGACCCAGCTTGCGACCATCGTGCAGCTCGATCCGATCTACGTGAATTTCAACGTCAACGAACAGGACGTGCTGCGGATTCGGGAAGAAGCCCGGCGGCAGGGGATCACGGTGAGCGATCTCAGGCAGTTGCCGATCGAGATCGGATTGCAAACCGAAAGCGGCTATCCGCACAAGGGCAAGCTCGATTATATCTCGCCGACACTCAATCAGTCGACCGGAACGCTGGCGGTGCGCGGCGTGCTGCCGAATCCCGATCGCGTCCTGTTGCCCGGATTTTACGTTCGCGTCCGCGTCCCCTTTGACCAGGAGCCGAACGCGCTGCTGGTCCCCGACGTCGCGCTGGGCAGCGATCAGGCCGGGCGATATCTGCTGGTCGTGAACGGCGAAAGTGTCGTCGAGCAGCGCAAGGTCCGGACCGGGCCGGTGGAGGGTGAGTTGCGCGTCATCGAAAGCGGCCTGAAGCCGGATGATCGCGTCGTCATTGCCGGGCTGTTGCGCGCGATTCCCGGCCAGAAGGTCGATCCGCAGCTCCAGAAGATCGAAGCGCCGCCGGCATCGGCCAAATAGGACCGGTCATGATTTCGAAATTCTTCATCGAGCGGCCGGTTCTTTCCAACGTCATCGCGATCCTGATGATCCTGATCGGCGGCGTGTCCCTGTTCAGCCTCGCGGTTGCGCAATATCCCGATGTCGTGCCGCCGACGGTGCAGGTCACGACCCGCTATCCCGGCGCCAGCGCCAAGACCGTCATCGATACCGTGGCGCTGCCGATCGAGCAGCAGGTCAACGGTGTCGAGGACATGCTCTATATGCAGTCCTATAGCGGGGCTGACGGCACCTACTCGCTGACGGTGACGTTCAAGATCGGCACCGATCTCAATTTCGCGCAGGTGCTGGTGCAGAACCGCGTGTCGAGCGCGCTGTCGCAGCTCCCGCAGTCGGTCCAGAACCAGGGCGTCACCGTGCAGAAGAAGTCCACGGCGATCCTGTTGTTCGTGACGTTGACGTCCCCGAATTCGACCTACGACAGCCTTTTCCTCAGCAACTACGCGACGATCAACATTCGCGACGAGCTGTCGCGGCTGCCCGGCGTCGGCAACGTCACCGTGTTCGGCGCCGGCCAGTATTCGATGCGGGTCTGGCTCGACCCGAACAGGCTGCAGGTGCGCGGGCTGATGCCGCAGGACGTCATTTCCGCGATCCAGCAGCAGAGCCAGCAGGTGACCGCGGGCCAGATCGGCATGCCGCCGACGCCTGCCGGACAGGCGTTCCAGTACACGCTGAACGTCAACGGACGGCTCGACGACAAGGATCAATTCGAGGATATCATCGTCAAGACCGGCAACGTTGGCGATGTGACCCGCGTCCGTGACGTCGGTTGGGTGGAGCTCGGAGCCCAGACCTACAGCCAGGTTTTCTCGCTCAACAACAAGCCGGCAACCGGCATTGGCGTATTCCAGTCGCCCGGCGCCAACGCGCTTGAAGTCGAGCAGGCGGTGAAGAAAAAGATGGCGGCGCTGGCGGCGCAATTTCCGCAGGACGTGAAGTACGACACGCCGTTCGACACTACCAAATTCGTCTCGGAATCGATCAAGGAAGTCTACAAGACGCTGATCGAAGCCGGCCTCCTCGTCCTCGTCGTGATCCTGATCTTCCTGCAGGATTGGCGCGCGATGCTGGTGCCGGCGACGACGGTGCCGGTCACGATCATCGGCGCCTTCGCCGCGATGGCGGCGCTCGGTTTCACGGTTAACATCTCGACTTTGTTTGCAATCGTGCTCGCCATCGGCATCGTGGTGGACGACGCCATCGTCGTCGTCGAAGGCGCCGCCCATAATATCGAGCAGGGCATGTCCGGCCATGACGCCGCCATCAGCGCCATGGACGCGCTGTTCGCGCCGATCGTCGGCATCACGCTGGTGCTGATCTCGGTGTTCCTGCCGGCGGCGTTTCTGCCGGGATTGACCGGCAGGATGTACTCGCAATTCGCGCTGGTGATTGCCGCGACCGCGCTGCTCAGCGCCGTCAACGCGGCCACGCTGAAACCGACGCAGTGCGCGCTCTGGCTGCGCCGGCCGGTGCCGCCGGAGCAGCGCAACTTCTTCTATCGCGGCTTCAACGCGGTCTATAACCGCCTCGAGCGGGGTTATGCCGGGCTGATCGGTCGCCTTGTCGCTCACAGCAACCTGTCGGTGATCTCGGCTCTCATCCTGATCGGCATCGCCGGTTATGGCCTGTCGCGGGTGCCGACCGGCTTCATTCCCATCGAGGATCAGGGCTACCTGCTGGTGGCCGCACAACTGCCCGATGGCGCGGCGCTCGACCGCACCCAGCACGTGCTCGACCAGATCAGCGAACTGGCCGGCAAGACCCCGGGCGTCGATCAGGTGATAAGCATAGCCGGCATATCGGCGCTCGACAATTCTTCGAGCCTCGCCAACGCGGGCGTCGCCTATCTGATCCTGAAGGAGTGGAGCGCGCGCGGCGCGGGCCAGGATCTGCGATCGCTGTTCGTCGGTTTGAACGAGAAGCTGGCAGCGATTGCCGAGGCGCGGATTCTGGTGGTTCCGCCGCCGCCGATTCAGGGCATCGGCAACGCGGCCGGTTTCGCCATGCAGGTCCAGCTCCGTGACGGCAATTCCGATTTCGGCAAACTGCAGGCCATCGCCGGCGCTATCGTCGCCAATGCACAGACGCAAAGCGCCCTGCAGCGCGTCAGTTCGTCGTTCCGTTCGATGGTGCCGCAGTTCGACGTCGCGGTGGACCGGATCAAGACCCAGACCCTGCATGTCACGACCGACCAGATATTCTCGACGTTGTCGTCTTATATGGGCTCGACCTACGTCAACCAGTTCAACAAGTTCGGCCGCACCTTCCAGGTCTACACCCAGGCGGATTCGCAGTTTCGCCTGACCCCGCGGGACCTTGAAAAACTGATGGTGCGCAACAGCCAGGGCGACATGATCCCGCTCGGCACGGTGGCGAAGATTACGCCGGCGGTGGGGCCGTCACTGATCAGCCTGTATAATCTCTATCCGTCCGCGACGGTCATCGGCTTGCCGGCCACGGGCTATAGCTCCGGCCAGTCGATGACACTGATGGAAGAAATCGCCGGCAAAACCCTGCCGCCGGGGACCGGCTATGAGTGGACGGCGATGTCGTATCAGGAGAAGGTTGTCGGTGGTCAGATCTACTACGCGTTCGGCCTTGCCTTGTTGCTCGTGTACCTGGTGCTGGCCGGTCAATATGAAAGCTGGTACGCGCCGATCTCGGTGATCCTGGCCGTGCCGCTTTCGCTGCTCGGCCCGATGGCGGTGCTGACGGCACTGCGGATCGAGAACAACCTCTATACCCAGATCGGGATCATCCTGCTGATCGCGCTGTCGGCGAAGAACGCCATTCTGATCGTCGAAGTGGCGCTCGAGCTTCATGTGCGCGATCGCAAGCCGCTGCTCGAATCGGCGGTCCAAGCGGCGCGGGCGCGATTCCGGCCGATCCTGATGACGTCGTTTGCCTTCATCCTCGGCGTGGTGCCGCTGGTGCTTGCGACCGGCGCCGGCGCCAGCGCCCGCAAATCGATCGGCATCACCGTATTCAGCGGCATGATTGCTTCGACCTGCCTCGCTGTGCTGTTCGTTCCGACGTTTTTTGTCGTGGTTCAACGGTTCGAGAACTGGCTCGCGGCGCGAAAGACGACAACAACCGGTGCACCGACCGCCTCTCGGGCGGGACCTTAAAGAGACTTGCCTGAACGGATACGGGCTTGGCGCGTGTGCCCATAACTCCCAGAGCAACGCTTGACCGGTGTCCCCTTTGGATCGTTTTCGTCTTGCCCAAACTATTCCAGAGGTTCTGGGCGCAATCGCAACCGGGTGAATTCGCAATTGTCTTCCTTGCGAGTCGTAATCTCTCCGGAAGCCCCCAAACTGGAGTTCTACGCTGTCATGAACCCACGCTTTTAGTCCGCCTCGAGCTTGCGCGCCCTACACCTTGATCATCCGCTTGCCGCGGTTTTCGCCGGCCAGCAATCCGATCAGCGCCTTCGGCGTGTTCTCCAGGCCGTTGATGACGTCCTCCTGAACCTTGAGTTTGCCGGAGGCGACCCAGGATTGCAGGTCATTCAGCGCCTCATCGCGCTGATCCATGAAGTCCATCACGATGAAGCCCTGCATGGTCAGCCGCTTGACCACGATCAGGCCGGGCACGCCGCGCGGTCCGGTCGCGGACGGCACGCCGTCATATTGCGAGATCGCGCCGCAGCAGGCGATGCGGCCGCGATTGTTCATCTGTGCCAGGCAGGCTTCGAGAATGTCGCCGCCGACATTGTCGAAATAGACATCGATGCCCTTCGGCGCCGCCGCCTTCAGGGCTTTGAATACCGCGCCGTCCTTGTAGTCGACCGCGGCATCGAAGCCGAGTTCGGACGTGAGCCAGTTGCACTTGTCCTTGCCGCCGGCGATGCCGACCACGCGGCATCCCTTGATCCTGGCGATCTGGCCGACGATCGACCCGACCGAGCCGGCCGCCGCCGAGACCACGACGGTCTCGCCGGCCTTCGGCTTTCCGACATCGAGCAGCCCGAAATAGGCGGTCAGACCGGCGATGCCATAGACGCTGAGCAGATGCGTCATCGGCTCGACCTTCGGCATCTTGGTCAGATGCTTTGCGGGGACAACAGCGTAATCCTGCCAGCCGGTATCGCCGAACACGATGTCGCCCGGCGCGAGCCCCGGCGCTTTCGATGACACCACCTCGGCGATGCCGCCGCCGGCCATGACGGTGTTGGCCTCGACCGCCGCGCGATAGGTCGCGCCGTGCATCCAGGCCCGGTTGGCGGCATCCAGCGAAATATAGCGTACCCGCAGCAACGCCTCGCCATCCCCGGGTTCCGGGATGGCGCCCTTGGACATCTTGAAATGCTCTGGTCCGAGTTTCCCGGCGGGCTTCTCAACCAGCAAAACCTGGCGATTGACGGTATCGTTCATCGCATTTCCTCCCAAGTGTCGGTTCTTGATGCAGATGACCGCGCAGAAAACGCTCAACTGCACACATTGTGCGCTGCGCACGACGCTAGTCGTGGCACATTCATTTCACAACGGAAACCTTGTGGCAAACCTTGCCGGTGCTTGAAGCGTGTTGCGTCGCTCCCGGAATCTGCCAAACTCGGAGCCGCCGCAACTTACGGGGGGTAAAATGTCGAACAGGTTTACGCAATATATTCTGATCGCGATGGCGCTTGGCATTGTGATGGGGACGCTGGTTTTCAATTATCTCCCCGACAGCCGGGTGGAAATCGCAGCCGACGTAAACCTGATCGCGATGCTGTTCCTGCGCCTGATCAAGATGATCATCGCGCCCCTGGTGTTTGCGACCCTGGTCGGCGGCATCGCCCACATGGGCAGCGGCTCCAAACTCGGGCGGATTTTCGCAAAGACCATGGGCTGGTTCGTCAGCGCCTCGTTCATCTCGCTGCTGCTCGGTCTGGTGATGGTCAATCTGTTGCAGCCGGGTTCGAATTTCCCCGGCACCCTGCCGGACAAGACGCAATCCACGGGATTGCCGGTATCGGCGTTCTCGATCGAGAAATTCCTGACCCATTTGATTCCGACCTCGATCGCGGATGCGATGGCGCAGAACGAGATTCTCCAGATCGTGATCTTCGCGGTGTTCTTTTCGGTGGCGATGGGCGCCATGCCCGAGCGCTCCAAGCCGATGCTGGCGCTGATCGACGACCTCGGCCACATCATGCTGAAGGTGACGGGTTACGTCATGCTGTTTGCGCCGCTTGCGGTCTGGGCGGCGATCATGGCGACGGTGTCGAAGAACGGTCTCGGCGTGTTGTGGAAACTGATCGTGTTCATGGGCGGGTTCTATCTGTCGCTGATGCTCCTGTGGGGCATCCTCGTGGTGGTCGGCTTCGTCGTCATCGGGCCCAGATACAGTCATCTGTTGCGGCTGATCCGCGAGCCCCTGATGATCGCGTTCTCGACCGCGAGTTCGGAAGCCGCCTATCCCAAGACGCTCGAGGGCCTCAATCGCTTCGGCGCGTCGTCGCGGATCTCCAGCTTCGTGCTGCCGCTCGGCTATTCGTTCAATCTCGACGGCACCATGATGTATTGCACGTTTGCGAGCATCTTCATCGCGCAGACCTACCATATCGAAATGTCGCTCGGCACCCAGCTGGCGATGCTCGCGACCTTGATGATCACCTCGAAAGGTGTCGCCGGCGTTCCCCGCGCTTCGCTGGTCGTGATCGCCTCGACGTTGAGCCAGTTCGGCATTCCGGAGGCGGGGCTGTTGATGATCATGGGCATCGATACCTTCCTCGACATGGGACGCAGCGCCACCAATGTGATCGGCAACTCGCTCGCCACCGCGGTGGTGGCGAAGTGGGAGGGCGAACTCGCGCCCGAGCACGCGCTTGGCCCCGACGACGTCGTGCCGCCGGATATGGTCCCCGGCGAGGTGCCGGGAATGCAGCCCGGCCACGCATAGGAGGTCAGCCATGCGCACCCCTCTGAAGCGATGCATGCAGGCGGCAAGCCTCGTTGCCGCGGTGGTTTTGCTGGCCACGGCAGCAGGAGCCCAGACCGCGAGCGAAGGGCTGAGCCCGACGCTTGCCAATATCAAGAAAACGCATGTGGTGCGGCTGGGCTATCGCGAGAGCTCGCCGCCGTTTTCGTTTCTCGATCAGGCCAATCGGCCGATCGGCTACAGCCTTGAACTCTGCGAAGCCATCGTCGATGAGATCGGTGTCGAGGTCGACGACGCCAACTTGAGGATCGAATACGTCAAGGTCACCTCGGATGATCGGATTCCGGCGGTGGTGCAAAACAAAATCGATCTCGAATGCGGATCGACCACGGCCAATGCCGAGCGCGGCAAGCAGGTGGCGTTCTCGCCGCTGATGTTTGTCGCCGGCACCAAACTGATGGTGCCCAAAACTTCGACGGTCTCGGCGCCGAAAGACCTGCAGGGCAAGACCGTGGTGGTCACCAAAGGCACCACCAACGAGCAGGCGATGCATGCCGTCGACAAGAAGTTTACGCTTGGCCTCAATATCGTGACCGCGGCCGATCACGAGCAATCCTATCAGATGCTGGTAGACGGCAAGGCCGATGCGTTCGCGACCGACGACATCCTGCTCTACGGCCTGATCGCGCGGCACAAGGCGCAGGACAAATTTCGCGTCGCCGGCGAATATCTGTCCTACGATCCTTACGGCATCATGTTCCGCAAGGGCGAGCCGCAATTGGCTGGCGTTGTGGAACGGACCTTTCGCAAATTGGGTTCGAATCGCGACCTGATCCCGCTCTATAACAAATGGTTTGTCGCGCGCCTGCCCACCGGCGAGAAACTCAACGTCGCGATCTCGCCGCAACTCGAGGAAAGCTTCAGGGTACTCGACGATACGCAGGGCAACAGCAACAACTAGCATGATTTCGATCCTCATGGTGAGGAGCGCATCTTTGCGCGTCTCGAACCATGAGGCCGCCCCATCCTTCGAGAAGCGGCTAAGAGGCCGCTCTCAGGATGAGGTAAAGTACCGCTAGACTTCGTCAGAAAAACTTCAAATCCTGCGCCCGGCCGCCCCGCGCGACGGTGGCGTATTCGACGGCCAGGAACAATCCGCCGGCCACATATATCCTGCGCTTCTGCGACACGGCGAGGCTGTGGCCGACCGCCACGGCGTCCTCGATGGTTGCGGCGATCTGGATGATTGCTTCCGGATTGGCCTTCCGTGCCGCGGCGGCGATGTCGTCAGCTTCCGCGCCCTTGTGGTGCGCCGCGGTGCATATGATCGTGTCGAATGACGGCGCCAGCGCGCCGACGATCTCGTCGGCCTTCTTGTCGCGCGAGACGCCCACCACGAGAATCCAGTCCTCCGCGCCATAAGCCGCCTTGAGGCTTGCGAGCGATTGTCTGATGCCGTCGGGGGTGTGGCCGACGTCGATCACGGTGAGCGGGTCCTGATTGATAACCTCGAGGCGGCCGGGCCAGCTGATGTCGCGCAGGCCCGATCGCACGGCGGCTTCGATCCCGGCCGCGGCCTCGGTTGGCCGCGCGTGTCGCAGCCAGAGCAGGAACAGGGCGACCGCGATGGCGGCATTGTTGAACTGGAACGCACCCCGCAGGCTCATTTCGAGCCGACGAAAATCGTAACCCTCGAACTCAAGATCGAAGCGCTGCCGCGACGCCGCGACGGATTCACCGCCGAGCCTGATCTCGTCGCGGGCGAACAGGGATGCGACCTTGCGGTAGCGATTATATTCGATGATGTGCGGCCGCAGGCTTCGGCAATTTTCGCCATAGACGATGGCGCCGCCGGACGCACAGGCGTCGCTCTTGTCGGAAGCGATCAGTTGCAGCGAGTTACCCAGCAGTTCGACATGTTCGTAATCGACCGAGGTCACGCAAGTGAAGCGCGTGCCGACCAGGCGCACCGGGTCGTAGCGGCCCCCGATGCCGGCCTCGAACACCGCGAAATCGCATCCTTGCTCCGCGAAATACAGGCAGGCCAGCGCGAACAAGGCTTCGAACGCGCCGAACTGTTCATGGCTCCGCCGTGAAAGCCCGGTGATGGCAGTCTCGATCCGTAAAACGAGCCGCGCCAGGTCCGCATCGCCGATGGGAGCGCCATCGATCTGAAGCCGTTCGTTAAACCGATAAAGATGCGGCGAGGTGAACAGCCCGGTTCGCAAGCCATAAGCGTGGGCGATGCCGGCGCAGAACGCCGCGGTGCTGCCCTTGCCGTTGGACCCCGTCACCACGACCGAGACGCGCGACAGTCTTTCCCGATCTACCGCGACAGCATCGAGCAGCTCGGCCACCCGTGCCAGACAAACGCCATCGCCGTATTTCGGAAGGTCAAACACCAATCAATCCCATCGCTGAAAACGTATGATGCCAGATTTTCAGGATCAGATCGCTTCGGCCGGATTGCTCCAGCAGCCGGATCGACGGATTCGAGTTGACCTCGATAACTCGCATGGCTTCCGGATCTCCGCCGATATCGGTGAACATGTCCACCGCGGCGACGCGAAGTCCAAGCGCCCGGGCGGCCTTCCGCGCCAGTGTGAATGCGGCATCGGAAGGAGGTGCCTCGAGAACCATGGTTCCTCCCGCGCTCAGATTCATCCGTCCGGGAATGTCCCAACGCTTGCCTTTGGGCAGCACGAAGTCCAGCGAAGGGTCACGGTCCGCGGTCACGGCAACAGGCGAAAGTCCCCGGGATCGCAAAGCCGCGTTGTGCGCGGTCAAGAGATCGCCGATGGTACGTACGCCGTCGCCCAGAATTGAGGGCGGATATTTCCGCGCCGTATAGACAATCTCATCATCGAGCAGAAAAACGCGGTATTCGGTTCCCGAGACGATCCGCTGGATCAATATCGAGTCGTAGGATTGCGCGACCTCATCGAGATAGCTGCGGAACGACGCCTCTCCGTGGATGGCTTGTGCGAAATCGCCGCGCGATCCCAGCAGCGGTTTGACGAAAGCCGATGCATCCAGCTTTCTGAAATGTTCGAGCGCGTCTTCGCGTTCATGGCCCGCGGGGCGATGGGCACGATGCCGATCGTGCAGAAAGAAATATTCGCCGCCGAGCGCCGGCGCGCCGGCGCGTTCAAGAATGATGTTGGTGAAGTATTTGTCCGATGCCAGCGTCGAGGCTGTGGCGTTGTTTTGCGGATACCATGAACATCGCCCGGCGCCGAAATAAATGGTCCTGGTCGGCGAGGCGACGCTGAACACAAGTCCGGTTCCGCCGTCGATGTCCTGGAATGTCAGCCCGAACTCAGCGCAGGCGTACTCGGCGCAGACCGATTGGTCCGGATAGGAACTCGGCTTTCCCGATCGAAAATCTTCCAGACTTCGCATGCAATTTCCGACGGTCTACTAGTTCGAATTGCGTGTCTCAGCTTTAACGAAAGTTCGGAGCGAGCGCGGCAATTAACTGCCGGTACAACGACAGATTCAGCAAGTTAATTTCGCGTTCCCGGCGTAT
>Ga0137412_10003396_pt1 | contig 12713 bp, 13 predicted proteins | sample CZODoug2_1_16fun_FD_122160 | JGI IMG/M metagenome (GOLD analysis project Ga0137412, IMG submission 122160) | Vadose zone soil fungal communities from Angelo Coast Range Reserve, California, USA - CZODoug2_1_16fungal (Hybrid Assembly) | ecosystem: Environmental > Terrestrial > Soil > Vadose zone...
GGCCTGGCGACAATCCCGACCGAGCTGTACGACGCCGCGAAGGTCGACCGGGCAGGAGTCTTCCAACGGTTCCGCGAAGTGACCGCGCCGTGGCTGTTGCATTCCCTGTTGATCGTGCTGATATTGGAGACGATGAACGCATTCCGCGCGTTCGACACGATCTACGTGCTCACCGGCGGTGGCCCGGGTGATGCCACCAACGTCATCGCGCTGCTGAATGTCCGTACCGTGCTCACCTATACCGACTTCGGTCTGGGCAGCGCGTACGCGTGGGTGATCACGCTCATCACGTTGATTGTCTCCATTGGATACGTAGCGCTCCTCCACAAGCGCGGGAGTTTCGAGCTATGAGCACCGCCGAGACCACGTTGCAGGCACGGTCCGGAAACGTCGCGCTGACCGCGCCACCGCGCATCCCGTTGCGGTATCGGTGGCCGATCCGCAAAATCGTTGTCTACACCATTGCGAGTATTTTCGGGCTGTTCATCGTGCTTCCGTTCTATTGGATTGTCGCGATGAGCTTCATGAACAAGGTGGATGCAAACGCCGTCCCGCCGCAGTGGATACCGCACCATCCCACGCTGTCGAACTATCTGGCGTTTGTCCGGCCAAACAGCGGGCAAGCATTGTTGGGGTCCCGGGCGGTCAGCGACACACCGTATGCCCTGCGCAACAGCCTGATCGTGGCGACTGCAACCGCCGTGCTCAATCTGGCGCTCGGCACGCTGGCGGCCTATTCATTCTCCAGGCTGCGGTTTCGCGGGAGCCGGTTGCTACTGATGCTCTACCTGCTCACCCGGATGGTGCCCGGCATCGCGATCGTGATCCCGTTCTATCTGCTGATGCGCCAGCTGCACCTGCTCGACTCCTATGCCGGCCTCATTCTCTCCTATACGACATTCGCGCTGCCGATCACGATCTGGATATTGAAGGACTACTTCCGGTCGGTGCCGAAGGAGCTCGAGGATGCCGCCCGGGTCGACCGATGCGGTTGGTTCCGGATGATGCGGTCGGTCTTCCTGCCGATCGCGGTGCCGGGGCTGGTCGCGGCGGCGATCTTCGCGTTTATGACCGCGTGGAACGACTTCATGTTCGCGCTGTTCCTGACCAGTACGAGCAAGAGCGAGACAATCCCGGTTATCGCCGCGAATTTTGCGACCGATCTGAATGTGCAGTTCACGTTGATGGCGGCGGCCGGTGTAGTGGCGGTGGTCCCGCCGCTGATCCTGGTCCTCATCTTCCAACGGTTGATCGTGCAGGGTATGGCAGCCGGCTCGGTGAAGGGGTAGACGATGGCAGAGGTACGACTCGAGGGCGTATGCAAGGATTTTGGTAAGACGGCCGCGGTGACTGACCTCAACCTGACCGTGCACGACCGGGAGTTCCTCACCCTCATTGGTCCGTCCGGCTGCGGAAAAAGCACCACGCTGCGGATGATCTGCGGTCTCGATCGCGCGTCGTCCGGGCAGATCTACTTCGAGGGCCAACCGGTCGGTTGGCTGCCCGCGAACAAACGCGACGTCGCCATGGTGTTCCAAAGTTACGCCCTCTATCCACACAAGACGGTCGAGCAGAACATCGGCTTTGCCCTGCGGGTGATGGGAGTGCCGAAGGACAAGGCCCGCCTCAGGGTGCAGGAGACCGCGCAGATGCTCGGCATCACCGAGCTGCTGGATCGCAAGCCCAAGGAGCTCTCCGGCGGCCAGCGCCAGCGGGTCGCCCTCGGCCGCGCGATGGTGCGCGACGCGGGTGCGTACCTTCTCGATGAGCCACTGTCCAATCTGGACGCCCAGCTGCGGGTGTCCATGCGCGCCGAGCTGAAACGGCTGCACTCCGACCTGCAGCGGACGTTCATCTATGTGACCCACGACCAGGTCGAGGCCATGACAATGTCCGACCGAATCGCGGTGCTGAAGGAGGGTCAGCTGCAGCAATGCGGCTCTCCGGAGGACATCTACGAGCGGCCCGCCAACATGTTCGTCGCATCGTTTATGGGCAGCCCGCCGATGAACTTTATCCACGGCACACTGACCGCGGCCGGCACCGGAAAGGTCGCGTTCACCTACGAAGCCGACTCCTACGTGCTGCCCGACGGTCATTCACTGCCGACCGAAAACCTGGACTCGGTCGTGCTCGGCATCCGACCGGAAGACGTCCAGCTGTCGCTCACGCCTGAGCCGGACCATCAGCCTGGCGAGATATTCGTGACCGAACCGCTCGGCCCCGACGTGCTGGTGACCGTCCAGGTGCAGGGCGCGTTGATCAAGGCGCGGGTCCCGGCGCCCTTCCGCGTTGCCAAGGACAGCGCGATATATCTGCGAATCGTGCCCAGCAAGATCCATCTCTTCGCCGAGTCGGACGGGCGGGCGCTGTTGGCGCCGTCACCGGCATGAGGCGCGAGATATCGGTTCCGCGGCCCGATGACTTCGATGATTACTGGGACGGATTACTCGCCGAGGTGGCGGAGTTGCCGCTCGAGCCGACCCTGACCTATTCCGAGCTCCGGTCATCCGAGCTCGCAGCAGTGTACGAACTCCAATACACCAGCCTCGACGGCATCCGCATCTTCGGCTGGTACGCCCATCCACGAGCGGAGGTCATTGCCCCGCCGTACCCGGCATTGGCGCTCATGCCGGGCTACGTCTCCGAGCCGACAATGCCGGTCACCTGGGCGGAACGTGGGTATGCCGCTATTGGCGTGGCGCCGCGCGGGAAGCTCCGGTCGCACCGAAACTTCAACCCCGGATATCCGGGCCTGCTCGTGCACAACATCGTCGATCGAAACACGTATGCATATCGCGGCTTCTACATCGACGCGGTGCGGGCGATCGACTTCATCAGTGGCCGTCCCGAAGTCGATCCGACCCGTGTGGGCGTGCACGGATCGAGTCAGGGTGGCGCGCTGACCGTAGTGGCCGCGGCGCTCCGGCCCGGCATCATCACGTGTGGTGCGGCCGGTGCGCCGTATCTGTGTGGCATTCTCGCCTCGGCCGGACTGACTCATTCATATCCGTACGAGGAGATCAACGAATACCTGCGCGCCCATCCCGACCACCGCGGTGCTATGGAACACACACTCGCCTACTACGACTGCATCAATCTCGCCCCGCGGGTCACCGCACCCATGTTCGTCTATCTGGGACTGCAGGACGACGTGTGCCCACCGGAGACCGGACTCGCCGTCTATGAGGCGCTAGCCGGCCCCAAGGAACTGCGTACGTATGACGGCTGCGGTCACGATGCCGGCGATTCTGGGCGGCGCCGTTGGTCACCGAGTTCCTGGCGAGCCATTTGACTCCGAGGGTAGGTGTGGCGGCGTAAATGGACGTTCGCGCATATTGGGACGCGGTCGACGCGGAGCTTGCCACGGTGGCTCCGGCGGCCGCAATCGAGCCGATACCGAAGCGATCGACCGAAGACTTCACCGGTTACGAGATGCGGCTGAACAGCATCGGCCCGTACCGCATCTTCGGCTACCTGAGCGTTCCGACTGGTGCGGGCCCATTCCCGGCCCTGCTGGAAACGCCACGATACGGCAGCGTTATCAACCCGCCACACTACGAGGACCGGCTGCGGTACGTCACGCTGACGATCGCGCATCGCGGACAGCGGCTGGCCGACGTACCATTCGCGGCCGAATATCCCGGCCTGCTCACCCGCGGTATCGACAACTCCGACGAGTACATATACCGCGGCATTGTCGCCGACTGCCTGCGGGCCGCGGAATTCCTGTGCGAGCATCCGGCGGTGGACACTGGCCGGATCGGGATCAATGGCGACGATCTGGCGTTGATCACAGCCGCGCGCCGGCCGGTATTTGCCGCGGTACGGGTGCGGGATCTGCTGTTCTACCGCGCGGCCGACAAGGCCGCCGACGCCGCCACCTATCCGCTGCGAGAGCTACGGGACCACCTGCGCCACAAGCCGTCCGCCGGCGCGGCGATCCGCGAGTCGTTGTCGCTGCTGGACGTGTCCCATCACGTCGGTGCCATTCATGCTCCGACGCTCTTGTGCATCGGCGGCGATACGCCCACGCCGAGTGCCCTCGTCGACGCATTTCCGCGGCCGCCGGAGCTATACCGGTCCAGCCACAAAGGCGCGATCGACCAACAGGCGATCGACCGCTGGCTGGGTGACCGGCTCGGCACCGGCCACGGCTCGCGATTCATGGAGAGGTTGTCGTGACCTACGAAGAGCTCGGTGTACGACCGGTGATCAATGCCGCCGCCACGCTGACGAAGCTGGGCGGTTCGCTGCTCGCGCCGGGAGTTATCGAGGCGATGGCCGCGGGTGCGGCGAACTTCGTGGACATCGGCGAGCTGCATACAGCAGTCGGTGCCAGACTGGCCGAGCTGACCGGCAACGAGGCGGGCTATATCTGCTCCGGCGCGGCGGCCGGCATCATGCTGTCCATTGTGGCCTGTATCGCCGGCGTCGACCCTGAACTGCGCGAGGACTTCCCACAGTTACGAAAGGCCCCGAAGACCGAGGTCGTGCTCTACCGCAGCCAGCGCAATGGATACGACTACGCCGCTCGGCAGACCGGCGCGACCATCGTCGAAATCGACGCCGATCCGGACGCACTGATCAACGCACTCAGCGAGCGGACAGCGTGCGTAATGTGGTTCGCCGGGGCACACTTTGCCGACGGCGCACTGCCGATCGAGCAGGTCGTGGCCATTGTGCACCCGCGCGGAATACCGGTGCTCGTCGATGCCGCCGCCCAAATACCGCCAATATCGTCGCTGTGGCATTTCACGTCCGAGGTCGGCGCGGATGCGGTACTCGTAAGCGGCGGAAAGGGGCTGCGCGGGCCACAGCCGACCGGTCTGATCCTCGGCCGGCAGTTCGTCATCGACGGTGCGCGCGCCAACAGCTCGCCCAACCATGCGATCGGTCGGCCGATGAAGGTCGGGAAAGAGGAGGTACTCGGGCTCCTGGCCGCCGTCGAGTGGTCGCTGAAACAAAACGAAAAGACCACCATTGCCGGCTACGAACGAAGCGTACAAGGCTGGATCAGCGCGATGGCAGGCATTCCCGGCGTAATGACCTGGCGAGATTATCCGAGCGAAGCCGGTCAGCCGCACGGACGCGCAATGGTCCAGCTCGACCCGGAGCTGTGGGACCGGGACCGCGTCATCGCGGCGTTGTGGGACGGCGAGCCACGCATCGCGGTATCGGCGATCGGAGCGGACAAGATAGCGTTGAATCCGCAAACCCTGCGGCCGGGCGAGGACGAGATCGTGCTCACCGAGCTGCGTCACGTACTAACAAAAGGAGATTAAAACCGTGGGAGCCGTAGAGGCCAAACTCCGCGATCTCGGGATCGAGCTGCCCAGCAAGGTCGAGAAGGGCCACGGGCTGGTGCCCGTTGTGCAACACGGCGATCTGCTCTTCGTCTCCGGTCACGGACCGGCCGACAACGACGGCAATCTGCTCTATCGGGGCCAGGTAGGTGCGGAGGTCAGCCCGGAGGACGCGTACCTCGCCGCCCGGGCGACCGGCGTTCAGCTGCTGCGCAGTATCCGCGACCATCTCGGCGATCTCGACCGGGTCGACCGCATCATCAAGGCATTGGCGTTCGTCAACAGCGCCCCGGACTTTCATGACCAGCCGGCTGTGGTGCATGGATTCTCGGACCTAATGGTCGAGCTGTTCGGCGCCCGCGGGCAACACGCCCGGTCGGCGATCGGCACCTCAAATCTGCCGCTCAACCAGCCGGTCGAAATCGAGCTGATCGTCTCCGTACGCGACTAGATACTGTAGGTCAGCGCGACGGCGCCATTTCGATATGCCTTTGTGCCGGTGCGGGTGAGCGGCGTGGTGCCGAGATCGGCCGGCAGCACGCCGATCCCCGCGCCGAGCACGACCGGGCACACGATGAGCCGCAGCTCGTCGACCAGCCCTTCACGCAGCAACGACCGGGTCAGGGCGAGACTCCCCCACAGCAGCAGATTGCCGGTCGTGTTCGCCTTCAGCCGGGCAATTCCATCGACAATCTCGCCGCGCTCGACGGTCGCTTCCGGCCAATTGCCCCACGGCGCGGCCGGCAACGTCTTCGAGAAGACCGCCTTGGGCAGCTCGTTCAGCCGCGGCGCCACCGGCTGAGCCGCCGCATCCATGCCCGGCCACACGTGCACGAACAGCTCATAGGTCTTACGGCCCAGCACAATCGTGCCCACCCCGCCAAGCAACTCCAGCTGATCGGCGTCGAGCTCGTGCCAGTCGGTGACCACGTTGCCGAATCCGAATTCACCGTCGGTGTCGGCGGCGAACCCGTCGACCGTCACGAATTCCTGCACTATCAGCGACGACATACCGCTCCTTCGAACGACGCCAGTTGCTCAACCATATGGTTGAACGTAGCGCCTCGGTCACTCAACTGTCAACCTTCTGGTTGAACGTCACGTTGGCCCGGCAGACAGCGGTCAGTCGAAAATAGCCTGCTCGATGGGTGGCTTCCGGCGACTTTCCTGGTACCGGAGGAACAGTTGCGCCCAGGTCCTGTGACCGTCAACAATTGTGCCGAGATCGCTCATCATTCTCTCCGCTTTCTGGGACGTGATTTACGAGGTGACCGATCGGTGTCCGCATTGAGATCCGCACGCACCTGCTGCTCCAGGCGGTCCAAATGTTGACTCCAAAAACGGCGCTGCGCCGCGATCCACGCGTCCAGGCTGTCCAGCCCGCCCGGATCCAGGCTGTAGAGGCGGCGCTGCGCCTCGACCCGGTTACGCACCAGCCCGGTCTCCCGCAACACCTTCAGATGCTGGGAAATCGCCGGCCGGCTGCAGCTGAACTGCGCCGCCACCTCCCCGGCGGACAGCTCATCCTTGGCCAGCAGCTCCACGATGCGTCGCCGGGTCGCATCGGCCAGGGCCGGGAAAACCTCCACACCAACCACTATGTCAGCTTCGACTTAATTAAGTCAAAGCTGACGTACGGATCTAGCGACATACCCGTCGCTCCGCACAACGTGATTTCCGTGCCATAAACGGGACGTAAAACGGACGCCGTATCGCAGGCCATCACGCATTGTGGTTGCTGCAGCACAATTAGCGACAACGGTCTTGTTTTCTTCACGACTGGGCCAATAACCACCGCAGCGTGAGGCATTCGGCCGAATCAGGCACGTACTTCACGCCGAACCGAGAGAACGTCAAGTGCCGCATTCCGACCCGGACGCGCCTCGGAAGAGCCTCTAAGGATTCGCCAATTCGGTTATTAAGGATGTTCATGGGACAGAATTCTAGGCGAGCAAGATCACAAATGCTCGACCTCGCGGAATTCCTGGACAGCGATGGGTCAGCAAGCGCAGTATCACGCATGGCCCGTGTAGCCGTACGCCCCAAATCCCGGAGGAACGTATGCGGAAGTATCTGCTGCTAGTCGTGTCAGTGGCCGCATCGCTGCTTGTTGTGTCCCTGGCGATGAGTACGACTGCCGGCGCGTCGCCCGGCGTGCAACATCGGAATATCCATAGCTGCGCCACGGCGCGACCCGGATTCGCCGGGTGCACCGCAATTCGACACGAAACGGTAACCACAGCCGGCAAGGCGGTGCCGAATGCGGCGCCGTCCGGTTACGGCCCGAGTGACCTTCAGTCCGCCTATGCCCTTTCGGGCGCGAATGCCAACGGCCGGACCGTCGCGATCGTGGATGCCTACGACGACCCGACGGCCGCCGCGGATCTCAACACCTATCGCAGCCAATTCGGATTGCCGGCCTGCACGACGTCCAACGGATGCTTCAAGAAGGTCAACCAGACCGGCGGAACCAGCTATCCGAAGGCCGATGGCGGCTGGGCCGAAGAGATTTCACTCGACATCGACATGGTCTCCGCAACCTGCCCGACCTGCCACATACTCCTCGTCGAGGCGACCAGTAACTCGTTCGCCAACCTCGGCACCGCGGTGAACTACGCGGCCAGCGTTTCCGGTGTCGTGGCGATCAGCAACAGTTACGGCGGCAGTGACAGCGCGGCCACATCGGCCTACGACCACCAGGGCATCGCCATTACCGCCTCGACCGGCGACGGCGGCTACGAAGTGGAATCCCCGGCCTCGTTCAAGACCGTGATCGCCGTGGGCGGGACCTCGCTGAACAAGGCCAGCAATACCCGCGGCTGGAGCGAGACCGCCTGGAGCGGAGCCGGATCCGGCTGCTCGACGATCAATGTCAAGCCCACCTGGCAGACAATCGCAACAAAATGCACCCACAAGGCGAGCGCCGACGTCTCCGCGGTAGCCGACCCCAATACCGGCGTGGCGGTTTATGACTCCACCGCTTATCAGGGCTACGTCGGCTGGTTGGTCTTCGGCGGTACCAGCGCGTCCTCCCCCATTATCGCCAGCGTTTACGCGCTGTCCGGCAACACAACCGGTTATCCGCAGTCCTACACGTGGAAGCACACGAGCGGCCTGTATGACGTCACGTCCGGCAGCAACGGCTCCTGCTCCACCGCCGTTTGGTGCCACGCCGGCACCGGCTGGGACGGGCCGACCGGACTGGGTACGCCGCAGGGCACCACGTCGTTCTAGCAGTCCAACTGCCGCACCGATCAAAGTGCGCTCTACCTCGTGATCGTCGTCAGATCACACCGTAGGGCGCACTTTGATCGGTCGTGGCGCGCCTGGCGCTACTTGCATTTCTCCAGCGCGGTCTGGAACTCTCGGCGGGCCTGGTCGCCGCCGTGACTCTTCCAGCTCGATCTGAGCTCCTTCAGGTATGACAGCGGTTTGATCCCCACCGCCATGCTGTTGTACGCGTCGTTCTGCATCTTGATCAGGTTGCCGGCATTGTTCACCCAGCTCGGCGAATAAAGACCTTGGGTGGGATCGGGAACCGCCAGCGCTATCTGCTCCTCCTGCAGCTTCTGCATTGTCTGCGCCATGCCCGGCTGGTTGGCAAAGAAGTAGTTGATCTCGCCGGGCGCGCACAGATAGTTGAGACCGTTCGGCCAGGTCTGGTTGCCGTTGGAAACCGAGACCGGGTTGCCGTGCACCCAGTGGAACATCTTGCCCTCAATACCGGAATGCATAAACAGAAACTCCTGGCTACCGAATGGTGCCGCCCAGTACTCCATGATGTGCAGCAGCTCGATGACCCGCTTCTCGTCCTTGATGGTGCGCGGGATCGCACCGAAACCGTAGGATGCGCTGCCCAGCGACATCGCCGCCTTGCCACCGTCATGGCCCGGCGGTATCCACGGCGCGAGAACAGCGGCGGGATTATTCGCCTTGGTGAGCGAGTCGACTGTGTTCGGCTGACTCCCAAAGTAACCCCAGCCGCCCTGCGAGAAGAAGCCGGTCTTCCCGGTCTGGAGCAGATCCTCCTCCTGGGCGAGGTTGAGCGTCAGCGCGTCCGGGTGGATCGCACCGGCCTTCCACAGCTTGTTGACAAATTCCAGAGCGGCCTCGTATTCGTCGGTCTCCAGGTCCTTGACCAGCGAGCCGTCCTTGTTGTGTCGCCAATTGTTCGGCGAACGGAACATCGCCTGCCACATGCCGACTCTTAGAAGATCGAGGCCGTACGTGTTCTTCTTCCCGTTGCCGTCCGGATCCTCGGTAGAGAAGGCAACGAACATCCGCATGACCTCGTCGGCGTTCTTCGGATTGTCCACGCCGAGCTTCTGCGCCCAATCTTTGCGGTACATGCCTAGCTGGCCGTTGACCGGTTGGATCGGGTACGGAACACCGAAGATCTTGCCCTGGAAAGCGCTTCCCTTCCACGTGATGGCGGGGATACGTTCGAGATTGGGAAAGTCCTTCAGACCGCTGCCGCTGAGGTATTGCGTCAAATCGTGGAAAGCGCCTTCCGACAGCACCTTTTGGAAGCTGCCGCCGCCATACCGGCCGTCCGGATTGAAGTTGATGTACGTGATGTCCGGGAAGCTGTTGCCGGCGGCAAGTGTCTGCAGCTTGGCCGGGTAATCCGGGGAGTCGACGAGTGTCGGCTTGATGGTGACCCCGAGCCGCTTGTTGAGCTCCTGCCACCAGGGATTGCTGCCGAGACCAGCGGGTGGGGTGGAAAAGAGGATCTGAAACGTGGTGACCGTGCCGCCCTTGCCCGGCGGTTTCGGAATCGTCACGTACGGCTTGGGATATGAGGTCCAGGCGACCGGCACCCCAGCGACCTTGGAGGCCACCTCCTCGGGTCGGAGCTGCAGGCTTGCGTCCTCGAACTTCAGGTCCGAAACGCACGTGGCGCTGCTTTTGCTGCCGTTCTTGCTGCTGCCGCACGCTGCCAGCAACCCAAGGCCGGCGGTGCCGACCGCGGCCTGCAGCATCGCGCGTCGTCCCAACGTCCCGTCCGGCGTGCCTAGAGAGTCCATCGGATAGCCCTCCTTCTCAGTCAGCCAGCGGCTTCGTCCAGCTCAATTCCAGCTTTCCACGCCGAGCAGCTTGCGCCCGAGGTCGGTTAATTCCGCGGGCGACTCGCTCCGCTCCTCAATTCCCCGTCGATCCCCGGGGAATGCTCGCCCAGCGGGATGTGTGTTTTCCTGCCACGCCGCGATACGCCGCTGCCGCAGCTCATCGTCCTGCGCTCTGGCCGGATTCATACTGATATATTGGCAAAGGCGCGGCTTCTTGGATACGTTGTGGCCGTTGCCGTGGAGCAACAATGACGTCCAGATAAGTAGATCGCCGGCAGCGAGTCGTGGTCGGACGAGCGGGTACGCGGAATAGTCAGGGTTGCGCGAGGCGATCTGCTCCGCCGTCAGCGTCGACAAATACTCGTCGAGATGCTGATACGTTCCCGGTACGCATTGGAAGCCGCCCATGTCCGGCTCGGTGTCGGTCAGCGCCAACACACCCTGAACGTGGAACGGTATATCGGGATACCGGGTCAGATCGGTATCCCAGTGAATCATTCCTTTGTGATCATACTCGGGGTGGTCGGGGTCCACCGGCGGCTTCAGGCCGACCCGGTCTATTGACACCCAGAGCTGGTCCGTCCGATGGATCGCGCGAAAGACGTCGTAGACCCGCTCGTTCTGGCGGTTGTTCCACATCGACTGATATTGGTACATCTCAACCATGCCGACGGGGCGAATCACATCGTCCTGGTACCACGTCTCGGGTCGATCCGGATCGGCGCCCGCGTGCGCCCAGATGTCCTCGATCGTCGCCTGGAGATTCGCCGCGGGGACTACGTCAGGGACAATCACGTAGCCGTCACTCATGATGCGGTCACGCCACCCGGCCGAATCCTGAATTTCGCTCGTCGTCACTGCGCCGCCGTCATTCACTCGCAAGTTCCTTTCCGCGCTACCGGACTGGCTGGCGAACCAGCCGGTAATACGTTGGACCGCATCCGCTGGTTCAACTTACGCGATTAATATAGCAAGTATCCTGTTGCCGACCAGATCCACGAAGCCCGGTTGTAACTCAGTTGGCGGCGGTTGCTCCAGTGGTGAACGTGCCGCCATCGGCGCGGACGCCGAAGGTCTGCACATTCGGCCGGCCGGCGAACCATATCTCCGCGGCATCGCCCATGGCTACCCCGACCGTTGCCAACACGTCACATTCGATGATCGAGCGGCCGATCACGCTCAGGCTCAGCAACGCATCCGCAGCGGGCCGATGCGTCGCTGGATCGTAGATGTGCCGGCCCCGCTCTGCGGTGCCGGAAGTGGCCACGGCAAGGGTCGGGCCGGCAACCGTGGCAAGGATTCGAGTCGAATCGGTCGGGTCGACGATGCCGAACCGCCACGGCTTGTCCGACCCGGTCGCCTGGATGTCCCCGCCGCCGTTGACACAATGCGAACGCGAACCCGCCGAGCGCAGCAGGTCGCTGGCTTGATGAATGGCCCACCCCTTCACGTAGCCGGAGGGGTCGAGCCGCCCGGTGGCCCGGACGTCGAACCAGCCGTCCGTGCGCTTGCGCCATTGCTCGCATTTGGTCAGCACCCACTGGATTTCGGCCGGCGCGTCGATCAGCATGAGCTCATCGCGGCCCAGCTTGCTGATAAGGCTGTCGTCTCGATAGGTCGAGTAGCAGGCGTCTATCTCGTGCAGCCGGCGCACGACTCGGCCGAGCACGGCCGGTTCGACGCGCGGATCACGCACCTCGATGGAAAATACCGTTCCCATCACGTGCTCCGCATGGCGGAACACTAAAGACCGGCCTGATTCAAGGCGCCTTGCAGCGACTGTTCGTATCCGTCGCTGGTGAATGTCGCGCCGGACACGCCATCGATCTTGGCGCTCTGCGCGGACAGCGTCTGCTGCAACAGCGTCGGTGCCGCCTGCTGGTTGATCTCCTGTGAGCGTTGGTCGAATGCGGTCAGTTGAACGAAGGAGACGTTCGTTATTTTGCTGCCCGCGACGGTTACCTTGACTTGAACGACGCCGTACTGCGTGGTGATCGCCTGGCCGGTAAACGATCGTGTCGAGGCGCTTCCGCCTGCCGCGCTGGGGCTCGAACTCGAACCGCTGGACTGGGGGCTCTCTGGGGCTCCCGCACTCGGCAGCGTCGACGTAGCCGTCGTTACCGCGGAATGGGATTTGAAGCTCAACAAAGCGACCAGGCCGGCGATCGTTGCGATTGCCGCGAACAATACCCGTCGCATGACCCCACCCCTTTCTAGAAAGTGAACGACTCAACGTGAATGTGCCGATTCGGTACGCCCGCACGGCGGAGCTGGGCGCGGGCCTGCTCGGTCATGCCGGGCGGACCACAGAGGTAGACCTCGTGGTTGGCCACGTCGG
>Ga0137412_10003398_pt1 | contig 12708 bp, 11 predicted proteins | sample CZODoug2_1_16fun_FD_122160 | JGI IMG/M metagenome (GOLD analysis project Ga0137412, IMG submission 122160) | Vadose zone soil fungal communities from Angelo Coast Range Reserve, California, USA - CZODoug2_1_16fungal (Hybrid Assembly) | ecosystem: Environmental > Terrestrial > Soil > Vadose zone...
ACGGGCCGAAGCCTCATGAATTTTACCTGCGCAAATGCTAACAAGGATTTCTTCGCCGCGATTTCAAATAGGCACAACTCGTGCGTCAAAGTACACGGTAGCATAGGCTTTAGCCTCTGTGCTTTTGGTTTCGGTCGTGCGAACGTCAAAATCCAATTCAAAAACACACAGGCTGAAGCCTGCGCTACTGCATGTGACGCATCTGAGTTGGAGGCTGCGCTGCCATGAGTTCCTGGGAAAAATGGCTGAATCGCCCCCAGACCGTCTGGCTGCGTCGGGCGCTTTTCCAGATTCACCTGTGGACAGGAATCGGAGTTGGCCTCTACGTTTTATTGATGAGCGTATCCGGCACTGTGCTCATCTACCGCAGGCAACTTGCAAAAACGTTTTCGCACGAACAACGCATCGCCCCGGGGCCGGGCGCTCCAATGACCGTTGACGAATTGAAGCAGGTTGCCAAGCGATACTATCCTGAGTACGAAGTAACTCGTGTTTACGAACGAAAAAATCCGGATCAGCCTGTCGAAATTTTGTTGGCGCGCGGCGAAAAAAGATTGCAGCGCCTCTTCAATCCATATACCGGCGCTGACCTCGGCGATCCGCTTCAGCCTGGATTTCGTTTTATTCTGTGGCTTGCGGACCTTCATGACAATCTGTTGCACGGAAAGGCCGGGCTTCGCTGGAATGCCGGCGGCGCGATTTTTACGATCTTGCTTTGCCTGACTGACGCGATGATTTGGTGGCCAGGAATCAGGAGTTGGCGCAGCAGCCTGACTGTCAGCTGGAAAGAAAACCGCAAGGGACTTAACTGGGCGCTGCACAGCGCGCTGGGGTTTTGGTCCCTGGCGTTCATCGTGATGTGGGGGACCAGCGGACTGTACCTTTCGATTCCTGAATCATTTAATGCGGCCGTGGATTTTTTGGAGCCGGTGCAGGAGTCAAGTAAAACGACTCGCTTGGGAGATCAGGTTCTGTTCTGGCTTTCTCGATTGCACTTCGGGAGGTTCGCGGGCCTTCCGGTCGAGATTATTTGGACGATTTTCGGACTCGCGCCCGCAGTGCTTTTCGTAACCGGGACGCTGATGTGGTGGAAACGCGTTCTGCGCCCGTGGGTGCGAAAAAAGATTATCGACGAAGCAGAAACGCAGCCCACCGGCAATTCTCTTCGCGCGTAAAATCGCCCTAACTGAAAAGGAATCTCTTCTTCACCGCGACCTCTGTGTCAAGTTCCTGAAAAGATTCAACACAGAGGTCACAGTGTAGCAATCATGAAAGATGTAAAGCCTGCCCTTCTCTATTTCTAACTCGAAAAATTAGTGCTGCGAAGGGGGCTTCACCGCGGGGCCGCGGAAAAAATGCTAGGGTTCGCGGGGCGCGTAGGCGTATCTACATCAGCGATTTCAAGGTCCGCACTTGCTGGAATTTTTGTCGGCGGCAGGCAAGCGTCCTGGTTGCAGGCCTGGTAGCCAATGGTGAGGCCTATTTTTTTCGGACCGAGTGGCGCCGCGGTCTGCGCGCGCAGTTTCATCTTCACGATGAACGAACCTTCATAAACGCGTAGAGGAGTCTTCGAAAATCGAAATGCGCGCATCACCCCCCGTGGATAGGTTGTTTCCACCAAGGCGATTCCCGGAGGGAGGTCCGCCATTATTTTCGTGGGAATCAGATATTCCTCAGAAGGCTCGTGCGCGTTGATGTGGAAGCCGGGAGAAATCTTCGCCACGACGGCAATCTCAAATGCATGGCCGCGCGGCACGGGTTGAATGGAGACATACGCCTGCGGCTGGAGCACGCTGGCTGCCGGAGGATAGGGGTTATCTTGCGCGAGCGCGACTGCGGCAAGGGCAACGAGCCCGAGCGATGCGAAAATCGCGCGCAGGTTCTGCCTGCGAAGGCCGCGTGTCGAAGCGGTACTTCGCACCGAGACACTGAAATTCCGCAGGAAGCCATTGAGCATAGGAATCATGCCCATTAGACAGTCACCGGGCTGCCAAGCTGTTCGGTGAGGATTCGGCCCATGAGTTGCATCAATGTTTCTCCGGTCTTCTCAAGAACGAAAGCCCCCGCTGCGTCTGACCAGGAAAGCTTGAAACTAGTCGTCAGCGCAGAAATCCAGATCTGCCGTACCGGCGTGTTCGGGCTGATGACGAATCTTGTTTCATCGGCATCCTCGAACAGCACTTCGAGTTTTCCGCTCCCGCCCTCGACTTCAAAGCCATGCACATCGCCTGCCTCTTGAAGTCGGCGGCGTAGCGCTTCAAACGCAACATCACAGCGTTTCTGGAATTCTTTTTCATCCATGATGATATCAGAGTACCGCGAAGCGCTTGCACGGGCAAGGAAGTCCACTACTCATACCGGAGCGCATCAACAGGATCGAGATGCGCGGCCTTCACTGCGGGATACATGCCGAAGAAGAGGCCAACGCTCATCGAAACTACAACAGCCACGACCACAGCCCAAACCGGAACCGTGGACGGCAGTCTGGGCAGAAACAGGTTGATGAGTAGACTGATGCCGATGCCCAGTATCACGCCTATGACGCCGCCCGAGCCGGTGAGGACGATGGCCTCGGTGAGGAATTGCCAGATGACGTCGCTGCGGCGAGCTCCAATCGCTTTTCGTACGCCGATTTCGCGTGTGCGCTGCGTGACCGACATCAACATGATATTCATCACCCCGACGCCGCCCACCAGCAATCCAATCGAGCTGACCACGGCGGTCAGCAGGGCGACCGAGCCCGTGATTTGTTTAAATTGGGCCGCCACTTCCGTCGCTGTCGACAGGCCGAAATTTTCAGGGGCTGAATAGGGAACGTGGCGCCGCCGGCGCAACACCGCGCGAATTTCATCCTGCGCTTCCGCCATGCGCCCAGGGACGGCCACCGCGCCGATGTAATGTTCGTCGTCCGCTGGATGATGTTTCCGGTAGGTGCGATAAGGCACGATGACTTGATTTTCCACGCGTGGATTCTGGAAGAGCTGGCCTTTGCGACGTTCAAATACGCCAATCACGCGATAGGGAAATCCCTCGACGGAAATCGTCTTGTCGATCGGGTCTTCGCCTAGAAAAAATGTCTTGCCCAGGTCGTAGCCGATGATGGCGACGTCGGCGCGGTGAAGATCCTCCGCCTCGGTAAAAAAACGCCCGACATAGGGCCGCTCGTTAAAGACCTCTTCATTCTCGATCAGCGCTCCCGTGTAATCCAAGCCGGAGACTTCCTTGTCCTTGTATCGCGCGGTGATAAGGGCCTGGCGATTAAAGTCATAGATCCGCTTGGAGACGCTTATCCCTACCTTCGCGACGGCCGGGCATTGCTCACGGATCGCCAGTCCATCTTCGAGGGACAGAGGCTTGCGGTTGCGTTCCTCAGAGGTGAGGTGTCCAGTGCTTACGCCGGGAGCCACCTTAAAAATCCAGATGGTATTCGGGCCATAATCCTCGAGATATGCGGTGACGTCGCTGTAGAATCCCACCAGGATGGACGACACGGTGATGAGCGCGGTAATTCCGATGACTACGCCCAATACAGTCAGAAATGACCGCATCTTATTCTCGCGCAGCGTGTCCAGCGCCATCTTCGCGTTTTCGCCCAGGGAGATCCGCATGGGTTCGCCGTTCCTTCCCACAGTCGGGCTCTATGTAGCGAACCCGCACCCGTTCAGACTTCCTGCCGCAGGGCCTCGATGGGATTCAAATTTGCGGCTTTGCTTGCCGGATAAAGGCCGAAGAAAACGCCCACCGCCGTTGAAACCGTCAACGCAACAATCACCGCGGAAATCGGAACGTGCATCGGCACCGGCGTGTTCGCGGCAATGACTAGCGCGAACACGTAGGCCACGGCGACGCCAATCGCTCCACCAATGGTGGACATCACGGCAGTCTCCGTAAGGAATTGGAGGAGGATATCCGCGCGGCGCGCGCCCAGGGATTTGCGGATGCCAATCTCACGCGTACGCTCGGTGACTGTCGCCAGCATCACATTCATGATCACCACCCCGCCGATCACCAGAAACACCGCGACGATGCCGATCATGGACTCAGCCAGCGCGCCGGTGATTCGCTTGAACAAGTCCACCAGCGATCCCGCATCCAAGACGCCGAAATTGTCGGTTTCATTGGGTCTCAAATGGCGGCGAGCGCGCATCAGCATTTGCATTTCTTCCTGGGAGCGTGACATCCAATCGCCGCCACGGGTTTGCACGTTGATCGCCAGGCTGGTACGGCTGGTGGCATAAAATTTCAAGTACGTCTCGATGGGGATGTAGACGAAATTGTCTTGCGTCTGGCCCAGAACCGTGCCGATCGGCTTTCCTACTCCGACTACTTCGAATGGGCGCCCGTCAATATCGAGTTCCTTGCCGATAGGATCGCGGCCCGGGAAGAGTTTTTCAACCACATCCGCGCCAATGAGCGCGACCATGGAGCGATGCTCGTTATCGGCGTCCGTGATGTAACGTCCCTGTGCGGGCTCTTCGGTTTTCATGTCCCCAATATTTGCGGTTACGCCATAGATGGTGGTGTCTTCCACGGACTGGCCATTGGCTTTCGTGCGGCCCACTCCGAATGCCTGGGCGCCGACTCGAACGGCGAGCTTGGTGTTGTCGCGCAAGTAAAGGTAGTCATCCCAGGTCATGGGTTTGTTCCTGCGTGTGGCTTTGACGAACTCATTAACGTCCGGGATGATCGGGAATCGCAGGACCAGAAAGACGTTCGACCCGAGGTTCGCAACGCGGTCGGCCACATATAAGTTCACCCCGGAGATCAGGGCGACCACCATGATCAAAGTTGAAACGGACAGGACAATTCCCAGTAGCATCAGAAACGAGCGCAGCTTGTGCGCGCGTAGAGTTTCCAGGGCCACAAAGATGGGCTCGTGCAGTTGGATTCGTGTCTTCATGAAATAGCGCTGGTCATCATCTTCTTAGCGGGCTCTAAGTAGAGCCCGCACCCGTATTCTACACGCGGAAGGCTCCGGAAAAGATTCAGCCGCGTGGTTTCATCCCATGGACCCGAAAAAATCCGGCGTCTCCTCGAATTGTCGCATAGAAACTCAAATCATCGCCGTCCGGCGCAATCATCGAGCACGGGAAAGGCATCCCCAAGACCACGTCCATTCCATGATTGTCACTGGCAGAAAACTAGTAGGGAGCCTATAATTCGGTTATGAAACACCTCACGCTTCCCATCGTCATAGAAGCTGACTCCGACGGTTACTTTGTCTCCTGCCCGGGCCTTCAGGGTTGTTACAGTCAGGGAGACACATTTGAAGAAGCCGTGGAAAACATCAAGGATGCGATCCGCCTGCACATAGAGGATCGTCTTGCAGACGGCGAGGAAATTCCCGAACCCACGACCGTAAGCCTATCCACCGTCGAAATCGCCGTCTGATGCCCAAGCTTCCGCGCCTAACCGCCCGTCAGATCGTCGCTGTGTTGGAGAAGGCCGGATTTGCTCTCGCGCGGCAAAGCGGGAGCCACATGATTTACAAGAACAGTGCTGGCAAACGGCAACCATTCCCTATCACGCCTCGAAAATCCTCCATCCAAAGGTGCTGAAGAGCATTCTGCGCGATGCCGAGATTAGCGTGGAAAGGCTGAATGATCTCTTGTGACCCCAATCCAAGAGAAGGGTGGGACACGTCCAACGGTTTAGCAATCAGTGGGGGAAATAGCTACAGCAGGCCCTCGATGGCCTTGGCAATGTCATCGTGATTGACCAGGCCGACGATCGTCTTGACTTTCTTGCCGTCGCGCGTGAAGAGCATGCTGGTGGGCAGGCCCACGAGGCTGCCGAATTTGTCTGCGATGGAGTCGTTGCCGACCAGAATCGGATAATTCACCGCCTCTTTTTGGCCATCCACATCGAAGCGCTCTTTTTCCAGGAAGGGATTGATGACTTTCTTGCCCTCTTCATCCATCGAGACTCCGAGGATCGTGAAGCCGCGCGAGCTGTACTTTTTCTGAAACTCGATCATCCAGGGGATTTCGATTTTGCACGGCTCGCACCACGTGGCCCAGAAATTCACCAGGACCACCTGCCCTTTGTATTGCGCAAGCGTTACGTCGCGATCGTTCAAGTCCTTCATCACGATGCTCGGCATGGCAGCGTCGCTGGCCGTGCTGGATGCGTTCACCGGCTGCCTTCCGGCGGCGGGAAATTTCCGATCGGCCCATACCATAATTGTTAGAAGCACAATCACGCCGACGCCGACCAGGATGCCCTTTTTCATTTCTATGACTCCCTAAAGCGCGAACTTATTTAGAAAGGCCAGTTTACCCGATAGCCAGGTCAGCCGGTTCAGGAAAATCAGCCCGCCGACGAACAGCAGCAATACGCCGCTCAATACTTCCACCGTGTGCAGATGGCGCCGGAAACGCTGGTAAAAACGCAGGAACCGGTTGATTCCGATCGCGGTCAGCAAAAAAGGAACCGCGAGGCCGGCCGAATAAACAGCGAGAAGAAAAACGCCGCGGGAAATCGTTTCCGCGTTCGCCGCGAGCGCCAGGACGGCGGCGAGAATCGGGCCGATGCACGGCGTCCATCCAAAGGCGAATGCGAACCCCAGCAGGAAGCCGCTGGTTACTCCTGAAAGCGCCCCGCCGGATTTTGCGCTTTCTTCAGTCTGCGCTCCGAGGTTATGGAAGCGGACATCGCGATTGAGCCAGCGAGTCAGCGATGGCCCCGCAAGAAAAATAAGTGCGACCGAGAGCAATTGCACCGAGCCGAACACTCCCCCGGGACCCATGGTTTCAGTCCCCGAACGCCGCCAGAGGATTGCGGCGCCAAACGCCAGCACGCCGCCGATTACGAGTCCCCCAGTAACAGGCAATTTGATCAGCCAGCCGACCAGATGCAATCCGAACAGGATAATGACGGCGCCCGCCACGGGTCCCATCAGCGACTTATGCTGCAGCAAAAACTGGCCCACCACACTTGCCGCAGCCCCGAAGCTGATGAACACGACGGAGAATCCGGCGACAAACGCCAGCGACGAGGCGAACAGGCTGTTGCGCGCCGGCTGGCCCGCGCGAAGCTGCTCAACACCAATCCCAGAAAGCATCGAGACGTATCCCGGCACCAGAGGCAACACACAGGGCGAAAGGAACGAAATAATCCCCGCCACAAACGCGTAAAGAATCGAAACTTGCATCAGACCAATGGACTCCCGCGAAGCACCCTGACAAGTTTACATCATTCCCCATCAGATTAGACGGTTGGGGATGGCCGAAGATTCAGCATGCGGCACATTTTCCCTTGGGTGGTTGTCTGCCCGGAGGTTTTTTCTGGCACCAAATTCGCCTATGCAATAGATTCTGAATTAATCGAGGCGGGGGCGCCGCGAGCTCCAATCGTGCGCTCGTTCATAAGCAAACGCGATCCGCAACAGCGTGGATTCGTCGAACCCGCGCCCGATCAATTGCAGTCCGATGGGCAAGCCATCCCGGGTAAAACCGCACGGCACCGAAATTGCCGGATGGCCGGTGAAGTTTGCAGGGCGATTCATCCCCACCAGCGCGGCACGAACACCGATCTGCTCGCCGTCAACCTCGACGTATTCCGCGCCGATGGGAGGCGCCGGAACGGGGACCGTGGGGGCTACGATCGCGTCCACCTCTTGAAACGCGGCGTCAAAATCCACGCGCACACGTTTCTGCACGTCGAGACCGGCCAAATACTGCGTGGCCAGCACTTTTCCGCCCGCATCGATCCGTTGGAGCACTTCTTCGCTGTACTCCTCCGCGTGCGCGGGATAGTATCCCGCCATTTCGTGGCCGTATCGCGTTTCAGCAAGAGAAATATTCGCGGCAGCGTCGGCGCATTCGCCCAAATGCGGAAGCGAAATTTCACGGACCGTCGCGCCATGCTTTTCCAAGTCGCGCACCGCCGCTTCCGTCGCGCGGCGCACTTCGCCGTCGAGCTTTTCCCAGAAATATTCGCGCGGGCGGGCGAGGCGAAACTTCCGAAGCGGCTTGCGAATTGCCGCGCTGAAATCTTCCACGCGATGCGTCGAGGATGTCGGGTCCAACGGATCGCGCCCTGCGAGCAGTCCGAGCAAGATGGCCGCGTCCGCGACGCTTCGCGCGAGGGGGCCGACGTGATCGAAGGCCGGCGCAAGCGGAACTGTGCCAAACACACTCACACGCCCAAAAGTCGGTTTCAGGCCTACGATTCCGCACATCGCGGAAGGGATCCGAATCGAGCCGCCCGTATCCGTGCCCACCGACGCGGCGCAGAGTCCCGCCGCAATCGCGCCGGCAGAGCCGCCGCTCGAACCCCCGGGGATGCGGCCGAGCGCCCAGGGATTGCGCGCCGGGCCGTAGTGCGCGTTGTTGGATGTAACACCATAGGCGAATTCGTGTAGATTTGTCTTGCCAAGCAGGATGGCGCCCGCGCGGGCAAGCTTCCGCACCACGGTTGCGTCTTCCGCGGGGACAAAATCGCGCAGCACCTTGGATCCCGCGGTTGTTCGTATGCCGCGCGTCCAGATGTTGTCCTTGAGGGTGATAGGAATTCCGAGCAGCGGCCGGCGCCGCCCGGCCGGTCCGTGGCGCTGGGCCAACTCTTTTTCCGCACGCAGCGCGGCGGCGAGCGCGTGTTCGGCCGTAACCGTCAGAAACGCGTTGAGTCGCGAATTGTATCGCTCGATTCGGCTCAAAAACTGTCCGGTCAACTCGACGGGCGAGATTTTGCGTTTCGCCAAAAGAGCGCTGAGCTCTTCGATCGTGGCGAATGAGAGAGAGTCTTCCGTTGTCATCGTGTTCCAGACCGCCCGCGCTTTTTTAGGCAGGCTGCAAGTCGCCGACGCGCCACTCGCCCGCCAAAGCATCGCGGCGAGCGGGAAGCCAGCGCTATGGCGACGGCGCGTCGAGCCCGCGCCCCTTAGAACAACTTTTCCTGCCGCCGCAGATTTCCGAACGTTCCGATGTTGGCAATGATCAGAGCGACGCGGAACTGGTTCTCCGTGCGCACCTGCCCAAGGGCCAGGCGGCGATACTCGATCGCGATTCCGCAGCAGGAGCCGTTGTAGCTGACCTGCATCAACTGATTTTGCAGGTGCTGCTGCTTAATGTCGTAACTCATGCCAAAAGAAGCGTTCCAGCCCCGGCGGTTCAAGTCGCCGTATCCTACCAGCGTACGAATCTGATTTGCGAGAGGCTGCAGAACGCTGTTGTTGTCGATGGAGAAATGCGCCACCGTAAAATTGAAATTCTGATATGGGCGAATTTTCAACAGAGTGCCCGCGGTCGTGAGCCTCTGGCGCCGGGTGTCATATTCCAAGCGAATCTGCGCGTCATAATCCCCGCCGGGCGTTACGCGGAGATCGCTATCGATCGGAGAAAAGTGTCGTGGCTCCTCCGCGAACGCAAACGGCGTGATCGAATCGAGCGCCTGCAGCACGTTCCTCGTTCCGGGGACGAGCGCGCCATTGAAGGTCGGGTCGAAGAAATATTTCTGCGCCACGCGCCAGCTCACGATCTCGTCGGCCTGTCGGTCTCCCGCGCGGTGAAACAGACGCTGCGTGATCGAATACATGAATTCATTTGTGTCGGTCAGCGTTTCGTCTTCATCAAAGCGAATGAAATGATCGAATTGATTCACACCGCGCACGTAGCTGTACGTGATTTCCGGATCGATCGTATGCTTCCATTTCCCGGTCTCGCTCTCCCAGACGCGTTCGAGCGAAGGTGGCCGCAGATCGATACTCAACTCGCCGGTGGTGCGGCGCAGGGAGTCAGTGACGACTTTTCCCGCAATCTCCTGCGCCCCGTAGCTCGTGGTCCTTACGGTGTAACCCGTCGTGACCCCAAGCCACGGCCCCCAATGCAACGGGACAACGATGCGAGGCGCGATTTCCGAGCGCTCCACGGCGTTGGGAGTATCGATTCCGGGCACCACTACTCCCGCCACCAAATTCTCATTGCTGCGGTGGACCGCCCCGGCAAAGGCGTCCATTCCAAAATAAACCGGCACGCGGCTCCAGGGCGATTGATCCACGGAACTGAATCGTGCTTCCGGCGCGTTGCGCAGAATGACGGCAACTTCCGGCTGCGCGTTCACGAAATTCTTGTAACTCCCCGCGGCAAAATTGGCGCTGAATCCGTGGAAATTGTTGGTCAAAAACGCGGTACTGCGCACCTCGGAGTTCACTGCCTCTCCGAACGTCGGCGCAAATGCAAGCTGAAACGTCAGGGAGGTTAACTGGTTGAGATTCGCAACGCCGCGCCATCCGCCGTTCAATAAGGAATCGAAAACCAGTTGCGCGGAGTGCCCTCCCTGTTTCACAGGTGCGCCCGTTGAATCGGGCAGCCCTCGGTCGATTACACCAAAGTATTTCGCGGTGATATTCACATTCTCCCACGGTTTCGCACGAAATTCTCCGTTCTGCTGCCAGCCGCGCCGGCTCAGATATTCCGCGCCGAGCGTAAGGTCCGTCCAGTCTTTGGGGGCCCAATAATACGCGTCGCCCAGCACCAAGCCTTTCAACGATGTGTCGCTAAACTCGGGCATCAGGAATCCGGATTGCCGCAATTTGCTTCCCGCCGGAGCCGTGGCATACGGCGCGTAAAGCAACGGAATGCGAAAGAGTCGAAAGTTGGCGTTGACCATTGCGACGGAGCGATCCACGTGTACCGTGGCGTGTGGGGTGAAAAATTTCCAGATCGGTCTGTCCGGTTTACATACGGTCAGCCAGGCGTGCTCGATCGTATAGGTCCGGCTGTCTATCCGCCGTACCTCCTGCGCCTCGAATGTCAGCGGATTGGGCGAGACCAGGATGTATGCGTTCGACCGGTGTTCCGCTTTCACTTCGCCGCGCACGTGTTCGAAACGGCCTTCCCCGGTTTTTACGTTGAACTCACCAGAGTCCGCCGCCAGGTGCTGCGTGTCCACATCCAGTTGGACATGGCCGCGCACCGCAGCCTCGTAAGTTTTCGCGTTGTATTGCACGTGGTCGGCGCGCAAACTATAGTTCCGGTAAAGAATTTCGACATTACCGTCGGCAAAAAAGAAGTCGCCTTCCTTGCGCTGCTGCTCGGCTTCCAGACGTACGGTCGCGTCGCCGGAAGGCAGGCGCGCGCGTTTAGGCGTAACTTGTGCCGCGACGCCGGACGCCAAGACACCGCCCGCGAGCAGGACGCAAACGGCCCGTATGCGAAGCGCGCGGATGAATTTGCGGAAGGTAATCATATTTTGGCGGGCTCCACGCCCCGATCCGATCGGGGCGTTCAGCGTACAGCTAGAGCCCACGCTTGATAGAAGCCACTACCGGTAGTGAACGCCGCCGCTCACCTCTGGAACGGCAGGCCTGAATCGCTTTGCCGAAAATAGCTCGCTAGCCTAGCATTCCCTCTGGATGCTTACAACGACGGTGAACCAATCGGGATTCTGGCGGGCCCGCGCCCGGTAGCGCCGCATTCTATAGATTCGGATCGGGCGCCCCGTGCTGCCCGGGTTATCCAATTCGTGACAATTCGAAGCTTTTCTTTTTTGTTCGCTGCGCTGCTGTTAACATGCATTCGACTCCCGGATCCCGTTCGGCGAGAAATCCGCAGCGCAAAACGGATCGGTGATAAAAACCTGCCAGCATTGCGGCGCCGTTAACGGCGAACCCGCTGATATTTGTTGTTCTTGTGATGCGCCTTTGGTCCATTCCGGGCGGGCCGGCGCATTGCGTCGAGTGGGCATTCCCACGGACGGCAACCTCGCCGTGGAACCGGAGTGGCGTCGCGAGCTTTCCGATCGGCTTCATGCGTATCGAGTCCGCCGTCACGGTGGGGTGGGCGTTGACCTGCAGTCCGCCCTGCCCTTTGAGGTTGAATCCGGGTCCGGGATCGAAGAGGCAGATATTCTTCCTTCCTATGACCCACTCGCATCCGCGGGGCGGTCACCTCTTCGCCGGAGACCGCGGACCGAACGCGTTGAAATTTCCATCCCGAGACATGAATTGGCATACTCTGCTGCGGAAGTCTATCGTCCGGCTGGGGCACAACCCGCCTTCGGAGCGGCGCCAGGCTCCCTTTTCCCAGTTGCGGCGCTAGGCCAGCGCCGGAGGGCTGCGATGCTGGACGGCGGACTTCTTCTATTCAGCTACGGAGGAATGCTGGCGCTGTTCTGGGCGTTGGGAGGCCGCATCGGGTTCAATAAACTCGATGCCATGGTCACTGCTGCCACGCTGGTATTGTTTTACGCGCAATACTTCGCGTTGTTCACAGTCTTCGGCGGTTGCACGCCGGGGATGATGCTTTGCCGGTTGCGCGTCCTCAGTTTCGATGGCCGCATGCCCACTTCACGGCAGATGATTTGGAGGAGTTTCGGTTACCTGGTGTCTGCCGGAACTTGCATGTTGGGATTCCTCTGGGCGCTGTGGGATGAAGATCATCTCTGCTGGCAAGATCGCATATCACGGACGTATCTCACGCCGGTTGAGGATCTTGCAACGGGCGAACCTTCGGCCACAGGCGCGCTCGAATCGGGAAGCTCTCGCTAGAAAACCACCCAAGAATCCCTGCGCAACGCAGGCTGTGGGCATGCTATACTTTTACAGTTGCTTCAAAGAGTAGAGGCCCACAAACGATGAACCGCCTCGCAAAAGTTTCTATCGTCTCTCTTTCCGTTATTATATTTCTGTACTCCGGGTTGGGCTACGTCCTCAAAGCAAACGACGACAAGTCCTTCCGCTCGCTGAGTGTGTTTGGCGAAGTGTTA
>Ga0137412_10003401_pt1 | contig 12684 bp, 13 predicted proteins | sample CZODoug2_1_16fun_FD_122160 | JGI IMG/M metagenome (GOLD analysis project Ga0137412, IMG submission 122160) | Vadose zone soil fungal communities from Angelo Coast Range Reserve, California, USA - CZODoug2_1_16fungal (Hybrid Assembly) | ecosystem: Environmental > Terrestrial > Soil > Vadose zone...
GCGGTGGAAGGGGATCGCGGTGGCCATGCCGTCGACCTGGAACTCGCCCAGTGCTCGTGCGGCGCGTTGCAGGGCCTGCTCGCGGGTGGCGCCGGTGACGATGAGCTTGGCCAGCAGGGAGTCCCAGGCGGGGCCGATGACGGTGCCGGTCTCCACGCCCGCGTCGAGCCGTACGCCCGGGCCCGACGGCGGGTTGAAGGCGGTGACGGTGCCGGGGGCGGGCAGGAAGCCGCGGCCCGGGTCCTCGCCGTTGATGCGGAACTCGAAGGAGTGGCCGCGCAGTTCGGGGTCGCCGTAGCCCAGCTCCTCGCCGTCGGCGATGCGGAACATCTCCCGCACCAGGTCGATGCCGGCGACCTCCTCGGTGACCGGGTGCTCGACCTGGAGGCGGGTGTTGACCTCCAGGAAGGAGATCGTGCCGTCCGTGCCGACAAGGAACTCGACCGTGCCCGCGCCGACATAGCCGGCCTCTTTGAGGATCGCCTTGGAGGAGGTGTACAGCTCCTCGACCTGGGCGTCGGAGAGGAAGGGCGCCGGGGCCTCCTCGACCAGCTTCTGGTGGCGCCGCTGGAGCGAGCAGTCACGCGTCGACACGACGACCACGTTGCCGTGCGAGTCGGCCAGGCACTGCGTCTCCACGTGGCGCGGCCGGTCCAGGTAGCGCTCCACGAAGCACTCGCCGCGACCGAACGCGGATACCGCCTCGCGGACCGCGGACTCGTAGAGCTCCGCGACCTCCTCGAGGTTGCGGGCCACCTTGAGCCCACGTCCGCCGCCACCGAACGCGGCCTTGATGGCGATCGGCAGGCCGTGCTCCTTGGCGAACGCGACGACCTCGTCGGCCCCGGAGACCGGGTCCGCGGTGCCCGCGACCAGCGGCGCGCCCGCCTTCTGCGCGATGTGCCGGGCGGCCACCTTGTCGCCCAGCGAGACGATCGCGGAGGGTGGCGGGCCGATCCAGGTCAGCCCGGCGTCGATGACCGCGCGGGCGAAGTCGGCGTTCTCGGCCAGGAAGCCGTAGCCGGGGTGGACGGCGTCCGCGCCGGACTTGGCGGCGGCGTCCAGGATCTTGTCGATGACCAGGTAGGTCTCGCCGGGCGTGGAACCGCCCAGGGCGAAGGCCTCATCGGCGACGCGGACGTGCAGGGCGTCGCGGTCCGGGTCGGCGTACACGGCCACGCTGCCGATGCCGGCATCCCGGCAGGCCCTGGCCACGCGGACGGCGATTTCTCCGCGGTTGGCGATGAGCACCTTGCGCACGCACGACCTCCTCGTTGTCGGGCGAGTCTATTGAGCCGCTGACCTGGTCTGACCGCGCGGTACACCGGGGGGTTACCGTGGAGTACCCGGATCCTCAGGTGGTGATCAGATGAGCTTTGCCCTCTCCACGGAGCACGAGGCGTTCCGCAAGGTCGTCCGCGACTTCGCCGAGCACGAAATTGCCCCACACATCGAGGCCTGGGAGCAGGCCGGGGGGCTGCCCACCCGGGCCGTGCTGGCCATGGGCGAACTCGGATTGTTCGGGCTGACCGCCGCCGAGGAGTACGGCGGGGCGGCCGGGGACTTCACCAGTCTGTGCGTGGCGCTGGAGGAGATCGGCCGGGTCGACCAGTCGATCGGCATCACGCTGGAGGCCGCCGTCGGGCTGGGCATCAACCCGATCGCCACCTTCGGCACCCAGGAGCAGAAAGAGCGCTGGTTGCCCGACCTGGTTGCCGGGCGGGCGCTGGCCGGGTTCGGCCTGACCGAGCCGGAGTCCGGGTCCGATGCCGGGGCCACCCGCACCAAGGCCCGGCTGGACGGCGACGAGTGGGTGATCGACGGGGCCAAGGTGTTCATCACCAACTCCGGGCACGAGCTGACCTCGGTGGTCACCGTCACCGCGCGCACCGGGTCGATGCCGGACGGGTCGACGGAGATCTCCTCGATCATCGTGCCCGCGGGCACGGCGGGCTTCACTGCCGAAGCGTCGTACCGCAAGTTGGGCTGGCACCTGTCCGACACCCACCCGTTGAGCTTCGACGAGTGCCGGGTGCCGGAGGCGAACCTGCTCGGCCCGCGCGGGCGCGGGTTCGCGCAGTTCCTGGCCACCCTCGACGACGGTCGGGTGGCGATCGCCGCGCTGGCCGTGGGCCTGTCCCAGGCCTGCCTGGAGCACTCCGTGACCTACGCGAACACCCGGCGCACCTTCGGGGTGCCGATCGGGCGCAAGCAGGGCCTGGCCTTCCAGTTGGCCGACCTCGCGGTGGCGGTGGAGGCCTCTCGGTTGCTGACCTACAAGGCGGCCTGGCTCAAGGACTCCGGGGCGCCGATGAAGGAGTTCAAGCAGGCCGCGTCGATGGCGAAGCTCTACGCCACCGAAGCCGCGGTCGCCGCGACCCGCACCGCCACCCAGGTGTTCGGCGGCTACGGCTTCATGGAGGAGTACCCGATCGCCCGGTTCTACCGGGACGCCAAGGTGCTGGAGATCGGCGAGGGCACCTCGGAGGTGCAGCGCATGCTGATCGGGCGGGGGCTCGGGCTACCCGTCGAGTGACCCATCTTTGTCCGGCGTTTCGGGCCATCGGCGGCGCCGGATAGCCCGAAACGCCGGAACAAGATGAGGGTGTCAGAGGACCTGCTGTTGGAGCGCCGGGAATACTTTGCCGACCTTGCCCAGCAGGTATTGCCCGTAGGTGCCGCTGAACTCGTGCACGCTGGCGTTGTCCCAACGGGTGTCGCGGTCGTCGGCCAGCACGCCCTGCCCGACCGGGCGCACGTCGGCGTCCCAGGCGGGGTCGAAGAACAGTGGCCAACTCATCCGGTGGTAGTCCGGCGAGGGCTGCACGCGGTGCGGGGTGGACCGGTACTGACCCCCCGTCAGCCGGTCCAGCATGTCGCCGATGTTGCACACGAATGAGCCGGGCACCGGCGGCGCCTCCAGCCAACCGCCCTGTCGCGAGCGGACCTGCAGGCCGCCGTGGTGGTCTTGTTTGAGGATCGTGAGCAGGCCGTAGTCGGTGTGTTCGCCCACTCCCCACTGCGGTCCGCCGTCGGCGGCGGGGCCGGCCGGCGGGTAGTTGAAGATGCGGAACAGCACGGTGGGGTCGGCGGTCAGCCGGCTGTGGAACCAGTCCGCATCCAGGCCCAGGGACAGCGCGACCCCGCGCATCAGGGCATGCCCGAGGTCGGTGACCGCGGCCATGTAGGCGCGCACCGTGGGGCCGAGGTCGGCCGGCTGCGCGGGCATCAGGTTGGCGCCGTGCAGGGGCGTGCCGGCCTGCACCCGCGGGTGGTCGGCGGGCAGTTCGGCGCCGAAGTAGATGCCTTCCTTGACGTCCGGGCGCCCGGAGGTCAGTTCGTCACGGACTGGGAAGTAGCCGCGCCAGGCCGCCCCACCCAGCGGCATCCGGATCGCCATCTTGGTGTGGTGATCCAGCGCGAAGAACTCCGCGCTGAGTTGCTCGAGGCGCTGCTGCAGGGCCTCATCCACACCGTGGTCGACCACGTAGAAGAACCCGTTGTCCCGGCAGGCCGCTCCGATCTGTTCGGCCACCGACTGGGGGTCGCTGCCGTCGAGCAGCCCGGCCACGCCGATGACGGGGATGTCCATGGCCTCAGTCTGATGCCCACAGGCTGGGCCAGGCGACGCCCAGGTCGGCCAGCAGGTGGCGCAGCAGGGGCAGGGAGACGCCGACCACGTTGTGGTGGTCGCCGTCGATGCGTTCCACGAACGCCCCGCCCAGTCCGTCGATGGTGAACGCCCCGGCCACCGCCAGCGGTTCGCCGGTGGCCACGTAGGCGTCGATCTCGGCGTCGCTCAGATCCGCGAAGTGCACGGTGGTGGAGGCCACCGCGCTGACCCGGCGGCCGGAGGCGGGCTCGATCAGGCAATGACCGGTGTGCAGGACGCCCGCCCGGCCCCGCATGGCCTGCCAGCGGGCCCGGGCCACGTCCGGGGTGCCGGGCTTGCCCAGGGCGCGTCCGTCCAGTTCCAGCAGCGAGTCGCAGCCCAACACCAACGCGCCCGCGGGTTCGGTCAGCCGACCGGCCACCGCGGCCGCCTTGAGTTCGGCCAGGCGCTGCGTGGTCGCGGCCGCGGTGGGTTCGGCGACGCCGTCCTCTTCGACGTCGCTGACGATGACCTCGGGGTCCAGCCCGGCGGCGCGCAGCGTGGCCAGGCGGGCAGGGGAGGCGGAGGCCAGGATCAACCGGGGGGCGTGTGCGGTCACGTGGGCATTCTGTCGAGACGGAAAGTCGTCATTCTCCGGTAAGGGGCGGATCCGTTCCGCAGATCGCAGAGGCGGCGCACGATAGACGCACCCACCCCCAGGAAGGGGCACGGCCATGCGCACCTCCGTCACGTCTACGACCATCGCCCTCATCGTGCTGACCGCGAGCGGGGTGAGCGCCGTCGGTGCGCCGCGGGCCGCGGCCGCGGGAGACGCCGCGAGCCGTGCTGCGAAGATCACCAGCGCGCTCAGCGCTGCGCCACGTTCGGTGTCGGCGCACGCCACGGTGAAGGACTACCCGAGTTCGCCGAAGGCGCAGGCGCCGGTGCTGCGCGCAGGGGGCAGCGCCTGGACCTGCTTCCCGGACGATCCGACGACGCCGGGACCGGACCCGATCTGCCTGGACCGACAGAGCCTTGCGTGGGTCGACGCCTGGCTCGCGCACAAACCGCCGCACCTGAGTTCGGACGGCTACTCGTACATGCTCCGCGGCAGCAGCGACGCGAGCGACACGGACCCGTTCGCCACCAAGCCGCCGAAGGGCGAGCGCTGGATGACCGCGCCACCGCACGTCATGGTCTTCCCGGCGCACCCGGCCGCGCTGAACCGTTACTCCGGGGACCGGGGCAAGGGTGGTCCCTGGGTGATGTTCCGCGGCACCCCCTACGCCCACCTCATGTTCCCGGTGGGGAGCGCCGACACCATGCGCTGATCCGACCTTCGCCCACCCTTCCCTTCCGCCGTGGGCTGCCGCCGGTGCACGTAGGCAGATTTCGCCCAGACGTTGCCGTCTGCTAACTGGCGCGGGGTGTGCCGCATGCCCGACCGACGCAGGCTGAGACTGGATCAGAGCCGAGCATCGGGAGGACGAGGAAGATGAAGACTTCCGCGCGCGTGGGACTGCTCACCGTGCTGCTCGTCGGCCTGGCCGTTGGCGGGGTCACCGCGGTGGCCGCCGAGGCCGAGGACGACGCCGACGAGGACCGGTGGTTGCCGGACGTTGCCTGAGCCGCTGGCTGAGAGTTGCTTGACCCACGAGCCCTCGGCTTGCGGTTGAACGACGATCCTGCTCGCGCTGCCTTCGCTGGACGCCGAAGTCGGTGGACGCGAGGCAGGATGGGGGTATGGCGCACTACCGAGTCGGCGGTGAGATCCCGCCCAAGCGGCACACCCAGTTCCGTCGGCCGGATGGGCGGCTCTACCACGAGGAGCTGATGGGGGCCGAGGGCTTCTCCTCGGACTCCGCGTTGCTTTATCACGCGGAGGTGCCCTCGGCGGTGGTCGCCAGCCGGCCCTGGGAACTGCCGGAGCAGTGCACCGCGCCCAATCACCCGCTGCGGCCGCGGCACCTGCGGCTGCACCTGCTGGGTGGGGCCGGGGCCGACGCGGTGACGGGGCGTCAACTGGTGCTGGGCAACGCCGACGTACGGATCTCCTACGCGGTGGCCAGTGTGGCCTCACCGCTCTACCGCAACGCGATCGGCGACGAGTGTGTGTTCGTCGAGTCCGGCGCGGCCACGCTGGAGACCGTGTTCGGGGCGATCGAGGCGGGCTCGGGGGACTACCTGGTGATCCCCCGCGGTACCGCGCACCGCTGGGTGCCGACCGGCCCGGACCCCGTGCGGCTGTACGTGATCGAGGCCAACTCGCACATCACCCCGCCCAAGCGGTACCTGTCCGCGCGCGGGCAGTTCCTGGAGCACTCGCCCTATTGCGAGCGGGACCTGCGCGTGCCGGGTGCACCACTGCAGGTCGAGGGCGACGACGTCGAGGTGTACGTGAAGCACCGGGGCAGCACCGCTCTGGTGGGCAGTGTGGTCACCCAGGCCACCCACCCGTTCGACGTGGTCGGGTGGGACGGCTGCCTCTACCCGTATGCGTTCAACATCTCCGACTTCGAACCGATCACCGGGCGGGTGCACCAACCACCGCCGGTGCATCAGGTGTTCGAGGGCGGCAACTTCGTGGTGTGCAACTTCGTGCCCCGCAAAGTGGACTACCACCCGTTGGCCGTGCCGGTGCCCTACTACCACTCGAACGTGGACTCCGATGAGGTCATGTTCTACGTGGCCGGGAATTACGAGGCCCGTAAGGGATCCGGGATCGCGGTCGGTTCGGTGTCCCTGCACCCGGGCGGTCACATCCACGGCCCGCAGCCGGGGGCGGCGGAGGCCTCGTTGGGTGCGGAGCGCTTCGACGAGACCGCGGTGATGGTGGACACCTTCCGCCCGTTGGAGTTGGGTGTGGCAGCGACCGCGTGTGAGGACCCGGACTACGCGTGGACCTGGGCCGGACGGCGGTTGTGAGGGGGGCGTCAGGCATGAGGGCGATGCACATCGGCCCGGGCGAAGGGGTCGCGCGGCTGGTGCCCACGACCCTGCCCGACCCCGGCGCGCCACGCGCCGGAGAAATCCGGGTGCGGCTGCACGCGAGCTCGCTGAACTTCCATGACTTCGGGGTGGTCAATGGACGCATCCCGACCGTGCAGGGCCGCATCCCCATGGCCGACGGGGCCGGGGTGGTTGAGGAGGTCGGGTCCGGGGTCAGCGAGTTCCGTGTCGGCGAGCAGGTGGTGTCGACCTTCTTCACCGACTGGCCCAGCGGCCCGCCGACGTCGGTGGGGTTCGGCTCGGTGGCCGGGGACGGGGTGGACGGTTACGCCCGCGAAGTCGTGGTGGCGCCGGCGACATTCTTCACGCCGGTGCCCTCCGGCTACAGCCACGCCGAGGCCGCGACCATCACCACGGCCGGGGTGACCGCCTGGCGGGCGTTGGTGATCGATGCCTCGGTGCAGCCGGGGCAGACCGTGTTGGTCTTGGGCACCGGTGGGGTGTCCGTCTTCGCGTTGCAGATTGCGGTGGGGCTGGGCGCGACGGTCATCGTGACGTCGTCGTCGGAGGAGAAGCTGGAGCGGGTACGCAAGCTCGGCGCGACGCACACCGTCAACTACCGCGAGACGCCCCAATGGGGTGCGGCGGTCCGCGAACTCACTGATGGCCATGGAGTGGATTGCACGGTCGAGGTCGCCGGCATGGGGACCATCAACGAGTCGGTGCAAGCGACCGCGCTCGGCGGGTTCATCTCGGTCATCGGCGGCCTGAGCGGGTTTGCCGCGCCGTTTGACTTCCGCGGCATGTTGTTCCGGCAGCAGCGCCTGCAGGGCCTGATCGTGGGCAGCCGGGAGCACCAGCAGCGGTGCGTCGAGACGTTCGAGCGGCTGACGATTCAGCCGGTGATCGACCGAAGCTTCGCCTTGGAGGAACTGCGCGCGGCCTTTGAGTACCAGGGGTCCGGCGCGCACTTCGGGAAGATCTGCGTGGAATGGTGAGCGAGCGTAGAGAACTCGTCAGCTCCCTGCTGAACACGTCCCTGGACAAGGCGCTGGGGGCGCAGACGCCGCTTGCCCGGGGTTATGTGCGCCATGCCCGCGAGGCCTCACCGGAAGCGACCCCCGCCGAGATCCTCGCCGAGGCCGAGCGACGCTTTCTCAACCTGGTCACCACCATCGGCGCCGCCGCCGGGGCATCCGCAGCCGTGCCCGGCATCGGTACTGCTGCCGGATTGGCCGCCAACCTCGCTGAGGTGGGCGCCTTCGTCGAGGCCAACGTGTTCTTCGTGCTCATGGTGGCCGAGATCCACGGCCTGCTGCCCGAGGACCCGGACACCCGTCGCGCCTTGGTGTTGGCCTCCCTGCTCGGCGACGTGTCGACGCTGCTCACCAAGGAACTCGGCGGCACGGCGCGGCACTGGGCCGGCCAGATCGCCGAACACATGCCCGACGGCGCGCTCCGCCAGGCGAACCAGATCCTCGGCCGCAAGTTCCTCAGCCGCTGGGGAACGAAGCAGGGGGTGTTGGTGCTGGGCCGCGAGTTGCCGGTGCTGATCGGTGCCGGGATCGGCGGCGTGGGCAACCGGGCGCTGGCGAAGGCGACGGTGAAGGGGACCCGCGAGGTGTTCGGCCCGCCGCCGGACGAGTGGGGCGTGTTCAAGGTGACGTCGCTTCAGTAGGGGGCGTGATGGCGCGTGACCTGACTCCGCCGGCCGGTCACCGCTCGGACCGCAGGTGCCCGGTTTGTGCGCCGCTGCCCTCCACCGTTCGGTCGATTTCGGCGCCGCTCGGCAACGGGTCCTCGGGTGAACGCGTCAGAGGGACACGTGGCATTTGAGGAGTGCTGTTGAGAGCCCTGTGTTCCGACCGTGAGGTCATGGCGCTGTTGTTCGGCGCCCACCTCGACATGACCGACGGCATCACGGGTGTCGAGCGTGGCATCGAACTGCGGGGCATGGTGGCCCGGCCGCCGTCGACGCGGCTGGCGCGTCCGCGCGCCCACCGGTTCCGCTTGGTCGTTCCCGACGCGCACGCGATCGAACTGGAGGACGGCGCCGGCGTCATGGTGGTCGGCAAGGTCGTCCACGACCCGCGGGCGCAAACGCTGACCGTGTCGGGGCCGCTGCCGGTGGTGATCCGAATCTTCACCACCGCCGATGAATTCGACCTCGATGTTGAGGACAAAAGCGCAGGCCGCTGGCGCGACGTCCTCTAGTCGGGTGCCGACAGACGCCCTAGCAGCAAAATGCTGCTAGTGCAGCTAGAATGACGTCATGGCTTCCATCACCGTTCGCGACCTTCCCGACGAGGCGCGGGATGAGCTTGCCGCCCGCGCGGCGCGTAGCGGCCGGTCATTGCAGGAATACCTGCGCTTGCAACTGATCGCCCTCAGTCGGCGACCGGACGCGGAGGCGTTCGCGGCCAGCGTTCGCGAACGCAAGCGCCGTACCGGCAGCACGTTCCCGGCGCAGGACATCTTGGCCGCCCGCGACGCGGACCGCCGGTGACCCTGGTCGTCGACGCATCCTTCGTGGTTGCCGCCCTGACCGACAGTGGACCGGTGGGCAGTTGGGCGGACGGGCTACTCGACTCCGATGACCTCGCTGCGCCTCACTTCATGCAGGTGGAGGCGGCCAACATCATCCGGCGGGGCGAACTCGCAGGGACGATCGGCGCGGACACCGCGTCACTCGCCCATGCCGACCTGCTCGCGCTGAGGGTTGAGCTGTTCGCCTACGAAGCGTTCGCCCCGCGGGTGTGGGAGTTGCGGCACAACCTGTCCGCTTACGACGGCCTGTACGTCGCGATCGCCGAATCGCTGGGCACCGATCTCGCGACGCTCGATGGTCGATTGTCCCGGGCGATCGGCCCACGGTGTGGATTTCGGCTACCTCCGGTCTGACGGATCGTCACCCACGCATCCCTGGCCGCGAGAGTGCGCCCGCCGGCAGGATGCGAACACGCGGCATCCGCACGAGGTGAGGAGCGGTCATGGCAACCTTCGTCCTGATCCACGGCGCCTGGCACTACGGCGAGCTCTGGCACGACACGGCCGAGGCGCTGCGGGCCAAGGGGCACGTCGTGCACCACCCCACCATCGGGGGCAATGAGGCGGATGCGGATCTGCGCACCACGCACGCCCAGGCCTGTGCTCCGATCATCGACTACATCGTCGCCAACGATTTACGCGACGTCGTGCTGCTCGGCCACAGCTACGGCGGCACCGTGATCAGCAAGGTCGCCGAGGTGACCGCCGATCGCATCAAGCGGCTCATTTATTGGAACGCGTTCGTCGTCCAGGACGGGAACTGTCTCCTCGACGAGTGCCCGCCCCCGTTGGCGCAGGCCTTGGAGAAGCTCGCCGCGGACCGGGGCGACGGGGGTTGCGTGCTGCCCTTCCCGATCTGGCGCGAGGTGTTCATCCAGGACGCCCCGCTCGAGTTGGCCGAGCAGGCCTACGCCCGGTTGCGCCCGCACCCCATCGCCACGTTCACCGACAAGCTGGACCTGTCGAGGTTCTACTCCCTGGACATCCCGAAGAGCTACATCAACTGCACCGAGGACATGACGCTCACTCAGTTGCCCGAGTTCGGCTGGCACCCGCGGATGTCGCACCGCCTCGGGATGTTCCGGCTGGTGCAGATGCCGGGCAGCCACGAGGTGATGTTCACCGACCCGGTGGGCCTGGCCGATGCGATCGACCGGGCGGGCCGGGACTGAGCCCGTGGCAGGAATCCGACGACGCTTGTCCATCCTGCCGCTGGCCGGGCAGCGACCCGGCTCCTAGTCTCACGCGCATGGCCGCTCCCGCAGGAATCGACTACGACTGGGCTCTCCGTACGGGCGGCAACCTGACGAAGGGGCAGGGTCGTGCGTTGGCGCGTCCACTGCTGCGCACCATCGCGCGTTATCCGGGCCTGCGGCTACGGCTGGCCACCGGTCGACGCGGCAGTGGCGGCGTAGACCTGGACGGCCTGGTGATCCCGGATTCGCGGCTGGCCAAGGACGCGGAGGCGGAGGCGGCGGAGGTGCTCAGCCCGTCGGTGCGCGAGCACTCCTACCGAACGTTTTTGTTCGGGATGTCGTTGGCGGGCATCGACGGTGTCAGCGTTGACGTCGAACTGGCCTACGTCTCCTCGTTGTTGCACGACCTCAACCTCGAGCACCCGACCCCCGGTCGCTGCTTCGCGGTGGTCGGCGCGGAACGAGCGGAGGCCTTCGCCTTGCAACGCGAGGTCGATCCGGCGCGCGCCGCCCGAATCGGCGCCGAGATCGCCGGACACATCACCCTGGGCGCGATGGACGACATCGATTCGCCGGGCGGGTTCGTGTCCGCCGGCGCGTTCATGGACGTCTCCGGCGGGCGCCTCGACGAACTCGACCCGGCTTGGGTTGACGCGGTGCTCGCACGGCATCCGCGGCTGGAGTTCAAACGTCACGTGCGCGCCGCCTGGTCGGCCGAATGCCGCGCGGTCCCACACGGCCGGGCCAGGTGGTTGAACGTGTGGGCGACCTTCCCGCTGTTGGTCCGGCTGTCGCCCTTCGACGAATGAACGTGCCCGCTGCATCCGGTCCGCCCCTAACGTCAGCGAAAGCGAGCGCTATAGCGCTCGCTTTCGCTGACGTTGTCGAGGGATCGTTTACCGGTCGGTGTGCAGGACGAACTGATCCGGGTCGGGCGCCCACCCGTTCGGCGAGCCGTCGGGATTCGCCGCCGTGTTGACGCTGTTGTACTTGTACATGAACTCCCGGCCTTGGCCCCACTCGGTGTTCCATTTGTCACCGGTGCGCTCGCTCGGCTGGTAGGACCACTTCTGGTCCAGCGATGAGTCCGACGCCCACACCTCTCCATTGGCCAGAGCCGCCATCAAGCGATCGCGGGTGAGGTTGGGTCCGACCTCCTTCGCCGCAGCGGCGAAGATGTTGATGGCAACGTAGCCGGCCTGCGAGATGTGGTGGTTCTGGCCCTTGATGCCCGGTGCGTACTTGAGCACCGTGGCCATGTACTCGCTGCCCCACATCCGGTACGTCGTGTTGGTCCAGTACCGCCCCGTCGGCCACTTGCCCAGGATCGACCCGATGACCTCAGCGGCCAAGTGGTTACCGGAGATGCCCTTCGGCGGGTAGTAGCCCTGCTGGGCCGCTTCGACGATGAACTTCGCGATCGTGGCGGGGTTGATCACGTAGTGGATGATGTGGTCCGGGTTCGCCGCGCGCATCGCCAGCACGTAGGCCGACATCGAAGTCTCAGAGATTGACACGTCCGCCCGCTTGACCATCTTCGCGCCGGACGAGTCGACGATCTTCGCCACCTGGTTGCAGGCCAGCTGCATCTCCGGGGAGGTCAGGCAGATCAGCCCGTAGGTCTTGGGCTTGACCACGTTCACTGCCCAGTGCGCACCCGACATCGCCTCGTGAATCATCGACATGTGGGTGGGGAACATAAACGGGTCCTGCCACTCGGTCTGCGAGTAGGCCCAGGCCCCCACATACGGCAGGTGATACTGCTTTAGATCGTCGTGGATCGACGCGGTCGCCCAGTCGATCGAGGTGACCATCGAGAAGATATGGTCCACGCCCACTAGCTTCTTGATGCAGGACTTCGAGCGGGACACCTCACCCGGTCCGTCGTCGCAGTCCTGGATGGTGAGGCGTCGGCCGAGCACCCCGCCGCGGTCGTTGACCGCCTGGGTCGAGGCATTCATCGCAGCCACCTGCGGCCCCACGAAGATAGTCCCGAGCGCCATGCCGTGCATGTTCACCGAGCCGAGCTTGATCTGCGCCTTGGTGACGCCGACGTCGGTCGCGCCGTTCTTCGCGTCGTAGATCTTTTGGTCGGCGGCCTGCTGCGCGGCGGACTGGTTCGGCTTTGCGGCGGCCCCCCCAGCGCCGGAGGCAGGAGTAACGGCTGCGGTCTTGCTCGACTTCGCGGCCTTGGTGGTGGCGCCCTTTGTGGTGGTCTTGGCGGCAACCGGGGCGGCGGCAACCGGGGCGGCGGCCACCTTGGCGGCGGCGGCCGCTGCCGGCGCGGCGACGGGCGCGGCGGCCTGCGGGGCGGCCGCAGGCTGCTCGGCGACGGAGGAGTTGCCGCCGCCACCACAGGCGGCCAGTACGAGAGCTACGGAGGCGACGAGTGGGACCCCC
>Ga0137412_10003402_pt1 | contig 12684 bp, 11 predicted proteins | sample CZODoug2_1_16fun_FD_122160 | JGI IMG/M metagenome (GOLD analysis project Ga0137412, IMG submission 122160) | Vadose zone soil fungal communities from Angelo Coast Range Reserve, California, USA - CZODoug2_1_16fungal (Hybrid Assembly) | ecosystem: Environmental > Terrestrial > Soil > Vadose zone...
CCCAGCGCCAGCGCCAGACCGGAGCACGCCAGCGCGAGCAACACCCCGAAGCCCAGCTCGAGCCTGGCCAATCCACTGAGATCGGTCGCCGCCAGGCCGGACGCCGTGGTCACTGTCTTCCGGGCGCTGACGATGTCGGCAATCTGCGCGTGCCCGCCGAGTTGGCCGCGCAAGGCCGAGGCGGTACGGGTCGGATTGGTCGAGCCGATCAGGAAAGTGCCAACCGCATCCGAATGGGTAACTCTCGTCAAATAGGCGGCGTTGGCGATGATGAAGCTGTCCTTCGGTGCGGTGGGGAATTCGGTGACCAGGCCGACCACATGGAACGGCACCGGCCGGTAGCGGTGATCGGTGCCCGTCTGCAATCGGAGCCGGACCAGATCGCCGGTATGCAGCTGGTAGTCCTTGATCGTCTCGGCCGATAGCAGCACGCCGTCCTGGGTGGTGGACAGCGAATGCAGCGCCTGCTTGATCGTGCTGCCCGGGACGAACGAGTCGCGCAGTGCCGCCACCCGGCCGATGTGTTCGGGCCGAACTCCGTACAGATCCTGCAGGTCCGGGCCGACGTAGCCTAGTCGGTGCTGCAGCGGTTCGACCGCGGTAACGCCTGGTGCGTGGGCGAATGCGGCGCCGGCCTGTGGTCCCGCGGTCGAGCCCGGCAGCTCGGTGACCGCGACATCGGCCCCGACGGTGAGTGCTACATCGAGCCTCGCCTGCGCGTCATAGGTCGCGGTGAAGATCGCCGTTGAGGCCGCCAGGCCCAGTGCGGTAGCTAGACCGGCGGCGCCACGGGCGATCACCCGCCGCCGGCGCCGGACGCTGGCCGCCTCCAACTCCGGCGCCCGGCCGGGCAGCCGGCGGGCGTAGCGACCGGTGCGCCTGGCCAGGACTGCGCTGCTGATCCGCCAGACCAGCAACGCGAGGCCCGGCCAGGCCAGCGCCGGTCCAAGCAGCGCCGCATAATTCACCGACGTGACCGGTACCCCCTCGGGGACGACCACCACCTGGTATCCGCTGCGCGCCGTCAGGTACGTCGCCAATCCCGCCCCGGCAAGCAGCAGATAGTCCAGGCCGAGGCGCAATGGCCACGGCCGCCCGCTCGGCAGCGCCCGTACTGCGGACGCCACCTGCTCGGCCGATCCGCGGCGGGCCGTGCGCAGCGCCGGTGCCAGCTGGGTCGCGGCCGCAAGTACCAGCCCACCGGCCGCGGCGGCGACCGTCCATCCCGTTGACAATGCCGCGTGCGCCGGCAACGCCAGCCGGATCGCCAGCAGGGCCAGCGGAATGCCAGCCGCAATCCCAACCGCGGCGGTCAGCAGCGTCTCGCCGGCCACGAGCCGCAGCAACGCGGCCGGCCCCGCTCCCCGCATCCGGAGTAACGCCACCTCACGGCGGCGTCGTTCGCCGCGGAGAGCCACCACCAACGCGGCCACGACCGCGGCTAACGCGAGCCCGGGCAGACCGAGCAGCAGAAACAGCAGCTGTGCGTAGATCGCATCCTCGCGAGCGGCCGACAGTGCGGCGCCCAGGTTGTCCCCGACCAGCGCACCGCCGGCCACGGCCGCTTCGAAGTGCTGCGCCCGTTGGGTAACCGCGGTCGCGGCGGCGGCCGGATCGGTCGGCAGCCCGGCGTGCGCGAACCGGACATGCAGCTGGTGCACAACCGTCGTGCCGGTGGTGAGCGTCTGAAACAGTGCTCTGGGCAGCACGATGACGTTGTCCGGCGGTGCGCTGGCACCGGAGCCGGGTGCCGCGCCGACGACCTGGAAGAACGAGTCGGCTCTGGGCAGGTCGATCACGCCGTCGGTGCGCAGTTTCGCCGACCGGTCGCCGACCGCGACGGTGTCCCCCGGTCCGATCGAAAGGTTGGCGGCGGTCTGTTGCTGCACGAGGACGCCGGTATGGGCGCCGAGGAGGTAGCGGATCTGGCCGGGCGCCTGCGCGGCGTAACCGTCGGGAAGGCTTACCAGCACGGCCTTTCCGGTAGTGCGAACGCCGTTCGCGGAGGACGAGGACAGGCTCGGTACGGAGGCATACTCGACCGGCAGGGTGGTCGAGACGCCCGGCACCGAGCGCAGTGCGGCCGCGACCTCGGACGGATTACCCTGCGGCGTGACCTGCACCTGCCAGTCGACTCCCACACCCGCGATCGCCCGAGTGGTCAGGCTCGCCCGGCTGGTTGTGACGAACGAGCCGAGGGCGGCGATGAACGCGACGGCCAGCGCGATGCTCGCGGCGGCGCCGGCCAGCTCCCCCGTCCGCCGACGCAGCAGGCCGGCCAACCAGCGCACGCTTCTCATCCGACCGCCCTGGACAGCCGGCGGTCATCCATGGCGGCGTGCTCGGATAGCAACGCGGCCAGATCCTCGTCGTGGGTAGCGACGATCAGGCTGCCGCCGTCGGCCCGGATGTGATCGCGCAACACCTCGAGCACCTGCATCGAGTTGGCCCGGTCCAGCGCACCGGTGGGCTCATCGGCCAGCACCAACCGGGGCCGCCCGGCGATTACCCGCGCGACCGCGACCCGCTGCTGCTGCCCGCCGGAGAGCTGCGCCGGCAGCGCGTCGGCGGCCTCGGCCAGGGAGACCGCCGCCAACGCGGATTCGGTCACGGCGGCCGCGGTCTGGCGATCCATGCCGCGTAGCCGCAGCATCAGCGACACGTTCTCCGCGGCGGTTAGCTCCGGCAACAGCGATGGCGCCTGAAACACCAGCCCGATCTCCGCCGCCCGTTCGGCCGGATCGGTGGCGAGCCCCGGCCAGCGCACGGTGCCGGCGGTCGGCGGCAGCAGCCCCGCCAGCGCGAGCAGTAGCGTGGTCTTGCCCGAGCCCGACCGGCCCGTCAGCGCGAGTTCGGTACCCGCTTCCACGGACAGATCGAGCCCGTCGATGACTGCGGTAGCGCCGAATCGAATGCCGAGGCCGGCCGCTTCGACCAGCGGTGCATTCATTGCAGTCTCCCGTCAACCAATTCCACGACCCGGTCGGCGGCGCGGGCCACCGCGGGTGAGTGGGTGACCAAAACCGTGGCAGCGTGCTCGTGCCGGATGTGTCGAAGCAGGGTCAGGATGGCGGCCTCCTCGGCACGGCTGACCTCGGCCGTCGGCTCGTCCGCAAGCAGCACGGCCGGGCCACCGGCAAGCGCGACCGCCAGATTCGCTCTGGCCGTTTCGCCGCCCGATAGGGTCGAGGGACGCGCCCGAACCCGGTCACCCAGGCCGAGCACGGCGAGCAGCTCGGCCGGGGTCGAGGTCCTCGGGTCGTGCTCGCCAAAGCGACGCTGACCGGAGCGGCGCAGCGACTCGGCCAGCTCGACGTTGCCGTGCACGGTGAGGTGTTCGACCAGTCCGCTGGCCTGGGTCAACACCCCGATCCGGGCGCCCCGCAACAATGCTTGGGTGGCTGGGCCGCGATGGCTCAGCCGCTCGCCGCCGATCCACACACCGCCACCGTCAGGATCGTCCAACCCGGCCAGCAGGCTCAACATCGTCGATTTGCCCGAGCCGGACGGGCCGACGACCGCGACCATCTCGCCCGGCTCGACCGCCAGGCTGACGTCCTTGAGCGCGGCCACCTCGCTGTCGCCGCGGCGATAAAACCGATGCAGCCCCTGTGCATTCAATGCGGTCATGACAACCGGAGGCTCTGCGAGATCTTGGCGTAGGGGTCAACATTGTCCGAGCCGACCGCGCCATAGAGATCCAGCCCGATGCCGCGGCCGTGCGCCACCACCTCATAGCGGGACACCTCGTCGCGGTAGACCCGACCGGTGACCGAGTCGGCGGCGGAGTTGCGGCGATACACGATCAACACCGCCTTCCCGGCCGGCAAGGTGATCGGCTTGATCGACCGCAGCTGGAACGCCGGTTGGCTGGCCGCGAGCTTGGGCAGCTCGGTCGCCGTCACCGACGCGACGGTCGGTACTGCCGCAACCGGCAACGGGCTGGCCGTGATCCCGTTCAGCTTGTCGGTGAAGGTCACCGTCGCGCCGCGCACGGACGAGGCCCAGCCTTCGGGGTGGACGAAGCGATAGCGCCCGGCCGCGTTCAGGTACGGCACGTATGCGACATTGTCCGGGATATCGCCGGGTGGGTTGCTCTCCGCGGGCGCCGGCGACGCGCCGGCCAGGCTGCTCCGCACCGTCTTCGACAGCCGTCCGGCACCCTGGTGGCTGCCTGAGCCGCCCCCGCAGCCGGCCAATAGCGCGACGAGCAGTGCCGCGGCAACGACGCGCGCGCCGCACCTGGCCAACCTGACCTGATCAGACACGATCGCTCCTTCTCCATGGCCGTGCGGCGAGCGTGTCAGCGACTTGATGTGAAGAACATGTGAGTGACAACCGGCTCAGGTCGGGTCGTGCGCCACTATGAGGGCGTGCGGGTACTGGTTGTCGAGGACAACGTGCGGATGGCAGCCCTGCTCCGGCGCGGCCTGGAAGAGGAGGGCTACGCCGTTGATGTCACCGGGGACGGTGCCGAAGGAATCTGGCTGGGTCAGGAGAATTCCTACGACGCGATAGTGCTCGACGTCATGTTGCCCAGCGCCGATGGATTCGCGGTCTGCCGGGCGTTGCGCGCCGCCGACCGGTGGGCGCCGGTGATCATGCTCACCGCGCGCGACGAGGTGAGCCACCGCGTCCGCGGACTGGACGCGGGCGCCGATGACTACCTCATCAAGCCGTTCGTGTTCGCCGAGCTGACCGCTCGGCTGCGGGCCCTGATCCGCCGCGGCGCACACGAACGGCCGGCGGTGCTCGTCATGGCCGACATTCGGCTGGATCCGGCCAGCCGGCGGGCATTTCGCGGTGACGTCGAATTGCAACTCGGCCCGAAGGAATTCGCCTTGCTGGAGCTGTTTCTGCGGCACCCGGGCGAGGTTTTGTCACGGGCGCGAATCCTCGACCATCTCTGGGATTTCGCGTACGAAGCAAATTCGAATGTCGTCGACCAGTACGTCGGCTATCTGCGCAGAAAAATGGATCGCCCCTTCGGCCGGTCGGATCTGGAAACGGTACGCGGCGCCGGGTATCGGCTGCGCGGCTCGTCGGCGGCGGCGGACATTCATGCCGATTAGAGCGCGTCTCGTTGGCGTATTCGCACTCGTCACGCTGGCTCTCGTCGTCGCCGGCGGGGCGCTCTTCGTGCACCTCCTCGGATCCGCGTTGTTGCGCGCGACCGACCGATCGCTCCTCAATGCGGCCACGCCCCTCATGCAGACGGTCGCCGACCCCGGTATGCCCGATCTACCCGACCCGTCCGGTCGGGCCGCATCGACGGGACTGGTAACCCAGGTGGTCTCGCCCAGCGGATCGATGCTGACCACCTCGCCCGGGCAGGGCGATAGCGCGCTGTTGTCGGCCGCCACACTTGTCCGAGCCCGATCGCACCAGATCCTGCAGACCGGCCGTTACGCCGGCAACCAATTGCGAATTCTCGCCCAGCCGGTACGCCGGCCGGATGGCGTCTGGCTCGTGCTGGTCGGCGACTCACTGACGCCGCGCGATCAGGCGCTGTCGCGGGTACGTACCGGCATCCTGATTGCCGCGGCCTCGGTCGTCGTATTCGGTACGGCCGGCGCCTGGCTGCTGTCCGGTGCCGCGCTGCGGCCGGTGGAACGGATGCGGCGCTCGGTATCCGAGATCAGCACCCGGGATCCGACAGGGCGGGTAACCGAGCCGCGGACCCGGGACGAATTGGCCGCTTTAGCGCGTACGTTCAACAGGCTGCTGGATCGATTGCAAACGGCGCTGTTTCAGCAACGTCGGTTGGTCGCCGACGCCGGCCACGAGCTGCGTGGCCCGCTCGCCGTTCTGCGCACGGAATTGGAGCTCGCCGACCGGCCGGGGCGCTCCCGCGACGAGCTGGCGGAGGCCGTCCGGCTCGCCGCGGCCGAGAGTGATCGGCTCGCCCGGCTTTCCGACGATCTGCTTTTCCTGGCGCGCAGCGATGAGGGCGCGCTGCTCATCTCACCAGTCGACCAACCACTGGAGCCCTTGCTGGCGGCGGCAATCGCGGCGCGACAACGGCAGGCCGACACTCGCGGCATTACGCTCACCCTCGAGGTGGATCGCGCAGTGCATTGCCCGGTGGATGCCGACCGCCTCCGGCACGCGGTGGATAATTTGCTCGACAATGCGTTGCGTTTCGCCGCCGGCGTGGTCGAGATTCGGGCGGCCGACAAATACGGGTCGGTCGGGATCGAGGTCGGCGACGATGGGCCGGGCTTTCCACCCGAATTCCTTCCGCACGCATTCGAGCGATTCCGCCGGCCCGACGACGCCCGGGCCGATACGACCGGCGGCAGCGGCCTTGGCCTGGCCATCGTGCTCGCGATCGCGGAGGCGCACCACGGCAGCGCCCGGATAGCCAACCAACGCCCGACCGGCGCTATCGCGCACATCCTGCTGCCGATCACCGGTATCTAGTGCGGGCGCGAACGGTCAACACCTGACCGGCTACGGTGCCGCGGATAGGTGCGCCGCCGTGATTCGGTTGTTTTGCACGGTGTATGTACCGGTGTAATGCCGCGTGCTGCCGTCAGTCTGATACCCGACAAGGTCGACGTGGACGGTCGAGCCGCTGGTACCGGTGATCTTCAGCTGATCGTGGTCGGTGTCGCCGAAGCCGGCTACGAACGCGTTATAGCTCTGCCCCTTTGCCGCCAGGTGGTAGAGCGCCCACGCGGTCGGGTAATCGCGCTTGTTGATCGCCCCGACGTATTTGGTGACCACCGCGGCCGGTCCGGAGGGAGCCCGCTTCTTCGGCTTCGGCGTGGCCTGGGATGGTTTCGGCGATGGGCTCGGTGTTGCCGACGGGGTCGACGAGGGCGTCGAGGTCGGGCTCACGTTGCCGAGGGAATGTGACTCGGTGGGCTCGGAGGCTGTCGGCGATCCGCTGGGCAGCTGGCTTGCGACGCTGGTTGGACCCGCGCTCGTGGCCACATCCGCCGCCACGACCCCATGCCCGGTCGTGATGGACTGGCAGCCGGCCAGGGGCAGGCCCAGCACCACCAGCAGCGACACCGCGGGCTTCCTCATCACCGTCCATCCATTCGCCGGCTCGGGGCCTGTCCCCCGACTGCCGCCAAATCCTACGAGACGGCAACCGGCGGGCATGATCCACCGCCGGACCGGATCGCGCCAGAGTGATAAAGCTGACCCATTGAGTCGAACACCTGAGGCTACCCGGCGGTTGCGTTCTTGACGGTCGTTGTTCACGCTGACGCCATGGCTGAGCATCCAGCACTGTGTGTGGCGGCACCTGTCTCGCCGGTACGGCAGCCCGACCCGGCCGTGCGACATTCCGATGCGGCGGTGCGGCGGCCCGAGGCGGCCGCCCGCCAGCTCGATCAGGTCGTGGAGCGCCTGGTGCGCCGATATGCCGGCCGTTCCGGTCTCCACCGGGACGTGATCGAGGCCGCCGTTCGCAGCGGTTGGGCCAGGTATGACGGCGCCCGGGTCACCACCTACCGGGCGATCCTGGCCGAACGCGCCGCTACCGCCTCGCTGCGGCATTGGTTCGGCGGCCCACAGCCCGCGGCAACGGCCGAACCCGGCGATGATGCCCGGGTTGACCGCCCGGTCAGCCAGCCGACGCCGATCCCCAGTCAGATCTAGCGCCGCGTTCACCTGAACGCATCCCCGGCGTGTTCGCGGTCCCCGCCCGCCTCGGTGCGTGATCATGTTGCGGTTATGCCGGTCGATCGAGTGATCGAGTCGGGATTGTGCCGGTCACCGCCGGCATCATGCCGACATGATCATCGTCGCGGGAGCAGCCGCCGTGGTACCCGGGCGGGCGCGGCTACTCCCACGGTGGTAGGTGGCAATCGCCTCGCCGAGCCCCGATCCGGTAGCCGCAATGCCGCCCACGGTCGGACGCCAGAAGTGCGCTCTCCGGGCAGTGTTGTCGATATCAGCAACGCACACTGTCCAGCGGGGACAACAGCCATGAACGCTCGTCGTATCGCCGCCGCCGCTATCGCCGCATCGGGCGTGGGGATCGTTATTCAGATCGCCGCGCACGTGCACTATCCAACCGTCCCGCCAGGTCTGATCATCGTGGCGGCTGCCGCCGCGGTGGCTGCATTTGTGCCGCGGCGCTGGGCGGCCCTGGCCGCCGTACTGTCCGGGGCTGGAACACTGGTCGGTGGCCTGGCCAACGCGCCGTGGCGTGAGCGGCTGTCAGGAGTTGGCAGCATCGGCGCCGTTTCGGGCACCTGGGTGCAGATTGCGGCCGGCTCAATCGGCCTGGTGGCCGGGTTGCTGGCGTTGCGGTCGACCGACCGTAGCGAATCGGTACCGGTCGACCAGGACGAGCAACCGCCCGCAATGGCACCTGCCGCAACTCGATAACCCCTCTATTAAGCCTTACATCGTTGCACCAATTCGGTTACGCATCATCGATGGCGGAATCCCGTCACGCGATGGCGACACTGCGCCAGATTCGATACGCGCCGGCTAATTCATATCTATTGTCCCTGAGACGTATCGTCCGGGCGATCGGCGATCATGCGCCGAATGCTTTATTCGGGGGCGATGCGGGAGCACGAGGGGGATATAGATGGTGCATGTAAATCGCAAAGTTACCATTGCATTCGCGGCCTCTGTGGCGATCACCGGCGGACTTCTCGCCACCATTGGTACGGCGCAGGCGGCGTCTGCATTAACCGCGTTGCCCGGGTCGGCCGCAGCGGCGGCCACACCCGGAGCGCAGGTGGGCACGGTGCCCGACTCGCAGAAGTTGTCGGTTCAGGTGTGGCTGCGTCCGGACGTCGCCGGCGCGACCCGGTTCGCCGATGCGGTCAGCACACCCGGCTCGGCGAGCTTTCATCATTACCTCAGTCCGAATACCTACACGGCGCGGTTTGGCCCGTCCGCGAAACAAGCAGACGCGGTCCGGTCCTGGCTGGCAAAACAAGGCCTGACCGGGGTGAAAACGAGCGCCCAACGCGATTTCGTATCGGCGAGCGGACCGGTCTCGACGGTGGAATCGGCCTTCCACGTACAGATGAATCGCTACCGGGTAACCGCCAAGGGCGGCAAGTCCACGGTTATCCAATCCAATGATCGGAACGTATCGATTCCGACGTCGCTGACCGGCGACGTGCTCGCGGTGACCGGTATGAATAACACCGCGCCATTGGCGATGCACACCGCAAAGTCGGTCCACGCGGCGGCCGCGCCGACCTGCTCCACCTATTGGGCGCAGCACACGGCAACCTTCAAACCGGCATTCCGCGGGCTCACCAAGGCCTCACTGCCGGTGTGCGGCTACTCCGCCAAGCAGCTTCGCGCGGCATATGGCGCGACGTCGAAGAACAGCGGCAAGGGCCAGACAGTCGCCCTGATCGAGGTCGGCGCGCCAACCTCGATGTTCGAAACGCTGGCCCAGTATGCCTCGCACAATGGCCTGCCGGCACCGAAGTCCAGCAGCTTGCGGCAGCTGCTCATCGGCCGCGGCAACGATTGTGGCAACGAATTCGACATCGAGGAACAGCTGGATTCCGAATCGGTATACGCCATGGCACCCGGCGCGAAACAGCTCATGGTCGAGGGCGACGGCTGCGACCAGCGGCTACAGGGCGTACAGGCGCTGTTCGACGCCGAGCTGGCCCCGTTGACGGGGAACGGCACGCACCCGCTCGCCTCGATCGAGTCGAATTCGTGGGGCATCACCGGTGGCGAGACGTTCCCGGTCGTCTATGCGAATACCGCGCACACGATCAACCTGCGTGCGGTTGCCGAGGGCGTCGGCATGTACTTCTCGTCCGGCGATGACCCGGGTATCTCGGTGCCGGCCTCCGATCCGTACTCGCTCTCGGTCGGTGGCACCACGGTTGGTCTCGGCGCGCACAACAATCGGATCTTCGAAACCGGCTGGTCCAACAACGACGCCGAGCTCGACGGCAAGGCCTGGTACGACTACGGCATCCCGCGCGACGCGGCCGGCGGCGGCACCAGCCTGATCTATGCGCAGCCGGCGTACCAGAAGCATGTCGTCCCATCCTCGATGGCACACGTCGGCTCGGGAAGCCACGCGCTTGACCGTGCGGTGCCCGACATCGCGGCGGATGCGGACCCCAACACCGGGATCCTGCAGGGCGTCATCGAGCCCGACAAGAACGGCAACCCCGGGCCGTACCAGACCTTCGTCGACGGCGGCACCAGCCTGGCCGCTCCGCTCGTCGCCGGCCTGGTCGCCGATGCCCAACAGGGCCAGAAGAAGGCCTTCGGGTTCGTCAACCCGCTGATCTACTCGCTGTACAAGTCCGCGGCGGTGCACGACCCGCTGCCGCTGACGAAGAGCACACCGGCGCAGAACCGGGCCGCCTTCACCCCGGCGACCAAGGACTTTCCGGCTCTCCTGTCGGTATTCGACTCCCAACTCCCCGCATACACCGACCAGGTCACGGCCACCGGTTACGACACCATGACCGGCATCGGCACCCCGAATGGCGGCGCGTTCATCACCGCGCTGCGCAACGCCGCCGGCTGATCGATCCCGAAATGGCGGCCCCAGGAACCTCTGGGGCCGCCATCTTCGGCTCGCTTTGGGATCCGGGCCGGGACATAATGGCGCGGATGGAAGACCAGAATCGACGCGGCGGCGCACTGTTGCCCGCGCCTGCGCAGGATCTGATGCAGCTTGCCCGCGAGCTGTATCTCCTCCCGCCGACCCGATTTACCTCCACCCGCGACGAACTCGTCCGCAAGGCCCGTGACCGCGGTGCGTTCGAGTTGGCGACCGAGCTGCGACGGCTGCGCCGCCCGACGCTCAGCGCATGGTTGGTCAATCTCGTCATCGACCATGATCATTCGGCGATCGACGAGCTGTCCGCGCTGGGCCGTCAGCTGCGCGAGGCGCAGAAGGTGGCCGACGGCGCACGCCTTCGGGAGCTCGCGGCGCAGCGGCAGCGACTGGTCCGCCGCCTGGTCAAGGACGCCGAGCAACTCGCTATAACGGCCGGCGGCCAGCCGACGGCACGGGCGCTGGCCGAGGTCAGGTCGACGCTCTTGGCGATGCTGGTCGACCTGGCCGCGACCTCGACCGTACGGTCTGGACGGCTGGACCGGCCGAGCGCGCATGCCGGCTTCGGCCCGCTGCCTGACCCGCAGCCAACGCCGGCGGCCGCCGCCGCGGATCCCGGGCCACTGGCCGAGGATCCCACTCCACTCGCCGACGATCGGCAGGACGGCTGGCTCTTCTGGCCGGTCGAGGAGGCGCCGCAGCCCGTGGTGGCGATGCCGACGCTTCAAGAAGAACGTCGTCCGCTCCGGCTCGTCTACTCAGGCGACACATCTGCGCCGCCGCGTGGCACCGAACATGAGCTCTCGATCGCGGAATCCGCCCATTGGCGGCGCGAGCGGGACCTCGACGCCGCGGAGGCCGCGCTGGCCGCCGCGCGCGACGAGCTGAGCTGGTTCGACCAGCAACGCCACAGCGCCCGACGGGAGAAGGCCGACGCCGAACGCCGCCTCGCCGACGCCCAGGCCGCGCAGCTGGCCGCCATTCAAGCCGTGCGGGCGGCCAGCCGCGCAGTGGACGCCGAACGTGAGCGGCAACCCGACCCCGTGTAGCACCGCCCGGGGTCATCGGACACCGAATAGCGTATGCCGGCGAAATCGCCCGCTGCGTCCGCTTCTGGTCAGGTCGTTGTGTGCTTGCGGCGTCGCAACCAGTGACCATCGATTCGACGCGGCGTAGCGTTTAGGGGTATTCCCGTCTGTCGCCTACCCGGGAGCCGACATGCGAACCATGTGGAAGGGCGCGGTGTCCTTCGGGCTGGTGTCCATACCGGTGAATATGTACGCCGCCACCGAAAACAATGACGTCTCCCTGCACCAGGTGCATCTCGCCGACGGTGGACGTATCCAGTACAAGCGGGTATGTACCGTCGACGGAGCGGAAGTGCCATTCCTCGAAATCGGGAAAGGGCACGAAACCAGCTCCGGTGAGATGGTGATTCTCACCGATGCGGATCTGGCGAATGTGCCCGCCGTCGACAAGGGCATCGAGGTATTGGAATTCCTGCCGCTGGAGGCCATCGACCCGGTCTACTTCGACCGCAGCTATTACCTCGAACCGCAAAGATTGGCCGCCAAGCCGTACGTGTTATTACGCGACGCACTGCGCCAATCCGGCCGGGTCGCGATTGCGAAGGTCGTGCTCCGGCAGCGGGAGGCGCTGTCGGTGCTGCGGGTGAATGCCGACGTTCTGGTGCTCAACACCATGCTTTGGCCCGATGAAGTACGTACGCCGGCAGGTTTTGACTTCCTGCGCGACCCGTCCGCGCAGGTCCGCGACCAAGAATTGAAAATGGCGGTCGCGTTGATCGACTCCTTGTTTTCATCGATAAACCGGAAGATCTCCTTCGTATAGGTTTTGAAAAAACCGATATCATTCCCTCCGATGATGCCCGCATTGCTGCAGGGGATAAATTTCTGGCCTTCCAGCTCTCTCAGGTATTCCGGTATATAAGTAAATTTTTTACAGATATCGCGAAAGGTCTGCACATATTCAAGACTGCGGTTTTCCTGGTTCTGAGCCGTCAGAGCGGCGCCATCGATCCGGTCATCGAATTTTTTCCAGATATTTTCCACACCTTTTTTTGTTCACTGTACTTGTAAAGTCTTTCGTGTAAAACTTATATAGTTATAAAAGGCTGTTAAACAGAACAAAAGAGGAAG
>Ga0137412_10003403_pt1 | contig 12682 bp, 9 predicted proteins | sample CZODoug2_1_16fun_FD_122160 | JGI IMG/M metagenome (GOLD analysis project Ga0137412, IMG submission 122160) | Vadose zone soil fungal communities from Angelo Coast Range Reserve, California, USA - CZODoug2_1_16fungal (Hybrid Assembly) | ecosystem: Environmental > Terrestrial > Soil > Vadose zone...
GTAGAAACGCTGGAGCCGGAAATCGTTGATCGGCTCCCGGGGTTCAAGCGCCGCATGCAGTGGTTCATCGACAATCACCCAGACGTTCCCGAGCATATCGAAATGACGCAACGATCGGCGCGCGGGGTGCGGCGGCTGCTGTCGCTGGTAAGTCGCAAGCAATTGAAGCGTGTGTTGTCTCGCATGCTCGACGAAACGGAGTTTCTTTCTCCTTACGGTATCCGCGCGCTTTCGCGTTATCACCTGGACCATCCGTATGAAGTCAACGTCAACGGGAACATCAGCCGCGTGGATTACGAACCGGCAGAATCGTCCACGGGCATATTCGGTGGTAACTCCAACTGGCGTGGACCGATCTGGATGCCGGTCAATTATCTGCTGATCGAATCGCTGCAGAAATTTCACCACTACTACGGCGAGGATTTCCAGGTGCCGTGTCCGGCGCGTTCGAATCAGAATTCCGATTTGTGGCAGGTTGCCAGCGAAATCTCAAAACGGCTCGGGCACATTTTTATTCGCGGCAAGAACGGCCGGCGGCCCGTGGCGGGAGCGCTGGAGAATTTTCAGAGCGATCCGTTCTGGCGCGACCTGATTCTCTTTCACGAGTATTTTCATGGAGACAATGGCGCAGGTATTGGCGCGAATCACCAAACAGGTTGGACGGGGCTGGTAGCAAAACTCCTGGAACAGAGCGGGGAGTAAACTACCGGAATGCCAGCACCGCGAAAAACGCGAACGCCTAGTGCCAGCCCGGCAAAGCGCAAGTTAGTTTCGAACCGCTCGAATACCCGAACGTCGGGAATAAGTGTTGCTATTTCATTTGGTCCTGAGATCTGTAACGATCTCGTTGCGGCCGAGCAGCGCGAATGGCTCGTGACCAATGGCATTGGAGGATTTGCTTCTGGCACGGTCGCCGGCTCCGCCACACGCCGCTATCACGGTCTGCTTGTCGCCGCGTTAAATCCGCCGGGCGGAAGAACTTTTCTTGCCGCGGGTTTGGATGAAATCGTTCGTGTTGGCGATCAGACTTACCCTCTAGCCACGCACCGTTGGGCCAGCGGAGCCGTTGCGCCTCAGGGTTATCTGCTGATACAGAATTTTCGTCTCGATGGCGTTGTACCTGTCTGGATGTATCAGGCTGGCGCGCGCATCGAGAAAAGCATCTGGATGCGCCATGGCGAGAACACCACCTACATTCAATACACGCTCCTGGAGTCGGCATCGCCCGTGACCCTGGAGTTGAAAGCGCTCGTCAATTACCGCGACTTTCACGCTGCAACGCATGCGGGCGACTGGCGTATGCGCGTCGAACCTGTAGAAAATGGTGTGCGCATTACCGCGTTCGAAACAGCCGTGCCTTTTTATGTAAGATGCGCCGAAGCCGCGTGCGAACCGCAACACACCTGGTACCGCGACTTTCTGTTTTTGCGCGAAAGCGAGCGCGGCCTCGATGACCGAGAGGATCAGCTGTACGCGGCGCGGTTTGATGTACGGCTGCAAAAGGGACAGACCGTTACAATCGTTTGCTCGACAGAACAGGACGCGATTCTCGATGGCGCTGCCGCCGGCAGAGACGAAGTGAAGCGGCAATCCAAAATTCAGTCTGCGGTGAGTGCGTTGCTGCAAACTTCATCAGCCGAAGCTGTGCCCTCCTGGATGCCTCAACTGGTTCTCGCAGCCGATCAGTTTGTGGTCAAACGGCCGCTACCCGGACAGCCTGCGGGAAAGTCGGTCATCGCAGGCTATCATTGGTTTTCTGATTGGGGCCGCGACACGATGATAGCCATGCCGGGCCTTGCTTTGGTTACCGGTCGCACCGACGTCGCGAAACAAATCCTGCTGGCGTTCTCGCGGCTCGTGGACGGCGGAATGCTTCCGAATAATTTTCCCGACGCAGGCGGCGCGCCCGAATATAACACCATGGATGCCACGCTGTGGTATTTCGAAGCCGTGCGGCAATACTTTGCGGCCACGCAAGACTCGTTGACTTTGAAACAATTGTTTCCGACTTTCGCAAAAATCGTCAGCGCGCACGTAAAGGGAACTCGTTACAACATTCATGTCGATCCGGCCGACGGGCTGCTCTATGGCGGTGGCCCGGGCGTGCAACTGACCTGGATGGATGCGAAGATCGGCGACTGGGTCGTCACGCCGCGCACGGGAAAGCCCGTAGAGATCAATGCGCTGTGGATCAACGCACTGGAAATCATGGTGGAGTTTGCGCAAAGGTTCGGATCCTCAGGTGACATTTACGTGCAGCTTTTGAAGAAAGCCAAATCTGGTTTCGGCAAATTCTGGAACGCCCAGCGAAATTGTTGCTTCGACGTATTGGATTCGCCCAGCATCGGCAACGATTCCACCATGCGGCCGAACCAGATTTTCGCGGTGTCACTTAATGCTGGCTTGCTTCCGTCTGAACAGCAGAAGGCCGTTGTGGATGCCTGTGCATCGCAATTGCTGACACCGTTTGGACTGCGGAGCCTGGCGCCGCAAGAACCCGGCTACACCGGGGTTTATTCCGGTGGGCCGCGTCAGCGTGATGCCGCCTACCATCAGGGAACGGTCTGGGGCTGGTTGCTCGGCCCATTTGCGCTCGCGCACTTTCGGGTTTACAAGGACCGCGCGGCCGCGCTCGGATTTTTGCAGCCTCTCGCAAGATCGAGTAACTCTTACGGCCTCGGAACGCTCGCGGAAATTTTCGACGGTGATGCTCCTCACCATCCGCGTGGATGCATCGCGCAAGCCTGGACGGTCGGCGAAGTTCTGCGTTCTTGGAAGGAGTTGCAAGCCAGGCAGGCGTAACACGCGGCGTTTCTAGCCCGGCAATCCGCCGTCATTCCGAGCCAAGCCAGGAATCTCTCTTCGATGTAAGCACTTACTCCAAGCGAATGGCCGCCGGTTCGTACAGTTCGATCAATACTCTCTCCCCGTCCGCACCATCCACCAGGAAAAAATTGACGCGTGTTCCGTCGGCACCCGGACGGGCTTCCCGATATACCGGCACTACTGCCATTTGATCCCGTAAAATCGCGGTGGCGCGATTTACGTCGCTACAGCGGAATTCCACTTGTTGCACACCTTCGCCGAACTTCGAAAGGAATTTCGCAATGGCACCCGAGCCCTCCTGATCGCGCGAGGTCAGCACGTCCAGAGTGATGCCCCCTGCAAAGAGCAGCGTGAATTCAGACGCATCCTGTTCCGGAGGGACTTCCGCCAGCCGCAGCCATCCATTCGCCTCGCGAATTTGTGCAAAAGTTTCCGGCCTGACGGCCAGCCCGACGGTTGTCTCAGGATTTTTGCCGAGCAATCGTGCGAATTCGTCATGCTCGCGCCAGCGCTGAATTGCCTGCTCCGCCCGCGAGCGGCCTGCGGCATAGATTTGGCCCGCTGCCGCGGCGCGGGTGGCATCTTCTGGCGAAGACAGCGCCGCGATCCATTCTTCCTTCAGCCTAACCATGAGTGTCTGACTCCACGCATGCCCCAGGGCCGCCGTTCGCCTTCAGCATCGCGCAACTTCGCTTTTTTTTACCGCAAAGCTTTTTTCTTTGCCAGCAACGAAAAAAGAACGGTTAGAAGCAGCATTCCAATCACGATTCCGAGAGAAAGTTCGACCGAAATCTTCAGCCACGGCTCTGCAATCATTTTCGCGCCGACGAAAATCAACACTAGCGCTAAGCCAACTTTCAGATATTCAAGCTTTTCAAGCACCGCGGCCAGGAGAAAATAAAGAGCCCGTAATCCGAGAATCGCGAACACGTTGGATGTAAATACGATGAAGGGATCGCGCGTGATACCAAATACCGCGGGTATGGAATCCACTGCGAATGTGACGTCGGTAATTTCCACCACCAGCAGCACCAGAAAAAGCGGCGTAGCGAAGAGTTGTCCGTTTTCCCGGACGAAAAAGTTCTCTCCGCGATATTCCTTAGTCAGCCGCAGATGTTTGCTGAAATATCGCACCAGAAAGTTTTTCTCGGGATCACTTTCCGCGTGCCTCACAACCAGCATGTGTGCGCCAGCTACCACGATGAACGCGCCGAAGACGTACATGATCCAGCTGAAACGTGCAATCAGGGCCGCGCCAGCCGCAATCATCGCGCCGCGCAAAAGCAACGCGCCCAGAATTCCATAGCCCAATACCCGCTGTTGATACTCATCCTTTACGGCAAAGACGCGGAACACCACCAGGAACACGAACAAGTTGTCCACGCTAAGGGCTTTTTCGATCACGTAGCCGGTGAAGAATTCCAGGGCCGGCTGCCGCCCGTAGAAATGCAGCAGGACCAGTCCGAACGTCACGGCAAGGCCAATCCAGGCGAAGCTCCACAACAAAGCTTCGCGCGGCAAAATTTTGTGAGTTTTACGGTGAAAGACGCCCAAGTCGAGGGCTACGGCGATAACTACAAATACATTGAAGGCAATCCAGTGAAGCGATGTGTGCATCTATCCGTGTTTTCTTCCATGTCCGACGCCGGACTGGCCGCCGGGACCCGATTTTGCGCGCGAATCAAACGCTTCTTCGCGTTTGCCTTTTCGCGTTACTTGGTCTTGGAAGATAGATTGTCGGTTGCGTTCAGGTTCGTCAACTCAATTCGAATTGTGCGGTTGGTTTCAATTTTAATCGGCAAATCCCACTGCAGGCGCGCGTCTCCCGCCGCAGCCGTCAGTCCCAGTGAACTAATCCAATAATTGCCCGGCGGCAGTCCGCGGACTTGCCCATGCCCATCAAGGTCGGTGTCCGTTTTTGCCGCCAGATAGGTGGTTTGGGCTTCGGTCGGCGCCATCTGCTGCACGCGCCTGCGGTGAGCGTTCTGCGCCTCGGCCCATTTCCGCGCCGGGTTCACGCCGTCGAGTTCCAATTCCATCCCCGACACTGTTTCCGGATGCGCCTGAATAAATTTTTTCAAAGTGCTCAGGTATTCCTGTCGCTGCTTTTCGTAGCGATCCGGATTTTCGGTCTTGTCTGCATCGCGATATTTCGGCTTCGGAATGCCATTGGTAACACCGCCGCTGTTGGATCGCTGATAAGCCAACAGGAATTCCGGCACCTGCAAAACATCGTCCGGAGTCATCAGCTTGTCGAAGCCCGGAAGGGTGATGTCCATAACGTCGTGCTTGTGGAGCCAATCGCGAAGTTCGGGCGAGATCTTCAAATCATCGATAAATTTGTCCCGTGAGGGAGGCCCATCCCGCAAATCAATATCTTTCACGATATCGTCATAGCTTTTCGTAAGCACGTAGAACGTAAAATCGCGCACGGGCTCTGGTTTGGCCGCGGTGGGAGTGACCTTCGCTGTGAATTCCAAGGCGCCGGTTTCCGTTTGCGCGTGCAGGCGAGATGCGGCAGCGAGGCACAAAAGCCCCACGAGAATATAAAGTTTTCTCATGTTCGCCATCGTAACAGAATTGCCGGAGGCCTCAGTATTTCATTCGCGAGTGAATACGTACTTTCCACCCCTGCTGATGCGCACAGTTGGCGGCCGGTGATATTTTTCGAAGTAGTCGAATCCCTGCTTCAGATTTTCCCAGAATTCCGTGACTTGGGGTTCCGCTCGCCGTTCGCTCGACAGTTGGTCCAGCTCACGAGCGGTCAGACGTGCTGGGAAAATCTCGATGGGCAGATGCGTTTGGCCCGCTGTTCGCGCGAGCACTGCCAGCCAGTAGACCTCTTTGATTCCGCCGTCTGTAATCGGCAGACAGCCAATCGTCACACAGTTTCCATGCAAAAAAATGTCGCCTCCCGGATTGGTTCGCGAGCCAAGGATACGGTCGGATTCATTGGGATAGCTGACATGAAGACTCAAATAGAAATTGCTTTGCGGATTGAACCAGTCCAGTTCATAGAATCCCTCGGGCACCTGTTCGTCGCCAAATCTTCGTTTTGGACCGAGCCTTCCCGAGGTTGCGCAGATTGAATAGGTCTTCAAGAGGACGTAAGGTTTACCGGGCGAGCTCTCGACCCAAAATTCCAGCTGCGCTTCCTTTTTGAAAGCCCGCAGCAGAATCATGCGCGGAGGATACGCGAGACTCTTATTTGCAAACAGTTGACGTAAGACCTCATTCTTCTCCGCTGATGCTGTTCGGACTCGCGGAAATCGGTATTGCTCCTCCCGGAAAGAAAGATTGGAAGGTGACGCTAGCTGAAGGCAAGAGAAGGCAAAAAACAGCAGTAGAGCGATTTTCCAGCGCATGTGCGGGTACCCGAACGAAACCGATCGTAGCGGATGAGTCCGAGACGGTTCGCCCGTATATCGCGTGGGAGACCCTTATCGTTCTAGCGGGGCCAGAGGATCCGCGACAGCATCAGGCCAATCGCCACAACCAGTATTGACAAAGCAAGGATAGGCGCAATTTTTTTGAGGGGGAGTGCGGTCAATGGTTCGGGAACCGGCCTGTCAGGTTGATCCAGCAAATCGACCACAGTTCCGCGACCAGGCGGTCTACCGCGCCTGCTACCCGATGCTTGCGGTTCCAGTTCTTCAGGCGATTCTTCGGACGCGTAGCTCATGGTAGGCGATTACGCTGCGGTTCTGCTCAAAACAAGCGGAAGACAGTTTCAATCGTGATCCAAGTCGCAGCCGGATGGCCTTCCGCGTCTTTCGCAGGAAGGAATTGCCAGCCGCGCACTGCGTGCACAGCATTTTCGTCCAACCCAAGTCCGATTCCGCGCGTTACTTGCACGTCTCGTACGCGGCCGTCCGCACCAACCAGCACACGCATGGTCACCACTCCCTGCAGTTTTGCCTTGCGAGCTTCGTCGGAATAGGCCGGATCGGGACAAACCTTGCAGATCACCTGCGTGGCAACGCGGGCGTAGGGCAAAAGACTATTTCCCCCTCCCGAACCGCCGACGCGCGTGTCGCCCATAGTCACGCCCGGACCGCGTCCGATTCCAGCTTTTCCGATTCCTTCCGATTCGTTTCGATCCGCCATCCAAGGAAGCCCAAGGTCTTTCACAGGTGGGGCCAATTCCGGCGCGTTGGCGTCGAACACAGTGGCTGGAACCGGCAGAGCGTGGAGTTTGTCATCTGGCAGCCTTGGCGGCGCCAAAGCGGTTCGCGACAAATGTGCTAGCTCGCCTGCGGTTGGCGGCAGCGGATCGTGATCTCCTCCGCTGCCGGCTTTACTCTGAGAAGGTGTTTCCGCGTTGCTTGTTTGCGTCGGGCGTGTGTACCGCAATGTTGGCAAAGGAAAAGAACTTCGTAGCGAGTTAACGCCTGCTTTGTCGATCGGATGGATCGCTGCGTAAATCGCTACAGCAAAAATCACGACGTGCAGACACGTTGAGCCCGCCTGCGCCCGGAAACTAGTTTTCTCGCGGCGTTCATCCAAGAGGTGAATGGGCGCGCCATTCGCCGCTTGCGCAGCTGCGAGTGCGGCGCTCGGCAGCGTCCACACACTCCGCAGGTTTTCGCGAATGCGCTTGCAAAGGGCAGGTTGATCGGAAGAATTTGCAGCCAAGCGCAGGGCCGGTTCACGCATTGCTCTCGACCTCGGTCGCCGCCATCTGCAACATGTTGATCAAAACAAAAGCGGCTCCAACGCACAGTGGGAGCCGCTCCACGATCAAAAGGTTGCTTTTTCTGGCTAAAGAGCTTCGTCCCCGCCAGACGACAAGTGGCGAAGCTTAGAAAAGTCGGAAAGTCACTTCGATCGGAACCTGAGTCGGGACGCTTTTCCCGTTCGGTCCGATTGCTGGCCGGAACTTCCATTGCCGCACGGCTTCAATCGCCTTCTCGTCGAGTCCCAGGCCAGGGCTCTTAGCTACTTGAATATTCGTCGCGCGTCCGTCCAGCGTGATGATAACCATCAGCACGACCACGCCCTGATATTTCGCTTTGCGAGCTTCGTCGGAATATTGTGGATCGGGGCAATAGATGCAGGTCGGCATGCCCACGCCGTTCACGCCTGCGCGGAACGCGCCACCGCCCGTGCCGCCGCCTTCGCCGGGACCAAGTCCGCCGCCCGAACCGCTGCCAATTCCTGTCCCGTTGCCGTGCCCCAACGATTCGCTTACGCCGTTGGCCAGCGGATCGCCAAAGGTGGGCGCATTGATGTTGGACACGCGCAAATCAGGGGGGCCAAGCAGAGACGGATCCATCGGGAGCTTGGGGTTAAGGTTCTGAATCTTTACCTGTGGGGGCGTGAATTGCGTCCATTGGAATTTGGGTAGCTTGCCGCGATTGACAGGAGCCGTGGTATGGTCGTTGGCTCCTCCGCCCCCGCCTGCCGGTTTGGCTCCCTGAGGCAGTTTCGCCATGTAAGGAGAAATATCCAGCGGCAGCACATCCGTCTTGGTTTTTGCCTGCGTCGACGACGGCTGGTGAGTGATGATCGAAAACGTGATGAACCCGATCAACAGCACGTGTAGCCCGACTGAGATCGCCTGCGTCCAACCGAAGTTTTCATCCTTCGACCAGATCTCCTTGACGCGAACCGGCTTTACTTCAAAGGGCAGCGGAGCCAGCTTGGTCGGTGAAAACAGCTCCTTCAAACGAGCGCCAAAACCACCAAACCCTTCGACCCAACCTGTCGAAAGCCTGCTGTTAAATTGGCCCTTCGGTGCGCTCCGTCCGCTGAAGTATTCGCCGACGTTTTCCCAGAATCCGCCGCCATATTGCGTTGGCATCAGCGCGGATTTCACGTCTCCGCGAACTTTCACCGGTCGTTCAAACAGGAATTGCTTCAGGTTGGACCAAAAATTATCCGGCATCAGAATCGCCGGCCGGCCGAAACGGGGCACCGGTGCGGACCGCGTACTTCCGCGCGGTTCTTCAACGTTTGGACGTTGCGGTGGCCCCAAGTTGAGCATTGTCCCCGGCAAGTTCTGCACCCGACGCGCGACGACTGCGCTGACACTTAAATAGACGCACTTCCAGTACTTCTGGCGTCTCTTGGTTTACGATTCTCTCCAGCCGGGATAGGTTGCACGCCCGCTCCGGCTGACACCATACTCCATTCATTGTAACATACGTAGTTACACCACTCTCCGAAGTTTCCCGCCGCGCTACTGGCGAAAACTAGGGCTCAGAAGGGAATTGCGCTCGCGGCATCCATGTCCGAACCACTCGAACTCAAGAAGACACTCAACTTACCCAAAACCGACTTTCCCATGAAAGCAGGTCTTCCGCTGAATGAGCCAAAACAGCTCGAAGCCTGGCAGCAAGCCGATCTATACCAGAAAATTTTGGATGCCCGCGCCGGAAAGCCGCTGTTTGTTCTGCACGATGGCCCGCCCTATCCCACAGGCACCATCCACCTGGGCACCGGCCTGAATAAAATTCTGAAAGATCTGATCGTCAAGACCAAGAGCATGGCTGGCTACTACGCTCCCTACGTGCCCGGGTGGGATTGCCACGGTCTTCCCATCGAAACACAGGTCGAAAAAGAACTTGGCGGCAAAGGTAAAGTTGCTCCGGCGGAGTTCCGCAAGCTGTGCCGGGCCTTCGCCAACCGCTACGTCGAGCAGCACAAGAAAGATTTCAAACGTCTGGGAGTCTTTGGCCGTTGGAACGATCCGTATCTCACCATGAGCTTCGACTACGAAGCCACTATCGCCAATGCCTTTCTCGACTTTATGGAAGAGGGCTATGTATACCGCGGACGCAAGCCAGTCTATTGGTGCCTTTTCGATTCCACGGCGCTCGCCGAAGCCGAAGTCGAATACGAAGACCATGTCAGCCCGTCCATCTGGGTGAAATTCGGCGTGCTGGGAGGTGGCAAGAACGAAGCCGGCAAAATTGGCGCGGATGTTTCCGCTGTGATCTGGACAACCACTCCATGGACCATTCCGCACAATCGCGGACTCGCATTTCATCCGGATTATGAATATGCGGTAGTGCAAACCGAAAAAGGCAAGCTGCTGCTTTCCGCGGATCGCGTTGCAGCTCTGCAATCGGAATGCGAAATCAAGCAAGCCGAAATTCTCGCGACGTATAAAGGCCGCGACTTTGAAGGGATGTTGTTCCAGCATCCATTTCTGCCGATTCAAGTGCGCGGTCTGCTCGCCGATTATGTCACCCTCGATCAGGGCAGCGGCATCGTTCACACCGCACCCGGCCACGGTAGCGATGACTTCAACACCGGCCAGCGATATGGTCTGGAAATTTATGCGCCGCTTGATGACAAAGGCGTTTACACGGAAGGCCTGCCGGAATACAAAGGCAAGGACGTCTTCACGGCGAACCCAATTATCGTAAAGTTGCTTGCCGATCGCGGCGCACTGCTTGGCCACCATTCGTACAAGCACAGCTACCCGCATTGCTGGCGTTGCCACAACCCGGTGATTTTCCGGGCTACCGAGCAGTGGTTCATCGGCATGGATGCGATTCCGCTTCCCGGCAAGGGAAGCCATTCCATCGATGGCAAGAAGTCTTTGCGCGCGGAAGCGCTGGCCGAAATTCCCAATGTCAAATGGATTCCTGGCTGGGGCGAAGAGCGCATCTACGAAATGATTGAAAAACGCCCGGACTGGTGCGTCTCTCGGCAACGCTTCTGGGGCGTGCCGATCATCGTTTTTTTCTGCGACGCCTGCGGTGCGCAACTCAAAGATTTCGCGGCGCTCCGCAATGTCATCGAATGGTTCAAGAAAGAAGGCGCCGACGCCTGGTATCAGCATTCGCCGGAAGAACTTTTGCCGGCAGGCACAAAGTGTTCGTGCGGTACCGCGAAATTCCGCAAAGAGAACGACATTTTGGATGTCTGGTTCGATTCCGGCTCATCGAATCTCGCGGTTCTCACCGCTAAGAATGGTTTGGTTGGACCTGGCCAAGATTGGCGTCCGGCGGATGTTTATCTTGAAGGGCCAGATCAGTATCGTGGCTGGTTTCATAGCTCGCTGCTGGTGGCTACTGGCGTGCGCCACGCGTCTCCGTATCGCAGCGTTGTAACCCATGGCTGGACGCTCGATGAGCAGGGCCGGCCAATGTCCAAATCGCTGGGCAACGCGATTGAACCCGCTGAAATTTCCAACAAGTGGGGGGCCGATCTGCTTCGTCTGTGGGTCACGTCCGTCGAATATCAGGCCGATGTGAAAATGAGCGAACGCGTGATGACCCAGCTCAGCGAGGCCTATCGAAAGATCCGCAATACCTTTCGCTTCGCGCTGGGTAATCTTGGCGATTTCGATCCATCGCGCAACACGCTGCCCACTGACCAACTCGAAGAAATGGATCGGTGGATGCTCGAACGTACCGCCGAGCTCGTTAGAAAATGCCGCGAGTGGTATGCCGGGTATGAATTTCACCGCGTGTATCACGCGATTCATGATTACTGCGTCGTGGACCTGAGCGCGTTCTACTACGACGTGTTAAAAGATCGTCTGTACACAAAGGCGCTAAACAATCCGGCCCGACGATCAGCGCAAACCGCTGTCTACAAAATCACCAGCGCGCTGGTTCGAATCGCTGCGACCATTCTTGTTTTTACCGGAGAAGAAATTTGGAAGCATTTGCCAAAATCAGCCGGAGAAGCGGCAAGCGTTCATGTCGCGCTTTTTCCCGAAGCGTCCGAACTGCGCACCGGAATCAGCGCCGCTCAAATAGCGGCGTGGGACTTGCTGGCGAAAGTGCGTGCCGAGGTGCTGAAAGCGCTCGAGACTGCGCGCAACGAAAGGAAAATCAATTCTGGATTGGAGGCCAAAGTATTGCTTGGCGGCAACCCGGAACTGCGAGCCAAGCTCAATAATCATCTGACGCAGCTACCGGGGCTCTTTATCGTTTCGCAGGTCGATTTCTTGACCGCAGGTGCATCCGACTACCGCTCCGAACTGGTTCCGTCGCTGGAGGTCTCGATCCACAAGGCCGACGGCAGCAAATGCGAGCGCTGCTGGAATTACTCTACTCACGTCGGTGAGAATTCCCGCTACCCGACGATCTGTGAACGCTGTTCGGTCGCTCTCGCCGAAATCGAAGGCGCTGCCTCTTGATTCTCAAGACTCATCCCTTCGCTCGATCAGTGTTTGGCTGCTCAGTAGTCTTTAGCCTGTGCAGCGCGCTTGCAGCTACCCGCTGCTGCTCCTTTACCTCCTGTATTTCCTTAATTTCCTGTACTTGCAAATCCTAATGATCCACGCCAATCGTCTCCGCTGGTTAATTCTGACGCTCATGGTCGTATTTCTCGACCGGCTCTCCAAGGCCGCGATCGAAGCCAAAACCGCCGAAGGCTGGCGTCACGAGCTCATCCACAACTTCATCTACCTCGTGCACAGCAAAAATCCCGGCATCGCGTTTAGTATTTTCGCCGACAGCAATTCGCACTGGGTCCGCTATCTGCTAATCGCGGGCTCTCTCGTGGTTATCGCGATTATTGCTTGGTATCTCGTGGCAGCAGATGGAGTCTCCTCCCGCGCCGCAGCCGGTTTAGCATTGCTGCTTGGTGGCGCAACCGGCAATCTAACCGATCGCGTTCTGCACGGTGCGGTGACCGATTTTTTCGAAGTGCTATTCGGCTCCTACCGCTACCCCGCTTTCAACGTAGCTGATTCCGCGATCACCATCGGCGCAATATTGATCCTTCTGGATCTGCTTTTTTCGAAGCCAAGCCGCCCGAACGCCCCAAACAAGGCTCGGTAAACAGCGATTCCAATGCAAGTCCGGCGCCCCCGGGCAATACCTGGCGCCCTATTGGGAATTGCTGAACCAGGGTGGGACGCCGTTTTCGGATGGCTCGTCAAGGGCGGAGG
>Ga0137412_10003404_pt1 | contig 12677 bp, 12 predicted proteins | sample CZODoug2_1_16fun_FD_122160 | JGI IMG/M metagenome (GOLD analysis project Ga0137412, IMG submission 122160) | Vadose zone soil fungal communities from Angelo Coast Range Reserve, California, USA - CZODoug2_1_16fungal (Hybrid Assembly) | ecosystem: Environmental > Terrestrial > Soil > Vadose zone...
GTGGTTCGCCGCGCTGCCCCGCTGGGAGGAGCTCCCCGGCGATGGCGACGAGCGGGCCGAGGTGATCCTGCGCCGCGGCGCGGACGCCGTGGCCGAGCACCCGGTCTTCCTGCGGCTGTTCTATCTGCTCGCGCTGGAGGGGGCGGACGACGAGGTCGCGGCGGAGCTGGTGCAGCGGGTGCGCGGCCACGCCACCAGCTACTTCCGGGACGCCATCGCGGGCATGCTGACCAGCGAGTACGGGCCCGAGCTCGGCCGCGCCGCCGCCGAGGAGTTGGCCCAGTTCGCCGTGGCGTTCTCCGACGGCTGCTTTTTCGCCACTCAACTGGAGCCCACGCTGGCGCAACCGCGGCGGATGTATGCCGACCTGGCGGCCGCGCTGCGTGCCCTCGCGCCGATGGCCATCGCCAGAGCCCGCCACCGGGAACGCCCCACGACCCAGCACGGAGGCCCGGAATGAGCGACCGACGCACCGCCCTGATCACCGGCGGCACCGGAAGCCTCGGCTACCAGGCCGCGCGGGCCATCGCCGCCGACGGCGACTGGATGGTGGTCATCACCGGCCGCCGCCCGGACGAGGTCAGCCGGGCCGCCGCCGCACTGGGCGCGGAGACCGGCGCGGAGACCGGCGCGGAGATCGTCGGCATGCCGCTCGACCTAGGCGTCCTGGCCGACGTCCGGCGCTTCACCGGCGAGCTGGTGAACCGGGGGCTCCCGCCGCTGCACGCGATCGTCTGCAACGCCGGCATACAGACCGTGTCCGGCGCGGCGGTTACCGCCGACGGATTCGAGCAGACCTTCGCGGTCAACCACCTCGCGCACTTCCTGCTGGTCAACGAACTGCTGGCGCAGCTGGCCAGCCCGGGGCGAATCGTGCTGGTGGCCAGCGACACTCACGATCCGACCAAGCACACCGGCATGCCGGCGCCCGCCTACACCGACGCCCGCTCACTCGCCCGCCCGGACGGCGAACGCGACAATGCGCTAGCTGGTCGGCGCCGGTACACCACGTCCAAGCTGTGCAACGTGCTGATGGCCTACGAGCTGGCCCGCCGGCTGGCCACCAGCTCGGTGGACGGGCCGCCGGCCGTCACGGTCAACGCCTTCGACCCTGGGCTGATGCCGGGTACCGGCCTGGCCAGGGACTATCCGACGGTGCAGGCGCTGGCCTGGCGCTACCTGCTGCCCGCGCTGACCGTGGTGCCGGGGCTCAACGTGCACACCCCCCGGCGGTCCGGGGCCGCGCTGGCCCGGCTGGTCACCGACCCCGAGCTCGCCGCCGTCACCGGCCGGTACTTCTCCGGCACCCGGGAGATCCGGTCCTCACCCGACTCCTACGACCTGGGCAAAGCCGCCGACTTGTGGGAGACCAGCGCCGACCTGGTCGAGCCACGACACTAGAGCAGCTTGTCCAGGGTGATGGGCAGCTCGGTGATCCGCCTGCCGGTGGCGTTGAACACCGCGTTGCCGATGGCCGCCGGCACCCCCACCATGACCAGCTCGGCCAACCCCTTGATGCCGATCGGGTCCGCCGCCGGTTCCTCGCCGCCGACGAAGGCCGCGTCCAGCTCGGGCACGTCGGCGTTGATCGGGACCAGGTAGTCGGCCAGGTTGGCGTTCACGATCCGCCCGTCGCGGTGATCGGTGACCCCGCTCTCCAGCAGTGCCATGCCGATCCCGGCGACCATGCCGGAGAGGGCTTGACTGTGCGCCAGCTTCGGGTTGATCACCCGCCCGATGTCGTAGGCGGCGAAGATGCGCCTGATCCTGGCCGCGCCCAGCAGCTCATCCACCGACACCTCGGCGAACACCGCGCCGTAGGCGTAGGACGAGAAGCGCTGGTTCCCGTCCCCGGGCGACCAGCTCTGCTGGGTGTCCATGCTGGCTCGGCCACGGCGGCGCAGGATGTCCTGGTAGGTCTCCGCGCGGCCGGCCGCACCGGTCGCGCGCAGCGATCCGGCCGCGACCGTCACCCCCTCGGGCGGCATCCCGTAGAGCGGGGAGGCCGGGTCCACCACGGCGGTGCGTACCACGCTGTCCCGCAACACGTTGCACGCGGTGAACACCGCGGAGCCCACGCTGGCCAGCGTCTTGGAGCCGGAGTGCATGGGCGCGGTGGGCAGCGTCGAGTCACCCAGCTGGAAGGTGACCCGGCTGGTGGGCAGCCCGAGCGCGTCGGCGGCAATCTGGATCATCGAGGTGTACGTGCCTGGCCCCATGTCGGCGGTGGCGCTGGCCACCACAGCGGTCCCGTCGGCGTTGATCCGGGCCATCGCGGTGGCGGCGGTGCGGTTGTTGGCGTGTGCGGCCGCGGCCATGCCCATGCCGATCAGCAGATCGCCCTCCTTGTGGGCGCGTGGCGTCGGGCTGCGCCGCGACCAGCCGATCCGCTGCGCGCCGAGCTGGTAGCACTCGGCCAGCCGTCGGGTGGTGAAGGGCAGGTTGGTGAACTGGTTCGCGGTCGGCTCGTTGCGCAGGCGCAGCTCGATCGGGTCCACGCCGAGCTGGTAGGCCAGATCGTCCATCGTCGACTCGAGCGCGAAGGCGCCGGTCACCGTGCCCGGACCGCGCATGAAGGTCGGCGCATGCACGTCCAGCGGAACGAGTTGGTAGCGCGAGCGCATGTGCGGGCTCTGGTACAGGAACTGGGACAGCTCCATGCCGGAGTCGTCGTAGTCGGTGTAGCGCGCGGTCTCCGAGCTGCCCTCGTGCACGATCGCGCTGATCTGACCGTCCGAGCTGGCGCCGAGCCTGAAGCGCTGGCGGCTGGCCGGGCGGTAGCCGATGCCGGTGTACATCTGCCGGCGGGTGAGCACCAGCTTGACCGACCGGCGCATCTCCCGGGCGGCGAACGCGGCCAGGACGACGTGCGGCCAGGTGCGGCCCGCGCTGCCGAACGCCCCGCCGATGAACGGGCAGATCACCCGGATGTGCTCCGGTGGCACGCCGAGCGCGGTGGCCACGTTGCGGGCGTCGCCCTGGGTCCACTGGGTCTTGTCCCAGAGGGTGAGCCGGTCGCCGTCCCACCGCGCGATGGTGGAGGGCAGTTCGATCGGGTTGTGGTAGTTCCGGGCGATGCTGAAGGTGTGGTCGAGGACGGTGTGCGCGGCCCGCAGGGCGCCGTCGGGGTCGCCCCGGCTGTAGTCCGGGGTCTCCGGGGAGGGGTGGGGCGGCGCGTCCGGGGCGTCCAGGTCGCTGCTCACCGGCCTCGGCGCGTAGCGCACCTCGACCAGGGACGCACCGTGTTGGGCCTGCTCGAGCGTGGCGGCCAGGACGATGGCCAGCGACTGCCCGAAGAAGTTGACCTGGTCCGCCGGATACCCCAGGTTGACCCCGCTCAGGTCGGTCAGCACCCGCAATACACCCGGCTGGGCCAGCGCGCGGGCGGTGTCGATCGAGGCCACCCTGCCCCGGGCGACCGTGCCGTTCACGATCACCGCGTGGATCAGATCGGGGATCTGGTGCTCGGCGGCGTAGGTGGCCCGCCCGGTGACCTTGAGCGGGCCGTCCACCCGGGACATCGGCTGGCCGGCGGCGGTCTCGGTCATACCCGCGCCCCGACCGTGGCCAGTTGGCGGGCGACCGTGCGTTTCACCAGCTCGACCTTGAACCTATTCCCCGACAACGGTTTCGCGCCGTCCGCAGCGCGCGCCGCGGCATCGGTCCACAGCTGGACGCTCGGCGCTTGCCCGGTCAGCGCCCGCTCCACCTCGGGCAGCCGCCACGGCACCGTGCCGACCCCGCCGACGGCGACCCGGGCCGCGCGGATCAGCCCGCCCTGGATGTCCATGGCCACCGCCGCGGAGGTGAGCGCGAACTCATACGACTGCCGGTCGCGGACCTTCAGGTACCCGGAGCGGCTGGTGTGCGCGCCGGCGGGCACCTCGATGGCCACGATCAGCTCGCCCGGCCGCAGGTCGTGCTCCTGGTCGGGGGTGGTGCCGGGCAGCCGGAAGAACGATCCGATCGGCACGCGTCGGTCTCCCCGCGCGGACCGCAGCAGTACCACCGCGTCCAGCGCGACCAGGGCCACCGAGAGGTCGGAGGGGTGGGTGGCCACGCACTGGTCGCTGGTGCCGAGCACCGCGTGGCCGCGGTTCTCCCCGCCAATCGCCGGGCAGCCCGAGCCGGGTTGGCGGCGGTTGCAGCCCGAGGTGATGTCCCGGAAGTACAGGCACCGGGGCCGCTGCATGAGGTTGCCGCCGATGGTGGCCATGTTGCGCAGCTGCGCCGAGGCGCTCAGCTCCAGTGCCTGGGAGATCACCGGGAACTGGCCGCGGACCTCCGGGTGCGCGGCCAGGTCGGTCATCCGGACCAGCGCGCCCACCCGCAGCCCGGTCGGGCCGAGCTGGATCTCCCGGTACGGCAGGGCGTTGATGTCCACCACCGACGCCGGGCGCTCCACCGTCTCGCGCATCAGGTCGACCAAGGTGGTGCCGCCGGCGATGTACCGGCCACCGGCCGCGCCGGCGGACAGCGCGGCGCGCTCGTCGATGGCCTTGGTGAAGCTGAACGGGAACATGGGCCGCGCCTCAGGCCCGCGTCGCGGTCTGCGCGATCGCGGTGACAATGTTCGTGTATGCGCCGCACCGGCAGATGTTCCCGCTCATCCACTCCCGGATCTCGCCCGGCGAGCCGGTGTGTTTCTCCGCGATGCAAGCCACCCCGGACATGATCTGACCGGAGGTGCAGTAGCCGCATTGGAACGCGTCGTGGTCGATGAATGCTTGCTGCAGCGGGTGCAGTCGGTCCCCGTCCGCGAGGCCCTCGATGGTGGTGACCTCCGCGCCCTCGCACATCACCGCCAAGGTCAGGCAGGAGTTGACCCGCCGGCCGCCGAGCAGCACGGTGCAGGCACCACACGCACCCTGGTTGCAGCCCTTCTTGGTGCCGGTCAGCTCGGTCCGCTCGCGCAGCAGGTCCAGCAGTGACGTGCGGTTGTCCACCGCCACCGCGCGCCTCTCGCCGTTGATGCTCAGATTGACCGTGACGGTGCCTTCGGCCTGCTCCTCGGCCGCGCAACCGGCCAGCAGCGGTGCGGCGGCAACCATGCCGCCGACCGCGGCGGAAGCTCCTACAAAACGTCGCCGGTTGATCGTGAACGGTCCGGTGTTCGTCTCGCTCATGTGTGGGCACTCTTCCGAGCCGGAGGGGGTTGACATGTCAACCCTACCAGTTTTGCCGGTCCGTCGTGCCTCGACGCGGGAGTGCGCAGTCAACGGTAGCGGGCTGTGCCGGTCGCTCGATCGGGCATCCTTAGACACTTAGAGAACGGTAAGTTCATAACTTGAGTACACTTCATGTCGTAGGTGGGTGCACGGTCTGGACGGAGGCCTCGGCATGACGGCGAGCACGAGCGGCGCTGCGCAACGACACGAGATGCGCGCCGATCCGTGCGCCCCGAGTAGTCCCGACCACCGCAAGGGCCCCCGCCGGCGCGGCAAGGCACTCGTCGCGGCGATCTTCGAAGCCACCCTGGCCGAGCTCGCCGAGCATGGCTACGCGGAGTTGAGCATGGAACGGGTGGCGTGCCGTGCCCGGGCCAGCAAGGGCTCGCTGTACCGGCGTTGGCCGAGCCGGGCCGAGCTGATCGGCGACGCCATGCAGTACAGCCAGCCGACGTCGGTCGAGGCGCCGGACACCGGCAACGTCCGCGATGACCTGCTCGGCCTGCTGCGAGCGATGGCCCAGCGGGTCGACGCCGCCGACGGGGACGGGGTGCGCGGGCTGCTCGCCGAGGCCGCGCGCGACCCGGAACTGACCAAGATGGTGCAGACCCGGTTCATCGAGCCGGCCGAGGCGCAGGCGATGGAGGTGCTGCGGCGGGGCTGCGTACGTGGCGAGGTTCGGCCGTCCGCGCTGACCCACCAGGTCGCCGGCGTCGGCCCGGCGTTGCTGCGCCAACAGTTCATGGTCTACGGCGCGCCGATCCCCGACTCGGTGCTGGTAGAGGTCGTGGACGACATCCTGATGCCGATCGTCGCCCGCTGATCCTCGGCGCGGGCGACTAGCTCGCCGGGCTGAACAGCGCCGCGTGTTGGGTGACGAACTGCTGGACCGTCTGGGCGCGCACCCCGGTGATCTCCTCGACGGTCCGGGTGGCCCGGTCGTACCGGTTGGCCCGGTGCAGCCGCGCCATGGTGACAAGATGTTCCTCCACGTGCGGGGGCAGCCCGACGGGCCGGACGATTTGCTCCATCCACTGGTCCACCGGAACGTCCACATAGGAGACGGCCCGGTCCAGCGCGCGGGAGTACTCCTCGGCGATGGCCTTCATGTCCTGGCACGTCGGCCCGGTCAGCTCGTACACCCGCCCGACGTGTGGACCCGGCTCGAGCAGGATCGTCGCGACCACGCGTGCCACGTCGCTGGCCGCGACCGGTGAGGTCCGGCCGTCGCCGAAGGGCATCGGCAGCGTTCCGTCCGCCGCGATCGACCTGGCGGCGAGCGTGGTGAGTAGCGGGTTGTCCATGAAGATCGTGGGTCGGACGTGCACCACCGGCAGCCCCGACCAGTTCAGCACCTGCTCGGACAGGAAATGCAGCCGCTGCTGGTGCGACTCTTCGGTGCTGGTCGTGGTCATCTGCGAGACGGTCATCTGCGAGATGGACACCAACGCCTCGAGGCTGCCCAGTTCGCGGGCCACCGTGGCCACCACGGTGGTCGCCTCCAGGTAGTCCGGTGACACGGTCATGCTGAAGAACATCCGCCCCGCGCCGTCCAGCGCGCGCGCCACGTCGTCCGGGCGGGTCAGGTCGCCGATGACCACCTCGGCGCCCAGCGCCCGTACCGCCTCCGCGCGCTCGTCCTCCCGGTGCAGCAAAGCCCGTACCGGCAGATCGCGCTCGCGGAGCAACCTCACGACTCTTCCGCCCACTCCTCCGGTGCCGCCCCCCGCGCCGGTCACCAGTATCGGGAGCTGTGTCGCCATCGCTGTTCTCCTCGGGTGCGGACGGGTCGGAGCGACTCCGACCAAGGTAGTTGGACTTTCCAACCTACCCTGTCCGAACGTCGCCGCCGCCGACTGAGGCGATGCTCACCGGGCACGCTGCCCCGGTGCGCCGACGACCCTGTTCACGGTGCGTCGACGACCGTGTTCACGGTGCGTCGACGCGTCATCAATGCGCCTTTGAGACAATCGCTCTGCCGCTAATGCCGGCATTGTTATCGCTGACTCTCCGACGGTTGTGCAATTTTTGATGGGCGCCGTTCGCGGTGTGCATTGTGACGGAGCCAATGGGTTCTGATCTCGAGGCTGGCACTAGCATGGCGGAGCCGGGATTCAACGAGGAGGCCGGAATGAGCGGACCGCTCGCGGAATCGTATTGGCCCGCGGACCAGGGCGAAGCCATTGTCGAGACGACGATTGGCGACGCGTTGCACACGGCCGCCGCCAGGTGGGGTGGCCGGGTCGCGCTGGTCGCGTCCGGTCCCGGCGTGCGGCGGCGAGCGTGGACTTTCGCCGAGCTGGAGCAGTCCGCCGAGCAGGTGGCGCGGGCCGTGCTGCAGCGATTCCAACCTGGCGAGCACCTGGCGGTCTGGGCGGCCAACTGCCCGGAGTGGGTCCTGCTGGAGATGGGCGCGGCGCTGGCCGGGGTCACCGTGGTGACGGTGAACCCGGCGTACCGGTCCGCCGAGCTGACGCACGTGCTCGGCCAGTCCAAGGCCAGCGGGATCATCGTGCAACCCAGCTACCGGGGGCGCGATCTGCTGGCAGTGCTCGCCCGATCCCGCCCGGACCTGCCAGCGTTGCGTGAGGTCGTGGACCTGTGGCGGTGGGACGAGTTCGTCGAGTCCGGATCCGATCAGCGCCGGCTACCCACGGTCAGCCCCGCGGACATCGCGCAGATCCAATACACCTCGGGCACCACCGGCTTCCCGAAGGGCGCCCAGCTGAGCTCAGCGTGCCGACCATGCTGATCCGCATGCTGGGCGAGCAGTCCGCCCGTCCCCGCGATACGTCGAGCTGGCGGCTGGCCATGCTGGGCGGCGCGCCGGTTGCGCCCGAGTTGGTGCGCCGGGCTCAGGAGCAGCTCGGGGTGGCGGTCACCATCGGGTTCGGCCAGACCGAAGCCTCCCCGTACATCACCCACACCCTGCCCGACGATCCCAACCCCCAGTGGATTTCCACCGTCGGGCGGCCGCTGCCGGGGGTCGAGGTGCGGATCAGTGACCCGGCCACCGGAGCCACCCTGCCCCTCGACACGGTGGGCGAGGTGTGCGCACGCGGGTGCGGGGTGATGGCCGGCTACTACGACGACCCGAGCGGAACGGCGGCGGCGGTGGACCGCGAGGGCTGGCTGCACACCGGCGACCTGGGCAGCATGGACAAGCACGGGTACCTGAGTATCCAGGGTCGGCTCAAGGACATGATCATTCGTGGCGGGGAGAACATCTATCCCCGGGAGATCGAGGATCTGTTGTTCAGCCACCTCGATGTGGCCGACGTGTCTGTGGTGGGCATCCCGGACCTGGAGATGGGGGAGGCGGTCATGGCTTTCGTGCGCCCGGTCGCCGGCCGTGAGCTGGACGAAGCGGAGCTGAGCGCGTTCTGCCGCGCACACCTCGCGCCCTACAAGACGCCGAAGGTGTGGGAATTCCTCGACGAATTTCCGCAGACCGCGTCGGGAAAGATCCAGAAGTTCGTGCTGCGCGACCGGTATTTGATCAGCCACACGCCCCGGACCAGCGGAGAGGTAATGCGGTGAAGAAGTCGTGGACGCCCCGGCTCGCCATCACGGCGGCCCTCGGCGCGGTGCTGCTGCTGCTGCTGCTGCTCGGAGCCTGCGGACAGCGGCCCGCTCCGCCATCGTCCGCACCGCCCAGTTCGGGGGCGGATGCCTCCGGCCAGCCGGGCATTGGCGCCGACCCGCTCGGCGGGCTGGTCGCACTGGCGATCGAGCGGATCAACACCGCGGACACGGTCTCCGCGGCCAAATTCGGTACCCCGCAGCCGATCGACGACCCGGCCCGTGAGCAGCAGGTGCTCAACGCGGTCACGGCGCAGTCGCCGGGGGTGGGGGTCAATCCAACCGAGAGCGCGCAGTTCTTCCGGGACCAGATCGAGGCCAACAAGGTCGTCCAGCGCGGCCTCTACCAGCAGTGGACCGCGCACCCTGAGCTGCGCCCGGCGAACAAGCCGGATCTGGCCAGCACGGTGCGCCCCGAACTGGACCGGCTGACCCCGGAGATCTTGCGGCAGCTGCGGGCGACCAACGCGGCGCGGCACGGTGGCGCCCAGTGCATTGCCCAGCTCGGTCAGGCAACGGCGGCCGCGGCGGGTCCGCTGGATCAGCTCCATCGCGATGCGCTGGCCGTGGCGCTGCGCTCGGTGTGCGTGGCGAGCGCGTGACCCAACGCCCAGGAATAGGCGAATTAATCTCACGGTGAGCCAAATCCGCCGCCTTGACCCCGCGGTTTCGCGCGGATACTTTCGGTGCGTGCCAATTCGACCGCCGCTCACCTCACGCGCGCATGTCGACTTGTGCCGTATCACCGCCTCGGGTTGTCGCTAGTGCCCGGCGTCTAAGGTCGCGCGGTGCCCATTCGGTTGGCCAGATAGCACCTGACGCGCCATTTCGATCGCTCTCGACCTCGAACATCGCCGGTGAAATCGTCGCCGCGCTGGGCCGTGCCAGGAAAGGTTCAATCGTGTCTGAAACCACCCCGAGGGAAGCGCCGACCGCGAGTCGGCCGCCCGCACATCCGCGCCGAGTGCTCTCGGACGATCTACTCAAGACGCTGCACTCGCGGGCCGCCGGATACGACCGGGACAACCGCTTCTTCGCAGAGGACCTCGAGGAACTCCGCGAGGCCGGTTACCTGCGCGCCGCGATTCCCGAGGAGCGGGGCGGCCTGGGCCTGACCCTCGCCGAGGTCAACCTGGAACAACGCAGGCTGGCCTACTGGGCGCCGTCCACCGCGCTGGGCCTGACCATGCATCTGTACTGGACGGGGCCGGCGGGCGAGCGGGCCAGGGCCGGGGACGCCAGCCTGGACTGGCTGATCGAGGAGATAGTCGCCGGCAAGGTGCTCGCGGCCGGGCACGGCGAACCCGGCAACGACACCGCCCTGGATGACTCGCTGACCGTGGCCGTTCCGGTTGACGGGGGCTACCTGATCTCCGGGCACAAGATCTTCACCTCGCTGTCGCCGGCGTGGGACTGGCTCGGCATCCACGCCAGGGACGACAGCGATCCGGCCCATCCGAAGATCGTGCACGCGTTCGTCTCCCGCGATGCCGGCGGCGTGCGCACCGTGGAAACCTGGGACACCCTGGGCGTGCGGGCGACCGCCAGCCACGACACCTACCTCGACGACGTGTACGTGCCGTTCGAACGGGTGGTCGGGGTGAACGACGTCGGGGCGGTCCCGGGCGCCTACGTGGCCGGGATTTTCCCCTGGGTGCTGCCCCTGCTCGGCAATGTTTACCTGGGCATCGGTCGCCGCGCGGTGGACGTGGCGCTGGACGCCGCCCGCGAGCGCACCGCATTGAGCGTGGGCGGCGCGGCGGTGGCCACCAAACCCTTCGTGCAGTACCACGCCGCGGAAGCGGAACTAGTTCTCGAGGGGGCGACGGCGCAGCTGGACGAGCTGACGCACGGGCTGAGCGCCGGCGTGGACTACGGGGAGCGCGCCCTGCTGCGGCTGTTCGCCGCCAAGGAGAACGGCACCAGGGCCGCGCGCACCGCGACGGACCTGGCGCTGGAGATCGCCGGCGCCGGATCCATCCACAAGCGCAACGAGCTGGAGCGGCTCTACCGCGATGTGCGAGCCGGGGCGTTTCACCCGCCCAACTCCGACACAGTCCGCGACTTCATCGGGCGCTGGGCGCTAGGCCTGTTGTAGGCCGCTCCGGTTAATTAAATCAGCGTGATTGTAATGGGGCGCTCACGTCATTCGTCTCATTAGTGTGTCGATGGGCGTCCTCAAACGGGACCTGGATTAAGGCTGGGCGTGACTTCTTCCTCTTCTGGGCTGCTGACCGGGACTCGACCAGCCGGGGAGGCGCCGGCTCCGCCGCGCGCGGCCGCCCGCCGGGGGCGGCGTGGGCTGAAGCTGGTCCGCTGGGTCAGCCCACTCGTGTTGCTGCTGGCCTGGCAGGTGATCAGCAGCGCCGGCCTGGTGTCGCCGGGCAAGCTGCCTCCGCTGACCACGGTGTGGCGGGCCACGCTGGAGGTGGCCGGAAACGGGCAGCTGGGCAACGGCCTGGCGGTATCCCTGCGCCGGATGTTCATCGGCTTTGTCATCGGCGCGCTGATCGGCGCGGCGCTCGGCGTGTTCGCCGGCCTGCTGCGTTGGGGTGATGCCTCGGTCGACCCGGTGATACAGATGATCCGCAACGTGCCGTTGTTCGGATTGATCCCGTTGTTGATTCTCTGGTTCGGCATCGGTGAGTTGCCGAAGCTGGTGCTGATCGCGCTGGCCGCCGGGTTGCCCATCTATATCAACGTGCACACCGGGATCCGGCATGCCGACCCACAGCTGGTGGAGGCCACCTCGGTGCTGGGCTACTCGCGCTGGGAGCGACTGCGGCACGTGGTGCTGCCCGGAGCGGCGAGCTACACCCTGGTCGGCGTCCGGCTGGGCGTGGCGTCCTCCTGGCTGGCGTTGGTGGTGGCTGAAACGATCGCCACCGACTCCGGCATCGGCTACATGATCAACAACGCCCGGGACTTCCTGCGTACCGACATCGTCATCGTCGGCCTGCTGGTCTACGCGCTGGTCGGGCTGCTGATGGACACCATCGTCCGGCTGATCGAACGGTGGGTCCTGCGGTGGCGAGCGGCATGACGGGCGCCGATACCGCCCGGGTCCGTGGGCTGGTCAAGCAGTTCGGCACCCGCCGGGTACTGGACGGCCTCGAGCTGAGCATCCGGCGCGGGGAGTTCGTCGCGCTGCTCGGGCGCAGTGGCTCGGGCAAGTCCACCCTGCTGCGCGTGCTGGCCGGGATGGACACCGACATCCAGGGCGAGTCCGTGGTCGACGGCCGGGTATCCATGGCGTTCCAGCAGCCCCGGCTGCTGCCCTGGCGGCGGGTATGGCGCAACATCGCCCTGGGGCTGCACGCCGGCGACCCGCGAGGGGTGGCTCGCCGCGCGCTGGCCGAGGTGTATCTGGACGAGCGGGCCGATGCGTGGCCGGGCACCCTGTCCGGCGGCGAGGCACAGCGGGTGTCGCTGGCCAGGGCGCTGGTCCGGGAGCCCGACCTGCTGCTGCTGGATGAGCCGTTCGGTTCGCTGGACGCGCTGACCAGGCTGGCCATGCACCGGTTGGTGACCCAGCTCTGGCAGCGGCACCGGCCGGCCGTGCTGCTGGTCACCCACGACGTGGACGAGGCACTGGCACTTGCCGACCGGGTCCTGGTGCTGGCGGGCGGGCGAATTGCCGCCGAGCACATAGTCCCCACCGCGCGCCCGAGAAGCCTCGCCCGGCAGGCCGAGCTGCGCGCCCGAGTGTTGTCCGACCTGGGAGTCGATGATCATGAAGCTGCGTAACCGGGTGCTGCTAGGCGTCGCCGGAGCCGTGTTGGGGCTGTCCGCCTGCGGCACCCCCTCGGCGGCTCCGTCCACGAGCCCGGCGGCGGTGCCGCCGGCGGTCAGTGCGGCCCAGCTCGCCGACGTCACGCTGCGCGTGGGTGACCAGAAGGGCGGCAGCGTGCAGGTGCTGCTGCGCGC
>Ga0137412_10003405_pt1 | contig 12675 bp, 13 predicted proteins | sample CZODoug2_1_16fun_FD_122160 | JGI IMG/M metagenome (GOLD analysis project Ga0137412, IMG submission 122160) | Vadose zone soil fungal communities from Angelo Coast Range Reserve, California, USA - CZODoug2_1_16fungal (Hybrid Assembly) | ecosystem: Environmental > Terrestrial > Soil > Vadose zone...
CACGGGTCAGGCCAAGGATCGCGGTGGTGTGGTCGCCGAGTCCGAGCAGGATGCCCACCTGGCCAGTGCCGAGGGCGAGCAGGGTCGGTGGCGACATCCACGACCGCACGACGTTCGCGGTGCCGAGGGTGAACAGCCAGCCGAAGCCGAGCCCGCTGGCCCACCCGATCAGCACCGTCACCACGACCGCGATCGCCGTCACCAGCCCGCCGGCCATCACGAAGGCCCGAAACGTTCCGCCCCACTTGCACGCCAGGGCCATCGCGACGAACCCCACCGCCAACAGCGACGGCAGCTTCACCTGCGACGACATGGTGATCAACGTGGTCCCTGCGACCAACATCGCCAGCGGCATCCACGTCATCCAGTCGGCACGGTCCTGGGGCCAGTGCAGAGGACGCGGCAACAGGGGACCCGCGGGGTGGTTGTCGCGAGTACGGCTGATGGCGCGCAGGGCGAACTCGGTGCCCGCCAGCATCAGACCCAGCATCAGGGCTTCGTTGTGGATGCCCGCGACGAGATGCATGAGCAGCAGCGGGTTGCACGGTCCGAGCCACAGTGCACTGACCTCGGCCACCCCGCACCGCCGCGCCAAACGCGGTGTGGCCCAGACGATCAGCCCCACCCCGACCAGCACCACGATCCGGTGGCACAGCACCGCGGCGACGATGTTCTCGCCCGTCAGCTCCGAGATGCCGCGGCCCAGCCACAAGAACAGCGGCCCGTACGGCGCAGGCGTGTCGCGCCACATGTTCGGCACCGACAGCGTGAACACGTGGTCAAGGCCGAGCCCCGGCGCAGGTCCCACGCGATACGGGTCGAGCCCGAGCAGCGAGATCTGACTCTGCGCGAGATAGGAGTAGACGTCCCTGCTGTACATCGGCGGCGCGATCAGCAGCGGCAGCGCCCACAGCAGCAGGGTGCGGTCCATCTGGCTGCGCGACATGCGGCGGCTGCCCAGCGCGAAGCGGCCAAGCATCAGCCACGCCAGCGCCATCATCACCGCGCCGGTGGTGGTCATGGTCAGCGAGACGGTCTGGATGCGGGACGGCAGGTTCAGCAGCCGCACCCCGAACGTGGGATCCTGGACGACGGGGCGAGCGCCCGCACCGAGGGCTCCGATCGCCATCAATACGGTGCCCGTCGCGCCGAAGACGCGGGTGCGACGCAGCGCCGCCACCTCGCTCGCGACGAGCGGCGACCCTACGGTGGACTCATCGGCGTGCCAGCGGGCGACGGCCGAGCTGAGGGACCGTAGGCGGGCTGCCATCAGAGCAGCGTAACCGGCGGGGTTCTGAGCGCCTGCCTGGTAAGGGTCGCCTTGCTAGCCCTGCTTCGCGAATTCCGTCACAATGGTGTTGTGAAATTAAGTTCGGAGACTTCGAGCGTGGCTCTGGCCGGATTTCCCGGCTCAGCCGGGGTAGCCGCGCCGACCTCCGACGGTCACACCAGGAAGGCGATCGTCCAGCTGTTGCTGGAGGGCCCCGTCACGGCGAGCCAGATCGGTGACCGGCTCGGCATCTCCGCGGCAGGCGTGCGTCGTCACCTCGATGCGCTCATCGAAAACGGTGACGCCGAGTCCAACGCCGCGGCCAGCTGGCAGCACAACGGCAGAGGCAGGCCCGCCAAGCGGTACCTGCTCACGGCGGCAGGGCGCGGGAAGCTCGAGCACACCTACGACGACCTCGCGGTCGCGGCCATGCGTCAGCTGCGCGAGATCGGTGGCGACCAAGCGATCCAGACGTTCGCGCGCAGGCGCATCGACACGATCCTGGCCGGGGTGACCGACGCCTCCGACGGTGACGTCAAGGGTGCCGCCGACCGGGTTGCCACCGCACTCACCGAGGCGGGCTACGCGACCACCACCACGCCGGTCACCGGACCGCTTGGCGGCGTACAGATCTGTCAGCACCACTGCCCGGTATCGCACGTGGCCGAGGAGTTCCCGGAGCTGTGCGAGACCGAACGCCAAGCCTTCGCCGAGATCCTGGGCACCCACGTCCAGCGGCTGGCCACCATCGTCAACGGCGACTGTGCGTGTACCACCCACGTACCGCTCGGTCCCGAGAAGCCATCCACCATTCGGCGCTCAGCCCGCGCCGAAGCCACCACCACCCAGCAAGGAGCGTCGATATGACGACCACCCCGGATGCCCTTACCCAAGAGGAAGCCATTGCCTCCCTTGGCAATTACGGCTACGGCTGGTCCGACTCGGACGTCGCGGGCGCCAGCGCGCAGCGTGGTCTGAGTGAGGCCGTGGTGCGCGACATCTCGGCCAAGAAGAGCGAGCCCGAGTGGATGCTCGACGTCCGGCTCAAGGCGCTGCGCACCTTCGGCAAGAAGCCGATGCCGAACTGGGGCTCCGACCTCGAGGGCATCCACTTCGACAACATCAAGTACTTCGTGCGGTCGAGTGAGAAGCAGGCTGCCACGTGGGACGACCTGCCCGCCGACATCAAGAACACCTACGACCGGCTCGGCATCCCCGAGGCGGAGAAGCAGCGGCTGGTCTCCGGTGTCGCTGCCCAGTACGAGTCCGAGGTGGTCTACCACTCGATCCGTGAAGACCTCGAGGCGCTCGGCGTCATCTTCCTCGACACCGACAGCGCGCTGAAGCAGCATCCCGAGATCTTCAAGCAGTACTTCGGCACCGTGATCCCGGCAGGGGACAACAAGTTCTCCGCGCTCAACACCGCGGTGTGGTCGGGCGGATCGTTCATCTACGTGCCGAAGGGTGTGCACGTCGACATCCCGCTGCAGGCCTACTTCCGGATCAACACCGAGAACATGGGTCAGTTCGAGCGCACGCTGATCATCGTCGACGAGGACGCCTACGTGCACTACGTCGAGGGCTGTACTGCTCCGATCTACAAGAGCGACTCGCTGCACTCGGCCGTCGTCGAGATCATCGTGAAGCCCGGCGGCCGTTGCCGTTACACCACCATCCAGAACTGGTCGAACAACGTCTACAACCTGGTCACCAAGCGGGCAAGGGCCGAGGCGGGCGCCACCATGGAGTGGGTCGACGGCAACATCGGCTCGAAGGTCACCATGAAGTACCCGGCGGTGTGGATGACCGGCGAGCACGCCAAGGGCGAGGTGCTCTCCGTGGCGTTCGCCGGCGAGGGCCAGCACCAGGACACCGGCGCCAAGATGCTGCACCTCGCGCCGAACACGTCGAGCAACATCATCTCGAAGTCCGTCGCACGCGGCGGCGGCCGGGCGTCCTACCGCGGCCTCGTTCAGGTCAACAAGGGCGCGCACGGCTCCAAGTCGAGCGTGAAATGCGATGCGCTGCTGGTCGACTCGATCAGCCGCAGCGACACCTACCCGTACGTCGACATCCGCGAGGACGACGTCACGATGGGTCACGAGGCGACCGTGTCCAAGGTCAGTGCGGACCAGCTGTTCTACCTGATGAGCCGCGGCATGACCGAGGACGAGGCCATGGCGATGGTGGTGCGCGGCTTCGTGGAGCCGATCGCCAAGGAGCTCCCGATGGAGTACGCGCTCGAGCTGAACCGGCTCATCGAGCTTCAGATGGAAGGCGCAGTCGGATAGTGACCCAGAATTTGACTGAGGCTGCTGAAGGGATCATCAAGAACAAGGGCGAGATGTTCGCCTCGTTCGACGTCAACGCCTTCGAGGTGCCTGGCGGCCGCGACGAACTGTGGCGGTTCACCCCGCTCAAGCGGCTGCGTGGCCTGCACGACGGGTCAGCGCCCGCGACCGGAAGTGCACTCATCGAGGTCGTCGAGCAGCGGGGCGTGACGGTGGAGACCGCCCGTCGTGGCGACGAGCGTCTCGGCCAGGCCGGCGTTCCCGCTGACCGCGTTGCAGCGCAGGCGTTCTCGTCGTTCAACCAGGCGACGATCGTCACCGTGGCACGGGACACCGAGGTGGCCGAGCCCATCGAGATCACCGTCACCGGTCCCGGTGAGGGTGCGACGGCGTACGGCCACCTGCAGATCCGCGTCGAGGAGCTGTCGAGGGCCACCGTGGTCGTCGACCTGCGAGGCAGCGGAACCTACGCCGACAACGTGGAGATCATCGTCGGTGACTCGGCGAATGTCGGTGTGATCTGGATTGCCGACTGGGCCGACGACATGGTGCACGTGAGTTCCCATCACGCACGGTTGGGCAAGGACGCGGTTCTGGGACACGTCGCCGTCACGCTCGGCGGTGAGGTCGTCAGGACCTCGGCGACGGTGCGGTTCGCCGGCCCCGGCGGCGACGCGCAGCTGCTCGGTACCTACTTCGCCGACGACGGTCAGCACTTCGAGTCGCGGCTACTGGTCGATCACTCGCAGCCCAACTGCAAGTCCGACGTGCTGTACAAGGGTGCGCTGCAAGGTGATCCGGATTCCAAGCTGCCCGACGCCCATACCGTGTGGATCGGCGACGTGCTGATCCGCGCCGAGGCCACCGGCACCGACACCTACGAAGCGAACCGCAACCTGGTGCTCACCGACGGCGCCCGCGCCGATTCGGTGCCGAACCTGGAGATCGAGACCGGCGAGATCGTCGGCGCCGGACACGCCAGTGCGACGGGGCGTTTCGACGACGAGCAGCTGTTCTACCTGCGTGCCCGCGGCATCCCGGAAGAGCAGGCCCGTCGACTCGTCGTGCGCGGCTTCTTCGGCGAGATCATCGCCAAGATCGCCGTTCCCGCGGTGCGTGAGCGCCTCACCGACGCCATTGAACGAGAACTAGCCATCACCGCTGGATTGCATTAAAAGACGAGAAGAGTAGCTGAACATGACCACACTGGAAGTCAAGGACCTGCACGTCTCGGTCGTCTCGCCAGAAGGCGGCGCCGACATCGAGATCCTCAAGGGCGTCAACCTCACCGTGAAGTCGGGGGAGACACACGCCGTCATGGGACCCAACGGGTCCGGTAAGTCGACGTTGTCCTACGCGATCGCAGGCCATCCCAAGTACACCGTCACCTCGGGCTCGATCACGCTCGACGGGCAGAACGTCCTCGAGATGACCGTGGATGAGCGCGCCCGCGCCGGGCTGTTCCTGGCGATGCAGTACCCGATCGAGGTGCCCGGCGTCTCGATGTCGAACTTCCTGCGCACGGCGGCCACTGCGGTCCGCGGCGAAGCGCCCAAGCTGCGGCACTGGATCAAAGAGGTCAAGTCCGCGATGACGGACCTCGACATCGACCCGGCCTTCTCCGAACGCAGTGTCAACGAAGGGTTCTCGGGCGGCGAGAAGAAGCGCCACGAGATCCTGCAGCTCGGCCTGCTCAAGCCGAAGATCGCGATCCTCGACGAGACCGATTCGGGTCTGGACGTCGATGCCCTGCGCATCGTCAGCGAGGGCGTCAACCGCTACGCCGAGACCGAGAACGGCGGCGTCCTGTTGATCACCCACTACACCCGCATCCTGCGCTACATCCAGCCGCAGTTCGTGCACGTGTTCATCGGCGGCCGGATCATCGAATCCGGAGGCCCCGAGCTCGCCGACGAGCTCGAAGAGAACGGCTACGAGCGGTTCACGCAGGCCGCGGCCGCCGGGGCCTGACATGACCGCGGCGTCCAAGACGCTCGATCTCGTCAGCATTCGGGCGGACTTCCCGATCCTGGCACGGGTGATGCGTGGCGGAAATCAGTTGGCCTACCTGGATTCCGGTGCCACCTCGCAACGTCCGCTGCAGGTGCTCGACGCCGAGCGGGACTTCCTCATCACCTCGAACGGGGCGGTGCACCGCGGCGCCCATCAGCTGATGGAGGAGTCCACCGACGCCTATGAGCAGGGTCGTGCGGACATCGCGGCCTTCGTCGGCGCCGACACCGACGAGCTGGTGTTCACCAAGAACGCCACCGAGTCGATCAACCTGGTGTCGTACACGTTGGGCGACAACCGTTTCGAGCGCGCGATCGGCCCGGGCGACGTCATCGTCACCACCGAGCTGGAACACCACGCCAATCTGATCCCGTGGCAGGAACTTGCCCGCCGTACCGGTGCCACGTTGAAGTGGTATGGGGTCACGGACTCGGGTCCTGAGGCTGGCCGAATCGACCTGGACTCGCTGGAACTCGACGAGCGGGTGAAGCTCGTTGCGTTCAGCCACCATTCGAACGTGACGGGCGCGATCGCGCCGGTTGCCGAGATCGTCAGGCGGGCTCGGTCTGTTGGCGCATTGACCGTTTTGGATGCGTGCCAGTCGGTGCCGCACCAACCGGTCGACTTCCATGCCCTCGACGTCGACTTCGCCGCATTCTCCGGGCACAAGATGCTTGGCCCCAACGGAATAGGCGTTCTCTACGGCCGTCGGGAGCTGCTCCAAGCGTTGCCGCCGTTCATCACCGGCGGTTCGATGATCGAGACCGTGACCATGGCGGCCACCACGTATGCGCCAGCGCCGCAGCGCTTCGAGGCGGGCACGCCGATGACGTCGCAGGTGGTCGGATTGGCCGCCGCCGCAAGGTATCTCACCGACATCGGGATGGACGTCGTCGAGGCCCACGAGAACGAACTGGTCGCTGCCGCCGTGGCCGGGCTCGGCGCGATCGAGGGCATTCAGATCATCGGGCCCGCGTCACTCGAGCTGCGGGGTTCGCCGGTGAGCTTCGTGGTGGACGGGATTCACGCGCACGACGTCGGGCAGGTACTCGACGACGACGGCGTGGCGGTCCGCGTCGGGCACCACTGCGCGTGGCCGCTGCACCGCAGGTTCGGCATCGCTGCCACCGCACGCGCATCGTTCGCGGTCTACAACACGCTCGACGAGGTCGACCGACTGGTAGCGGGTGTGAAGCGTGCCGTGGAGTTCTTTGATCCGGCGGGCAGGAGCGAAGCGACCCGGGGTAGCGGCTGATGAGGCTCGAGCAGATGTATCAGGAAGTGATCCTCGATCACTACAAGCACCCGCATCACCGTGGGCTGCGGGAGCCGTTCGGCGCCGAGGTGCATCACGTCAACCCGACCTGCGGTGACGAAGTCACGTTGCGGGTGGCGCTGTCCGACGACGGGTCATCGGTCGCCGACATCTCGTACGACGGCCAGGGCTGCTCGATCAGTCAGGCCTCCACATCGGTGCTGACCGACCAGATCATCGGTCAGAACGTGCACGACGCGCTCGCGACCATCGCTGCGTTCTCCGACATGGTGTCGTCGCGGGGGGCGGTCGAAGGTGACGAGGACGTCATCGGCGATGGGGTCGCCTTCGCAGGCGTCGCGAAGTACCCGGCACGGGTGAAGTGCGCGCTGCTTGGCTGGATGGCATTCAAGGACGCATTGGCCCAAGCGAGCGCACAATCAGACTTGAAGGAGGAACAGGATGAGCGAGACAGCGCCTGAGGTTACGAGCGAAGCGACGAGGGAAGAACTCCCGGATGAGGTGTTCGCCGACCTCGAGGAGGCGATGCGCGACGTCGTCGACCCCGAACTGGGGATCAACGTCGTCGACCTCGGGTTGGTCTACGGGCTGAACCTCGAGCAGACCGACGCGGGAGCCATCGCGCTGATCGACATGACGCTGACGTCGGCAGCCTGCCCGCTGACCGACGTCATCGAGGACCAGTCGCGTACCGCACTGGTGGGTGCCGGTCTGGTCACCGACATCAAGATCAACTGGGTGTGGAACCCGCCGTGGGGCCCGGACAAGATCACCGACGACGGCCGCGAGCAACTGCGGGCGCTGGGCTTCACCGTCTAGCTCCGCGCTGAGGCGACCTCGATCAGACCATGCTCACCGTCCCGGCCTGGGTATGGCGTGGCGGTCGTGCGGCCAGGGGTGTGACGGTTGGCGCCGCCGCCGGGCTCTTCTTTGGCGGCTTGGCGATTCTCGACTCCGGGATCGTGCTGTCCGGTGTGATCGTGTTCATCCTCCTCGGTGTGGGCTGGGGGATCGTCATGGATCGCCGGATGGCCCGATATTGGCCTGGGGCAAGGGATCTGACCGGCGAACAGCGGGTGAGCGTGGTCCGTGCCGCGCGACGCGGCGACAGGATCACCGATCCGCGACTCATGCCTGCGGTCGCCGACTACCGCGACGGCATGTACGCGGCTGCCGACAATGCCCGCCCGTTTCGGTGGCTGATCTGGTTCGTCCTGACGGTGGCCGCGGCGATGGCGATATGGGACACCGTCTCCGGTTCGGCACGCGACGCCGTGGCCTCCTGCGTGTACCTCGCGTTGCTGGTCATCGAAGTCACCTGGTGGCCAACGCGCCAGGAGCAGCTGCTGACCAATGCGGATCGCGCCGCGAAACCGGCCGACCAAAACGAAACCTCTGACTAAAGTCAGAGACATGTCCGCGGAGATGGTCGCGCACGTTCGTCGGTTCAATCGGACCGTCACGCAGCGCATCGGTGTGCTCAACGAAGACTTCCTCGCCAGCGACCGGTCGCTCGGCCAGAACCGGCTGCTATGGGAGATCGGCGTCGACGGCGCCGACATCCGGGCGCTGCGATCACGGCTTGACCTCGACTCCGGCTACGTCAGCCGGCTGTTGCGGTCGCTGCAGGCGGGCGGGCTGGTCCAGATCGAACAGAGCACCGCCGACGGACGCGTCCGCACGGCGCGACTGACCGATGCCGGACGACGCGAACGCGTCACGCTGGGCCGTCGTTCCGACGACGCTGCCGCCGCGATCCTGCGTCCGCTCAACGACGGTCAGCGGACGCGGCTGGTCACCGCCATGGCCGAAGTGGAGCGCCTGCTGACGGCCTCGACGGTCGAGGTTCGCCCTTGCGATCCCCGTGATCCCAACGCCAGGCACTGCCTGCAGACGTACTACTCCGAACTGACGCAGCGGTTCCCCGATGGCTACGACCCTGCGGTCAGCCCGGTGGCCGACGAGGAGATGACGCCACCGGCGGGGCTGTTGCTCGTCGCCCAGTTGCACGGCGAACCGGTCGGCTGCGGCGCGCTGATCTGGCTCCCCGACGACGTCGGACTGGTCAAACGGATGTGGGTGGACTCGAGCGTGCGCGGCCTCGGCCTCGGCAGGCGGTTGCTGACCGAACTCGAGCAATACGGCCGCGCCAACGGCGTCCGGTTGATGCGGCTGGAGACCAAGGACGTTCTGACCGAGGCGATCCAGATGTACCGCACGTCCGGCTACACCGAGGTCGCCGCGTTCAACGACGAGCCCTACGCCGATCACTGGTTCGAAAAGCCGTTGGACGTGTAACGCTCGACCCAAAGCGGGTAACCCGGATTCATCTGACGCTGGAGGAGCCATGGAGTTCGTCGCGACCCGGCGACAGTTGCGCGGCATCGCCGAGAGCCTGATCGCCGGTCCGCAGTACCGTGCCGCAGGGACCATCCGTCTCGCCGTGCGGCCGGACGGCTTCGTCGGCGTCGCACTTGCGCTCGCCGTGCACGGAACCGACCTCGTGTGGCAGAACGGGGGTGCACAGCTGGCAGGCAGGCCCGGCGAACTCGCTGCGGCTGCTGGCGTCGACTACGGGCCGCCCGAGGGCGTCTACGAGATCGTCGACCCGTTGGCCGCCGACGCCGTGCTCGACATCGATCCGAAAGCAGCCGAGCTGATTCATCGCAGCCTGTACGCCGGCGGGTACGCGCTGAAACAGGCTCTGCCGGAATCACATCCGGTGCTGTGGCCCGAACACTTCGACGTCTCGGTCACCGATGACGAGGTCAACTACGGGGTCTCCGCAGGCGATTCCTTCCACGACACCCCGTACGCCTACGTCGGGCCGTGGGCGGCCCGCACCGGGTCGTTCTGGAATGCGCCGTTCGGCGCGCTGCTGCCGCTGGACTCGGCGCACGACGTCGACCAACTCGCCGACGACGTCGTCGCCTTCTACCGGCAGGCACGCGACCGGCTGACCGACGATGGGTGACATGGTCATCGGCGGGCAGTCCACGCAAGCGCGGCTCCAGCGTAGCGACCGGGGAATTGATGCCGCGGCGAAGGGCGTGACCGTCGACGAAGCGCGGCTGATCGACGGCCTCCGTGCCGGCGACGAACGGGCCTTCGCCGTGCTCGTCGACCTGCACGCCCCGGCGATGCTGCGGGTGGCAAGGGGCTACGTGCCCAGCCGCGAGATCGCCGAGGAAGTAGTCCAGGAAGCGTGGATCGCGGTGCTCAAGGGGATCGCAGGATTCGAGGGTCGGTCGTCGCTGCGCACGTGGCTGTTCGCCGTCATGATCAACATCGCCAAGTCACGCGGGATCCGCGAACGCCGCGACGCCGACGCTGCGATCGCCGCGTTCACCGGCGGCACCGTCGACCCGGCCCGGTTTCGGAGCAGCGACGATCCGTGGCCAGGCCACTGGAAATCCGATGCCGTGCCCGCGGCCTTTCCGGACACCCCAGAGGGATCACTGCTGGACGGCGAACTCGTCGAGGTCGCGAAGCGCGGGCTCGACGGGTTGCCGGACCGGCAGCGGATCGTCGTGACGCTGCGCGACATGCTCGGATTCGACGCGGCCGAGGTGTGCGATCTGCTCGACATCAGCGGGGCCAATCAACGGGTGCTACTGCACCGCGGCCGCGCAGCCGTACGAGCCGTGCTCGAGGACTATCTGGGGGAGGTGTCCTGACCATGGACTGCAACGAACTCGTCGAGCTGGTCACCGCATATCTCGACGGCTCACTGGACCTGGACACCCGCGCCCGGTTCGACGCGCACCTGCTCGAATGCGATGGCTGCGAGAACTACCTGCAACAGTTCCGCGATACGGTGCGCGCAGTCGGCAGCATTCGCGACGACCAGCTGGACCCGGCGTTTCGCGATCGCCTGCTCGACGCGTTCAAGGACTTCGGCTGAGCCCAGTAAATCGAACCAGCGGAATCGAACCCGCCGAGAGGACGTTGAACCAACCCATGGCCTACGACGAACGCGTGAGCGATCTGTTCCAGCCCTTGACGGTGCGGTCGTTGACGATCCGCAACCGGTTCGCGATGGCGCCCATGACCCGCGCGGCATCGCCCGGGCGTTCGGGGCGGACGCCGAGGTGCGGTATCGGCGGCTGTCGAAACCTCTGGTGAACGACGAGAAAATGACTTCGCTCATGAGAGGCATAGCGCAGGACATCGTCGGGCAAGACCGCGTCATTAGCGGCGTCCGCACCATGGGTGGCGAGGACATGTCATATTTCCTCGCGAAGGTCCCGGGCGCGTTCGCCTTCGTGGGCTCCGCACCGCCCGACAAGAAAGGCTCGCCGCACCATAGCCCGACGTTCGATATCGACGAGGAAAGCCTGGTGATCGGAACGGAGCTCGTGACGAGGACGGTGGTGCGGTACTTGGAGCAGACTAGCTGACCCTGGACGCATGCCGAACCTCCTCGCCTCCGAACCCTCCGCCTACCTGAAATCCGCCGCCCACCAGCCGGTGCAGTGGCACCCGTGGGGCGATCCGGCGTTCGCGCGGGCGCGTGCCGAGGACAAGCCCATCCTCCTGGACATCGGCGCCGTGTGGTGCCACTGGTGCCACGTCATGGACGGCGAGTCGTACGAGGACGCGGGAGTCGCCGAGACCGTCAATCGCGACTTCGTGTGCATCAAGGTGGACCGCGACGAGCGGCCCGACGTGGATGCGCGCTACCAGCGCGCCGTGCAGGCGCTCACCGGTCAGGGAGGTTGGCCCCTCACGGCGTTTCTCACGCCCGAGGGCGAAGTCTTCTTCGGCGGCACGTACTTCCCGCCGGAGGACAATCACTACGGCCGGCCCGGCTTCCTCTCGGTCCTCGGGCAGGTGGCCGGCCTGTACCGTCAGCAGCGGGAAAAGGTGGCGGAGAACGCGACGGCGATCCGCCGCCACATGGCTGAGTCGCTCGACGAAGCGAAGCTCGGCGAGATCACCCCGGCGACCCTGGAGCGGGCCGCGAGCGAGATGGCCCGCCTGTTCGACATTCGCTACGGCGGTTTCGGCACGGCGCCCAAGTTCCCGCACCCGGCGGCCGTGCAATTTCTGCTCGCCCGCTGGCACGACACGCGCGAGGACTGGATGCGCGAGGTGGTGGAGAAGACGCTGGCCGGGATGGCGAAAGGCGGAATCCGCGACCACGTGGGCGGTGGATTCCATCGTTATGCCGTAGACGAGCGCTGGATCGTCCCGCACTTCGAGAAGATGGCCTACGACAACTCGGAGCTGCTGCGCGCGTATCTGGACGGCTATGCGGCACTCGGACACCCGCTGTTCGAGGAAGTGGCCCAGGGCATCGTGAGCTGGGTGCTGGAAGTGTTGTCGGACCGAGACCGGGGCGCCTTCTATACGTCGCAGGACGCGGACGTACAGTTCGGCGATGATGGCGACTATTGGACGTGGACGCTCGACGAACTGCGAGAGGCGTTGCCGGACAAGGCGTTGCCTGTTGCCCGTCGCGTTTTCGACGTGGAAGAGCACGGTGAAATGCACCACAACCCGCGCAAGAACGTATTGTGGTGGAAGGTCGACCCCGCGGCCGACGACGAGTGGCCGGTACTCAAGGACGGGCTCGCGCGGCTCAAGGCGGCCCGGGACAAGCGCAAGGCACCCTTCGTCGACACCACACCGTACGTGAACTGGAACGCCATGATGGCATCGGCGTTCCTGCATGCCGGCGCCGTGCTCGATCGGCCGGAGTGTAACTCGCTCGCCCTCAAGGTCCTCGAGCGGATCTGGGCGGAGGCGTGGGACGAGGGGCGCGGGATGGGTCACGTCATCGGGCGGGCCGAGCCGCGTGGGCTGCTGGAAGACAATGTCCA
>Ga0137412_10003407_pt1 | contig 12673 bp, 9 predicted proteins | sample CZODoug2_1_16fun_FD_122160 | JGI IMG/M metagenome (GOLD analysis project Ga0137412, IMG submission 122160) | Vadose zone soil fungal communities from Angelo Coast Range Reserve, California, USA - CZODoug2_1_16fungal (Hybrid Assembly) | ecosystem: Environmental > Terrestrial > Soil > Vadose zone...
AACCCGCGCTACTGGGTGGCGACCGTCGAGGCCATGCCGCGCGACCTCGATACCGCCTTCGTGGCGATCGACGAGATCCAGCTCGGCGCCGACCTCGAGCGCGGCCATGTCTTCACCGACCGCGTCCTCAACCGGCGCGGCCGCGAGGAAACCCTGGTGCTCGGCGCCGCCACCATGCGGCAGATGGTGGAGCGCCTGCTGCCCGGCGCCAATATCCTGAGCCGCCCGCGGCTCTCGCAGCTCACTTTCGCGGGCGAGAAGAAGCTCACCCGCCAGCCCCGCCGCACCGCCATCGTGGCGTTCTCGGCCGAGGAGGTCTACGCCATCGCCGAGCTGATCCGGCGCCAGCGCGGTGGCGCCGCCGTCGTGCTCGGCTCGCTCTCGCCGCGCACCCGCAACGCCCAGGTCGCGCTCTACCAGTCGGGCGACGTCGATTATCTGGTCGCCACCGACGCGATCGGCATGGGCCTCAATCTCGACGTCGATCACGTCGCCTTCGCGTCCGACCGCAAGTTCGACGGCTACCAGTTCCGCCGTCTCAATCCCGCCGAGCTGGCGCAGATCGCCGGGCGCGCCGGCCGCGCGATGCGCGACGGAACCTTCGGGACCACCGGCCGCTGTCCGCCCTTCGAGCCCGAATTGGTGCAGGCGCTCGAGAGCCACAGCTTCGACAACGTCAAGATCATGCAATGGCGCAACACCGATCTCGATTTCGCCTCGGTCGGCGCGCTCGCGGCCTCGCTCGCGACCGTGCCCACGCTGCAAGGCCTGACGCGCGCGCCGACGGCGGAAGACATCCTGGTGCTCGATCACGTGGCGCGCGACGAGGATGTGCGCACCCTGACGAACACGCGCGCCGCGGTCGAGCGGCTGTGGGAAGTCTGCCAAGTGCCCGACTACCGGAAGATCTCGCCGGCCTCCCATTCGGAACTTGTCGTGGCCCTCTATGGTTTTCTGATGCGACAGGGTAGAATTCCCGATGATTGGTTCGCCGGACAAGTCGCGCAGGCCGATCGCACCGACGGCGACATCGACACACTGTCGCAACGTATCGCGCATATCAGGACCTGGACCTTTGCGGCCAACCGCCCCGACTGGCTCACCGATCCCGACCATTGGCAAGGCGTCGCCCGCGCCGTCGAGGACAAGCTCTCCGATGCGCTGCACGAGCGGCTCATGGAGCGCTTCGTCGATCGCCGCACCAGCGTGCTGATGCGGCGGCTGCGAGAGAACACGATGCTGGAAACCGAAATCACAAAGACCGGCGAGGTGGTCGTCGAAGGCCACGCGATCGGCCGTCTCGACGGCTTCCGCTTCGCCCCGGCGGCGACCGCCAGCGGCTCGGAAGCCAAGGCGCTCGGCGCGGCGGCCCAGAAGGCGCTCGCCGGCGAGATCGAGGCGCGCGCCACGCGGCTCTCGCAGGCCGCGGACTCGAGCTTCGTGCTGGCCGCCGGCGGCACCATCCGCTGGATCGGCGAGGCGGTCGCCAAGCTGACCGCCGGCGACAACGTGCTGCGCCCGCGCGTGCGCATCCTGTCCGACGAGCAGTTCACCGGCGCCGCGCTCGAGCATGTGCAGACCCGCCTGGACCTGTGGACCCGCACCCATATCGAGCGGCTGCTCGCGCCGCTGTTCGTGCTGGGCGCCGCGGAAGATGTCACCGGGCTGGCGCGCGGCATCGCGTTCCAGGTGGTCGAGGCGCTCGGCGTGCTGGAGCGCTCGAAGGTCGCCGAGGACGTCAAGAGCCTCGATCAGACCGCGCGCGCCATTCTGCGCAAGCACGGCGTGCGCTTCGGCGCCTTCCACATCTACGTGCCGGCGCTGCTCAAGCCCGGTCCGCGCGCGCTCGCCGCCGAGTTATGGGCGCTCAAGCATGGCGGCCCCGAGACGAAGGGGCTCGACGAGGTGCAACGGCTGGCGTCGAGCGGCCGCACCTCCTTTCCGGCCGACAAGGAAACCCCGAAGGCGCTCTACCGTGCGACCGGCTACCGCGTGTGCGGCGAGCGCGCCGTGCGCGTCGATATTCTGGAGCGGCTCGCGGACCTGATCCGCCCGGCGCTCGCCTGGCGCGAAACCTCCGCCGAGAAACCGGCGGGGACGGTCGACGGGCGCTGCTTCACGGTCACCCAGGCGATGACGTCGCTCACCGGCTCCTCGGGCGAGGACTTCGCGTCGATCCTGCGCGCGCTCGGCTACCGCATGGAGCGCCGGCCGAAGCCGGCGGAGGCGCCGGCGCCGGCACCTGTCCCGGCGCCCACACCGGATGGCGTGCCCCCGCAGGGCGAGAGCGCGCCGGCCGACTTGGCCGCGCCCGCCCCCGACGGGATCGAGACCACGCTGGCGCCCGCGGCCGACGTGAACATGGAACCGGTCGCACCCGATACCGACGCGCCGGCCGACGCCGCGCGGCAAGAACCCGCCATGGCCGATGCCGCTCCGCCGATGAACGCGGCGCTGTCGGAAGATGCCGCGCCATTCATGGCCGAAGCCGCGGCGCCGGACATCGGCGCGACGTCGGAAGCGGGCGCGCCGACAAACGAGCCGGCCGCCGAAACGGTGGACGCCGTTGCGGCCGACGCCCAGGCCCCCGCCGATCCGGCCGCCGCACCCGCGCCGGTCGCGGAGCCGCAATTCATCGAGGTCTGGCGGCCCGGCGGCCGCTCGGACGAGCGCCGCCGGCACGCGCGCCCGCAACGGCCGCGCGGCGAGCCGCCGGCACAAGGTGCCGAACAAACCGCTGGCGCGCCCGAGCAGGCGGCAGGCGCGGACGGCGCGCCGGCCGCGTCGCCGGCGGAACCGTCCCGCCGTGGCCGGCGTCGCGGCCGCGGCGATCGCCCCGACCACGAGCGTCAAGCCCGGCCAGCCCAGCCAGAACGTCAAGGCCGGCCCGAGCGCAACGATCGCCCGCGCCCGCCGCGCTTCGACCGTCCGGATCGCAAGGATCAGCGCCCCGACCGCCGGCCCAACCGGGGCGGCGAGCCGCGCGTCTTCGCCAGCAGCGAGCAGGCCCCGCGCGAGCGCCGCACGCGCGAGCCCGATCCCAATTCGCCCTTCGCCAAGCTCGCCGCCCTGAAGGCGCAGCTCGAGGCGAACGAAAAGGAGAAGCGGTAGCGCGACGGCCGCCGCCGTCCCTCTGCTGTCATTGCCCGCGCAAGCGGGCAATCCAGTACCCACCGTCGTTTCGGTCAAGCCGCGACGGAACGGCGTACTGGATGCCCCGCTTGCGCGGGGCATGACGACGCGAGGGATGACGATGATGCCGCCGGGTTACTGCATCAACGTAGTGGAGCAGCTTGCGCGACGATCGCCAGCGCATCGACAAGTGGTTGTGGCACGCGCGCCTGGTGCGCACGCGCAGCGCCGCGGCCGCGCTGGCGGCCTCGGGTCACGTGCGCCTCAACGGCGCCCGGATCGCGGCGCCGGCAAAGCCGGTCAAGCGCGGCGACGTGGTGACGATCGCGCTCGATGCGCGCGTGCGGGTGCTCAAGGTGACGGGCTTTGCGCCGCGCCGCGGGGCGGCCGAGGCGGGCAGGGCGCTCTATGAGGATCTGGCCCCGGCCGATCCGGCCGGGCCCGAGGAGCCGGGCGCGCCGGCCGGCGCGCGGGAGCCTGGCCGCGGCCGGCCGACCAAGCAGGACCGGCGCGCCATCGCGCGCTTCACCCGCGGGCATGATTGTTAGAGTATGATCCCGTAAAGTGCGTTCCGGTTTTCGGAAAAGATCATGCTCCAGAGCATGATCCCGAAAAGTGGGTTCCGGTTTTCGGAAAAGATCATGCTCCACTAAGTGATTCGTCCGTTGCCCCATGTGTGCGGCCGGCATGGCTGCTTGCGTCATCTGCGGTCATGCGCTAGCACCTGCCGCGAGCCGACCACCCGGCGGAGCCGCGTCAATGACCTATGTCGTCACCGAAAACTGCATAAAGTGCAAATACTTGGACTGTGTCGAGGTCTGCCCGGTGGATTGTTTCTACGAGGGCGAGAATATGCTCGTCATCCATCCCGACGAGTGCATTGACTGCGGGGTGTGCGAGCCTGAATGCCCGGCCGAGGCGATCAAGCCCGATACCGAGCCCGGCCTTGAGAAGTGGTTGGGATTGAACGCGGAATACGCCAAGGCCTGGCCCAACATCACGATCAAGAAGGAGCCGCCTCCCGACGCCAAGGAGTGGGACGGCAAGCCCGACAAGCTGGCGCTGCTGTCGCCCAACCCGGGAACCGGCGACTAGACCAATTCATTAACCAATCTTAAGAAATTTACGACGAAATGACGCGGGAATTACCTCTTTGGGGCGCCGCAAGGCTTTGATTTCAGCCGAAAATGTGTTATATACGTACCACAATGAATAAACCCCGCACCCAAAGCTCCCCCCGGGGAGCATATTTTTTCGGTGCGATCCCGAGGAACCGTCGTACAGGGGCGTGAGATCCACGCGAAAGCTGTGGCAGCAAAAACGCGTCATCGGTCTAAGTCGAAGAAGACCGCCAACAAACAGTCCTCCGCCACTCGCCGGAGGGCCCCGCAAGCCGCGCGCGGTACCACCCGACGTGCAGCCCCCGCATCGAAGCCGTCCCGCCGCTCCCGGCCGGAGGGCGAAGGAGTGACTCAGGGAATGATAGTCGCCAAGAAGACCACCCAACGGCAAGGCTTCAAGACCAATGAATTCATCGTCTATCCGGCCCACGGCGTGGGCCAGATCATGGCGATCGAGGAGCAGGAGGTCGCGGGCTGCAAGCTGGAGCTGTTCGTCATCAACTTCGTGAAGGACAAGATGACGTTGCGGGTTCCCACCGCCAAGATCGCGGCGGTCGGCATGCGCAAGCTCGCCGAAGGCCCGATCGTGAAGCGCGCGCTCGAGACCCTCAAGGGCCGTGCCCGCATCAAGCGCACCATGTGGTCGCGCCGGGCGCAGGAATACGAAGCCAAGATCAATTCCGGCAATATCGTCGCGATCGCGGAAGTGGTGCGCGACCTCTACCGGTCCGAGACCCAGCCGGAGCAGTCCTACAGCGAGCGGCAGCTCTATGAAGCCGCGCTCGACCGGCTGTCGCGCGAGATCTCGGCGGTGCAGCGCATCACCGAGACCGAGGCGATCAAGGAGATCGAGGCGGCGCTCGCCAAGGGCCCGCGTCGCGGCGTGAAGCCGGCGGACGAGGAAGCCGTCGTCGAGGAAGAGGCGGCCTGATCGGTTTCGTCTTCTCGCGGAAAAATACAAAGGCCCGGCCATTGTGCCGGGCCTTTTGTTTTTGGGGGCGGGCATGACGCATCAACAGCCCAGTGAGCCCCACCGCCATATTTCCATGGTTAAGTCATATTTAAGCACCGTTTGCGAGGACTACTGAGCGGCGCAAACGGGGTGATGGACATCGTGACAGTTGCGAAGGGGAAGCGGCGCGGGAGCAAGCGTGGGCTTGCGGGTCTCGCGGCACTGGGGGTCATCGGCATCGCGGGTCTGGTCGCCGGCTGGGGCGCGAGCCCGGCCGAGCCGGTCGCGATGGCGCCCGCCGATGTGGTGGCCTTGCGCTTTCCGGCCGATTGGAACGACGACGACGATACCGCCGCGACGCTGCCTGCAATTCCATCGGGCAGCTATGCGCTCGCGAGCGCCGGCGAGCGCGACGCGGCCCTGTTGTTCAATCCCCGTCCGTCCTTCCCGCAGGTCAGGTCCAGGCCGGAGATGGCCGCGGCCCAGCCGGTCGCGCCGGCGATCGTTGCGCCGCCCAGGTCCGACGTCGAGTCCAAGACCGAGCCGAAGAGCCAGGCCAAGTTCGAGCCCAAGCCCGCGTTCGAGCCCAAGCCCGCGTTCGAGCCCAAGTCCGCGGCCGCCGCGAGCGAGCCGAAGCCCGCGCGCATCGCCGCCGTAACGCCCGAGCCGCGCCCGGCGCCGCGCGCCCGCAAGGACTCGGGCGCGCTGTTCAACGCCGCCCAGCTCGCCAGCATCAAGAGCCGGCTGCGGCTCTCGCCCAATCAGGAAGAATACTGGCCGGCGGTCGAATCCGCGCTGCGCGAGATCGGCTGGAAAGCGACCCATGACGACACGCGCAAGCCCGGCGCGCGCCCCAACCTCGCCGCCACCATCGATCCCAACAGCGACGAGGTGCAGCGCCTGAAGTCCGCCGCCTTCCCGCTGATCATGAGCATGAACGAGGACCAGAAGCGCGAGGTCCGCATGCTCGCCCAGCTCATGGGCCTCCAGCAGGTCGCCGCCTCGTTCTGATCGCGCGTTCACAGCAGTGAAGCCGTCATGCCCGCGCAAGCGGGCATCCAGTACGCCGTTGCGGTGCGATGTGATCACAACGCTCGTTCGAAACGCCTGTGAGTCCTGGATCGCCCGCTTTCGCGGGCGATGACGCGGCATCAAATGGCGCGCGTCGGGAAAAGTGAAGCGCGCGTAGCAGAAAAATCCTATTGCTTCTTCAAGCCGATCGCCTGCGCGATCGCGGCGATCTTGGCGCGCTGCTGCTCGATCATTGCGACGAAATCGGCCGGCGTGCCGGTCCGTACCGCCTGGCCGAGCGCCGCCAGCTTCTCGGCGAGCGCCGGATCGGCCGCGACCGCGCGCACGTCCGCCGCGATGCGCTCGCGCAACGCGTTCGGCATGTCGCGCCAGCCGAAAAAACCCTGGAAGCCGTCGGCCGTGAGCTCGCCGTGTCCGATCTCCGCCGCGGTCGCGAGCTCGGGCGCGGCCGGCGAGCGTTCGCGGTTGGTGACCGCCAGGAGCTTGATCTTGCCGGCCTGCCAGAGTGGCAGCAGCGGCAACAGGCCGGTCGCCACCACCTGGATGCGCCCTTCGGCGACATCCTGCAGGGCGGGCGAGAAGTCGCGGTAGGAAACCTGCACCATGTCGAGCCCGGCGCTCTTGGTGAAGCCGGCGAAGATGAATTGCGGCAGGCCGGGCGTCGCGGCCCAGCTCAGCTTGCCGGGCTCGGCCTTCGCGCGCGCGATCAGCGCGTCGATCGACGTCACGCCGAGCGAGGCGCTCACCGCGACGGCGAGAAACGAATCCGAGGCCGGCGCGATCGGCACCAGGTCGCGGTCCGGGTCGTAGGCGAGTTTCTCGCGCGAGGCCGGATTGATGGTGACCGGCCCGCCGATCGAGAACAGCAGCGTGTGCTCGTCGCGCGCCGCCATGAAGGCCGCGACCGCCATCAGGCCGTCCGGCCCGGGACGGTTCTCGACCACGACCGGCTGGCCCCAGCGCAGCGCGAGCCGCTCCGCATAGAGCCGCGCCGTCACGTCGGTGGCGCTGCCCGGTCCGAGCGGCAGGATCAGCCGGACGGTGGTCTGCGGCCAGGATTGGGCGGAGGCGGGGCTCGCCGCGAGAGCGGCCAGCGCGCCGAGCGCAAACGCGAGGAGGGCGCGCGGGATGAACCGCATGGGGGTTCTTTCCGGATTACCGTCATTGCGAGCGAAGCGAAGCAATCTCGATCCGCAGGTGCGTGTCTATCGAGATTGCTTCGTCGCCTTCGGCTCCTCGCAATGACGTTGGAGGCGCGCGATGCGCGCGCTCATTCGACGATGATCTTCACCTGCTCGCCTGTCTTGAGGCGCTCGCCCGGCTCGAGCCCGTTGAGCACGCGGAAGCGCTCGGCCTGGCGGTCGATCAGCGCCATGCGGCTCGCCAGCTTCTCGATCGTGTCGCCCGCCCGCACCGTCACGATCTTGATGCGCAGGGGCTTCGCCTTCTCGGCCTCCGACTTGCTCAGGCGGCGGAAGGTCGCGACCGAGTCGCGAAAGCTGCGCTCGATCTCGGGCGTGCGGGTCTTGGCGGCGAAGATGAAGCGGTAGACCTCGCCGTTGAAGCGCACCGCATAGAGCCGGAATTGCCATTGGTCGCCCTTGGCGCTCGCGGTCGCGGCCGGCAAGCCGCCGAGCATGAGCTCCTCGATCGAGCCCGTGTCGACATTCTCGATCCAGCCGGAGCCGAGATACTCGGTCAGGGTCTGCTCCGCCGGCACCCGCACGGCGTCGAGCCGCAGCGCCTGGTTGCCGCCGTCCTTGATGCCGAGCACCGCCTGGGCGGTGTTGTCGAGCGAAAAACCTTCCGGCGCCGTGAAGGTGAAGCCGAGCTTGGGATGCAGGAAGCGGCGGCCGCGCGCATAGCCTTCGACCGGGTCCTCGCCATAGACGAGGCCGTCGAGGCTCGCCAGATAGGCGCTGCGGTCGCGCTCGCCGGCGCCGGGACTCGAATATTGGCGGGCGCTCGACTGCGCATTCTTGACGCGCTCGGGCGTCGCCGGATGGGACGACAGGAAATCGGGCGAGCGCACCTCCGTGCCGCTGCCCCCCGCCCGCAGGTCGGCGTTGCGGCCCATCGAGGTGAGGAAACGCGCCGCCCCGAACGGATCGTAGCCGGCGCGCGCCGCGATGCCGACGCCGATGCCGTCGGCCTCGAACTCCTGCTGGCGCGAGAAGGTGGCGAGCTGCATTTTCGAGCGCGCGAGCGCGAGCGCGCCCTCCTGCGGATCGCTCAGCACGTCGTTGACGACGCGACTGTTGAGCGAGACCTGTCGCGCCTGGTCCTCGCGGATCGAGGCGTGACGCGCGATCACATGCGCCATCTCGTGCGAGAGCACCGAGGCGAGCTCGGAGGTGTCGCTGGCGAGCGCCAGGAGCCCGCGCGTCACATAGAGCTGGCCGGTCGGCAGCGCAAACGCGTTGACGGCGGACGAATTGAGGATCGTCACCTTGTAGGGAACGTCGGGCCGCTCCGAGGCGGCGACCAGGCGGTCGACCTCCGCGCCGACCTGCGCTTCGAGCTTGGCGTCCTCATAGGCGCCGCCATAGGCCGCGAGGATGCGCTGGTGCTCGCGCAGCGCGGCGGGCGAGGCCTGGGTCTCGGGCGTGGCGGGCCGCGGCGCCACCGCCATCAGGCTGGAATGCTCGCCGAAGAACCGGTCGCCCGAGCAGGCCGCGAGCGCGAGCGCCGCCCCCAACAGGACGATCAGCGTGCGCGCCGTGCCGCGCGTGCGCTGTGCCGGCGTATCTCCCGCGTCCGAGCTCAGGCCCAACTCGCTTCCCCGTTCGCCGTGCATCGGCGTTTCATTTATCCGCGACGATCTCGATCTGCTCGGGCGTCGACGCCTCGATCCACGGACCGCCGCGCTCCTCGACCCATCCCCGCACCACGACGCGGCGTCCCGACAGCTTCTGCGGCTCCAATCCGGCGGCCGCAAATATGCGCTCATGACGCTTCGAAATGGTGACCGTGAAATCCTCGCTCCAGCGCCGGCCGAAATTCACATAGATGGTGCCGCCGCTCTCGCGCACCGACACCACTTTGCCCTCGACCAGGGTGAAGCGCCCCCGTTCGGCGGCGATCTCCCCCGGATTCTCGGCCGCATGGGAAAAATAGCGCGGATCGGCCCAAAGGCCAAGCCTGCCGGTGCGGGCCGCGCGCTCCGCGGCGCGCAGCTCGGCCGGGCAGGCGGCGTCGCCCGGGCGCGCCGCCACCCGGGCAAGGCCTTGCGCCAGCAGGGTTTTGGCGACCGAACCCTCCGCGCCGTCGCGGCTCACATAGGCGTCGGCGAGGAGCCGGCCGTAGCGGTCGGTCACGGGTTTGGCGCGCTTGAGAACCGTTTCCTGGCCGGCGACGAGCGCCGCGAGGGCTTCGGTGGCCGCACGCCCGCGATCGGGCGAGGGCGCGGCTTGCCCTGCCGCCCTCTCGGTCGCCGGCTCCGAGCCGGCCGTAGGGTGGGCAAAACGAAGCGTGCCCACCGCCGCTTCGCCATCCGCCTCCGGCGGGACCTCGATACCGGCCAGCCGCACCTCGCGCCCGTCGGCCAGCACGAAGGTCCGGCCATCGATCACCCGGGCGACCACGCCGGATCCGAACGGCTCGACGTGGCAGGCGGAGGGCGTTGGCGGAACACGGGTTTTTTGCGCCTGCGCGGCGGCACCCGAGGCGAAACTGGCGAGGATCACGGGAGCGAGCAGCCATCGCGGCCTGCCGTCAGGCAGCCGTCGGCCGGTCCACATCGCGCAGCGGCGACGCATCGCCATGAAGTTGAGACCCCCGTCCGGGGTCCGAGAGGCCACAACAATTAAGCCAAAGTTAGGCTCTGCGGCGGGACCGCGGAGGAAATGTGGCCGGGGGTGGTGCCAGAGGTATCGGCGGCGACAGTGATAGGTCCGACATCGGCCGCCCCCATCACCCACCTCATCCTGCTCCCGCATCACCCACCTCATCCTGAGGAGCTCGGCCAAAGGCCGAGCGTCTCGAAGGATGGGCCGCTTGCCGTGACATCTGCCAAAGGCCGCGCATCCGCCAGCCAGATGCATCCGGCGCGGGCCTGTGGTACACGGCCGGCCGTGGTCCCGTAGCTCAGCCGGATAGAGCAGCGGTTTCCTAAATCGGAAATCGCGAACGCCGGTAGAGCGTGGGTCGTTGAGCGTGCTAACAGGTGTCGAAGGCGAAATGGCCCCGTAGCTCAGCTGGATAGAGCATTGGTTTCCTAAACCAAGGGTCGCATGTTCGAGTCATGCCGGGGTCGCCAATTTCATTTTTGCTCCGCTTTCATTTGACTGTCTGCGCGTGACGCCATCCTCGACGCCCGAGATAGCGGCGAGTGGGGCATTGGTGGCAAGCCGCTGACAACCGAGGCGGTAAAAGAATTGGCCGCAGGTCGACAAGCGGCGTGACCACTAAGCTATCGGTCGTCATGGCGGCACTTCCTTCGGGCTTCTTCGGAATTCTGTTCGGTACCAGTTATCGCCGTATCTCTGACGAGGCCAATTCTACGATCATCGCCAGCACGATCTTTTCCGCAGCTACGTTGGCGGGAGCGATCGCTTGGACCTACGGCTACGCCGGTGACGCCACTTCAATCCGCCCCCAAGCCACATCCGATCAGGAGATAGAAGGTCGGAGGTTCGAGTCCTCCCGGGACCGCCATGACGCGGCGGTGCCACGCTCGCAGTTCAAGGCGTCGCGGCGAGCGTCGCGACCCGGCGGCGTCTTCCGCTGTCAGCGTGCTGCTGGCGGAGCGGCGGGCTCGAGCGCAAGCGGCGCGGGCTTGTGTGGCGGCGCAGGTCGCGGCGCCGGTCGCGGCGGTGGCGCCGCGAGCTTGGCGAAGATGTCCTGGTCGGAGGCCTGTAGCCGCGCGATGTCGCCGGCCATCTGTTGCTGGCTGGACGCGACCTGAGCGGCGAGCTCCTCGACTTTTCGGCGTACGTCCGCGAGACTGCGCGAGACGGCGGCGAGTTGCTGTTGATCGGGGGTAGCAACAGGCGCCGCGGAGCCGACCGTGGTGGGAGTGGCGGGCGCCGGAGCGGTCGCGGCGGCGGGCTTCGCCGGCGGGGTGAGCGGCGTCAACCAGCCGAGCTGCTGCGGATACGCGGCCGCGGCCATCTCCCGCGCCATGTCGCCGTAGGCCTGCCACGCCAAGGTGCCGCCGACGCCGATGCCGACCGCCAGCAGGAAGCGGAAGAGAGCGCGCAGCGGGCGCCGCCGACGTGGCGGCAAGCGCTCACTCCGATCGTCGCGCGGACGGATCGCAGCAACTGGATTCGCCTCGTCGGGCCGTTCGGCGCCCATCTTGTCCCAGAAGTCCCTTGGTGCGGTCGAAGACATCGCCACCTCCTCTCGTCCTCAGAGAGCCGGGAGCAGGCCACGGCCTTGTGACTGGAACGGGGCGAGAGCTGAGCTTTGGCGCGGGCAAAATTTGGCGACGTTGGCGCAAAATACCGTAGGACGAGCGATCCAGCAGGCGCGGAGCGGAGGGATTGGCGGTATCGCGGTCGCGGCCCGCCGCCCTGCGGTGGAGTACGCCTGCACCCCTGCACCTCTGATATTGAGACCGCCGGCCGGTCCGTGGCTCAGCTGGAGAGCGGAGCGGTTTCCTAAACCGAAGGTCGGAACTTCGAGTCTTCCCGGGACCGTCAAAATCAATGACTTACGCAGGGAGACTTTTCGATTTGCTCGTTTTGTCTCCGTCTTGCATATCCCCCGTTGCAACGACGGGGGCAGAACGTTCTCCGTTGCTTGCGGTTACCGGGTGCCGTCCAGCTGGCGGCTGTTGTTGTAGTAGTCTCCCGTCGAATAGTGCGGGCCGCCGTAGTTGTACGAGCCGTGATAGCCGTAGCCGTGATAGCCGTAGCCGTGCCAGCCATGATGATGGTGGCGGTAGTGCGAGCCTCGCGCCAGCGCGGGCGTCGAGGCGGTCGCCAGCGCGAGCAAGATCAACGTGATTTGTGCTTTGCCGATCATGGGATGGGTCTCCAGGTTGGCGAATTTGCCCCCCTCATGGGAAAGACGTTTCGGGCGCGCAAAAGTTTCCGCAGCCGAGTGTGTTTGTCGACCGCGGCCACCCGCACTCTCTCCCGCCACCACCCCAAAACGCGAATGGGTCCCCGCCAAACCCGACTGTCGGGCGAGGACCCATCCGGTCGCAGATGACCGGCCGGCTCAGGTCCCGAACCGGGTGTTGATCCAGTTGAAGACGGGAGACAGGTATTCGGCCGGGACATGCGTGTCGAAGGCCTGCATATCCTCGCAGGTGAAATGGTAATCGAGGAAATTCTCTGCAATATCCCCGGCGCATTCCACCTGGTGGTCTTCGAGCCAGTCGGCCATTTGGTCGTGGTATGGCAGTGCATGCTCGGAAATGCTACTGAAGTAGATCCACTTCGGGACTTCATCTGGGCGGAAGTGTGGCCAGTGGTATGGGTAGTCC
>Ga0137412_10003408_pt1 | contig 12672 bp, 11 predicted proteins | sample CZODoug2_1_16fun_FD_122160 | JGI IMG/M metagenome (GOLD analysis project Ga0137412, IMG submission 122160) | Vadose zone soil fungal communities from Angelo Coast Range Reserve, California, USA - CZODoug2_1_16fungal (Hybrid Assembly) | ecosystem: Environmental > Terrestrial > Soil > Vadose zone...
CCGGCTATGAGCACGGCGCCGATGACGAGGTCGGCGTCGCGCACGAGTTCTTCGATCGCATGAGCGGTCGAGTACACGGTCTTCAGTTGACTACCGAAAATGGCCGACAGCTCCCGCAGTCTTTTGACCGAGCGATCGACCACGGTCACGTCGGCACGCAGGCCCACCGCCATTTCCACGGCGTGGGTGCCGGAAACGCCGCCGCCGAGTACAACGACCTTGGCGGGTGCCACGCCCGGTACGCCGCCCAACAGTACGCCGAAGCCGCCGTTGGCCTTCTGCAGGCTGTTGGCGCCCACCTGCACCGACATGCGTCCCGCGACCTCGCTCATCGGCGTGAGCAACGGCAACGAGCCATCGGGCGCCGTGACGGTCTCGTACGCGATCGCAGTCGCTCCAGAGGCAAGCAGTGCGTGCGCCTGCTCGGGATCCGCAGCCAAATGCAGATACGTGAACAGGGTTTGCCCGCTGCGCAGCTGCTTGCACTCCGCGAGTTGCGGTTCCTTGACCTTCACCACGAGATCGCTGGCCGCAAAAACATCTGCGGCGCGTTGGGCGATGACCGCGCCCGCCGAAACATAGTGCGAATCGTCGAAGCCGATGCCCGCCCCGGCGCCGCTCTGGACGAGGACCTGATGGCCGGCATCGACGAGCTCGCGAACGCCCGCGGGGACCAATCCCACCCGATACTCGTGAATCTTGATTTCTTTGGGGACGCCGATTTTCATAACATCGCTCCGCTGGCCGGCCGTGGTGGGGACTTGCGCTAGGGTACGTAACCCCGGAGCTGGAAAATTGCAAAAAACGGTCCGCGAACGCGAGATAATGGCAGAATATGAGGAAGAACGCTCATTTCAAGCAAGAAACTGCCACATTGGTACCTCCGCATTTGGTCCTTAAGGCTGCCACATGAAATTGGATCGCTACGACCGCGCCATCGTCCGTGCCTTGCAGCTCGACGGCCGCATCACCAACAGTCAGCTGGCCGAATCCGTCAACCTGTCGGAATCGGCGTCCTTGCGACGGGTGCGGGCCCTCGAGGAATCAGGATTCATCGAGGGATACACCGCGCTCATCAATCAGCAGAAGGCGGGCTGCCCCGTGAACGTGTTCGTCAACATCACGCTGGAACGCCAGGAACAGGCGCATCTGCACGCCTTCGAGGAAGCGGCGCGCAAAGTTCCTGAGGTCATGGAGTGTTATCTCATGTCCGGCGAGTACGACTATCTGTTGCGGGTCGTGCTGGCGGACACGGCGGATTTCGAACGGCTGCACAGCCAGCATCTGACGCGACTGCCCAATGTTGCGCGGGTGCATTCCAGCTTCGCGCTTCGCACGGTGCAAAAATCGCGCGAGCTGCCGGTCCGTTAGCTTATTCGCTCTTCGTGAACGATCAGTATTCTCGTGCACGAAGGCGGGATTGGGCAGGCTAGCTTCAAGTCTTGGGCTTGAGGACCAGCGAGAAGCTTATTTTCACGGCATCGGCCACCCACTCGGTGCTCTTCCAGTCGCCCTGACCGGCCCCGAAATCCAGGCGCTTGAGCTTGGCGCTCCCCTCGAGTTTCGCGCCCGCGGCAGCCGGCGTGAACTGAAAATCGATCGGCACGTCCTTGGTGACGCCGCGCAGAGTCAGGGCGCCGACGGCCGTATAACCGGCGGCGGTCTTGGTGAAGCTGCGGGTGACGTAGTGCGCAGTGGGCGAGTGCGCCACATCGAAGATGTCAGGCCCGCGAATGGTCGTGTCGCGATCCTTGTCCTGCGTATCAACGGACTTCAATTCGATCAGCACGTCGAATCGCGAGCTCGCGAGAGCATCGGGCGCGAACTCGACGTCGGCGCTGAACTTGTGGAACGAGCCCTTGAATTCCGCGCCGGCCTGTACGCCGGTGAATTCCAGCCGACTCTGCTGCGGGTCGACCGAGTAGCCGGTCGCGGGACCCGCGGCGCCCGCCGAAGCCGGCAGGGACAGGGCGGCGAGCCAGGCCATCGTCGGCATGAGGTGTCTGGTCATGATCGTTTCTCCGATTTGGCTCTCTCTGAGTTGACGAAGGGCAGCATGCGCAACAACACATTGTCCTTGTTCCAGAAGTGGTGTTTGAGCGCCGCGAGAATATGCAGTATCGCAATCGTCAACAGGACGCCGGCCAAGGTGTCGTGCGTGGACCGCAGGAATTCGAACGCGGCCTCGTTCTTGCCGATGAGATTGGGCCAGGTGAAAAATCCGAACCAACTGACCGAGTACTTCTTGGCGGAGGACATCAGCCATCCGGTCATCGGCATCGCGAACAGGAGCACGTAGAACGCGACATGGGTTGCCCGCGCGAGCTTGCCCTCCAGGGGGGACATATGGTCGGGCAATGCGGGTGGCGGGTTCTTCAACCGCCACAGCAGACGCAATATCGCCAGCATCAGCACGGTCATGCCGAAACTCTTGTGCCGCGCAAGCAGCGCCAGCTTATGCGCGCCAATCGGCAGATCGTCGGCCAAGGTGGCGAGCACGAATTGAGTCACGATCAACGCCGCGATAATCCAATGAAATGTCTGTGCGACCGCTCCGTAGCGCGTTGGTGAACTCTGATTTGGCATAATCCGGCTCCGCGTGCAGACTGCAGTCGACTTAGTTTAGCAAGTCGGCGGGGCGCTGCTCGTGTTCAAAACCTTCGGTGTGGCTGTTCTAGCGTTGTCATTGGCCGCGTGCGGCGCGGTCAAGGTCCGCCACGCCGCGCCGCCGAGCCCCGAAGAATCCATTTCGCGGCCCGGTTTGCCGCCCGGCAAGGTTTATCGGATTGATGCAGATCAATCGGAACTCCGCATCCTGGTGTATCGGGCGGGTCCCCTGGCGCACTTTGGCCACAACCACGTCATGGTCAATCGCGCGATCCGCGGCACGGTCAACGTGGCGGCCGCGCCAAGCGAATCCGTGTTCCGGCTGAGCGTGCCGGTCGCCGCCTTCGTGGTCGACGACCCCCAGGCGCGCCGCGAGGAGGGAGGCGATTTCGCCGGCGACATTCCGGACGACGCCAAATCCGGAACCTTGCACAATATGCTGAGCGCGGCGCTGTTGAACGCCGATGAGTTTCCCGCGGTCACGGTCAGCAGCATCGCCGAGTCCGGGGGGCCGAACGCCTCGGGCGCCGGCGAGTGGACCGCCACCGTCGCCATCAGCATCGCCGGGCATGATTCGAAAGTCGACGTGCCGTTTACGCTGCACATTGACTCTCGCCGCTTGTCGGCGACCGGATCGCTGGAATTGCGCCAAACTGCCCTCGGGCTCACTCCGTTCAGCCTGATGCTGGGCGCACTGCAAGTTCAGGATGCGATGACGGTCAAGTTCGACATCGTTGCGGTATCCGATTAGGAACGCCTTGCGAGACGGGCTTCGTCGTCGACACAGCAGAATCGTCATCAACGCAGCAGGAGCGGTCTCAACACAGCAGAATCGGCGTTCCCTCCGGCGCGATCAGAACTGCGGCCGGTATTTTGCGCAGGGGCGAAGGTATTTCGCCGGCCGGTGAGATGCCGATTGCGGCGAGGCGCGCCAAGGTTCCTCCGACGTCGTCGACCTCGAACCGCAGCATCGAACGCCGCAAATGCGAGGGATCATAGAGCCCCAGATCGACATGGTCGCTGGTGCAGGATACGTGCGGCAGATGATCATCCCGCTCGTCCATCCCGACGAAGCCGAATTGTTCCCAGTACGTCTTTGACGCCTCGAGATCCGGAGTCGGCAGCGCGATTTCCATGAAGTAGCCGCATTGCGACGTGTCGGTGCCGATGCGTTTGCTCGGCGAGAAAGTGCGTGCCTCGATCAGCCTCACCAGCTGACCGCCGGGGTCGAACCAACCGACCTCGTTGAACACGTCATTGCCGAGATGACGGAACTCGAATTCCAGGCCGAGATCTTCGAGGGCTGCCAAATGCCGGAGTAGATCCGGCTTGACGAACGTCACCGAGGGCGCGGGGATCGCCCCTTGATGAAGCCCAAGGCAAATCCTGCCGTCCGTCACGACCGCGTAGGGATGCGACCATGCTTCGCCGACTTCCGCCTCGGAGAATCCGAGCCGGGTGTAGAAATCCAAGGAAGCCTGAATATCCGGCGTGGCGAGCGAGAACTCGAGGAACCGTCCCAGCACGGATGTCTAGCTCACTCCGCCGACACACACGTACTTCATCTCCGTGTAGTCGAGAATCCCGTACTTCGAGCCTTCGCGCCCGATCCCCGATTCCTTGACGCCGCCGAAAGGCGCCACTTCGGTGGAAATGATTCCGGTGTTCAACCCGACGATGCCGTATTCGATGGCTTCGGACACCCGCCAGCTGCGCGCCAAATCTCGCGTATATAAATATGCGGCCAAGCCGAATTCGGTGTCGTTGGCCATGGCAATGGCCTCGGCCTCCGTCTGAAATTTGAACAGCGGCGCTACCGGACCGAAGGTTTCCTCGCGGGCCACCAGCATCTTGGGTGTCACCTGGGTCAGGATGGTGGGTTCGAAGAACGTTCCTCCCAGGGCATGGCGTTTGCCGCCCAGGGCCACGGTCGCACCCTTTGCGACGGCATCGGCGATGTGTTCCTCGATTTTGGCCACTGCCTTCGCATCGATCAGCGGTCCTTGGTCGGTGACGCCGGCCAGCCCGTCGCCGACGCGCAATTTTCCTACGGCTACCTCGAGTTTCTTCGCAAACTCGTCGTACACACCGGCCTGCACCAACAGACGGTTGGCGCAAACACAGGTTTGGCCCGTGTTTCGATATTTGCTGGCGATGGCTCCCTGAACCGCCGCATCCAAATCGGCGTCGTCGAACACGATGAACGGCGCGTTGCCGCCGAGTTCCAGCGAAATCTTCTTCACCGTGCCGGCGCATTGCGCCATCAGCTTCTTGCCGATTTCGGTGGACCCGGTGAACGTCAGCTTGCGCACGGTGGGGTTCGACGTCATCTCGCCGCCGATCGCGGCGGCGGACCCCGTGATCACGTTGAACACGCCCTTCGGGATCCCCGCCCGATCGCTGAGCTCCGCCAACGCCAATGCTGAATACGGGGTCTGGGTCGCCGGCTTGCAAACCATCGTGCACCCCGCAGCCAGCGCGGGGGCGGCCTTGCGCGTGATCATGGCCGCCGGAAAATTCCAGGGCGTGATGGCCGCGACCACGCCCACGGGTTGCCGCAGCACGAGAATGCGCTTGTCGGCCTGATGTCCGGGAATGATATCGCCGTACATGCGCTTGGCTTCCTCCCCGAACCATTCGATGAAAGAAGCCGCGTAGGCGATTTCGCCTTTGGACTCGGCCAGCGGCTTTCCCTGCTCCGCCGTCATGAGCATGGCGAGATCCTCTTGGTGCTCGAGCATGAGCTCGAACCACCGCCGCAGCGCGGCTGCGCGATCCTTGGCAGTGCGGGCCGCCCACGCGGGCAGCGCCGCCGACGCGGATGAAATCGCGCGGCGGCATTCGGCGGCACCCATGTTCGGTATGAGTCCGAGCTTTTCGGCGGTGGCGGGATTGTGCACGCTCAGCGTGCCGCCGTTGTCCGCGGGCGCCCAGCCGCCGTCGATGAAGCACAGCTGGCGCAGCAGCAGAGGATCTTTGAGTTTCATAAACCTACCTACTGTGTGGACGCAAAGGATAACGCGTTCGTCGACACCGTCAACGCTCGAGAATGGCCGTGACACCCATGCCGCCCGCGGTGCAGATCGAGATCAATCCGCGCTTGGCCCGATATTCATCGAGAATCTTGGCGAGCGTGGCGACGATGCGGGTGCCGGTCGCGGCGAAGGGATGGCCGATTGCAAGACTGCCTCCCTTCACGTTGAGTTTGGACCGATCGATGGTACCGAGCGCGCCCGGCAGTCTCAGCTTATCGCGGCAGAAAACCGGATCGGCCCAGGCCTTGAGGGTGCAGAGCACTTGTCCGGCGAAAGCCTCGTGGATCTCGTAGAAATCGAAGTCCTGCAGCGCAAGCTGCGCGTCGCGCAACATCCGGGGTACGGCATAGGCCGGCGCCATGAGCAAGCCCTCCTTCTTGTCGATGTAATCCACGGCGGCCACGGCGCCGTAACTCAAATAAGCCAGCACCGGCAAGTCGCGCTCGCGCGCCCAGGTCTCCGACGCGAGCAATACCGCCGACGCACCATCCGTCATGGGGGTCGAATTGCCCGCAGTCAAGGTCCCGGCTCCCGAGGTATCGAATACCGGCTTGAGCTTGGAGAGTTGTTCCAGAGTCGTGTCGCTGCGAATGTTGTTGTCCTGAGCCACGCCCAGATAGTCGCGCACCAGGTCCTTGTAAAAGCCGGACCCATAAGCGGCGGCCGCTTTTTGATGGCTTTCGAGCGCCAATTGGTCCTGTTCGGCGCGCGTAATTCCCCAGCTCTTCACCATGAGTTCGGTGCTTTCGCCCATGGACAAGCCGGTGCGCGGCTCTGCGATTCCCGGCAGCACCGGCCGCAGGTCTCTTGGGCGCAATCCGAGCCAGGGACCTACGCGTGCGCTCAATGTCCTGCCGCGATAGCTTCGCAGCAAGCGTTGCTGAAAGCTCCTGGGGTAGGCCACCGGCGGATCACTGACCGTGTCGACTCCTGCGGCAATCGCGCAATCGATCTGGCCGAGGGCAATCTTGTTGCCGAGCAGGATCGCCGCCTCCAGGCTGGTGCCGCAGGCGCGTTGCAAATCGAGCCCCGGCGTTTCCGCGGCAAGACCCGAGCCGAGCGCCGATTCCCGCGCCAAATTCCATTGGCTCGAGTGTTTCATGACCGCGCCCGCCGCCACGTCGTCCAGACGTTGGCCCTGCAGCCCGTAACGCTCGACCACGCCGCGCAGCGAGGCGGTCAGCATCTCCTGATTGCCCACGTCCCGGTAGGCACCGTTGCCGCGCGCAAATGGAATGCGCACCCCGCCCACAATCGCGACGCGTCGCGGATTTGCTCCGACCAACATAGTGTGACTCCCGAAAAGTGAAGCTTCGGAATTATGGACCTAGCCGCCAGCTTATAATCGACCGATGATCCGATTTTCGTCCAAGGTTTCAGCCGTACTCGCGTTTTTGGGACTCGCCGCCTGCGGCGCGGCACCTGCCCCTGCGCCCCCCCAAGCGGCGAACTCGGCGTCGCCGCGCGACGACCTACGGCGAATCGTCGACCGATATTGGGAGGAACGCGCGCCCCCCGGCAATCCACTATCGCCGCAGTTCATGGCGGACACCCTGGCCGTCGAACGCCGCTTTCTCGCGGAAGTTCAAGCCGTTCCGCGCGCGCGCCTGGATGCGGATGCGGCATTGACCTACGACATTTTCAAAAGACGGCGCGAATTGGACATCGAGGGCTTCACCTTTCCGAGCGAGCTCCTGCCGATCGACCCGTTCGAGGGAGTGCCGCTGCAAATGGCGCGCGCGGCCCTGGACACGGGCCAACATCCCCTCAGGACGGCCAAGGACTATGAGAATTGGCTGCTGCGGATCGACGACTATGTCGGGTGGACGAGACAGGCGATGGCGAACATGCGCGAGGGAATGCGGCGCGGGTACACCTCGCCGCGCGTGCTGGTGGAGCGGATGCTGCCGCTGCTCCAGGGTTTCGGCGAGGATACTTCCGCCAATCCCTTCTATGTACCGCTGCGAAGCATGCCGGGGACCATCAAGGAGCCGGAGCGGACGCGTTTGACCTCGAGCCTCACCAGCGCCGTCAAGGACAAGCTGCTGCCTGCCAATCGTGAATTGCATGATTTGATCCGACGCGAGTACCTGCCCCGGGCGAGGCTCAGCGTCGCGTTGTCGGCGCTGCCGTTGGGGCCGTCCTGGTATGCCGCTCGAGTCAAACGCGCCACCGGCGGCCAACTGACCCCGAGCGAGATTCACGCCATTGGCGCCGCGGAAGTCGAACGTATTCGAGCGCGCATGCTCGCTTTGTCCGTGGGCGCCCCTCCGCCGCCCAAGGCGGAGATATTGAATACCTACCAGGAGTTGAAGCTTCAAGTCGTTGCGGCCGCGCCGACGCTGTTCTCCGCAGCCCCGCGGTCGGACTTCGAGATTCGAGCGTTTGGCCCCTTGAACCCGGAGGCGGCGCTCCTGGCATACCAAAGCGCCGAGCCGGACCGTGGGACGCCCGCCATTCTCTATGTGAATGCCGAATCGAGCGCGGGACGGCCCGCAAACACCGAGATCGCGGGCTTTCTCCAGGAAGCGATACCGGGACGCCACTATCAATCGGCATTTCAGCAAGAGCGGATCGACCTGCCCAAGTTCCGGCGATTCGGCAGTGAGCCCGCCTTCGTCGACGGCTGGGCCTTATACGCGGCATCGCTCGGCGATCAACTGGGTGTGTACGGCGACGATGAAGCAAAAAGGGGCGCACTCGCCGGCCAATTGAAATGCGCGGCCGCCCTGGTCGTGGACACGGGACTGCATGCGAAGGATTGGAGCCGCGCGCAGGCGGCCGAGTATCTTCGCGCACAGCTGGGCGTGGATGCGGACGATGCGAATCTGATGACCGACCGCTTCATTTCGCTGCCAGGGGACGCATTGGCGTGCAAGATCGGTGAACTCGAATTCCAGTCGCTGCGTACCCATGCGCAGCAAGCGCTGGGTACGCGCTTCGATATCCGCGAATTTCATTCCGAGCTCCTCAAGGACGGCGCCATGCCCCTCGATATTCTCGAGGCGAAAATGAAGCGATGGATGGAGGCTCGACGCTGATGAGAACTGTGCAAAGCAACCGCCAGGCGGCGATATCCATCGAACAGTTTGGATTGATCGGAGTCAGACTATCCAGTGCGCCGCTTATTCCCCATCGTTTTCCTCATGTTCGCCGCCTATGCCGCGCCCGCCGCACCCGCCGCGGACCTTGCGCAGGAATCCACGCAGCATGGCGACCTCGACATCGCAGTATCGCTCGACGCCGGAGAACAGAGCGGCAGCGCGAGCGCGTCGGTCAGAATTCATGCGCGCCGCGAGGTGGTCTGGTCGCTGATCACCAGCTGCGCCGAAGCCCTGCGGTTGGTTCCCGGTCTCAAGGCCTGTGACGTGGTGGAGACCGCACCGGACCGGACATGGCAGCGGATTCGGCATGTGATGGACTATTCCTGGTACGCACCCAAGTTGACGTATGAAATACGCGCGTCGTACGACCAACCATCGCGCGTGTCCATCGAACGCATCTCGGGGGACTTGGCGCGCCTGCGAGGTTCATGGCAATTGCAGAGCGACGGGGACGACACCATCGCGCACTACTCGGTCGACTTGGCACCCGGCTTTTGGGTTCCGCGCTGGCTGGTGCGCGGGGCCTTGCGGCGAGATCTGCCGAAAATGTTGCGTGCGCTGCGCACTCGTGCTGAATTCGTCCAACAGAAGCCGGAGTAGTACGCATGGTGCGCCGATTGGTCCTCATTGCCTCGGTTGCGATGGCCCTGGTGCTGGGTGCCTGCGAACGCGAACCTGAACCGCCGCCGAAGCGGGTCAAGCAAGTGTTCCATTTGAATCCCTACGAGAAGGACTTTGGCTATTCCCAGGCCGTGCTCATCGACAAAACGCTGTATATTTCGGGGTCGGTGGCCGCCGATCAGAACGGGCGTCTAGTGGCATCGGGCGATATGGCCGGGCAAATGCGCGCCGCTTACTCCAATATACGCCGCACGCTCGCCGCGCACGGAGCCGCCTTCGATGAGGTCGTCAAGGAGACGATCTATACGACCGACATGGACGCCTTGCTGAAAGCCTCCGACTTGAGGTTCGAGTATTACGACAAAGAGCGGCTGCCGACGACCTCATGGGTACAGGTGCAGCGTTTGGTGGATCCGGGATTCCTCGTTGAAATCGAGGTCGTTGCCGAGCTGCCGTAGATCGACGATCGAGGATCGAGGAATTGCGTAACGTGGTTGATAAGAAATTCGAGCGCCGCCTCGCAGGGCTCATTAATTCCGGAGAACGAGGCGTGCTGCGCGGCGGCCGCAAGGGCGTCGAAAAGGAGTCGTTGCGCGTCTCGCCCGCCGGCGACATCGTGCAATCACGGCATCCTGCCGCCCTGGGCGCGCCCCTCACCAACGAAAACATCACGACGGACTTCTCGGAGTCGCTGATCGAGCTGGTGACCCCGCCGTTCGGCGAGACCTGGGAATTGCTGCAGTACTTGTGCGACATCCATCAATTCGTGTACCGCCATCTGGATGATGAATTGCTGTGGGCGACCAGCATGCCGTGCGCGCTCGAGGGCGATGCCAGCATTCCGCTCGCGCAATTCGGCACGTCGAATGTCGGCCGGATGAAGACCGTCTATCGGCATGGCCTGGGGGTGCGCTACGGGCGCATCATGCAGGCGATTTCCGGCGTGCATTTCAACTACTCCTTTTCCCCGCGTCTCTGGGGGGTGCTCGAGGACATCAACGAGTCCCGGGAGCCGCAACCGAGCTTCATCTCCGCGCAGTACTTCGGCGTGCTGCGCAACTACCGGCGCTACGGCTGGCTCGTGCTGTACCTGTTCGGCACGTCGCCGGCGGTGTCGAAGAGTTTCTTTGCGGGACGCGAAACCACCTTGCCATCGCTCGACGCGGATACTTTCTACGAACCGTTCGGCACGTCGCTGCGCATGAGCGACCTCGGCTACCGCAACAAGAATCAAGCGACGGTGAGCGTATCGGTCAACAGTCTGGACGAGTACGTTCGCGATCTCTCGCGGGCGATCAGCACCCCGTATCCTCCCTACGAGAAGATCGGCGTCAAGGTCGACGGCGAATATCAACAGCTGAACGCCAACATCCTGCAGATCGAGAACGAATATTACAGCTTCATTCGGCCGAAGCGGGTTGCACGCTCGGGGGAGCGCCCGACCAAGGCGCTGCAGCGGGGCGGAGTGGAATACGTCGAAGTTCGCGCTCTGGATGTGAGCGCCTTCGATCCGGTCGGCGTCAATCAGAACAAACTGCGCTTCCTGGAAGCGTTTCTCGCCCTATGCCTGCTGCGGGACAGCGCGCCGATCGGGGAAGGCGAACAGGCGACCCTGGATGCCAACCATTTGTTGGTGGCCCGGCGCGGCCGTGAACCCAATCTCATGCTGAAGCGCGAAGGCCGCGATTTCCCCATGCAGAACTGGGCGCGCGAGTTGCTCGATGCGATGCAGGGCCTGTGCGAATTGCTCGATCACGGCGAGGCCGCGCGCCCCTATACGTCCGCCCTCGAGCAACAGCGCGCGAAAATCGAGGATGTCGAGCGCACGCCCTCCGCGCGGCTGTTGACGGACATGCGGCAAACCGGCGAATCGTTTTTCCAGCTGGCCCAGCGAATGTCGAAATTGCACAAGGATTACTTCCTCGGCCTGTATCCGCCCAATGAACGCCGCCTGGCGGAATTCGCCGCGGCTGCACGCGAGTCGCACGAGGCGCAAGCGCGCATCGAGGCCGCCGACAAGACCGATTTCGACACCTATCTCGCTCATTATCTGGCCGATTGAGTCCGGCCTCGGTTCCGCGGGATCGCACAGGGGATGAATTTGACATAATGCAAGACGGTTTTCCGGCTTGTTTCTTGCTCCAATTTTTTTGCTCGGTTTTTGCTCCTTTTTTGCTCTAAAGAGTGGCGCAGGTCATTGAGCGCGCCGCCACGGTTCAGTACGGTGTGACGAATGAGCAGCGCTGACCGCCTTCCCACAGCAGACCTGCCGGATACTCCGCAGGCCCGCCAGTTGCGCGCCGGCTTCCCGTGGCTCACTTTCAATCCGGAACTCGAAGCCGAATTCCGCTGCGCTCATCTCGACGAAAACCTGGTGCACACGCGCGTGAATTTCTGCCTGGCCGTGGTCATCACCATCGCCTTTTCCGCCATGGAATCGATAGTTCTCGGCCCCGAGCTCAACCGCATTCCGAGCATGATCCACTTGCTGGCGATCATTCCGATTCTGCTCATCGGGCTCGCGTCGAGTTTCTCGGCGCGGCGCCACCGCATCTATCCGCCGCTGGCGGTGGTCGCATCGACGTTGCTGGGCCTCGGGGTGGGCGCGATTCAGATCATCGCCACTCGGGGCGGCGTATCGATTCTGTTTCCCTGCTTGATGCTCACCATCATTTTCATTTACTTCATGGGCGGGCTCATTTTCTATCATGCGGTCGCCGCGAATGCGATCGTGATGTTCGTCTATCTTGCCGCGGGCACGGCGCTGCAGTTGCCCGGCCGCGAGTTCGCGTACGATGCGATGGCGATGATTGCCGCCAATTTGTTCGGCGCGTCGGTCGTCTACATGCACGAGAAGACCAGCCGCATGCGCTTTCTCGAGGCCTGCCTGCTGCGCGAAATGGTGGCGCGGGACGGTCTCACGGGCATCCAGAACCGGCGCATGTTCGATCAGCATATTCAGCGCGTCTGGCAGCAAGCGGTGCGCGAGGAGGAACGCGTGGCGGTGCTCCTCGCCGATATCGACTGTTTCAAGGACTACAACGATCGCTACGGACATCAGGCGGGCGACGAATGCTTGCGCGCCGTGGCCGTTTCCTTGAGTCAATGTGCGCGTCGGCCCCTGGATTTCGTGGCACGTTACGGCGGCGAAGAGTTCGCGCTGGTGCTGTACGAAGCGAGCCGCGAATACGTTGCGGAGGTGCTGACGCGAATCCAGCGCTCCATCGCGGAACTCAATATTCCCCATGAAGCGTCGCCGGTGGCCAGCCGGCTGACGGTGAGTATCGGCGCGGCCTTCATTCTGC
>Ga0137412_10001867_pt1 | contig 12671 bp, 7 predicted proteins | sample CZODoug2_1_16fun_FD_122160 | JGI IMG/M metagenome (GOLD analysis project Ga0137412, IMG submission 122160) | Vadose zone soil fungal communities from Angelo Coast Range Reserve, California, USA - CZODoug2_1_16fungal (Hybrid Assembly) | ecosystem: Environmental > Terrestrial > Soil > Vadose zone...
GAGCCCCTGACCGAGAGCGTCGAATTCAGACTCGCCTCGACAGCCAGGTCCGTCGGGGCGCCGGCGGCCGATCCCGATCCTTGCAGCGTGCCGGCGAGCGCCGGGGAGAAAGCACCGAGATCCGCCAAGGCGACATCCCATCGTCCCTTGACGGATCGAGCACTGACGCTGCCGTTTGCGCCGAGCGCCAGCGTCCGGCCGGTGAATTTCAAATTCTCGATGCTCAGCGCGTCGTCCTTGAACACACCTGAAAATTCCAGTCTCGCTCGATCCCCGACCGCCGCTGCCCAAGTCTGCATGCCCGGAATGAGCGCGGCACTCGCATCGAGCTTGATATGAGTGGCATGAGGGTAGCCATCCAACTGCGCATTGATGACGGCGCTGCCGCGCAGGTCCTGTGCGGCATAGAGGGCAAAGGGCGTCACGTTCGGCAGTTTGAGCTCCACGGTCGCACTCGGTTCACCGGCGGTCACCGCCTGTCCATGCAAGGAAAACAGCCGATGTGAGGCGGAGAGTTCCAGGCGGCGCGCGGGATCATCGAGGCGCACCGAGGCCTCGATTTTCACAGGATCATCTTCCAGAAGCCGCGGTTGTGCTCCCGGAACCTTCAGGCCGCGGACGAGCGCATGCAGTTCGGCATTGCCAAGAGTGGCTGCGACATCGGCGGTCAGCGCCGCCATCTGCGTCTCGCCGGGTATGCGCAGTCGCGTGACCTCGAGATGACCGTCGGCATTGGGCGACTTGAGCTTGCCGTGCCAGCGTCCGCGCAGCGTCGCCCGCTCCCAGCTCAAATCCGGCCGCGGACTCATCGCTGCCGCCTCGAATGAAAACCCCACGTCGGCGGACAACTCGCTTAAATTGAGGCTGCCCTCGGCATGTCCCGTCAGCTCTCCCGCCAGAAGCGAGATCTCGACTTGCTCTGCGGAACGCGGGCCATTCAACTTCACCGCAGCCTGTAGGGCGCCGAGGCCGGGTAAGGACAGGATGTTCTCCAAAGGCCCGCCGGCCGGCTCGTGCAGCTTGAGCGCGGCATCCATGCGCTTCTCATCGAAGTGCAAGTGCAACTCATACTCGCCGTCACCGTCGATGCGCCGGGCGGAGCCGTCGAACAGCATGTCGCGAACGGAGCGCAAATGAGCGCTGCCGCGGGCCACCAGCGAGGCCGGCGTTCCGGCCAATTGAGATCCCAAGTGCAACATGTCGAAGGAAGCCTCGGCCACATCGATGCGAGGTATCGATGCTTCAGCGCTGCCCGGGCGCGATGAGCCTTGCGGCAAGCGCTCCATCTCAACACCGGCAACGTGCAATCGATCGATCTGCAGCCGGCCCTCGAGGTACGCGAGCGGCGTCCAGTCCAACTCAATGTGCTTTGCGGTTAGCCAAACACCCGCCGCATCGCGCAGTTGCAGCTGCTCGAGCGTCAAATGGCTGGGAAAGGATCCGGCCAGTCCCGATAATTGCACCTGGCCCTTGGTCAGCTTCGCGGTGAGCTTTTCGATTTGAACGCGGCCTGCCGCCGTGTTTCCTAAAATCCAGACGGACCCAATCGCCAGCAACAGCAGCAGCGCCAACGCGCTGAAGAACCCTGCAATCATTTTTAGGGATCGTCGCATCAAAATGCCTGCCCCAGTCCTATGTAGACCTCGAAAGAATCTTCGCCGGGGCGACGGCCCACCGGTACGGCGATGTCAAACCGGATCGGTCCGATGGGCGTGTAGTAGCGCATACCTGCCCCCGCGCCAACCCGGACATCCGAATGCAGCGGCTTCAGGCTGGCGCTGACCTGCCCCGCGTCCACAAATGCCACGGCGCCCCAGCTGGAGTAGAACCGCTGGCGAAATTCCAACCCGCCGGCCGTGATCGCAGTACCGCCGACAGGAATGTTGGTTTGGGGAAACACGGGCCCGACCAATTGGTAGCCATATCCTCGGATGGTACTCGTACCGCCGGCGTAGAAACGTTGGTCGGGCGGCAAACTCAGTTCCCCGGCGCCTTCAGCGATGCCGGCAAGGGCACGGGCTGCCAGCACGCTGCGCCCCGGCGCAATCGGTAAGAGATTGTTCAGATCAAAGTAGGTGGCTACCTTGAATTGGGTGATGAGGAACGTGGCGTTGGGATGCCCAATGGCGAGCGTCGGCGTCACGCTCAAGGACCCGCGAAAGCCACGACGCGGATCATCCAGCGGCGTGGGCAGATTGGTCGAGTCGTAGTTAAGACTCAAGGGTGATGCCAGCAGCGTGTAATTGAAGGTCTGCGGCACCGGCACTATTTGACCGTTCGGATCCGTGGTGACGCTGGTGTTTTGGATTATCGTCTCAACGGTCGTCGACAGGCCCGCGCTGACACTCCAGATACTCGACAGCTTGCGGCTCAAGGTGACGCTCGCGGTCTTGGCGGTTTGGTCGTAGGCTTGCAGCTGCTGCTTGATGGCGGTTAGCGCAAATTGCAGCGACTGATCGCGATGCAGGAACTCAGGAATCAGGTATTTGACGCTGGTATCGTAGCCCGTACCCGTCGTATCGCTGCCGCCCAGGTTGATGACCGACGCGGCGAAGGTCAATTGCTCCGCGTTGCCAAACACGTTTCGGTCCGTCCAGGTCGCACCGCCGCTGCCGCCCAAATCGCTCGAATAGGCCGCACTCAAGGCTATGGCATGCCGCAGCCGCTCGACGATCTTGAACGTGACCGGAACGCCACCCGATTCGTCCTCCTGCTTGCCAATCTGCACGCTGACTTGAGCAAACACGTTGAGGGCCAACAAATCGCGGCGCGCGGCCTCGACCGCTGACGGCTTGTAGACATCGCCGGCGTGCAGCAGCAGCCTTCTGCGCACCAGCGGCTCGTGAACGCGCTTCAAGCCCTCGATGTGAATCTCGCCGATATTCACTTTGCGGCCGGCGACCACGTGAAAACTCAAATCGAGCACCGGCGCATCCGCCGCCTCATAGGCAATCGGCGAATCGACCCGCGCGAAGGCGTAGCCCTGCTCCTGCAGCGCCGAGAGCAGGCGCGCGCCGCCGGCAAGCACCGCCGCTGCAGTCGCGGGCTGGCCGCTCTTCAGTCCGAGCGTTTCGCGCGCATCGAGCGGCACCTCTCCCTCGGTATCGATGTCGACGCGGCGCAGGTGATACAACGTCCCCAAGGTGAAGCTGACCGCGACTTGCGCGGTGCTGCCCTTCGGCAATGCCGTGAGCGTATCGCCGAGACTGGGGTCCGTGAGCAATTTGCCGTTGATATGCACCACCACTTGAGATTCGTAGTAGCCGAAGCTTTCGAGCGCCGTCTTGAGCCGATCCGAATCGCTTCGCGCTCGCGCTATCAAACCAAATGGGCTGACCGGCGCCGATGTGCGCAGCGAGATCAAATCAGACGTGGCTTTCAGGGTTTGATCGATGTCGTCGTTGCCCACCGATGCGAGTTCGACCTTGTACGCCTGCGGATCCGCAGCGTGCGCCGCGCAACACGCAAAGAGTACGCACAGCAGCAAGAATGAGGGTACGGTCAATTTCATCCGGGTCTAGGCTAGCAGGTCCGAGCGATTTCCCGGACTGACTGGCTGTCGGCCTGCACCTACACGAAATGTTCCGCCTTCGGAATTCTGGGCGGCCGATTGGAGGCATACCCTTCGAATTCGCGTGAAAACGGTCTTACCTCAAGGAGCACATGGTATGGGCGACATCACGCCGAGCCGCTGTGGTCAGAATGGCTTTTCGACCGAAATTCTCGGCAATGCGTCCGGCGCCTCCGCCAGAAAATAAGCCATCATGGCAAGCACCGCGACCTGCCGGCGGATATTGTCCGGCTCGATTTTATCCAGCGTATCAGCCGGACTGTGGTGATAGTCGAAGTAGGTGCGAGTATCGACGATGGGCGACAAGGTGGGCACGCCGAGCGCATCCATGAACCGGATATCCGAACCGCCCGCTTCCGCGCGATGATCCAAAATGCCGGCACCCATCGGCGTCAACGACTTCATCAGCGGCTTCAGCTGCGTCATGCTCTCCGGAGTGATATGCGCCGACACGCCCAGCGGTCGCCCGGCGCCGTTGTCGCTCTCGATGGCAGCTATGTGCCGCATAAGCATGGCGCTGTTCAATTTGGTGTAGGCCTGTCCCCCGGAGCTTCCATTCTCCTCACTCATCCACCCGACGAAGCGAATGGTGCGGCGCGCATGCAATCCCAGCGACTGGAGCAGGTGCACCGCCCCCATGGCCGAAGCCACGCCGGCGCCATCATCGATCGCGCCTTGCGCCAGGTCCCATGAATCGAGGTGGCCTGACACAATCACGATCTCCTCGGGCCGTTCCCGACCCGCCAGGTCGGCGATCACATTGTGGCTATCGGCATCCGCTAAAGTCTGGGGCAATAGTTTCAATCTCAGGGTGACCGGCCCTTCGGCGGCAAGCCGCGACACCCACATCGCGTCTTCAGCGCTCAAGGCCGCCGTCGGAATCTTGGGCACCTTGGGATCGTAGTCCATGACCCCGGTATGCGGCAGCCGATAGGTCGCCCCGCCCACGGCTCGAATCAGAGCGGCGGTTGCACCGGCGCGAGCGGCAGCGACGGCCCCCTGCACGCGATATACGACCGCCTGGCCGTAAGCGCTTCCCGCGCGGCCGTTGAGCGCCAAATCTTCATCGAAAGGCACATCGAACAGCACGATCTTGCCGGAAGCTTCCGCCTCATGCGCGCTCAACTCATCGAAACTGTGCACGACCAGGACTTGACCTGCGAGGCCTTGGGGCGGGGTCGCCGTTGAGCCGCCCAGGGTCGTTAAAACCAGATGTTGCGTGACACCTGCTGGGCGACCCGGATAGTCGATGATCTCGGCATGCTCTTCGCCGCGTACCCAATGGGGCACTTTCACCGGCTGCAACGTCACGGTCAAACCGCCGGCCCGTAACGCGGCGGCGATTTGCTCCACGGCCGCTTCGGCCTGACGCGAACCGCTGATTCTCGGGCCGATTTTGTCGCATAGATCGGCCAGGCGGCGGTAGCCCCAATCGTCGCCAAGTCCCGCATCGCGAATTCGATCGAGCGTCGCGGCCATGTCGCCGTTCGGCCCCGCCTCCTCGGCGCGGGTCGTGGAACTCAGCATGAATGCGCCGATCAGCGCCAATCGGAGAACTGTTTTGGGTAAGGGCATGGGCGCCGAGTTTACCCAATTGATTGGGCATTAACTTATCTTAACAATCCAACCATTTGCGTTTAATCGCCAAGAGCACAGCGTGACCAAGCATGAAGAGCCAACTATGCGCAAGGGCGGTCCGCGGCTGTGCGCTCGCGGCGCTCGGCGCGCTCGGCGCCTGCAGCGTCGGTCCCGCTTATCAGCGACCCCAAATCCCATCGCCGCCGCAGTGGCAAGACACATCGGACAATCAGGCCCCGGCAGTCTGGCCCAGTGCCGATTGGTGGCACGGCTTCGGCTCAGAGAAGCTCGATGAATTGATTGCGGAGGCCCAGCGCAGCAATGATGATTTGGCCGTTGCGATCGCCCGGGTTGAAGAAGCCGATGCCCAGGCGCGCATAGCCGGTGCTCCGCTGCTGCCGTCACTTGATTTTACGGCCAACGCGACCCGACAGCGTGGCCCGATCTCCGGAGCCGGTGCCAGCGCCGGTGCCGGTGTCGGCCGCGCCACGTTCAACACCTTCAATCCCGCGCTCACCGCGAGCTATGAACTGGATTTTTGGGGCAGGAATCGAGCCTTGCGCGCGTCCGCGCGCGCAACCGCGATTGCCAGCCACTATGACAAGGAGACGGTGGCACTCACGGTCGTTAGCAGCGTCGCCACCAGTTATTTCCAAGCCCTCGAATTCCGCGATCGGCTCGACGTTGCACGCCAGAATCTCGTCAACGGTCAGAAAGTTCTGCGCGGTCTGCAACTCCAGCAGACCGCCGGCATCGCAACGGCGCTGGATGTGGCGCAGCAGGAAACGACCGTGGCGCTTTTGGATGCGGCGATCCCGCCGCTGCAGGAGCAGTTTCGCCAGATCGTCAATGCGCTCGCCGTGCTGATCGGCAAGACGCCGGAATCGATCGATGTCGATACCGGAACCTTGAATTCCCTGAAGAGCCCCTTGGTCGCCCCGGGCTTGCCCTCGCAGTTGTTGTCGCGCCGCCCGGACGTGGCTGAATCGGAACAGCAGCTCATCTCGGCCAATGCCGACATCACCGTTGCGCGCGCCGCATTGTTCCCGAGCATTCAATTGACCGCGGGCGGCGGCTATGAGAGTTCGGCATTGAGGTCGCTGATCAATCCGGCGAGCAGTGTTTGGGCGTTGTCCGCCGGCCTCACCCAACCGATATTTCACGGCGGCGCGCTTCGCGGCCAGGTGGTGTTCAGCAATGCGCACTATGCCGAATTGTTGAGCACATACCACAAGACGGTGATTTCCGCGTTCAGCAATGTTGAAAACGCGCTGGTTGCGGCCCGGCAAACCAAGGAGCAACAGGTCAGGCAGCAAAAGGCGGTGGATACTGCGCGGCGGGCGTTTCAGTATGCCCAGACTCAAATGTCCGCGGGCACCGTCAACATATTGAACGTCCTCAATACGGAAAATGCTCTCTTCAGTGCGCAGGATGAATTGGTCCAGGTCCAATACTTACATTTGCAATCGCTGGTGGATTTATTCACCGCGCTCGGCGGTGGATGGCAACAAGGGTGATGTAGATGACGCAAATTTCGACGTTCCAAAAACGCGCGCTCCTCGGCGGCCTGGCACTGGCCTTGCTGGCCATAGCGTGGCGCACGCTGATTTACAAGCCGGCCGATGCCGCCACGCGCACGTCGCCGCCCGCGATTGCCGTCGACACCGCCGCCGCAAATCACACCGACGTGCCGATCTATCTTCAAGGCCTGGGCACGGTACAAGCCTTCTACACCGTGACGGTGACCGCGCGCGTCGACGGCGAGCTGCAGAAAGTCGGCTTCACCGAAGGACAAGAGGTCCACAAAGGAGACTTGCTCGCGCAAATCGATCCCCGTCCGAACCAGGCCGCTTACGAGCAGGCGGTGGCCACCAAGGCGAAGGATGCCGCGATGTTGGAGAATGCCAGGCGCGATGTCGTTCGCTACGCCCTGCTGCAGCCCCAGGAGCTGGCGAGCAAGCAGACCGTCGATACGGCGCAGGCGCTGCTCAATCAGCTCCAGGCTCAGGTTCAAGTCGATCAGGCACTCATCGACAACGCCCGCACGCAGCTCGACTACACCCGCATCACATCGCCGATCAACGGCCGCACCGGCATTCGCCTGGTTGATCCGGGCAACATCGTGCACGCGGCGGGGACCACCGGAATTGTGGTGGTCACGCAGGTGCAGCCGATATCGGTCATCTTCACCTTACCCGAGGAGGACTTGAGTGCTGTCGGCGCCGCGCTTGCCGCCGGGCCGGTCAAGGTTACGACGCTGTCCCGGGACGGAAAGACCGAACTCGACCAAGGCACGCTCACGCTGATCGACAATGTGATCGATCAGACCACCGGTACGGCGAGGCTCAAGGCCACCTTTGCGAACACGCGCAACACGCTGTGGCCGGGACAGTATGTGAACGCGCGCGTGCTCGTGCGCACCGATCGAAACGCATTGACCCTGCCGACCTCGGCCGTGCAGCTTGGACCGAATGGTCCTTTTACCTATGTCATCAAGAGCGACTCCACGGTGGAAGTCCGCCCCTTGAAGCTGGGTAACGAAAGCGGCGGCATGACCGTGATCCAGAGCGGCATCGCCTTGAACGAGCGTGTCGTCACCAGCAACCAATACCGGCTGCAGTCGGGCGTTCATGTGCGCGACAACGCCGCTGCGGCCGATCCCGGCAAAGCGCCCGCGAAGGCATCATGAGCATCTCAGAACCCTTCGTCCGCAGGCCGATCGCAACCTCGCTGTTGATGGGCGGCATTTTTCTGGTGGGACTCGTGGTATTTCCCTTGTTGCCGGTGGCGCCTCTGCCGCAGGTGGACTTTCCGACCATCTCCGTGTCCGCCTCCCTTCCGGGCGCCAGCCCGGAAACCATGGCCTCTTCGGTCGCGACACCGCTGGAAACTCAATTTGCGCAAATCTCCGGCCTGTCGCAGATGACCTCCACCAATGCGCTCGGCTCCACGCAAATCACGCTGCAATTCGACCTGAATCGCAACATCGATGCGGCGGCGCAGGACGTGCAAACGGGAATTGACGCCGCCGGCGGCCAGCTGCCCAAGAACCTGCCCACGCCTCCCACGTATAAGAAGGTCAATCCGGCCGATTCGCCCATTCTTTTGCTCTCGGTGCATTCGGATGTTCTGCCGGTGACCACGGTGGACGACTATGCCGAGAATATCCTGGCGCAGCAGATATCGCAGATCCCCGGCGTCGCACAGGTAAGCATCGGCGGCCAACAGAAGCCGGCCGTGCGAGTGCAAATCGACCCCACGAAATTGGCGGCATTGGGCTTGCAGATGGAAGATGTTGCCAATGTGATCATCGCGGCCACGGTCGACGCACCGAAGGGCTCGATCAACGGCCCGACGCGCAGCATGACGATCTACGACAACGATCAGCTGCTGAAGGCCGCTCCCTGGAATGATGTCGTCGTCGCCTACAAGAACGGCGCGGCTGTGCGCATTCGCGACATCGGCGTCGCCGTCGACGGTCCGGAAAACCGACTGATCACTGCTTGGCAGAATGGCCGCAACGGAATTTTGCTCTTGATCTTCAAGCAACCCGGCGCCAATGTCATCGAGGCCGTGAATCGTGTCCAGGCGCTGTTGCCGCATGCGCTTGCCTCTGTGCCGCCCTCGATCAAGGTCGACACGGTCGCCAATCGCACCACCACCATCAAAGCATCGGTGGAAGACGTGGAGCGCACGCTGAGCATCACCATTGTGCTGGTCGTGCTGGTGATTTTTCTGTTCTTGCGCAATGCCTGGGCAACCATCATCCCCGGCGTCACCGTACCGCTCGCGCTGCTGGGCACCGTGGCGATGATGTACGTCCTCAACTTCAGCCTGGACAACTTGTCATTGATGGCGCTCACCATCGCGGTGGGTTTCGTGGTCGACGATGCCATCGTCATGCTGGAGAACATCTACCGCCACATCGAGGAAGGCATGACGCCGCTGGAGGCGACCTTGAAGGGCGCCGGGGAAATCGGGTTCACGATTCTGTCCATCAGCATCTCCTTGGTTGCGGTGTTCATTCCGCTGCTGCTCATGGGCGGCATCATCGGCCGGCTGTTCCGCGAATTCGCGATCACCATGACGATGACCATCGTGGTTTCCGCCTTCGTGGCCCTGACGCTGTCCCCGACCATGTGCGCCTTGTTTTTGCGGGACGAAAAGCACGCAAAGCACGGCAAGGCCTACATGGTGATCGAGCGCGGCTTCGATAAGCTTCTGGCGGGCTATACCCGGGGCCTGGATTTCGTGCTGGATCACAAGCGTGCGACGCTCGTCACCTTCCTCATCACGCTCGCGGCGACCGTGATGCTGTACATCGAAATACCCAAGGGCTTCTTTCCGCAACAGGATACCGGCATCATTTCGGGGTTGACCGATGCGCCGCAGGACATTTCTTTCGACGAAATGGTGCGCCGAGAGCATGCCGTGCTGGATGTGGTAGGGCGCGATCCGGACGTCGCGAGCTACGGCACCGGTATCGGCGGCAACCGGCCGATCAACACCGGCTTCGTCATTCTGGGGCTCAAACCATTGAGCGAGCGCAAATCCAGTGCCGATGAGATCATCACCCGATTGCGTCCGCAGCTCGCGAAGGTGCCCGGCATTCAATTGTTCCTGCAGGCGTCACAGGATCTCAATGTCGGCGGCCGAACCTCTCGAACTCAATATCAGTACACGGTCCAGGATTCGGACATCAACGAACTCAACGAGTGGGCGCCGAAGCTGCTCGAGGTTCTGAAGAAACTGCCGACGCTGCGCGACGTCGCCTCCGACCAGCAGACCAGCAGCGGCATGTTGTCCCTGGAAATCGATCGCGATCAGGCCTCGCGCTTCGGCATTCAGCCGCAGGCGGTTGATCAGGCTCTTTACGACGCCTTCGGCCAGCGTCAGGCAGCCCAGTTCTTCACCCAGGCCAACAGCTACCACGTGATCCTGGAGATCACGCCGTCGCTGCAGGGCGATCCTGATTCGCTGAAAAAGCTGTATCTGAAGTCGCCGCTGAACGGCCAGATGGTGCCGTTGTCGGCGATGACGAAGTTCGACACCCAGCACGTCACGTATCTGTCGATCAATCATCAGGGTCAGTTTCCGGCGGTGACGCTGTCCTTCAATCTCGCCCCGGGCGCCGCGCTCGGCGATGCAGTCGATGCCATCAACCGCGAATCGCTGCGGATGCATTTGCCGGCAACCATCACGGGGAACTTCCAGGGCACGGCGCAGGCATTTCAAAGCTCGTTGAAAAGCCAGCCCTACCTGATTCTCGCGGCGCTGGTGGCGGTGTACATCATCCTCGGCATGCTCTATGAGAGCTACATCCACCCGTTGACGATTCTCTCCACGCTGCCTTCGGCCGGCGTAGGTGCGCTCCTGGTGCTGCTGCTGTTTCACATCGAACTGTCGGTCATCGCCTTGATCGGCATCATCTTGCTGATCGGCATCGTCAAAAAGAACGGCATCATGATGGTGGATTTCGCGCTGCAGGCGGAGCGCGAACAGCACCTATCGCCGCATGACTCCATACGGCAAGCCTGCCTGATGCGCTTTCGCCCCATCATGATGACGACGATGGCGGCATTGTTGGGAGCGCTGCCGCTGGCATTGGGACACGGCACCGGTTCGGAGCTGCGCCGGCCGTTGGGCTATACGATGGTCGGCGGCCTGATCTTGAGTCAGGCGCTGACGCTGTTTACCACGCCCGTCATTTACCTGTACCTGGATGAATTCAGCATGCGGATGCGGGGCCGCCGCAGCAAGAAGCGTGCGGAAGCAGCCCTGGTCGCTGCTGCCGCTGACGCACCGTCGCAGCTCGGGGAGCATACGTGAAGATTTTGTTGGTCGAAGACAATGAACGGGTCACTCAGTTCGTCATCAAGGGCCTGCAAGAAGCCGGACACACGACCGATCATGCGGGCAACGGACGCGATGGCATGTTTCTGGCGGCGAGTGAGCCCTACGACGTCATCATCATGGACCGGATGCTGCCGGGCGGCATCGACGGCCTCGCCATCATCGAAGTGCTGCGCAAAGCGGGCAAGCGCACGCCCATTCTGATCTTGAGTGCACTATCCGAGGTCGACGATCGCATCCGCGGACTGCGCAGCGGCGGTGATGATTACTTGACCAAGCCCTTTGCCTTCGGCGAATTGCTGGCGCGCCTTGATGCCTTGCATCGCCGGGCCGAGGGTGTGAATCACGAAACCCCGCTCGTCGTCGGCGACTTGCACATGGATCCGTTAACGCGCAAGGTAACCCGCGGCGATCGGCCGATTGCGCTGCAGCCACGCGAATTCAAGCTGCTCGAGTACCTGATGCGGCATGCCGATCAGGTGGTGACGCGAACGATGCTCTTGGAAAACGTCTGGGATTATCATTTTGACCCCCAAACCAACGTGGTCGATGTGCACATCAGCAAGCTGCGGCAAAAAATCGACGCCGAGTTCGAACGGCCGCTGCTGCGTACCGTGCGCAATGCCGGTTATACGGTGACCGCGGGTGAGTGACCGCAAGTGACCAGCATGATGCGCTCCTCGGCCCTGTCTCTGGCGATGGGCTACGTCGCGCTGGGGCTGGCCGCGCTGGTGCTGTTCGCCGCGCCGCTCTGGTATGCCTGGCAGGTCACCATACAAGAAGGGCGTGCCGAGTACCTACAGATCGATGCGCAGCGCCTGACCGAGGTGTACCGCCGCGAGGGTGCGGATGCCCTGAAGAGCTTCATCGATGCCCGCGTCGGCATGCAAATCCCCGGCGAGAGAATCTTGCTGCTCACCGACGCATCCCTGCATCCGCTCGCCGGCAATCTGCAGGCGTGGCCCGCCGACGTGCCGGCAACGCCGGGGAACTACAAAGTCAGTCTAGGGCTCCGCGACCGTGGCATCCAAGAAGCCCTCGTGCACGTTACCAACCTGGGCAACTACAACCTGCTGGTGGGCAGGGACAATCTGCTGTTCAAACCGCTGCAGACGCGTTTCTGGTACGGACTGGCCGCAGCGGTTGCGGTGCTGTGCATTGCCGGCTTATTCGTCGGCATCATCACGCGCCGCGCGCTGATGACACGCGTCAACAGCATCCGGCAGACGGTATCCGCCATCATTCACGGCGACCTGAAGCACCGGCTGCCCACCCACGTGAACGACGATGAACTCAACACACTGTCGCGCACCATCAACGGCATGCTCGATCAAATCGAGCTGCTGGTCCACGGCGTGCGCAACGTATCGAATTCCATCGCCCATGATCTGCGCACGCCGTTGGCGGAGCTGCGCTCGCGGCTGGAGGAGCTGTCGCTCATCCGGCCTTCCACCGACGAGACCTACGCGGAGATCGACGGCGCGGTGGCCGATGTCGACCGGGTCATTCGCATTTTCGATGCGCTGTTGAGATTGGCTGAAATCGATGCCGGCATGCGCCGTTCGGGCTTCGTGTCGCTGGACGTGTCCGATCTGGCTGCCAATGCGGTGGAGTTCTACGAACCTGCCGCAGAGCTCAAGAGCATTGATCTGACGTTTCGCTCGAATGG
>Ga0137412_10003409_pt1 | contig 12671 bp, 8 predicted proteins | sample CZODoug2_1_16fun_FD_122160 | JGI IMG/M metagenome (GOLD analysis project Ga0137412, IMG submission 122160) | Vadose zone soil fungal communities from Angelo Coast Range Reserve, California, USA - CZODoug2_1_16fungal (Hybrid Assembly) | ecosystem: Environmental > Terrestrial > Soil > Vadose zone...
GCTTCGCCGGAGCTTTTGACGGGGCGACACACCATCGACGAGAAAGGGCGACGCGTCCTGGTCGGACTGAGCGCGGAGGAAACCCGCGAGTTCGAAACGCTGGATTCGCTCTCCCCCTCCGACGGTAGCGGCAACCGCGTCGCCTGGACCTTCGGCGGCGATCCAACCACGAGCCGGGAAAAGCGCTGGCTCGAGCTCTACACCAGGCACGACGAAGCCTGGAAGACCTTGAAGAACTGCTCCTCCGATCGCAGCAGTTCCTCGCGAGCACGTTCGGGCGATGGGGTGGACACCGTCTCGCTGTTAGTCTCCGCTTCGCAAAATTTCAAACGCCGGCCGCTTCGCGGACGCGAAAGCGGATCGGCATTCGCTTGATGCCGCCGACGAACGTCGAGCGCACGCGTTCGACGGGACCAGCGAGCTCGAGCCGATCGAGCCGCCGCAGGATCTCCGGCAGGATTGCCGCGAGCTCGAGCCGCGCGAGGTTCGCGCCGAGGCAGAAGTGCTCGCCGATGCCGAACGCGATGTGTTCTTGCAGCAACTGGAAGAGCAATTTGCGGCGCGGCGGTTTACAAATTCGGCGGATGCGTTCGACACCGTGAAAGCATACGTGATCGAGCAGGCCGCGAAGCGTTAAAGCATTGCTTGTAGGAGCGCAGCGTGCCGCGCCCCTACGGAAGAGAATTTCAGCACCAGCGAGGGGAAATGGCGGACGAGACAAACACATCAGTACTGCTTCCGATCGATATCGAAGCAGAAATGAGGAAGTCGTACCTCGATTACGCGATGAGCGTGATCATCGCGCGCGCGCTTCCCGACGTGCGCGACGGCTTGAAGCCCGTGCAGCGGCGCATCCTGGTGGCCATGAACGATCTCGGCCTGGCTTCCAACCGCGGCTACCGCAAGTGCGCCAAGATTTGCGGCGACACTTCCGGCAACTATCACCCGCACGGCGAAGCGGTGATCTATCCAGCGATGGTGCGCATGGCCCAAGACTTCAACTTGCGCTACATGCTGGTCGACGGCCAGGGAAACTTCGGCTCTGTGGACGGCGATCCGCCGGCGGCCATGCGGTACACCGAAGCGCGGCTGGCGAAAATCTCGGAAGACATTCTCGCCGACCTCGAAAAGGAAACCGTCGATTTCATTCCCAACTTCGATCAGACCCGCGAAGAGCCGGTGGTTCTGCCTTCGCGGATCCCGAATCTGCTCGTCAATGGGGCGAGTGGCATCGCCGTGGGCATGGCCACGAACATTCCTCCGCACAATTTGCGCGAGATCGTGGACGCCGCGATTTTGCTGATCGAAAAACCCGACACGACGCTCAAAGAAATCATGAAAATTGTGCCCGGGCCGGATTTTCCAACCGGGGCATACATTGCCGGCCGCGAGGGCATCGAAGCCGCTTACAAAACAGGCCGCGGCAGCTTCACCATGCGCGCCAAAGCCGCCATCGAAGAAACTACCAAAGACCGCGAGAGCATCATCATCACCGAAATCCCGTATCAGGTGAACAAAGCGCGGCTGATCGAGCGCATCGCCGAACTCGTGCAGTCCAAAAAGATCGAAGGTATTTCCGATGTGCGCGATGAATCCTCGCGCGAAGGCATGCGCATCGTCATCGAGCTGAAGCGCGGCGAAGAATCGCAGCTCATCCTGAACAATCTGTTCAAGCACACGCAGATGCAGGAATCCTTCGGCATGATCCTGCTCTCCATCGTTGGCGGGCAGCCGCGCGAACTGGGCTTGATCGCGATGATCAAGCTCTTTATCGAGCACCGCATCGATGTGATCCGCCGCCGGACGATTTTCGAGCTAAAGAAAGCCGAGCAGCGCGAGCACATCTTGCTCGGGTATCAGATTGCACTCGATCACCTCGACAACGTGATCCGCATCATTCGTGGTTCTACAAGCCGCGTCGAAGCCAAGGAAAACCTGTTCAAGTATTTCAGCGAACAGGAAGTCACCATCACGGAAAACGGGAAGTCGAGAAAAATCGAGGGTGTGAAGCTGGACGGCCGCAAATACCGCTCGCAGGGCGCGCCAGAAATCGAAGCCGCTGGCCGCGGAACCGGGCTGGGCCTCAGTTACGCGCAGATCGACGCCATCCTCGAACTGCAACTGCACCGCTTGACGCAACTCTCCATCGACGAAATTCTGAAGGAATTGAAGTCCATCCGGGAATTGATCGACGAGTTGCGCGAAATCCTGGCGAGCGACAAAAAACTCAAGCAAGTCATCGTCAGCGAGCTGCGCGAAGTGCACAAAGCATATGGCGACGATCGCCGCACTCTAATTGTCGACAAGGTGGACGAAATCAAGCTGGAAGACTTGATTGCCGACACGGAGATGCTGATTACCGTCAGCCACGCGGGCTACATCAAGCGCACGGCGGCCGATACGTACCGGCACCAGTCGCGCGGCGGCAAAGGCCGCATCGGCGCGCGGACCAAAGAAGAGGATTTCGTCGAGTATTTGTTCATCGCTTCGGCGCACAGCTACATTTTGCTGTTTACGTCGAAGGGCCGGGTTTACTGGCTGAAAGTGTATGAACTGCCGGAAGCCGCCGCGGCAACTCGCGGAAAAGCAATTTCCAGCCTGGTGAAATTCCAGGAAGATGAAAAACTCACCGCGCTCGTCGCGGCGCGCAACCTGGAAGAAGCGGGCCAGTTTGTTTTCATGGCCACGAAAAGCGGCACCGTGAAGAAATCCGCGCTGACGGAATTTTCCAACCCGCGCTCGACAGGCATCATCGCGCTCACTCTCGACGGCAAGGACGAGTTGATCGGCGCGAAGCTTACCGACGGCAAGAAAATGATTTTCCTGGCTAGCCACGAAGGCCAAGCCATCCTTTTCCGCGAGACGGAAGTGCGCCCGATGGGCCGCAATGCCGGTGGCGTGAACGGAATGGACCTCGACAAAGAGGACTATGTTGTGAGCATGGACGCGGTGCAGCCGGACTTCGGAATCATCGCGAAAGAACACAACACGACTACGCAAAACCTTGAAGAGCTGGAGAACGAGCAAATCAAGGACTCGCTGGTGACCCTGATGCTGACGGTGGCCGAGAAAGGCTTCGGCAAGCGCACCCCGCTCGCGGAATATCGCATCACGTCGCGGGGCGGTAAAGGCGTCGTGAATATGAAGACCACGGATCGCAACGGGTACGTCGTGGCCACGTTGCAAGTGACTGAAGAATCCGACGTCATGATCATCACGCACAACGGCAAAGTTATTCGCGTGCATGCGAATGAAATCCGCGAAGCTGGCCGCTCGACACAGGGCGTGCGCTTGTTGCGCCTCGATGACGACGACTCCGTCGCCGCCGCCGCCGTTCTTCAGGAAGAAAACGAAGAAGAGAAGAAGTAGCTCTATCGTCCCTAGCGTCGGCGACGCCAGCCCAGCCACAGTCCGGTCCTCTCGGTGCCCGCGCAAGTCCGATGGTAAGTTTTGGCTTTGCCGTTCGTTTCTGAGCGCGCCAACGATTCAGTATTTCCCCCACATCGAGCACTCGCGCCACGTCGCTGGCCATACACAGCAACGGGGTTGGTGATAGAATCCTTCGCCTCATGAAAATTACACGACGATGCATTGCGTTTGTAATTTTGCTGGCGGCGCCGCTGCTGCTTTTTTCTTCGGCGCAAACTTCCGGCAAGGCTGCGGCCAAAGGCCAATACCTGGCCTACGTCGGAACTTACACTACCAAGACGAGCAGCAAGGGCATTTACGCTTTTCGCTTCGACACGGCGACGGGACAACTCAGCTCGATCGCGATCGCGGCCGAAACGCCGGACCCCTCGTGGATAGTTGTGCACCCTAACGGAAAGTATGCCTACGCCGCGAACGAAGCGGGCAAAGCGAGCACCGTGAGCGCATTTGCTGTGGATGGCAAGAGCGGAAAACTTGCGCCGCTGAATCAGATGCCGGCTCTCGGCGAAGACCCGTGCTACTTGTCGTTCGATAAAGCCGGCAAGTTCCTGTTCGTCGCCAACTACACCTCTGGCAACGTCGTGGTATTTCCCATTGGCACCGATGGCAAGCTCGGCGCCTCCACTTCAAATGTCCGCGACGATGGCAAGCTCGGGCCGAAAAAAGAGCGCCAGGAAGCGCCGCACGCACACTGGATCGAGACGTCACCGGACAATCGCTTCGCGCTGGTTGCAGACCTTGGCTTGGATGAAGTGCTGGTCTACAAGTTCGATGCCGCGACCGGCATACTCACCCCGAATGAACCCGCGTTCGCGAAATTGAAAGCTGGATCTGGACCGCGGCACGCCGCGTTTTATCCGAATGGGAAATTTGTCTTTGCGGTGAACGAACTGAGCTCGACGGCGACGTCCTTCGCGTATGACGTGAAAAAAGGGGCGCTCAAGGAAATTGGAACGGCGTCGACGTTGCCCCCCGGATTCTCCGGACGGAACGACGTGGCCGAAACCACCGTGCACCCGAACGGAAAGTTTCTCTACGTATCCAACCGCGGAAATGACAGTATTGCGATTTTCTCCATCGATCTTGGAAACCGAACTCTTGCGCCCGTCGGGGGGATTCCCACGGGTGGCAAGGAGCCGCGGCATTTTGCGATCGATCCGAGCGGCAAATACTTGCTTGCGGAAAACCAGTTTTCGAACAACATCGTGGTTTTCAAGATTGATGCTGCGACGGGTGGCCTCACCCCCACCGGACAAGTGGTCGAAGTGCCTTCGCCCGTGGACTTAACATTCGTCGCCGCTGAGTAGCTCGCTGCGCTACAATCCGCCTTCGCATTCATGGCAATTAGGGAGAAACAAATGATGGATTCAACAAGCGTGCGTGGAGTCAGAATCGCAAGCTTCTTGCTGCTCGTCTTCATTTCCGCAGCGGGGACACTCGCGGCCAGTGACGAAACGGCTCCTGCTCGCGATCCGAAGCAGGCTGTCGACGAGGCGTACACCGCCAAAATCCAGAAGTACACCACGGCGCCGTACTTCACATCGCCACTCGTCAACTACCTCCCCGCGTCCAAGACCGTGCCGACTCCCGAAACGGTGCTTGGCGATGTCGCCGGCGCCCCAGGAGTCCTGCCCTACGCCGAAGATGTCTACAAATATATGCGCCTGCTGGAAAAGGCCAGCCCTCGCGTCAAAGTTTTTTCGATCGGCACGACGGAAGAGGGGCGCGAGATGATCGCCGTGGCCATCTCTTCGCCCGAGAATTTGAAAAACCTCGAAGAAAACCGGGCGCGGCTCACGAAACTGGCTGACCCGCGAACGATCAAACTGGATGATGCGGAAGCTGACAAACTCGTCGCTCAAGCCGTTCCCGTTTACTACATCACCGGAACCATCCATTCCCCAGAAACTGGCGCCCCCACCGCGCTGATGGAATTGGCATATCGCCTCTCCGTGGACGAGAGTCCATACATCCGTGAAATCCGCGACGGCATGATCACACTGATCACTCCGGTGGTCGAAGTAGACGGCCGCGACCGCATGGTCGACATCTACAAATGGCATCTCGCGCATCCCAAAGATTTCTATCCGCCGCTGATCTACTGGGGCAAATACGTCGCCCACGACAACAATCGCGACGCCATGGGCGTCACGCTCAAGCTCACAGAGAATGTCCTCAATACCTACGTCAAGTGGAAAGCCCAGGTACTGCACGATCTCCACGAGTCCGTGCCGTACCTCTATGACAATACGGTCGGCGATGGCCCGTACAATGCGTGGGTCGATCCGATTCTCACCGACGAATGGCAGATGATCGGCTCGCGCAACGTGGCGGACATGACCAAGTTCGGAATGCCCGGCGTCTTCACTCACGGAGACTTTGACACCTGGTCTCCCGGCTACTTAATGTTCATCGCCGCCATGCACAACGGCATCAGCCGCCTCTATGAGACTTTCGGCAACGGCGGCGCCGACACGCAAGAGCGCACACTCGATCCCGAAGAGTATGCGCGCACGTGGTGGCGCCAGAATCCGCCTCTCCCCAAGGTGCTCTGGTCGCAGCGCGACAATAATAATTACGAGCAGACCGGTCTGCTCACCTCCCTCCACTATTTCAATGAGAACAAGCGCCTCTTCCTCAAGAATTTTTATTTGAAGGCCAAGCGCTCGGTGGCGAAGCCCTCTGCGGAAGGCCCGGCCGCCTACGTATTGCCCGCCGATGAGTCACGCCCCAGCCTGCAGGCGGAGCTGTTGCACGTATTGCAGAAGCAAGCGGTGGAAATTTCGCGCGCAAAGGCGGGTTTCACCGTCGCGCTGCCGGTCAAAAAAGAAAAACCCAAAAAAGACGGCAAGGATAAGAAAGATACCAAGGAGGCTGAGAAGGACAAAAAGCCGGAGCCCACTTCAAGAGACTTTCCCGCCGGCAGCTACATTGTCCGCATGGACCAGCCTTACGCGCGCATCGCCGATGCCTTGCTCGATCATCAATACTGGAGCCCGGATGATCCACAGAAAACTCCTTACGACGACACGGGCTGGACATTCGGCGAACTTTTTGGCGTACAAGTTGCTCGCGTCACCGATTTGAAGGTGCTCGATGTGGCGATGGAACGCGTCACGGAAATTCACGCACCTGGCGGCGTGAAAGGCGATGGCGCGGTCTTCGCGATCAACAACGCTGCCGAGCCTGCTCTCGCAACGCTCCGTTACAAACTCAAAGACGCTAACGTGGAGGCCGCCGAAGAGCCGTTCGAAAGCGGCGGAAAGAAATTCAACCGCGGCTCCTTCATCATTCGAAATGCGAACCGCGCCGACCTCGATCGCACCGCGGCGGATGTGGGCCTGCAAGCCGTCGCAGTCGGAGCCGCTCCCAGCGTAAAGACTCATGCGATTCGCGCCGCGCGCGTGGCCTTCGTGCACACCTGGCTCAGCACGCAAACCGAGGGCTGGTGGCGGCTGGCGCTCGACGATCTGAAAATCCCCTACGACTACATCAGCACGCAGGCAATCGCCAAAATCGACGACCTCAACGCCAAGTACGACGTCATTCTCTTTCCACCAGTTGGCTTTTTCAGCAGCCCCACCGCCATCATCAACGGCATGCCCACGGCCTGGGGAAATCCTCTGCCGTGGAAAAACACGCCGGAAACGCCGAATCTCGCCGGCAAAAACGATTCGACGGATGACATGCGGCCCGGCCTCGGCTGGGATGGCTTCGCCAAACTGCAAACTTTCGTACAAAAGGGCGGTGTACTACTGACCGCAACGGACACTTCTCGCTTCGCCACGGAAATCGGCCTCGTCACTGGCGTCAGCGCACAAACGTCCGAACGCATGAAAATTGTCGGTTCCGTCGTCGGTACCAGGCTGGTAGACGGTGCCAGCCCCATCGCCTATGGTTACGAAGAAAAGGTCCCCGCCTACTGCGACAACGGTCCGATCTTTTCCCTTAGCAGCATCTCCGGTGCGCGCGGACGCCGCCGCCTCGGCAACGAATCCCGTTCCCGCCCCACCGGGCGTGGTACTGCGGACGAACCGGATTTCACCGTGGGCCGTCCCGGCGTCGAGGCTCCCGAAGAACCAACGTCGGAAACCTGGGAAGCACCGCCGGTCACCGACGAACAACGACGCAACGGTTTCCGCGTGATTCCTCCGGCCGACCGGGCACGCGTAATCTTCCGCTATGCCGATCAGAAAGACTTGCTCATTTCAGGTCTAGTTGCAGGCGGGAACGAGATAGCACAGCATCCCGCCGTTGTGGACGTGCCCTCCGGCAAAGGCCATGTGGTGCTCTTTTCGATCAATCCGGTCTATCGCGGTGAGACGCGGGGCACCTATTCCATGGTGCTCAACACTATTCTTAACTTTGACAGCTTGGACGCCGGCCGCAAACTCGCCGAGAAGTAGGCGCGTCGTCTAATTTGGAGGTCGTGCAGGGCCCGCCTTCTTAGGCGGGCCGCTCATTCCTCGGTGCGATAGTTGAACCCACTGGCAGTTTTGGCCAATTGGAGTACAATCCCGCCCATTATGGCCAAGCGCAAAGCAAAGCGGGCAGCCCCCAGACGTTCCGCCAAGAAGCGGGCCTCACGCCGACCAAGCTCACGCAAGAGCGAGAAGCTCCCAAAGGACGCCGTTACACTCATCGTTATCCTGCGTGCCCGCGAAGGCCAGGAAACTCTACTGGAAGCCGAGCTGCGAGCCCTGGTCAGCCCCACGCGCAAAGAAGACGGCTGCCTTCGCTACGATTTGCACCGTTCCGCTGATACGCCGGGCGCGCTCCTCCTCCACGAAGTCTGGGCCACTCGCGATGCTCACACCGAGCACACCCATTCCGCGCACTTCCTGCGCTGGAACGCGCGCAAAGACGCGCTCCTAGCCTCCCGCGAGGCCAACTTCTGGAAGCAAGTGGTGTGATCGGATGCTTTCCGTCCCCATCCTGATTCTCCTCGTCTTGGTCTTGGCGTGGATCCTACCCCTCTTGTACACGCGCACAACAGAGTCCCTGAGGTCCAGGGGTGGCAGCGCGTCGGGCAGTACTAACGATCCCAGTAAAGTGTCGGCAGCACGGCGCAATTTTTTCTGGACACTTTTTCTTTCAATGGGTTGGTGCTTGCTGTCTCTTGCCGCGTACCAGAGATATTCTGGATTGGAACGCGGAATGAATGCGGTTATTAGTTTAATGTGGGTCATCGCTACTGTGCTGAGGTACCGCCGATGGCGCCAATTACGGCTAATCGTCGGCTCCTACGAACAGCCCGGCATTATTTCGAATCCCAGGAAGTAAAGCACCCTTCCTCGGTTACTTAACGACTGTGAGCTACGCAACTAAAATCCTCATTTTGACTTTCATGGGCGCCGTCCTCCTCGCCGCAACTTATCTTTACATTCAAGATTTGCTTTACATCAAGGTCACCGGTCGTCCTGCCTCTGATCGCGTACGCGAATGGAAAGCGAGGAGGTACCGCCCGTTAACCCGCCCTAGATACGTCGCATATTCTGTGGTTCTTGTACTAGCCACGCTGCTGTCTGCCTACGCGGCAGGCTGGAGTGGAGATTACAAGGGCCGGGGCAAGGTTTTTCCACTAGTTCGGATGCTTTATGCGGCTTGTTTGCTTTACTACCTGCGGAAGCGCTGGCGAAAGCAGCAATCAGATCTGGATGATCAGCCCTCCGGAGGTGCGAGGTAGTAGCCCGGCCGCGCTCGGACCTTCAAATTCTTAGCATCGTTGCGCAGGACATTCACTTTAATTTCATGGTAACCGGAAGCCTCCGAACCCGTCGGCGTGTAGCTGATCGTGTATTGCGAATGCAGCTCGCCGCCAATCTCATCAATGGCTTTCTCAATGGAGCGATCCTTGAAGGTGGCCAGATGCGCGCCTCCGGTGGCCGTGGCCGCAACTTCGAGGGCATGATCCTTGATCTTACTTTCAGCGTGCTGCACCGCCCAGATGGCCAGAGCTAGATAGTCGATGTTGCCGTAGCGATTCTCTTCGCTGGTGGGCGTCTGCGCAGTGCCGGGCTGTGGCGGAAGCGGAAACGTCCCCGGTGGAGTGATTTGCGGCCGAGTTTCTTTCGGCTTGGCCCGCAATTCGGCGCTGGTGGTAGACAGCCCCACGCTGTAAATCGTCACGTTGGCCAATTGCGCCTGCCGCAGCACTTCGCCAAGCTTCGCATCGCTGCCGGCGTCGGTGGCTTCAGAGAGAATCATCAGCACACGCCGCCGGCCCGGCTTATCCGCAGTCGCCTGCGGCCGGTCGGTGAGCATCTCCACGCCCACGGCCATGGCATCGTAGAGCTTCGAGCCCGAAGTCCCTTGTTTCAGATGCGTGATGGTGCTCTCGACCAAATCTCCGTTGGAAGTGAAATCCTGCAGCTTATCGACCCCGTCATCAAAGCCCACCACCGCGGCTTCGCCCGTCGATCCCATCACCGTTTGCGTAAGCACAATGCCAGTTTTGCGGATCTGCGGCAGCAGAGGTTCGATGCGCGAACTAGTCTCAATTAGAATAGCCAGGGATATGGGATCGCCGCCCAGATCGAAGTGAGAAATCTGCTGAGCAACGCCGTTATCCGCAACCTTAAAATTCCCGGCTTCCAGGTCATGCACCATGTCGCCGCGCGAATTGCGCACCGTCACCGGCGTGTTCACCAGCGCGACTCGCACTTTGACCTGCGCTGGCGCGTTTTTCGGAGGCAACTGCACCTCGGCACCAGGTTTGGGAGGCAACGGTCCGGAGGGCGACTGCCCCCAAGCGGAAACGCCCGAAGTCGTCATGAAAAGCCCCACACTAATCAATGTGCCCGCAATCCGTGCCATTTCGTTTACCTTGCCTCTCAGACCGAAGTCGCTGCCCCCACCCGAGTGTACTTGATTCGACGCACCCCCAACGGAAGACGTTGCCGCGAGCGCCTGCGATTCCTACAATCAATGTTTAACTAAAGTGGAGAGAAGACCCATGTCCGACGGCCAAAAACTTAAACCTCAGCACGCACCGAAAGCGCCTCACGAAGATCCAAAATTCCTGAAAAGCGTACCGGCGCGGCCGCTCCGCATCCTGGGCGAATACATCCACCCACTCGTGCAGCTCAAGCGCGAGGGCATCGCGGACACCATCGTAATGTTCGGCTCGGCGCGCATCGAATCGCACGAGACGGCGCAAGCGCGCATCACTCGGCTGAAAAAAGAGAAAACCTCGAAAATGCCCGCGGCAAAACTGACCCAGCATCGCGCGGACGTACGTCACGCCAAGAGCTTGCTGGAAATGTCCCGCTACTACGAAGAAGCCCGCCAGCTTTCGCACAAGCTGACCACCTGGTCGCTCACGCTGGGACCTCGGCCGCGGCGCTTTGTGGTTTGTTCCGGCGGCGGCCCGGGCATCATGGAAGCGGCCAACCGTGGAGCGCACGAAGCCGGCGGAAAATCCGTTGGACTCTCGATCGAGTTGCCGCACGAGCAATTCGCAAACGCCTATATCAGCCCGGAGCTGAGCTTCAATTTCAAGTACTTTTTCATGCGCAAACTTTGGTTCGCGCAAATCGCCAAAGCCCTGATCGTTTTTCCCGGCGGCTTCGGCACCATGGATGAACTTTGGGAAATGCTGACACTGCTGCAAACCGGAAAGCTTCCCAAGCAGAACATCATCCTGATCTACGGCCGTAAGTATTGGGATGAAGTGCTGAACTGGAAAGCCATGGTGCGCTGGGGCACGATCGACGAGAACGAATACAAGATGCTCCAATTCGCCGACACCGTCGACGAAGCGTTCGACCACATCCGTGCGGGGTTGGAGAAATACCACATGGATGCTGATCCGTTTTTACAGGCCTACTAACCCCCTTCCCACACTAAACCATTTATTTACATATATTTAGAGCGTGGCCCAACGTTTGCTACATTCTCTCTGTAATGGTGTTCTATGGAATAGCACCCCCATCCCAGTCGGGGATACTTTGGGAGGATGGAGGAAACATGACGTTTCGCACGGGAGAGAAAATATTTCTGGGAAGGGCGATGCTTGCTGCTGTCGCATTTGTTGGCGTGCTGGCATTCGCCGGAGCGCCCCGGGCATCCGCCGAGAGCTACGATGCTTGCCAGCGGCGTATCGCCAGGGCGGACCACAGACTCCACGAAGCCGTGGAGCATCACGGCTGGGGCAGCCGCCAAGCCGATCGTGCGCGACACGATCTCCACGAGGCGCGCGAACGCTGCTGGAATGAACGGCATCGTTGGTGGGATGAAGACGGCCACCGCTGGCACACCGACCGCGATTGGGATGACCACGATCACGATCGCCACTAATTCATCAAGATGTTTTCTTCCGGGGCGCCGCGAGATTCTCGCAGCGCCCTTTGTTTTTTACCGAAGCTTGTTTACGGAAAGCCTTTTACAGCCGTGGCGGGGAAGCGTGCACAACACTTTCATCGTCCCCGTGTTTTAACAGCCAGGAGCAGGACGCGAACCCCCGTACCAGTCCGGGAGGCGTCCTTGGGAGGGTGTTATGCAACTGCATAAGCATCTGCTGATGTCCATTTTCGGCAAGACCGCGCTGGCGACCGCTATTCTGAGCGGGTTATTGCTTTTTGCTGGCGCACCCAGCGCGAAGGCCAACGATTGGGATGATTGCAACCGGCGCACGGCGTACGCCGAATTCCGCCTTCATCAATCGATCGCGTATTTTGGCTATTACAGCCCGCAGGCTGCGTACTGGCGGCATGAACGCCACGAAGCTTACGAACAATTGGAGCGCTACCGCCGCCGCGAGTGGCGTGAACACCAGCGCCGGGAGTGGAGAGAACAGGAATGGCGCGAGCACCATCGCGACTATGACGGGCGCCGGCACTATCGCGACAGGGATGGCGATAGAGATCGTGACCGAGACCGCGACTGAGCCGTCGCCACAGTTTGCCCCAGAAAAACGGAACGGGGCGCCCCAACGAATCGGGACGCCCCGCTTTTATTTTTCAACGCGAGATAGAATTAGTGCGAGTTCACCAACTGCTCATCGGAAAACACAGCTTCGAAGCGGCGCGTTTCATCCTGATCGTGCAGCATTACGATCGGAACCACACGCAAATATTGCTTGCACGCGTGGCACTGCGTCACTTCTCCCTGCAAGTCCTGTAAGAATCCATCCGTGAAATGATACAAAGTGCGTTCGCGCCGGGCATTCTTCTGGTCGCGCGCTCCACAGTGCGGACAGATGAATTCCACCGTGTCCTGCTGCGGATCGCGGTCCAGAGCAG
>Ga0137412_10003410_pt1 | contig 12671 bp, 12 predicted proteins | sample CZODoug2_1_16fun_FD_122160 | JGI IMG/M metagenome (GOLD analysis project Ga0137412, IMG submission 122160) | Vadose zone soil fungal communities from Angelo Coast Range Reserve, California, USA - CZODoug2_1_16fungal (Hybrid Assembly) | ecosystem: Environmental > Terrestrial > Soil > Vadose zone...
ATGCCCACGATGGAGATCATCAACGAGCGCTTCGCCCGCAATTTCCGCATCGGCCTTTTCAATTTCATGCGACGCAGCCCGGAGGTTTCGGTCGGACCGGTGCGCGTGATCAAGTACTCGGCATTCGTGCGCGACATCGCCGTGCCGACCAATATCAACATCATCTCGCTCGCCCCGTTGCGCGGGTCGGGCCTGTTGATCTTCGATCCGACCCTGGTGTTCACGGTCATCGACACGCTGTTCGGCGGCACCGGCAAGCTGCGCTTTCGCATCGAGGGGCGCGATTTTTCGCCCACCGAGCAGCGCATCATCCAGCGCCTGGTACAGGTCGCGACCGGCGAATACACGAAGGCCTGGGGCAGTCTGTTCAAGTTCAATTTCCACTACCAGCGCTCCGAGATGCAAACGCAGTTCGCCAACATCGCATCGCCCTCGGAGATCGTGATCGCGACCACTTTCAACGTGGAGATCGGCGACAGCGGCGGCGAAGTTCACTTCTGCTTTCCGTACGCCTCGTTCGAGCCGATTCGCGACATGCTGTATTCGTCGCTGCAGGCCGATGGCCAGGAGCCCGACCGGCGCTGGATACGCCAGCTCACCCAGCAGGTGCAGAGCGCCGAGGTCGAACTGTGCGGCGAGCTCGCAACCACCCCGATGCGCGTGGGCGATCTGATTCGCCTGCAGATCGGCGACTTTGTCCCGCTTCCATTGCGCGACATCATTCCGGTCAAGGTCGACGGTGTGCCGGTGATGGAGTGCACCTTTGGAACGGTCAACGGCCACATTGCGGTCCGAATCGAGCGCCTGCTCAAGTATTCGCACCTCGGTGACGCCACCGCCATCGAGGAGTCCTAGATGGATACGCCGAACGAACAGCCCGAGGGCGATGACGACTGGTCGGCCGCCATGGCCGAGCAGTCGTCGACCAAGGTTGCGGTAGAACACGCGGCCCAACCGGCCAACATCTTCCCGCGCCTGGCACCCGGCAGCGCCGCCGAGGGGACACAGGATCTTGATCTGATCCTCGATATCCCGGTGAACCTGACCGTGGAATTGGGCCGCACCAAGATTCCGATCAAGCACATCCTGCAGCTGGCCCAGGGCTCGGTGATCGAGCTCGACGCGCTGGCCGGCGAGCCGATGGACGTGCTGGTCAACGGATGCCTGATCGCCCAGGGCGAAGTGGTCGTGGTCAACGAGAAGTTCGGCATCCGCCTGACCGACATCGTCACGCCCAGCGAGCGCATGCGTCGCCTGCATCGCTAAGGCCACCGGAACCCGATCGTGTCGGCCCGACCGCTGCCATCCGCCCGTGGCTGGCTCCTCGACGCCGGCGCCCTGCTGCTGACGCTCGCCCCGGCGGCGCACGCCCAGACCGCTCCGGCCAGCGGTGGCCCGTCGCTGACGCCGCTGCTGATGGGGCTGCTGCTGGTGCTGGCCCTGATCGGCGCCGCCGCTTGGCTGCTGCGGCGCGCGGGCCTGGCGCAGCCCGCCTCGGCCTCGGGACTGCGCGTGGTCACCCAGATCGCGCTCGGCCCGCGCGAACGCCTGGTGATCATCGAAGTGGCAGACCGCCGATGGCTGCTCGGAGTCAGCGCAGCCGGAATCGCCCGTCTGGGCACGCTGCCGCCCGGCAGCGAAGGCAGCGTCCCACCGCCGGCCGGCGGCGAGCGCAGCTTCGCGGACATCATTCGCCGGCTCGCGGCCCCGCGATGAAACGGATCCTGGTCGTCCTTGCGGCGCTGCTGGCCGTGCTGGCCTTGATCGAGCCCGCGGCCGCGCAGCAAAGCCCGCTGCACATCACGACTTCGCCGATGGCCGGCGGCGGCACCCAGTACTCGGTGCCGGTCCAGACGCTGCTGTTCCTGACGCTGCTGAGCTTTTTGCCGGCGATGCTGCTGATGACGACCTCGTTCACGCGCATCGTGATCGTCCTGTCCCTGCTGCGCATGGCGATCGGCACGCAGGCCTCCCCGCCCAACCAGGTGCTGGTCGGGCTGTCGCTCTTTCTGACCCTGTTCGTGATGGGACCGACTTTCGACCGCGTCCACGACCAGGCCTATGTTCCGTACAGCGAGCAGAAGATCTCGTTCGAGCAGGCCGTCAGCGCGGGGTCGGCGCCGCTGCGCGAGTTCATGCTCAAGCACACCCGCGAGACCGATCTGGCGCTTTTCGCCCGGGTCGCCAGAGTCGAGCCGGCGCCCGCCTCGGCCACCGCGGCGTCCGAGCTGGCGATGCGCGTGGTGATTCCCGCCTTCGTCACCAGCGAGTTGAAGACCGCCTTTCAGATCGGTTTCATGGTGTTCATCCCGTTTTTGATCATCGACATGGTGGTGGCCAGCGTGTTGATGTCGATGGGGATGATGATGCTGTCGCCGGTGCTGGTATCGCTGCCGTTCAAGCTGATGCTGTTCGTGCTGGCGGACGGCTGGAACCTGCTGATCGGATCGCTGGTCGCAAGCTATTCAACCTGAAGACGGGAGCTCCGTGAGTCCGCAAAGTGTCGTAACGATCGGTCAACAGGCACTGACCGTGATGCTGCTGCTGGCCGCTCCCATGCTGCTGACCTCGCTGGTGGTCGGCCTCATCGTGTCCGTGCTGCAGGCCGCCACCCAGATCAACGAGATGACGCTTTCGTTCATTCCCAAGTTGATCGCGACCCTGGTCGTCCTGATCGTGGCCGGGCCCTGGATGCTCACGTTCTTCGTCGACTACGTGCGCCGTCTGTTCGAGTCGATTCCCGGCGCGATCGGATAGCGATGCCGGCCGGCTTTCCCCTCACCCTCCCCCTCACCCCTACTCCCTCTCCCGTGACGGCAGAGGGGAAAATGTTAGCGGGAAATGGTCTTCGACCATTTTCGGAAATCTGATGATCGAGTTCGACACCTCGCAGCTCAGCCAGTGGTACGGCTCGGTGTTCTGGCCGCTGACCCGGGTCCTGGCCCTGGTGGCGGCGGCGCCGCTGCTGTCGCACCGCGCGATCCCGCTGCGCGCCAAGGTCGGGATCGCCCTGGCGATCACCTTGGCGATCGCACCGGCGGTGGCCTCGCCGCCACTGACCGGGCTGCTCGAGGCCCGCTTCCTGCCGCTGGCCCAGAACATCCTGGTCGGTCTGTCGCTCGGGTTTGCGATCCGCCTGGTGTTCGTCGCCATCGAGCTGGCCGGCCAGCTGATCGGACTGCAGATCGGGCTGTCGTTCGGCGCCTACTTCAATCCGGATTCGGGCGAGTCGGAAAACGCGGTCTCCAACTTCATGGCGATGCTGGCGCTGCTGATGTTTCTGGCGATCGACGGACACCTGATGCTGCTGTATGCGCTGGCCGACAGCTTCCGCCTGTTTCCGGCCGGGGCAGCCGGCCCGATCCCGATCGACCCGATGACGCTGGTGCACGCCGCCTCCGAAATCTTCGCGATCGCCCTGACGATTTCCTTGCCGATTCTGGCGGTGATGCTGCTGGTCAACGTGGTGCTGGGCGTGATGGCTCGCGTCGCACCGCAGCTGAACCTGTTCGCGGTCGGCTTTCCGCTGACGATTCTGGCGGGACTGGCGGCGCTGGTCCTGTTCCTGCCGACTCTGGAGGCTCCGTTGCGCGCGGTCCTTCAAAGGGGTCTATCGGTGCTGCCCGGCGCCGGGTGACGTCGCCGGCCGCTACAATCGAAGCGGCTATCCATCCATTCGGGAAATGTCCATCACAGAGCGGAACGGTGCCCGCCTCCTGGTCGATCAGTTGCTGATCCAGGGGGTCAATCACGTCTTCTGCGTTCCCGGGGAGAGCTACCTCGGCGTGCTCGACGCGCTGCACGACGTCTCGGCCGGCATCCGCCTGGTCGTCAATCGCCACGAATCCGGCTCGGTCTTCATGGCCGATGCCTACGCCAGGCTGACCGGACAACCCGGCGTGGTGTTCGTCACCCGCGGGCCCGGTGCCAGCAACGCGGCGATCGGAATTCACAACGCGCGCCAGGATTCCACACCCCTGGTCGTTTTCATCGGGCAGGTCGGCACCGATTTCGCCGGGCGAGAGGCGTTTCAGGAAATCGACTATCGCTCGATGTTTGCCAACGTGGCCAAGGCGGTCGAGCAGGTGGAGCGGGCCGACCGCATTCCCGAGATTGTGGCGCGCGCCTTTCAATGCGCCAGCAGCGGGCGGCCAGGTCCGGTCGTGATCGCCTTGCCGGAAGACGTGCTCGAACAGTCGGCTCGCGTGACCGATGCCCGGTGTCACCAGCTGATCCAGGCGGCCCCGAGCGATACCCAGGTAGCCACCCTGCGCGGCCTGCTGCGCCAGGCACAGCGACCGCTGCTGATGCTGGGTGGCTCCGGCTGGACACCCGCAGCACACGACAATCTGCGCCGCTTCGTCGAGGCCAACGACTTGCCGGTGGTGTGCGGATTCCGGTTTCAGGACCGCTTCGACAACGAGCATCCGAACTACATCGGCGAGGCCGGGATCGGGATCAACCCGAAACTGGCGGAGCGCATTCGCTCGGCCGACCTGGTGATCGCGGTCGGCCTGCGCCTGGGCGAGATCACCACGTCGGGCTACACGCTGCTGCAGGCCCCGGTTCCCCAGCAAGCGCTGGTGCACGTGTACCCCGGAATCGAGGAGCTCGGACGGGTCTACCAGGCCCAGCTGATGATCAATTCCGGCCTGCCGCAGTTCGCATCACGCCTGGCGACCATGATGCCGATCGATTCCCCGGTCTGGGGTGCGCAAACCTCGGCCGCCCGTGCGGAGTACGAAGCGTGGCAACAACGGCCGGCCATCTACCAGCAACGCGAGCCGGCGCTGGACCTGTGGCAGGTGATGCGCCAGCTGCGCGAGGCCATCCCGCGCGATGCGATCATCGCCAACGGCGCGGGCAATTTTTCGATCTGGCTGCATCGCTTCTTCCGGTACGGCGCCCTGGCAACGCAACTCGCACCGACCTCGGGCTGCATGGGTTACGGCGTGCCGGCGGCCATCGGCGCGAAGATCGCCGCACCGGAACGATCGGTGGTCTGCGTCACCGGGGACGGCGACCTGATGATGAGCGTGCAGGAACTGGCCACGGCCGTCCAGTATCACGCCGGCGTGGTGTTCCTGGTCCTGAACAATGCGATGTACGGCACGATCCGACTGCACCAGGAGCGGCGCTACCCCGGCCGGGTCACCGGCACCGCGCTGGTGAACCCGGATTTTCCAATGCTGGCGAAGTCATTCGGCGCCTTCGGCGCCCGGGTGGCCGACACCGCGGGGTTCGGTCCTGCGCTGCGCGAGGCGCTCGCGTATGCCCGCGAGCGCCGGCTGCCGGCGGTGATCGAACTGGTCTGCGACCCGGACGTGCTGACCCCGGCGAGCACGGTCCAGGCTCTGCGCGGTTCAGGGCGCGGTGACTGACCGTTTCGTGAGAGGTCGTCGTCTCCTGACCAAGTGCCGATTCAGCGCAGCGCGGGTCATGCCGATGAGGTCTGCCGCAATGCCTTGATTGTTGTTGGCGCGCCGCATCGCCTCGTCTTCCAGCGCCCGCCCGGCCTCCTTGTGGGTTGGAAGCTGCTGCAGCTGCTCAAGAGCGCGGGCAATCGAAGCATTGATCGACGATTCAGCGGCTGGCTGGGTAGCAGACGGGTTTTGGGCGATTCTGTCCTTGAATCTACGCAAAGCAAGGATGCCGCCCTTGTGCCGGGTCACCGCGTCCCGGCACATTGATTCGAGCTCGCGCACATTGCCGGGAAAGCTGTATGTGCTCAGCAACATGAAAAGCTCACGCGGGATCTTGGGCGCCGTCTTGCAGGATTCGACAGCGGCCTTCTCCACGAGGCACGTAACGAGCGACGGAAGATCCGCTTGTCTTGCACGCAGCGGGGGCAGGTGAACGCGGTACGCGTCCAGCTTGTGGTAGAGGTCCCGGCGAAATCTTCCGGCCTGGGCATCACGATCGAGATCGCGGCCGGTCGCAACGATGAAGCGAGCCCGGCTTCTTAGCCGCCGATCGCTCCCCGACGGCAGGAAGGTTCCATCTTGCAGCAGTCGAAGCAGCCTGACCTGCGATCCGTCACCCAGGTTGCCGATCTCGTCCAGGAAGACGGTCCCGTCCCGGGCCTTCGCGATCAAACCCTTGCGATCCAGCGCCGCGTCGATCGGCGCGCCACGGGCATGGCCGAACAGAGCCTGCGAAAACCTCTCGTCGTCGCTGCCTGCGATATCGACCGGCACAAACGGGCCCGTGCGCCCCGATATCCGATGCACGGCGCGGGCGATCAGCTCCTTACCAGTTCCCGTTTCTCCGCAAATGAGCACAGGATGCTCCAGGGTTGCGACCTGCTCGAGATATCGAAGAATCCGCAACATCTCTTTGCTCTGGGTGATGAACTCGGAAAAAGCGTCGTGGCGCGTCGCCGAGTCGGACAGTGCCAATTCCCTCAGCGAGTGCATCTCGGCCTGGTACCGGCGGATCTGAAGAGCATGGGATACCGATGCCACCAAGCGGTCCTGGTCGACCGGCTTCACCAGGTAGTCGATCGCGCCGTCCCTCATGCACTGCACCGCGGTCTGAAGCTCGCTCTTTCCGGTCATCACGATCACGGGAATCTCAGGGTGACCCTCCCTGATTTGCTTGAGCAGCTCCTGGCCGGACAGGTGCGGCATCGTCAGATCGACCACAACGACGCCGATCGCGCGTTCCTCGAGCAACGGCAATACTTTGCGGCTGTCGTCGAGCGCGACAATCCTTTCGAACCCTGCGCCGCGCAGCTCGATTCCGACGGCCCGCAGCAATGCCGGTTCATCGTCGACCAGCAGGATGGGGAGCTTCGCGATGCCGAACTCTTCTGGCATGGTCGGTGTCCGGTCAGTTCCTGAAGTCAAATGCGTCCATCGTCATGGATCAGTTCGTGCAGCCGAGATCGACAATGACACGAGTGCCCCTGCCGGGTTCGGATTCGAAATGAAGATGGCCTCCCACGTTCCCGAGCAGAGCCGTTGTGATCGCCACCCCGAGCCCTGTTCCCCCACTGGCCTGTTTGGTCGTGAAAAAAGGCTCGCTGATGCGCCGAAGATCGGCCTCGGAGATCCCGCTCCCCTGGTCTTCCACCACTAGGATCACGCGCCCTTTCGAGACTTCGTAGGAGGTCGATACGATCACAGCGCGACTCCGGTCCGGCAGGGCCTCGAGGGCATTGATCAGCAGATTACTCACGACCTGGCCGAACTGCGGTGCATCACCGAGTGCCAGTGGCAGGTTCGGCGCAAGGTCGGTGCGAAAGTATCCGGTGCTGTCGTTGATCTTGTGCCGCAGCAATCGCACCGTTCGTTGAACCACGTCGTTGAGGTCGAATGGTTCCGGTGCGCTTTGGGGTCTTGATCGATAGAAATCGCGCAAATCATCGACGATGTGCAGGATTCTGATCGCCGCCTCATGAATGTCTCGAGACACTATGGGCAGCTGCTCCCGCATCTCGTCGTAGGGCAAGCCGGCCAGTGTCGTTTCAAGGTCCGGCTCCCTGTGCGAATCGACAAGCAGCAACAGGTCCGCGCATGCCCGCACCACTCTGCCGGAACTCTTCAAGATCACGTCGTTCTGGTTGCTGATGTCGTGCGCAACACCGGACACCAGCAAACCCAGAACCGCCATCCGGTTCTTCTGGATAAGCTGGAGTTCCTTCTGGCGCAGATCCTCCTTGAGCCGCCTGCGCTCGCTGATGTCGCGCATGATCGCTGTCAGAAAACGCCCCTCGTCAGTCGCCCAGGTCGACAGCGAGACCTCGAGGGGGAACTCGCTGCCGTCCTTGCGCAGACCGGCGAATTCGGGTGTTGTCGTACCTGAATGGGAGTCGCCGGATCTGAAAAACTCTGCGACGGCACGTTCATGGTCATCGCGGCAGGCCGCAGGCCACAGGGACTTGAGAGTTCGCCCCAGGACTTCCTGCGCGGGGTACCCGAACATGGTGGCAGCTCCGGCATTCCACGAAACGATTTTTCCTTCGGTGCAGACCGAGACGATCGCTTCATGGGCGGATTCCGAGATCGCCCTGAACCGTGCCTCGCTGGCACGCAATGCCGCGGCTGAACGCAAACGGTCGACGATGGCGCGTCGCAGTCGCGCAAACTGAAACACGATATAGCCAAGCAACAGAACCGATACCCCGTAGAGCAGGACGCGGTAGACCTGGGCCACTTTCTCGACGCCTCGGTCGTATTCCATCACCGCTCCTCGCACCTCGGCGAGCGGGGCAACACTGGTCGAAGTCAGAGTGATTCGCCGCAACAGCTCGTTGGTCTCCGGAATCAGCGTGACGATCAAGCGCCCGTGTGCCACCAGCGTGCTCAACTCGGAGTGAAATCCGCGCGCCACCGCAAGCCGGTCCAGAACGGCCCGAATCTCCGGCTCATCATCCGAATCTCGCACTTGCATGAAGTGCAAAACGGAATTCGCCAAAAGACTGATGTCGGCGCTCAGGGAGTTCCGTTCCATTGGAATGTGCAAAACGGGTCCGGCTGATGTCACGTACCTGAGCGAGTTCTGCAGCAGGGCATTGCTGGACTTGAAACGTTCGAACGAGACCAGCCTTTCAATTTGGGAGTCTCTCAGGCGGCCGATTTGCGGCGCCAGGAAAGACCGAGCTTCCCTGGATCCCGCCGCGCTCTCTCGTTGCAGGTCTCCCAGCGCGCGGACCAGATTCCGCCGGTCCGCCGCGAGCGGATCGTAGTTCGGCTCCAAGCCGGCCCGCGCCGCCAGGACGTCCCGCGTCATTTCGGCGTCAAAGAGCTCGTAGTTTCGAATGGCGTCGAGCAGTCGCTCTCGCAGGACCAGGTCCGGGTTGCGGGTGTGAATCAGCATGACGGTGACCAGCGCCAGCAAGGCCAGGACGATGGCAAGCGGCCTCCACAAGTCGCTCCTCATTTTGCGTCTTGAACCTTGTCTTCCAGAGGTTGCCCCCGAAACTCGCCGGTCAAGCTTCCAAGAAACTGAACGATCAGGTGAATCTCTTTGGAGCTGAGGACTCTGCCGAGCTGAGCACGGGCCATTATGTCAACCGCATCTTCCAGCCTTGGCGCTCTACCATCGTGGAAGTAGGGTGCGGTCACCGCGACGTTGCGAAGGCTGGGAACCCGGAACACCCCCTTATCGCGGTCGTCGTTTGTCAGCACGAAGCGGCCGAGATCCGGGTAAACGGGCGACTGCGGTTTCGGCACCCTATCCGAGAATACGCCGAACGTCTGAAATAGATTGCCCCCGACATTGATTCCCTGGTGACAGGCAACGCAACCGTACGATTTGAATAGTTGATACCCGTTTATTTCGTCGCCACTCAAAGCATTGCGTTGTCCGCGCAAAAATTTGTCGAAACGGGCGTTCGGTGTAATCAGGGATGTTTCGAAACTGTCCAACGCGTCAAGTACCGATTTCTTTGAAATGCCCTCGGGATAAACCGCCTTGAAGCGGACCACGTACTTCGAATCGGCGTTGAGTTCGGACAGAAGTTCCGGCCACGTCATTCCCATCAGAGCCGTATCCTGCAGCACCTTGTCGTTAAGGTCCGACAGCGTCTCGAATTTTCCGTCCCAAGTGAAAAAAAGGTCGAATCCCACGTTGAAAATGGTCGGCGTGTTGCGCAAGACTCGACTGTTGTCGTACGCGCTCGCGCGCGGCTTCCCGTCCATGCCATTGTGGTTGAGCGGGTGGCAGGTCGCGCAGGATCGGTCCTTGCCATGAGAGAGCCGAACGTCTCGGAACAGCTGCTCTCCCAGCTCGGCTCGGGCCGGATCCGCGGCTACCGCAAACGGAAGCGGCTCGATCGGTTCTCGCGCTTGGGCCATTGCACTTTGGCTGAGCGCGACGAGCGCAAGCAACCGGAACGAGGCCGTCGTGGCCCTGCCGCACCAGATCCGACCGGCGCATAGCAAACGCGATCCTCGCATGTGGACGGTTCCGTTCCAGTCGATGTGAGACCTTCTTTGCGGGCAACGATTATCGCGCGCCGAGCTGCGGCGGTTGGCTGTGGCGCGTTTTCGAGTCGGGGTGCTCGTTTTGTAGCACCCATAGCCTGGCCGGCGCAGCTCTGGTGAACTGCGCTCCATGTTCGGTTGGCCCACATTTCAGGAGATACGAATGAGTTCGGTAAGGGGAATCATCTGTCCGCTTTTGATCGCGATGGCGTGCTCGCAATGTGCGTTGGCCCTCGGCGACGAAGGCTCGCCGCCCGTGCCGCCGGCGATCGCGGTGCCGGGAGGCTACAAGGTTGAAGCGGTGTTGCGCGCATCCGGGGTTCAGATCTATCGATGCCAGCCAACCGCACAGCCTGCGACCGACTATGTCTGGGCATTCGTGGCGCCGGAAGCAACGCTGTTTAACCGGGATGGAACGGTGGCCGGGCATCACTACGCCGGGCCAACTTGGGAAGCGAACGACGGCAGCAAGGCGGTGGGTACGCTCGTGGCGAAGGCCGCCGCGCCCGACGCAAACTCGATTCCATCGCTCTTGCTGAGTGCGGCCGTCGTACAGCGTGGAGCGACGTTCGAGAAAGTCGCCTTCGTGCAACGCCTGCACACCCATGGTGGTGTGGCACCGGCCACCGGCTGCACGAACGAGACCGCCAACAGCGAGACGCGCGTTCCGTATACGGCGGATTACTACTTTTACGCGGCGGAGCGGGTTCCGAACACGTTGAATGCCTACTGACACTGCCGGTGGTCCCGCGCGACCACTTCCAAATTAGGCCGCAACCCGCGGCGAACCTTTCTTCCCGTATCGGAGATTGATCATGAGATTGCGTCCCGCGGTCGCAGGGAAAGCCTGCGCGTTCGTTTGTGTGATGTCGGTTGCCGCTTGTGGTGGTGGCGGCGGCAGCAGTCCGATGGTCCAACCGGCGACCACCGGATTGACCGATACGGCGCTGACGTCGAACGGCGTGATCGCCGCCGCCCATACCGATATGAACCTGCAAAACGCCTGGGGCATTGCCGCCGCGCCGAACGGCCTCTTCTGGATCGCCGACAACAACAGCAACGAGTCGACCGCCTACGACGGCACCGGAGCCCCGCAGGCGCAAGTCGTCAGCATTGCGGCGGGCGTCAACGGCCCCGCCAATCCGACCGGCGTGGTCTTTAACAGGACCAACGACTTCGTCATCACCACGGGTACCGGTTCGCAGCCCGCGCAATACCTGTTTGCCGGCGAAGGGGGAACGATTAACGGCTGGGCGCGAACCATCAGCGGTACGACCGCCCCCGTCGCGTACGACGACAGCGCCGGCGGTGCGGTGTACAAGGGCCTGGCGCTGCTCAACGACGGCACCGCCAATCACCTGTATGCGACCGATCTGCACAACGCCAAGATCGACGCCTTCGACGCCGCCTTCAACAAGGTGACCCTGGCAGGGACATTTGCGGACCCGACAATCCCGTCCGGCTTCGCGCCGTTCGGCATCGTGGCGCTGGGCAATCAGCTGTACGTGTCATACGCCAAGCAGGACGCCACCGCGCACGACGAGGTGCTGGGCGCGGGCCTGGGCTACGTCAACATCTTCGACGCCAACGGAAACTTCTTGAAGCGCTTCGCATCGGCGGGCTCGCTCAACGCCCCCTGGGGCATCGCCATGGCGCCGGCCGGATTCGGCGGGGCGAGTGGCAGTCTGCTGATCGGCAATTTCGGAGACGGAGCCATCAACTACTTCGATCCGGCGACCGGCAACCGCCTGGGCAGCATAAGCCTGGCCAGCGGCAAGCAGCTGATCATCCCAGGACTATGGGCCCTGGTCTTCGGCAACGGTGCGGCCAACCAGCCGGCCAGCGAACTCTTCTACACGGCCGGACCCACCAACCAGACCGATGGTGTGTTCGGCAGCATCAAGGTCGTCACCAGCAGTTCACCGCCGCCCTGCACGGGCTACAGCTGTTGATCGATACGGGCCCGGTCGATGTGTGAATCGCGAGCTTTGTTTAGCGCGGACCTGCACCATTTGAATGCTCACGGAAAACCGACTCCGGGCACGAGTTCACGCACCAGCGCGCCGGCGTCCGGCCCATCCTCGAAGCCCAGTGCGAGCGAGGTCTCGACCGGGACCCGCCGCGGACGCTGGGCCAGCGCTTCGCATAGCGCCGCATCGGGCTCGACCGCCGGCGGGTCAATCGATGCGCCGGTGAGCCGCCCCAGCGCTTCGAGCAGTGTATCCACGCTCAAGCTACGGGCGGGGGCGTTCAGCGGGCCCGTCTCGGCCCAGGCGAGCGCCGGCAGCTCATGCGCGTGGACCAGCGCCAGGGCCGCGGCCGGCGCCGAGGTCAGCCAGAGCGGCGTGTCGCGGGCGATCGGGCAGCGCGCCGGACGGCCATCGCGCAGCGCGCGCAGCAGATCGCCGACGAAGGACGCGCAGCCGGGGGCATCGGCGATCAGGGCCAGCCGCAGCGCGCGGCCGTCCAGGTTGCCCCGCCGCACGGCCTCGGTCAGCAGCAACTCGCCGACCAACGCGGTGAGTCCATCGCGACTGGGCGGAAAGCCATCTGCTGCTCGCGTCTCCGACCCTTTTGCTCCCTCACCCCCGGCCCCTCTGCCGCTTCCTTCTGCTCCCTCACCCCCGGCCCCTCTCCCGCTTTGCGGGCGAGGGGAGGTATCAGACCCTCTGCCGCTTCCTTCTGCTCCCTCACCCCCGGCCCCTCTCCCGCTTTGCGGGCGAGGGGAGGTATCAGACCCTC
>Ga0137412_10003411_pt1 | contig 12670 bp, 10 predicted proteins | sample CZODoug2_1_16fun_FD_122160 | JGI IMG/M metagenome (GOLD analysis project Ga0137412, IMG submission 122160) | Vadose zone soil fungal communities from Angelo Coast Range Reserve, California, USA - CZODoug2_1_16fungal (Hybrid Assembly) | ecosystem: Environmental > Terrestrial > Soil > Vadose zone...
TATTTTGCGGAAACATTTGGCGGGGCGCAGAAAATTGGCGGCCGTGTATTCAACGTAAAAATGCAAGGCAATGCGGTTTTCCAAAACCTTGACATATACGCCGCGGTTGGCGCGAACACCGCGTTGGTGAAAGGCGCGGACATCATCGTGACCGATGGAACAGCAAGGATCGAATTCGACAGCCTGGTGAACAACGCCAAGGTGAACGCAATCGAAATCACGCAAACCGTTGGCGCTCCGGAATTGAAGCTCAACTTCATGTATCCGGATGGAACGCCGGTCAGCGGCACCTTGAACTACAACATCGTCACCACCAGCTCAACAATGGGCGGCAAGCAGCCGCTCACGTCTGGCCAAGCGACTTGCTTGTTGGTCGCGTCGCCGCAATTGCTGGGGCTGGTGGGCACGATGAATGTGAACCTGAGCCTTACCGACACCGCGGGTCACTCGCTCTGGCAGATTACGCTTTCGCTGAATCCTGCGACCGCTAACTTCACGTCAGTGCAAAGTTCGTCGCTGAACGTGGTCGTACAGAAGCTGTAAGTTTTCTCAGAGGAACGCGCGCTACGGGCGCTGGTCGCCAGTTGTGTTTCCCGCAGTGGTCTTCGTTGCGGCGGGCGCAGCTGGCGGCTTTACTTTTGGAGCGGACGGTTCGTCTTCGGTAGGCGCGGTATCTGGCGTATCCACATGCACGGGATGATCAGTGACCTGTTGTTCGAGCGGAGTGACATTCGCGAAATCGAGCGCCGGCGCGCCTGTTAGGGCGTTTTGCATGAAGCTCGTCCAGATAGGCAGCGCAGCGCGAGCGCCAGTCTCTTTCTTGCCGAGAGAATTTTGCTTGTCGTCAAAGCCGACCCAAACGCCCGCGGTGAGTTGTGGCGTGAAGCCGACAAACCAAGCGTCGGTGTAGTCCTGGGTCGTGCCGGTTTTTCCCGCGGCGGGACGCTTCAGCGCTTTTGCTTCGATACCGGTGCCGAACTGAATCACTTCTTCGAGCATCGCCGTCATCGTCCGGGCCACTTCCGGAGAAATGACTTCGTGGATCGCGGGATGCGCTTCTTCAAGCAATGCGCCATCGTACGTGGCGACGCGGCGAATCATGTGCGGGTCGATGCGAATGCCGTCGTCGGGAAAAACGGTGAACGCAGAGACGTGTTCGAGAAGTCTCATGTCCGCGGCGCCGAGCGCGAGCGGAAGGTACGGCGGCAGCGGCGTGGAGATGCCAAAGCGGCGCGCTTCGTCAACGACCGTGCTGATGCCAACTTTTTCGGCCAGCTTCACGGCGGGGACGTTGCGTGAGCCGGCGAGCGCGCGGCGCAGCGTAATGTTGCCCTCGAATTTCTCGTCGTAGTTACGCGGGGAATAGAGATTGCCGCCGCTCATGGTGCTGAACGGCGCGTCCAGAATCGTATCGAACGGCGTAAATCCTTTTTCCAGCGCGTCTGCGTAAACGTAGACCTTGAATGAGCTGCCAACCTGGCGAACGGCCTGCGTCGCGCGATTGAACTTCGAATCTTCGAAGCTGTATCCGCCGACCATCGCTTTGATTTCACCGGTCGGATTGTCGATTGCAATCATGGCGGCTTGCGGTGTTGGTTGTTGTTCAAGCTGAACGCGAGCGGTCGTTTCGCGAAGTTCCTGAATGAAAAACTGCGCGAGGTCGCCGGGTTTCAAGAGTTCGCTGGGTTTTCTTTTGCCGGTCCAGGCCATGTCTTGCGAGGAGAGCAGCGCCCGATACTGGCCGATCTTGATCGTCGCGGATTTATCGTCAACGGCCATGACGAGCCCGGTGACATAGCTTCCCTTTTCAATCGCATGGCGCCAATCGTCGTCTTCATAGGCGTCGAGTTTGCCGAGATTGTCCTTGATGAGGTTGGGCAAGCCGCCGCGCCATCCGTGACGGCGGTCATACGAGTGAAGACCGTCCCGAATAGCCTGATTCGCCGCGCGCTGCATCTTTACGTTGAGGGTGGTGTATACACGCAGACCTCGTTCGTGAACGGCTTCGGTGCCATAGGTGGCTTCGAGGTACTTGCGAATGTCTTCAAAAAAATACGGCGCCAGATCGTTGCGCGGATATTGAATATGCAAGCCGAGCGGCATCTTCTTGGCGTTGGCAGCATCCGCGGAAGAGATCTTCCCCTCTTCTTCCATGCGGCGCAGAACGAGATTGCGGCGATTGAGCGCGGCTTCAGGATTGGCAATAGGAGAAAACCTCGGTCCGTTGACCATGCCGGCGAGTAAAGTGGCTTCCTGCAAATTCAAATCGGTGACGGACTTGCCAAAATAGAACTGCGCTGCGGCGGCAAAACCATAGTTGCCATGCGCAAGATAAACCTGATTCGCGTACATGGTGAAGATTTGCGGTTTTGTGTAACGCCGCTCGACTTGCAAGGCGAGCAGCATCTCCTGAACTTTGCGGCGGAATGTGCGGTCGCTGCGATCGAGGAACAGATTCCCGGCAAGCTGCATCGTGATGGTGCTTGCGCCGGCAGTGATGCGTCGATGAATCACGTTGCGGACCATCGCTCCGGCGATGCGCGGAAAATCAATGCCCCAATGCTCTTCAAAGTGCTGATCTTCGATGGAAGTAACGGCGTTGAAGAGAATTTTCGGGCACTGCTCATACGTCATGAGAATGCGGCGCTGCAGAGCAAAGCTCCCGACGAGTTGCCCGTCGTCTGCGTAAACTTCCGTGACCACATTGGGCCGATAGGTTTCGAGCGCGTGGATCTCCGGCAGGTCGCTCGCATAGACAAAGAGCAGCCCGGCTCCGGCGCCGAGTAGAATCGCGCAAAACAGAAGAAACGCCAGCGCAACGCGGTCAATCAGTTTCCAGCCGCGAAGGCGAAGGGTGATCGGGGGAAGGCTAAGCATCGAAAGAGAATTTTAGCGCAGTTGAAACCGCGACGTCAGGCAGATACGCAACACCGTTTCCAAATTTAGTCGCTACGAACTTGACGTAGCCGTCCAAGGGTGCGGCTTGCGGGCTTCGACAAAAGCACAGTAGGTGCACAGCAGCGCAGCCGCGAGAAAAACGCTGTCGCGCACCAGCGTCATGCCGTTTAGCGGTTCGGGCGTCGCAAAGCAGCCGCAGTCTTTAATGTCAAGATGCAGCAAGTAGGCACGCGTGAGCACCGAAAGAAAAACTATGAGCAGCAGTGACACGCCCGTGAGCCAGTAGCGAACACGCCAGCCGATCAGAAGCAGTAGTCCAAGAGCCAACTCAATAAACGGCAGAGTGTGGGCGAGAAGCGCGGCATTTGCCGCGGATACGAACTTGAACGTCTCCACTTCACCCGCGAAATTCGCCAGATTCGCCTGTACGGCAAATTTGAACGCGAACCACGGGTGCAGGATGAGAGTTGGATGAAGAATTTTTGAGTATGCCGCGTAAACGAACGTCGCGCCGAGAAATAGTCGGCCGAGCAGTACTACGGTCCGGCGCAAGTTTAGAGGGCTCGATTGCATCATCGCGGCAGACTCGCTACTGCCTCAGAAGCTGATCGAGAAATTGATGAAGGACGTCGTAGCTGACAATGCCGACCACCGGATAAGTTTGGCCTTTGTAGTGAATGATCGTGGTCGGCGTTTGATTGACAGCATATGTGCGCCCGAGCGCCAAATCTTTTTCAATGGCTGCGTCGATCGCTGGATTCTTGATTAGCGCACGGATTTTTGTCATGTCGGCGGGAGAAAGCACACTCGCCACAGTTCCGTCCACATCGCCCGTTTGTTCCCATTTTTCCTGGTTTTCAAAGAGAACCTGTTCCACTTGCTCGAGGCGGCCAAGCTGAGCAGCGGCGCGGCCATAGCGCGCGGCGACGCGCGAATATGCATGGCCCGGCAATGGAAAGTCCCTGTGAATCGCGAATACTTTGCCGGTCGCCACATAGTTGTCGTTCAACTGTCGCGACGTGCCCATATAAAGCTGCTTGCATGCCGGGCACTGAAAATCACTGAATGTCTCCATGATTATCGGCGCGGATTTTGAACCGCGCGTTTTGTGCGGATCGACATCGGGAATTCCCGCAAAAGTGGACGCGGGCACGGGCGCAGGCGTCGCCGGCGGTGCGCTCGCCTGCGACGCTTTGGTCGGCACTGCCTGAACCGGCGCAGCCTCAGTTTGAGTCGGCGAAGTTACGGGCGTCGACACGGGCGTCGAAACCGGCATCGCGGACCCAGTCGCCGTTTGAGCGGCGGCCGAGGGCGTAGGCGAGTTGTCCGCCGACTGCGATTGGCTCTTGCAACCGACGAGCAATGCTCCCGACAAGAAGACGAGTGCGAACGTCAAACGGGCGAGGTACGAGCGGCTCAAGCAATCCTCCCAAAACGGTCAGTTCCTGATATGCCGAGGCACGGCATTGTAGCGCGAAACCGGTCGAACGATAATTAGGGACGTTATAGAAGGTTGGATGGCGGTTGCACGGACGGGTTGCTCTGCGAAACCGGCACCTTGCGTTCGATTCGATGGCCCACGGACCGAAGAAGGGATAAGGCACGTTTTTTCAACAAAATAGAGCTGCTATAAAGAAACTTGACAACGATACACTCAACCTGTATACTCTGCGAGACATTGAGCTTACGTCACGAGGCGTGACCCGGTTGCCTACTCCTGGTTGCACGCCATTACGGGCTAGGCACGGAGAGAGGAACCAGCATTATGAGCAAGATTATTGGAATTGACTTGGGAACGACGAACTCGGTGGTCGCTGTGATGCAAGGCGGCGAGCCGGTAGTTATCCCCAACCAGGAAGGCGCGCGGACGACGCCTTCGGTGGTGGCCATCACGAAAACCGGCGAGCGGCTGGTGGGGCAGGTGGCAAAGCGGCAAGCCGTCACGAATCCGGAAAACACCGTGTATTCGATCAAACGGTTCATGGGACGGCGCTATGACGAAGTCAGCGAAGAGAGCCGCCGCGTTCCGTACAAAGTAGTAAAAAGCCAGCACGACGACGCGCGCGTGGAAATTTCCGGGAAGGTGTACAGCCCTCCCGAGATTTCAGCGATGATTCTCGGCAAGCTGAAAGCAGCCGCGGAAGATTTCCTGGGCGAAAAAGTGTCCAAGGCCGTCATCACCGTGCCAGCGTACTTCAACGACGCGCAGCGGCAAGCGACCAAACAGGCAGGCGAAATCGCGGGCCTCGAAGTCGTCCGCATTATCAACGAACCGACGGCGGCGGCGTTGGCGTACGGACTCGACAAGAAGACCGACGAAACGATCGCCGTGTATGACTTGGGCGGTGGTACGTTCGATATTTCCGTTCTTGAAGTCGGCAGCGGCGTCGTGGAGGTAAAGTCCACCAACGGCGATACGCACCTTGGCGGCGATGACTTTGATCAAAGAATCGTGGATTGGCTCATCGACGGCTTCAAAAAGGCAAACAACATTGATTTGAGCAAAGACCGCATGGCGTTGCAACGTCTGAAAGAAGCCGCGGAAAAAGCGAAGATCGAGCTTTCGCAAATGATGGAGACAGAAATCAATCTTCCCTTCATCACGGCGGGGGCGAGCGGCCCGATTCACTTGCAGGAAAAGTTGACGCGCACGCGGCTCGAGCAATTGATGGGCGATTTGCTGGACCGCTCGATGAAGCCGGTGCAGCAGGCGCTGGAGGACGCGAAGCTTTCGCCGAATGACATTCAGGAAGTCGTACTCGTCGGCGGTTCAATCCGCATCCCGAAAGTACAGCAACTTGTGCGCAACTTCTTCGGCGGGAAAGAGCCCCACAAGGGCGTGAACCCGGACGAAGTAGTCGCGGTTGGAGCCGCGGTACAGGGCGCGGTGCTTGCGGGCGAAGTGAAAGACATCCTGCTGCTCGACGTGACGCCGCTTTCGTTGGGTGTTGAAACGCTCGGCGGTGTGATGACCACGCAAATCGCGCGCAACACGACGATTCCAACTCGCAAAGTGGAAACTTACTCGACCGCTTCGGACAATCAGCCAGGCGTGGAGATTCACGTTCTGCAGGGCGAACGCAAATTCTCGAAAGACAATCGTTCGCTCGGCACATTCAAGCTGGACGGGATTCCACCCGCTCCGCGCGGCGTTCCGCAAATCGAAGTCACGTTTGACATCGACGCGAACGGCATCCTCAACGTTTCCGCGAAGGACAAGGCCAGCGGCAAGGAACAGAAAATCACGATTCAATCTTCGACGGGCTTGACCAAAGAAGAAGCGGAGAAGATGCGCGTCGAAGCCGAATCGCACGCCGAAGAGGATCGCCGGCGTATGGAAGAGGTTGAATCGCGCAATCGTCTCGACGGTTTGGTCTATCAGTCCGAAAAGACGATTAAGGAAAGCCGCGAGAAGCTGCCCGAAGCGGACGTGAAGGCCGCCGAGGAAGCACTCGAAGAAGCAAAGAAGGCAATGAACGAAGGTGGAACCGCGCGGCTGCGTACCGCCACGGAGAACGTGGAGCGCGCCCTGCACAAGCTTGCGGAGACGCTCTACAAGACGACGGAAGCTGCGCAGGCACAGCAGGCAGGAGCGGCCGGCGCGGGCGCAGGAGGCTCCAGTGCGGGCAGTTCGCAGGCGAACACGAACAAACCCGGTGACGTAATTGACGCCGAGTATGTGGACGTGGACGAATCGAAACGCCCGAACTGAAGGCCAACTTGAGGGCAAGTTATCAGTTGTGAGTAATCGTAGGGGCACGAGCGTTCGTGCCCCTACGCATATGAGCTGAAAAATGCCAACGACGAGCAAAACGGATTATTACGAACTGCTGGGCGTATCTCGCAAGGCGTCCGCGAAAGATATTCGCACTGCGTTTCGCAAGCTGGCGCGAAAATACCATCCCGACCTGAATCCCGGCGACAAAGTGTCCGAAGAGAAATTCAAGCAGTTGCAGGAAGCGTATGACGTCCTCTCCGACACGAAGAAGCGGCAGATGTACGACCAGTACGGGTTTTACAGCGATAGCGCTCCCCCCAGCGGATACAGTGGCGGCCCCGATGGTGCCGGCGGCGACGTAAACTTCAATTTCGAAGGCTTCGACTTCGGCGGCGGCAGCGGTGGCGGCGTAGGCGGCGGGAGTTTTCGCGACCTGTTCAGTTCGTTCTTCGGCGGGCGCGGCGGCGCGAGTGTGCGCGACGAAGCGGAAGAAGGTGCGGACCTCGAATACCGCATCGAGATTGATTTTTGGGACGCGGTTCGCGGCGCTGTAAAGAAAATTCAGATCACGCGGCTCGATTCCTGCCAGACCTGCCACGGAACGGGCGCGGTGGGGACGCCGCAAGTCTGCCCGACATGCAACGGCAGCGGCACAATTCAGCAAGCCGCGGGCAAGATGCGATTCAACGTGCCCTGCAATCGCTGCGGTGGTACCGGCAAGCTGCGTACTGCGTGCAAAACGTGCGGCGGCGAAGGCCGTGTGCGTCACAACGAAACGATCGACGTGCGCATTCCCGCGGGTGTGGCAAATGGCGGGCGCGTGCGCGTTCCCGGTAAAGGCAATGCCGGAACCATGAGCGCCCCTGCGGGTGACCTATACCTCGCCGTCGTAGTGAAACCGCATGAGTTTTTCGAACGGCGCGGAAACGACCTCTATACAAGAATTCCGGTGACGGTTTCGGAAGCGACACTCGGCGCAAAAATCGAGGTGCCAACCATCGACGGGCGATCTCTCGTCCGCATTCCGCCGGGAACCGACAGCGGTAGGACATTTCGGTTAAAAGAAAAGGGCGTGCCCAGCGCGCGCAATGGCGAACGCGGCGATCAATATGTCGAAATTCAGGTTGTTGTTCCGCCGCCAACCGACGAACGTGTCCGTAATCTGATGAAGGAACTTGAGACGGTTGCGCCGGCAGATCCTCGCAAGGACTTATTCGGTAAGGCGGGCGTCTGAAGAGGAATAGTCGTCAGTAGAATCAAAGATGACGACAAGAATTGGTTTGACTGAACACTGATGACCGAAGACTAAGAACTTTATTATGAGCCCACGCAGAAAAACGCGAGCGAAACCCGGCTACATGATCAGCGCCGTAGCCGAACTGTACAAGCTGCACCCGCAGACACTGCGGCTATATGAGCGCGTCGGTCTGTTGAAACCTTCCAGGTCGGACGGCAACACGCGGCTCTACACTGACTCGGATTTGGAACGGCTTGAGGTAATCATTACTCTCGCGCGGGATATGGGCGTCAATCTCGCCGGCATCGAAATCATTCTGAACATGCGCGAAAAATTGGTCGAAATGGAAAAGCAGATGACGGAGTTCGCTACTGTGGTGCAACAAGAGCTTTCTCGCGTTTCGTCATTGCACAGCGCGGAAAAGCCGCCACGCCACGCAATTGTGCCCACGCGCGTGCGCGTTGTTCGTTAATTAGCCGCTTCGTGGAACATTTCATCCACACAAATTCACATTCTGAATTGCCCAGTCGCTTGCCGTCCGCGCCGCGCGCCCGTATGCTTTCTTGCAATGGCTATCGAGAACTGCCAACTCTGCCGGGGAACGGGATGGAAGATGGTGGCGCGTCCGGACGGCGCCGGAACGATGGCTGCGCCGTGCGATTGCGGAATGGAAGATCGCGCCTCGCGAGTCGTGGAACGCGCCCGCATCCCGAAACGCTATGAACATTGCGACTTCGAGAGCTACAGCACCGACGTCAGCGAAGTTCCTCAGCACACGTCGTCGTTGAAGGCTGCAAAATTGTTAGCGGAGAAGTTTGTAGCGGAATTTCCAGGAAGCGGAGAAAAGGGATTGATGTGGATGGGCCCTTCCGGCGTCGGAAAGACCCATTTGGCAGTCGCTTGCCTGAAAGACCTAATCCGGCGCGGTCATCAAGGACTCTTCTGCGACTACCGCGAACTGCTCAAAGACATTCAGGCTAGCTATAACCCGGGAAGCGAATCCACTGAGCTGCGCATCCTCGAACCGATCCGCACGGTCGAAGTTCTGGTGGTCGACGATCTCGGCGCTAGTAAACCCTCGGCCTGGGTTCTGGATACGATCGGTCTCGTGCTGAACGCACGCTACAACGCACGATTGACGACCCTGATCACGACCAACTATCTCGACACCGGAAAGCAGGACGGCAAACCCGCACGCACCCCGCAAGGCGAGTCCATGCGCGCCGTCCGCGAAGATACCCTCGCCGAACGAATCGGCGAACGCATGCGCTCACGCCTGTTCGAAATGTGCCGAACCATCGAAGTCCATTCCACCGACTTCCGCCGCGAAGTCGGCCATTCCTCCCGCGCCAGAGCGTGAGATGTGAGAAAATCGCCCAAGGAACAGCGCCTCGATGCCCTAGAGGAGGAGTTTCGCGAGCTCCTTCTTGCTTGCCTCGAAGACTGTTCAAGAGGCAGATGGGGACTGTTCGGACAGAATGATTACCCCGAGGCACCAAAATATCTGGAGTGGCCGGAAGCGGACCAATTGAAAGCGCTGTCGCGCGAAATCCAAACCATCCGAAGCGAGTTCGGCGAATCCAATCTTTTGTGCGAACGATTCGATTATTACTGCCAGCTGCGTGGTCCGAACGTGCCGGGAGAGCCGCGCCTGGCCGGAGCATTCTTGGAAGAGCTCGCGACAAAATAAGCCTGGTTTTCCAAAGTCCCCTTCATTGACACACCCTCATTTCGGCCTGTATCCTTACACCGTTGCAGCGTTTTCCACGCCGGCAGCATCTTTCTGTCCCATATGCTGCTTCGCAGTCTGGTCAGGGGTGGCCGGATTGTGAACACCCAGCGGTACTGCGAAACAGCAACCTTGCATTACCCCACCAGGGGCTTTACCCCCAGCAGGGATTCCGCAAGGAATTAATTCATCGAACTAGGGATACGTATCCCGGAGGCCAACAACCATGTCTTTCGACAATGACAATCCCGTATCAGCCGCAGCAGCAGCTCCCGCAGTAGAATCACACGCCGAAGAAGTAAAGCCCGAAGTTACCGCCGCTCATTCCGAATCCGAAGCGCCAGCCACTCCTGCTCCAGCCGAGGCCCCAGCAGCCGCGCCTGCGCCGGATGCGGAAGCCGTCGCTGCTGCCGAAGAAGCCGCCGGGGCGGAAGAGATGAGCAAGCTCATGGCGGAGTACGATGAGCAGCAGGAAGCTCACGCACAAAACGAAATTTTGGCGGTCAAGGTCGTCGCTTACACGGAACACGGCGTGGTCGTGGATCTCGGCATGAAGACCGAGGGCCTGATTCCAGCGGCGGAATTTGCCGACACGGAGATCCCGCGCCCGGACCCGAACGCCACGATCGAAGTGCAGCGCACCGGCGAGAAAAAAGACGGCTACACGATTGTCAGCTATCAAAAGGTGCTGCGCCGCCGCACGTGGGAAAAACTCGAAGCCGCGTTCAAAGCGAAGGAAACGCTCACCGGCAAAGTCGTCGATCGCATCAAGGGCGGCGTCGTGGTTGACGTCGGCGTTCGCGCCTTCCTGCCCGGCTCGCAATACGATTTGCGCCCAACGCAAAATCTGGACGCGCTGACCGGCCAGGAAGTTCAGGTTCGTATCACGAAGCTGAACCGCCGCCGCGGCAATATCGTGGTGAGCCGCCGCGCATTGATGGAAGAGGAACTTCACGCAAAGCGCGCCGAGTTGCTGGCAAACCTGAGCGAAGGCCAGACCGTACACGGAACCGTGAAGAACGTCACGGAGTACGGCGCGTTCGTCGACATCGGCGGGCTCGACGGCCTGCTCCACCTCACCGATCTGAGCTGGGGCCGCGTCAAGCACCCCTCCGACGTGGTAAAGCCGGAGCAGGAACTCGACGTCATCATTCTAAAGTTCGACAGGGACAAGCAGCGCGTTTCGCTCGGTCTCAAGCAACTGTCGAAAGATCCCTGGATTGACGCAACCGATCGCTATCCGGCCGGCGGCAAGTTCAAGGGCAAGGTTGTCGGCGTGGTGGACTACGGCGCATTCGTCGAGCTCGAACAGGGCGTTGAAGGCCTCGTGCACGCGACCGAAATGAGCTGGACGAAAAAATCCGTGCAGCCGTCGAAGGTCGTGAAGGCTGGCGATGAAGTCGATGTCGTCGTGCTCGACATCAAGGCGAGCGACGGCCGCGTTTCGCTCGGCATGAAGCAAGCGCAGCCCGATCCATGGCTGCTCACTGCGGAAAAATATCCGGTTGGAACCGTGGTGACCGGAAAAGTCCGTAACATCGTGGAATTCGGCGCCTTCATCGAAATCGAAGACGGCTTCGACGGGCTGGTTCACGTCGGCGACGTCAGCTGGACCGGACGTGTGACCAATCCGCACGAAGTCTTCAAGAAGGGCGAGCCCGTGACGGCGCGCGTCCTTCGCGTTGACGCGGATGCGCGGCGCGTTTCCCTTGGCATCAAGCAGGTGGACGACAAATTTGACGCCTGGGTGAAGCAGCACCGTGTCGGTGACCTGGTGAAGGGCAAGGTCTCGCGCATCGCCATGTTCGGCGCATTCGTGGACTTCGGCGACAACATCGAAGGACTCTGCCACAACACCGAAATTACCGACCGTCGCGGTCGCGACGAAGGTCCCGTTGCACGCACAACCACCGGCCCGCTCAAGAGCGCGGGTCCGCTAGAGCCCGGCAAAGAATACGACTTCAAAATCATCAAGATCAGCCGGGACACGCGCCGCATCGGCCTCAGCTATAAAGCCGCGGTAAAGCAGGTCGAGCGCCGCGAAATCGAGCAATACCGCACGAGCAAGACTTCCGCCACCGCCACAATCGGCGACGCGCTGAAGCAGAAGCTCGCCTCGCGCGGGTAATTCGGCCCGGTCTTTCCAGGCGGGGCTTCGCGAATCGCGAGGCCCCGTAAATTTTGTTTTACCTCCGGGGCAATTTAATGATAGGAAGGGGTGCAATCGGCAGGGCTGGTCCCCCAGCTAAGCCCTTCCGCATCAGGCATCTGCGGCGTATTATGTTCTGGCAAAATTGCGAGGCGCGTTCACGATGAGCAAGCAACCGACGCTGACGAAGGCGGACTTGATCGAAGAAGTATTGCGGGTTACCGAATTGCCTCGCAAAGAGTCCGAGTCCATTGTCGAAACTATTTTTGACAGCATCATTGAATCTCTGCAAAAGGGCGACAAGATTGAGATTCGCGGATTTGGCAGTTTCCGCACTCGCCAACGCCGCGGCCGCACCGGTCGCAATCCCAAGACCGGTGAGAAGGTGGACGTGCCCGCAAAGAAAATTCCTTTCTTTAAGCCAAGCAAGGAATTGAAAGATTTTGTGAACAGCGACGAAGCCGCTTCGATGACCGCCGCCGCCGAAGCTGCCGCGGGCGGCAATTCGCAGCGCGGTTGAGACTGCTTTAACAAACTTGGTAATGCGACGCCGGCAATCGCCGGCGTTTTGTTTTGCGCTATCCTCTGTAGCGTAGGCACTCTTGTTTACCCTGGAAGGGCCTGCGCGGCTTCGCGTTAGAGCTGCCTGTTGAATTTCAGCACCCCGATGTAGAGTTGCGAGGCTCTCTTCGCGAGTTCTTCCGCTGTCGTTACATGTGAGGCGCACCCGCAATGGATTACATCTGGACTCCCTGGCGCTACCAATACATCACCAATGCCATTGCCGGTGAAAAGCCCGAGTGCATTTTTTGTGATGCGGCGAAGCGCACGGACGACGCAGCAACGCTCGTCGTGCATCGTGGCGTAAGCTCATTCGCCATTCTGAATCGCTTTCCGTATACGTCCGGCCATTTGATGATCGTTCCCTACAAACACACC
>Ga0137412_10003412_pt1 | contig 12670 bp, 14 predicted proteins | sample CZODoug2_1_16fun_FD_122160 | JGI IMG/M metagenome (GOLD analysis project Ga0137412, IMG submission 122160) | Vadose zone soil fungal communities from Angelo Coast Range Reserve, California, USA - CZODoug2_1_16fungal (Hybrid Assembly) | ecosystem: Environmental > Terrestrial > Soil > Vadose zone...
AGCCTGCTGTTTATGCTACCTTGCATCCTCCCTGACGCTGGGGTGACGATCTTGGTCTTGCCACTCGTGTCTCTGCGAGGGGATCTGCTCCGCCGTGTACGGGAGTTGGGGATTGACCACTTGGTATGGGCGCCTGGCGAGCTCCGAGACGCTCCCTTGGTGTTTGTGACCGTCGAGGCCGCATGTACGAAACAGCTTCGGACCTATACCCACAAGCTCGCGGCTACGCAAGACCTCGGCCGTATCGTGTTTGACGAGGCTCACTTGACTATGACAGTGTCCGACTATTGCCAGGCGATGGTTGACCTAGTGCTGATCTATAACGTCTATATACAGTTTGTCTACTTGACAGCTACCCTCCCACCGACGATGCAGGCTACGTTTTCGGTGCCGGCGCGGCGTTGGCGCTCGTGGGTGCCGCCGTGGAGCATGGGGGTGAGGCGGACGTTGCGGCGGACGAAGAGAGCGCCGATGCCCTTGGGGGCGTAGATCTTGTGGCCGGAGAGGGTGAGGAGGTCGATGTGTTTGAGCGGGCCTTCGGCGCTTAGGTCGAGAGGGAGACGGCCTACGGCCTGCACGGCGTCGGTGTGGAAGAGGGCGCCGGCGGCGTGGGTGATGGCGGCGAGTTCGGCGATGGGCTGGATGACGCCGGTCTCGTTGTTCGCGTACATGATGCTGACGAGCTTGGTGTTGGGGCGGATGGCGGCCTGTAACGCTGCGGGCTCGATGAGGCCTTCAGACGTCGAGGGGAGGAAGGTGACCTCGACGTTATTTTTTTCGAGGGACTCGGCGGCGTGGAGGACGGCGTGATGCTCGATGGTGGTGGTGATGAGGTGGGCGGGGGCGGCGGCTTGGTTGGAGAGGACACCGAAGAGGGCGAGGTTGTCGCTCTCGGTGCCGCCGGAGGTGAAGACGATCTCGGAGTTGAGGCAGTGGAGGAAGCGGGCGACGGTGCTGCGGGCCTGCTCGACGGCTCCGCGGGCCTGCTGGCCCTGCTGGTGGATGGAGCTGGCGTTGCCGTAGTGCTCCATCCAGAAGGGGCGCATGGCTTCGAAGACTTCGGGGAGGAGAGGGGTGGTCGCGTTTGCGTCCATGTAGATTCGGCGCATGGTTCTATTTTACAGGGCGGGTAAAAAGAAGAAGGAGTTTGCGTGGGGGGCAAAGGTCGTGCTGAGCCGCAAAGAATATTCGCTGTACTGCGAAGTTCTTACATCCCACCCTTCGCAAGGGCGCGAAGGATGGGCACCCGGCGTTTGAGCGGTTTCGAACGAACCGCAGGTCCTTCGACTTCGCTCAGGACGACAGTGTTTTTTGCTGCGCTAGGCGGCGCGGCGGGCTGGTGTGGCCGGGCGTGTGCGCTTTAGGCGGAAGCTGGTTTCTCGATAGGCGGCCTTGTCGCGGAGCAGGATCGCCGCTCCGGTGAAGGTGGCTTTGGTGAGCGTCCAGATATTCGCGCGCATGTCGGCGACGTGGGCGTCGGCCAGCTCGTAGCTCATGCCCATGGCTCCCTCGATCTGGATCTTTTGTTCCATCTCGGGGAAGTCGCGGGCGAAGAGGTAGCCTGCTACTGCCAACTGCTTTCCGTTTAGCTGAGCCGAGGTGATGATGCCGCATTTCTGCCGGGCGTCGTGGCCGTCCCATCCAGCCTTGTAGTCAACCGCCATGCCGAGCAGGCTTGGCAGAGCAGCCTCCGCAGCGGTGCGGGTAAGCACGACGCGGTGTCCTCGGGAGCCGCTGGGCGCCTTGTCGCTGGGGACATCGACGAGGGTGAGGACTCCCTCGAAGGGCAGCCGGTTGGGATGACCCAAGACCTCGGGGAATTCGACCGCCATGGCGCGAAGCTCCAATGCGGAGGGAGGTTGCAGGCTCCCACCCTTTCGCAAGGTGCGCGAAAGGATGGGGCACCCGGCAGTTTTTAAACGGGTTCTGGAGGAAGGCAAAGGCAACTACAGAAGCAGATCCCTACGGGATGACAAATAAAAGAACAGGCAAAAGAACAAGCAACAGCAACGACGAAATGCGGGGTATTACGGTTTTGCTGGAGGTGAGGCCTGAGTATGGGTGAGGGACCGCAGCCAGCCATCGAGCTCGCCGGTCTGACGCAGGAGGGAGATCTGGGCCTCGCGGAGCTGGAGGTCGGCATCGAGGACTTCGAGGCGTCGCTGGCGCTCCTGGATGCGGGCGCTCTGTTCGTCCTTGGGGGTCATGGGTGGGGCGGCGCTGTTGCCGCTGCCTGACTGGAGCTGGATGAGCATGGCGTCGAGCTGGTCCTGCGCGATGCCTTGATCGAGTTCGGCGAGTTCTGCCCGGGTTGAGAGTTCGGCGATGGAGTGTTGCAGCTTGAGGCGGCCCTCGCTCTGCTGATCACGCAAATAGGCGGTCTCGTGTGTGGCATGGAAGGCATCGGCCATGGATTCACGCGCCTTGGCTTTGCGACCTGCGTCGAGGAATGGAAGCTGAATCTGTACGCCGATGCCGAGGGTGTTGTAGTTGCCGTTCAGGTTGTAGTAGGTCGAGACGTTGTTGAAGGGGCTGATGCGTCCATACTGGGCCTCAAAGGCGACCTGATCGGCTCGCCGAAGACGGTGGTCGAACGCCGGACGGTGACGCCCGGCGTGTCCAGAGGCACCAGCACCATCGAGTGCCGTTCGTGGCGGGCGGCGTCCGGATCGCTGACGCCCATCACGATCGCGACCTTGCACTCGGGACGCAGCGCTCCGGTCGACCACCACTTGCGGCCGGTGATCACGTAGTCGTCGCCGTCGCGCTCGATGCGCGTGCCGATGTTGGTCGCGTCCGAGGAGGCGACGTCGGGCTCGGTCATCGAGAAGCACGACCGGATCTCGGCGTCGAGCAGTGGACGCAACCAGCGTTCGTGCTGCTCGTCGGTGCCGAACATGGCCAGCAGCTCCATGTTGCCGGTGTCCGGCGCCGAGCAGTTCATCGCCTCGGGCGCGATCGACCCCGAGCGGCCGGTCAGCTCGGCGATCGGCGCGTAGTCGAGCACCGAGAGCCCGGCCCCGAAGCGCCCGTCGGGAAGGAACAGGTTCCACAGCCCCCGGGTGCGGGCCTCGTCGCGCAGCTTGGTCATGATCTCCGGGCTGTGGAACGGCGTGCCGGCGGCTCGCAGTTCCGCCGCCTGCTCGGCGAAGGTCGCCTCGGCCGGATAGACCTGCTCGTCGAGGAACCGCTGCACCGCGGCTTGCAGGTTTAGCGACGTGTCGCTGTGCGTGAAGTCCATCAGGATGCCTCCAGAGTGGCGAGTGCCTCGGTGAGCAACGCGGGGACGACGGAGCCGAAGCGTTCGTAGCCGGCCCCGACGGTCTTGCCCTGCAGGTGACGGGCGGCGATGCCTTCGGCGATCACCGCGAGCTTGTAGTAGCCGAAGGCGACGTACCAGCCGAGCTCGTCGACGCTGCGGCCGGAACTCGCCGCGTACCGGGCCGCGAGCTGATCCGCGGACAGGAAGCCATCGGCCGGACGCATCATCGGCATCGTCAGCTCCTGCTGCTCGGCGAGCTGGTGGTAGACGACGAGCAGCCCGACGTCGGTGAGCGGGTCGCCGAGGGTCGCCATCTCCCAGTCGACGACCGCGGCGATGCGGGTGAGGTCGGCGGCGTAGATGACATTGGTCAGCCGGTAGTCGCCGTGCACGACGCCCGGTGCGGCCGACTCGGGCAGCCGGGCGCGTAGCGCGTCGACGACCTTGCCGAGTTCGGGCAGCGGGCGGGTCTCGGACGCCTGCCACTGCTTGTGCCAGCGGCCGACCTGCCGCTCGAGGAAGCCAGCGGGCCGGCCGAAGTCGCCGAGCCCGACCTGGTCCGGGTCGACGTGATGCAACGCCACCAGGGTGTCGATCAGCACCTCGCCGAGGCGCCGGGCCGAGTCGCGGTCGAGTGCGGCCAAGGCGTCAGCCCGGTCGAACACCACACCGTCCACATAGGACATCAGGTAGAACGGCGCGCCCAACACATCGAGGTCGGTACACAGCCCGACTGCGGATGCGACAGGAACGTCACTGCCGTCCAGTGCGCTGATCACCCGGTACTCGCGGGACATGTCATGCGCCGTCGGCAGGACGTGGCCGAGCGGCGGACGGCGCAGCGCCCAGACGTGTTGGCCGTCGGTGACCCGGTAGGTCAGGTTCGACTTGCCGCCCTGGATGATGTCGGCATCCAGCTCGCCGGTGCGCACATCGGGAAGCTCACGATCCATCCAGGCCGCCACCCGGCCGAGGTCAAGTCCGGGCAGCTCGGTCATGCCGCGACCCTACAGACCGACCGGTCGGTCCGGCAAGCATCAGCCGATACGATTTCGGTGTGAACCCACTCGTCGTCGTGATCGCCGGCGTCGCCGGCACCGGGAAGACCTCAGTCGGGCTGCTCGTGGCATCCCAGCTGGCGTGGCCGTTCGCCGACGGCGACAGCTTCCACACCGGGTCCAGCGTCGCCAAGATGCGCTCCGGCACGCCGCTGACGGACGAGGATCGGCTGCCCTGGCTGGAAACGATCGCCCAGTGGATCGGCGAGCGCGAGGCAGTGGGCAGCGGCGGCGTGGTCGCCTGCTCGGCGTTGAAGCGCTCCTACCGCGACCTGCTGCGTCGCGGGCATCCCGCCGTGCGGATCGCGTTCCTGACCGCGTCGGCGGCCGTCCTGGACGCCCGCCTGCGCGAGCGGCCACAGCACTTCATGCCGGCCTCGTTGCTCGCGAGCCAGCTTGCCGACTTCGAGGCGCTCGACCCGGACGAGCCCGGCGGCGTCGTGGACGCGTCCGGTGCCCCGGAGGCGACCGCGGCCGCCGTTCGCGCGCTGCTCACCTAACCGACGACGGCTGACCTAACCGACGACGGCGCCGAAGGCCTGCCCGACGCCGTAGGTCACGGCGGCAGCGACTCCCCCCAGGACGAGCTGCCGGGTGCCCGCGAAGCGCCAGCCCCGCTCGGTGAAGCGCGAGGTCAGCGCCCCGGCGCCGAACAGCGCGACGAGGGCCAGCACCGCGGACAGCCAGAGCACCTTTACTCCGAGCAGGTAGGGCAGCAGCGGGATCAGCGCGCCCACGGAGAACGAGAGCAGCGACGAGCCGGCGGCCGTCCACGGGCTCGGCAACGCCTGGGGATTCATGCCCAGTTCCTCACGCACATGGATGTCCAGCGCCTGGTCCGGGTCCCGCGACAGCTGTGCGGCCACCCGCCGGGCCAACGGTGGGTCGACGCCGCGCTCGATGTACAGCTGGGCCAGCTCGTCCTGCTCGGCCGCGGAGTTGTGCCGCAACTCGTAGCGCTCGACCTCGACCTCGGCCTGGGTGGACTCGTTCTGGCTCTGCACCGACACGTACTCACCGGCCGCCATCGAGAACGCGCCCCCGACCAGGCCGGCCAGCCCGGCCAGTGTCACGGCCCGGACGGCGACACTCGATCCGGCCCCGGCGACCCCGGCGATCAGCGCGAAGTTCGAGACGAGGCCGTCCATCATCCCGAAGACGGTCGGGCGCAGCCAGCCGCCGGCGACGTCGCGATGCTGGTGGTGGATCTCCGGCGAGTCGACGCTCAACGCCGGTCAGACCCCTCCGGTGCGCTCACCGCATCCTCGTCAGCCTTGTCGTCCGCTGTCTCGTCCGCCTTGTCGTCCACCGCGTCCGCTGCGTCGTCCGTCTTGTCGTCCACTGCCTCGTCCGCCTTGTCGTCCGCTGCCTTATCAGCCTTGTCGTCCGGTGGTGACTCCTCGTCCGGCGGCTCGTCGTCGGGATCCTCCTCCAACGTCTTGGCCCGGGCGCGCGTGTAGGGCGACTCGTCGTACACGCCGCGATGGCGCAGGAACCAGACCAGCGCGCCGACGAAGACGATGATCGACGCCCAGTCGTTCAGGCGCAGGCCGAAGAACCGGTGCGCGTAGTCGCTGCGCATCGCCTCGATCCACGAGCGTCCGGCCGTGTAGCCCATGGCGTAGAGCGCGAACGTGTTACCCCGTCCGAGTTTCCATCGGCGGGCCGCCCAGATCAGCGCTACGGCCAGGGCCAGGTCCCACAGCGACTCGTAGAGGAACGTCGGGTGGTAGTAGCCGCAGACCGTTTGGCCGAGGTGGCCGAACCCGCACGGCTGCGCCCGTCCGGTCGTCACGTCGATGTCGTGGATCTCCAGGCGCCACGGCACGTTCGTCGGCCGGCCGTAGAGCTCGTTGTTGAACCAGTTGCCCCACCGCCCGATCCCCTGAGCGGCGACGACGCCGGGGATCGCCGCGTCGGCGAAGGCGGTGAGCCGAATCCCCTTGCGGTAGCAGCCGATCCACGCACCGACCACGCCCAGGGCGATGGCTCCCCAGATGCCCAGGCCGCCGTCCCAGATCTTGAACGCGTCGAGGGGATGCTTGCCCTTGTCGAAGTACTTCTCGTAGTCGGTGATGACGTGGTAGAGCCGCCCGCCGATGATGCCGAACACGATCGCCCAGCCCGCAACGTCCCAGATGTCGTCGCTCTTGCCACCGCGGGCTCGCCAGCGGCGCGACGCGACGGCCAGGGCGACAAAGATGCCGACGACGATGCACAGCGCGTACGCCCGGACCGGGATCGGTCCGAGATGCCAAACGGCGCGCGTCGGGCTGGGGATCGAGGCCATCGAATGCACGCAGCAACCGTAGTCGTGCGCCCTCCGGCGCCGGGAGCCACCGTCACTAGGTTGGGCGATATGGCAGATCTCAAGACCTCGGCCGTCGTGGTCACCACCCACGGCGGCACCGACGTCCTCGAAGTGCAGACCCGTTCCGTATCCACGCCGGGGCCGGGTGAGGTGCAGATCCGGGTCGCGGCGTCAGGCATCAACTTCGTCGACGTGTACGAGCGGCAGGGTGTGTACCCGGTCCCGACCCCGTTCGTGCTCGGCAAGGAGGGGGCGGGCGAGGTCATCGCGATCGGAACCGACGTCGCCGATCGATTCGAGCTCGGCGACGTCGTGGCCTGGGCCGAGGTGCGCGGCAGCCACAGCGCCATCGTCAATGCCGACGCCGACCGGTTGGTGCCGGTGCCCGAGGGCGTACCGGTCGAGCTGGCCGCAGCCGCCATGCTGCAGGGAATGACCGCCCAGTACCTGGTGACCTCGACCTATGCCGTGCAGCCCGGCGATTCGGTGCTGGTGCACGCCGCCGCCGGTGGCATCGGGCAGTTGGTGGTGCAGCTGGCCACGGCGCGCGGCGCAACGGTGATCGGCACGGTGTCCACGCCGGCGAAGGAGGCCGTCGCGCTGGCGGCCGGCGCCCGCGAGGTGATCCGCTACACCGAGCTCAACGGCCCCGACGGCCCCGACGACCTCGCGGCCGAGGTCCGCCGCCGCAATGGCGACCGCGGGGTGAACGTCGTCTATGACAGTGTCGGCCGGACGACGTTCGACGCGTCGCTGGCCTCGCTCGCGCGGCGCGGCACGCTCGTGCTCTGCGGCGGCTCGAGCGGGCAGGTGCCACCGTTCGACGCGCAGCGCCTCAACCACGGCGGATCGCTGTTCCTCACCCGTCCCAAGCTCGCCGACTACACCGCCACCAGGGACGAGCTGCTCTGGCGGGCCGCCGAGGTGCTCCATGCGGTGGGCGACGGCGCGCTGCGCATCGACGTCAGCGAACGGCATCCACTCGGCGACGTCCGTGTCGCATATGACGCTCTCGAGAGCCGACGTACCACCGGGAAGCTCCTGCTCGTTCCGTGACGCCTAGTCAGGAATCGAGCTAATTGCCGAGGAAACGACTTAGCGGCAAGTTCATGCCGTCTCGCGACCATTCTCTTGCATGCCCGTTATGTGGCAGTCCAATGTGTGCGCAGTCCCTGGCAGACGGAGCCGGGGCCTCAGAACAGGGGTCGCAACGTGGACATCACCCGCAAGCGCCTGCTCACCGGTGTGGGCGCACTCATCAGCGCGGCCGCGCTCACGGTCGGCGTGGTCACCTTCGCCACGCCGGCCGGCGCGGTCGCCGGCATCCCAGGAATGGACGTGTCCGGGTATCAGGGCAACGTCAACTGGACCGCCGCGTGGAACAACGGAGCCCGCTTCGCCTACGTCAAGGCGACCGAGGGCACCGGCTACACGAACCCCTACTTCGCCCAGCAGTACAACGGCTCCTACAACGTCGGCATGATCCGGGGCGCCTACCACTTCGCCCGGCCCAACGTCTCCGGCGGCGCCACCCAGGCCGACTACTTCGTCGCGCACGGCGGCGGCTGGTCGCGTGACGGCAAGACACTGCCCGGCGCCCTGGACATCGAGTGGAACCCCTACGCCGGCGGGACCTGCTACGGCCTCTCGACGGGCGGGATGGTCGCTTGGATCAAGGCGTTCAGCGACGAATACCACGCCAAGACGTCACGCTGGCCGGTCATCTACACCGCGACGAGCTGGTGGTCGCAGTGCACCGGCAACGGCGGCGACTTCACCTCGACCAACCCGTTGTGGGTCGCCCGCTACTCGTCCACGGTCGGCGCGCTGCCCTACGCGTGGGGCGTCTACACGTTCTGGCAGTACGCCGATTCGGGCGTCTTCCCGGGCGACCAGGACACCTTCAACGGGGCGTACGACCGGCTCCAGGCGCTAGCCAACGGCTGACCGCAGCCTGCTCCTCTCTGCTAAACGATCTTGTGCAGACGCGCCGCCCGATCCGGGCGCGTCTGCACAAGATCGCCGCACACGTCGACGCATGGGAATCGGCAGCGGTACTTGTCCCGGCGTCGACGGGCGATGAGTTCCGGGTATGCCACACCCGGGCGAGACCAGAGATCATCCGGTCCGGCGGACGCCGTCGGCAAGCTCGGTGGCGAGTTCGCGGACGGCGCTCACCCCGGCGGCGTTGGGATCGTCGAGCAGCCGGCGCACGAACGCCGAGCCGACGATGACGCCGTCGGCGAAGGACGCCACCTCGGCGGCCTGCTCAGCATTGGAGACGCCGAGCCCGACACAGACCGGGAAGTCCGGCGCGGCGGCGCGGGCTCGGGCGACCAGCCGTTGCGCGGCGCCGCCCACCTGGTCGCGCGTGCCGGTCACACCCATCGTCGATGCCGCGTAGACGAAGCCGCGGCAGGCGGCGATCGTCGAGGCGATGCGGGCGTCGGTGGACGAGGGCGCGACGAGGAAGACGCGGTCCAGGCCGTGCTGGTCGCTGGCCGCGATCCAGGGCACGGCTTCGTCCGGGATGAGGTCGGGCGTGATCGCACCCGAGCCACCCGCCGCCGCGAGGTCGGCCGCGAACCGTTCGATGCCGTAGTGGTCGATCGGGTTCCAGTACGACATCACGACCGCCGCGGCGCCGGCCTCGGCGACGGCCGCCACGGCGCGCAGCGCGTCGGTGAGGCCCACGCCCGCGCGGACCGCCGGATCGGCCGCCGCCTGGATGACCGGACCGTCCATGACCGGGTCGCTGTAGGGCACCCCGACCTCGATCACGTCGGCCCCGCCGTCGACCATCGCGCGCATCGCCTCGATCGAGACGTCCACGCTCGGGTAGCCCACCGGCAAGTAGCCGATCAGGGCGGCTCGCCCGTCGGCCTTCGCCTTGGCCAGCTTGTCGGACAGCGCCGTCATGACTGCACCAGCCCGAAGTAGTGCGAGGCCGTCTCGACGTCCTTGTCACCGCGTCCGGACAGGTTCACCAGGATGAGGCCGTCCGAACCCAGCTCACTGCCGAGTTTGAGCACGCCGGCCAGCGCGTGGGCCGACTCGATCGCCGGGATGATGCCCTCGGTGCGGCACAGCAGCGCGAAGGCGTCCATCGCCTCGGCGTCGGTGATCGGGTAGTACTCGGCGCGGCCGATGTCGTGCAGGTAGGAGTGCTCGGGGCCGACGCCCGGATAATCCAGCCCGGCTGAGATCGAGTGCGACTCGACCGTCTGCCCGTTGGTGTCCTGCAACAGGTAGGACCGCGCGCCGTGCAGCACCCCGGGCGTTCCCCCGGTGATGGTGGCGGCGTGCCGGCCGGTCTCGACGCCGTCGCCGCCGGCCTCGTAGCCGACGAGCCGTACGCCGGCGTCCGGAACGAAGGCGGTGAAGATGCCGATCGCGTTCGAGCCGCCGCCGACGCACGCGGCCACCGCGTCGGGCAACCGCCCGAACCGTTCGAGGACCTGGGCCCGGGCCTCGTCGCCGATGATGCGCTGCAGGTCACGCACCATCGCGGGGAACGGGTGCGGCCCGGCGACGGTGCCGAACACGTAGTTGGTGGTCTCGACGTTGGTGACCCAGTCGCGCATCGCCTCGTTGATCGCGTCCTTGAGGGTGCGCGACCCGGCCGTCACCGGGATCACCTCGGCGCCGAGCAATCGCATCCGGGCGACGTTCAACGCCTGGCGCCGGGTGTCCTCCTCGCCCATGTAGACGGTGCACTCCAGGCCCATCAGCGCGGCGGCCGTTGCGGTGGCTACGCCGTGCTGGCCGGCACCGGTCTCGGCGATGACGCGCGGCTTGCCGATGCGCTTGGTCAGCAGCGCCTGCCCCAACACGTTGTTGATCTTGTGCGAGCCGGTGTGGTTCAGGTCCTCACGCTTGAGCAGGATGCGGGCCCCGCCGGCGTGCTCGGCGAAGCGCAGCGCCTCGGTGATGGGCGAGGGTCGCCCGGTGTAGTCGCGCAACAGCGCGGACAGCTCGGCGGCGAAGGTCGGATCGGCCTGCGCCGCGGCGAACGCCTCGGTGAGTTCGTCGAGGGCGGCGACGAGCGCCTCGGGGACGAAGCGTCCCCCGTACGGGCCGAAGTGGCCGGTCAGGTCAGGTACAACGGCAGTCATGAGTGGAACTCCGATTCGATGCGGGGTGGACGGGGCGAACGTGACGGGCGCCGCGACCTCCACCAGATCGGAGTCGGCTCAGGCGCACCGCGTGCGGCAATGACGCCATCGCCCGCCGAGCACGTAGCTCCTACCCATGGGCCGCACTCTACCGCGCGGCTCAGACCGGCCGCGAGCATCCGATACGGGTGGCCAACCCGTGCCACCGGGGGTCAGTCGCTGCCGGGCACCCGACACCTAGCCCATGATCAATACCCATCTTGCCCGCCCTGAAGCGGTCGGAAAGGGTGATGATCATGGACAGCGGGACGCCCGGCCCTACCGGGACGCCCGCTGGTGCCCAGCCCTAGCGGGACGCGCGGGGCGTTGCCGGATGGGCGCCGGCGGTCACGAGCTCGGCGACCGCGGCCCGCGGGTTCGCGTTCGTGACCAGGCCCTCGCCGACCAGCACGGCGTCGGCGCCGGCCGCGGCGTACTCGATGAGATCGAGCGGACCGCGCACGCCCGACTCGGCGATCTTGACGACACCGCTCGGCAGCCCCGGAGCGATGCGCTCGAACGTCGAGCGGTCGACCTCGAGGGTGCGCAGGTTGCGGGCATTGACCCCGATGACCTTGGCGCCGGCGTCCAGCGCGCGCGACGCTTCGTCCTCGGTGTGCACCTCGACCAGCGCCGTCATGCCGAGCGATTCGACGCGCTCGCGCAGTCCGGTCAGCGTGTTCTGGTCGAGCGCGGCGACGATCAGCAGCACCACGTCGGCACCGTGGGCCCGGGCCTCGTGCACCTGGTAGGAACCGACTACGAAGTCCTTGCGCAGCACCGGTATCGACACCGAGGCGCGTACCGAATCCAGGTCGTCGAGCGAACCCCCGAAGCGACGCTGTTCGGTCAGCACGCTGATGATGCTCGCGCCGCCGGCCTGGTACTCGCGAGCGAGCGCGGCCGGATCACCGATGTCGGCGAGGTCTCCGGCCGACGGGCTGCGTCGCTTCACCTCGGCGATGACGCCGACCTCGGGCGCGAGCAACACCGCGAGCGCGTCCTTCGGTGGGGGCGCCGCGGCGCACTGCTCCTTCAGAGCGTCCAGAGAGACGATCGCCTGCCGAGCCGCGACGTCTTCGCGGACTCCGGCGACGATCTCGTCGAGGACGTTCGAGCCGGCTGCCACAACGCCGATGCTAACGAGGCGCGTGACGACGGTAACGCTCGGGTCCGGTCACCGCCCGCAACCGGGTGCAGACATCACGTCTGGGTACGGGCCTCGCCGGTCGGATCGTGACCCCGGTCAAGATCGCTCCAGAGGGACGCCTGCGCGCGGTGTTCGTCGGTCGCTTCGCGGGTCGCCGGCGCCTCGTAACGGCCCGACAGCGCCACCCACCGGTGCCCCCAGAGGGCGACCGCAACGCCGGCGATCAGCACCGCCAGAGCGCAGATCAGCGTGAGAATCGGCCACGCCGCGTGGACGGCAACCAGCGGCGGGCGCGTCGGGTCGAGCCCGGCTCCGCTGCCGGCATCAGAGACCAGCGACCGGGCCCGCGACGCCGACACCGACGGCAACCCGGCGATCGCCGTCCACGCCAGGCCGAGCGCGGCGGCGGCCAACAGGGCGCCGACGACCCGCCGCGCGATACCCCGAGTCGCCAACACGGCGACGACGCCGGCGAGGGCCACGACACCGAGCGCCGCGACGGCCGGCTCCAGCGTTCGGCCGCTCACGTCCACGACCGCGTCGGCGAACGGTCGGGGCCGCGGCGCGGTCACCGTCTGCCAGGCCCGTCCCGAGGTCAGCAGCGCTCCGGCGCCGCCCAGCACCACCAGCCCGAGGGCAGCAGCGAACCTCGTCCGATCATTCATCGGCTAGCCTGTTCTTCTCGCGAGCGCTCATCGCTGGGATGAGCTCTCGCTCGCAGTTCGCGGCCAGCTC
>Ga0137412_10003413_pt1 | contig 12670 bp, 9 predicted proteins | sample CZODoug2_1_16fun_FD_122160 | JGI IMG/M metagenome (GOLD analysis project Ga0137412, IMG submission 122160) | Vadose zone soil fungal communities from Angelo Coast Range Reserve, California, USA - CZODoug2_1_16fungal (Hybrid Assembly) | ecosystem: Environmental > Terrestrial > Soil > Vadose zone...
GTAAGGATGCGAACGTACCTTGGAAAGAAATCCGATAGAATCTCCCGAAACTCCGGCTTCAGTTCGCTGCTTCCCGGCGCAAACAGTACCTCTGGCTCTGTGAATCGAATTGCAAGGTCCTCCTTTATGATTTGCGCTTTCCATTTCTGAAGATCGTCGTTAAATTCGGCGCGCAGAGCTTCAAACAACGCTTCTTTGATTTCGCTGTACGCGACCGCCACTTGCTTTATTTGGCCCGCATCCGCTTCGATGCGCATCATGTATGTCACGGCAATCAGTAGAAACATGACCATAAGACCGGTCATCAAGTCGCTTAGAGGTATCCAGTGCGTCTCTTCGGGAACCTCAGACGGCGATTCTAGGCGATTAGATGACATGTATGCCGCCGATGGCAAGCTGTTACCTTTGATGCACGAATTGGCGACAACGTGGTCGGTTGCCAACGTATCGCTTTGATTGATTTCGTCACTGCTTTTGCCGAATCCGATCTAGCCCAACTACCTGCTTTTTGGCGTCCGTAGGCGGCTCCGGTATGTGGCTGCTCAGATCCCTGTTCGCTGCGCCTATAGACGCCTTTAGCAGATCGGTTAGTTCTTGATTGTGGGTCTGAACGGATGCTTTCAACACTGCGGTCAAGGTATCGTGGCTTACTCGGGCGCCTTGTTCGATCTGCGTAGCCACAAGCGCAGCAAGATCGCGTAACGACGCGTTAAGGCGTTCTGACTGTGAATTGGCCTGCGCCAATAGCTTGCGCAAGGATTCAATTGCAGGGGTAAAAACGGACGCTTTGTCGACCAATTCACCGTACTGCAGAGAAGCATTGGCCAGGTAAGCGCGTGTTGTTTGCTCTTGCTCTATGAGTGAATTGAGCTGTTGCTCGTATTGCGTCTGCCAAACAACGAGCTTTCCTATCGCCGAATTAAAATCTTTAAAATTTTGCCCGAACTGTTCATCGACTTTGGTATTGAAATCGCGAATTATTTCGGACAGTGCACGAATGAGGGCCTCGGAGTTGGCCTCAACCATGTTTTCCGCAAAGCGCTCGAGCGAACGTTTGAGCCCATCAAGGCGATCGCTAGTATCGGTTCTCAACAGTTTTAGTTCGCCGATTAAAGTGGCGTCGTCAGTCCCCGCAATGGATCGGTTTAGTTTGCCTAGCTGAACCAATAGATCATCAACAGTTGCTTCAGCCGTTACTCCAGTCTTAGATAGAGGCGGCAGCCCAAAAAACAGGATCCTTAATTTAATGGTTAGAGCGCATCCGATTCCGAAAACCGAGGCCCAGAATGAGGTTCGAATGCCCCGAAGTAAATGAGGAACGCTGTCTCGGACGTTGGCTGGATCGAAGTCGACAAGGCCCCAAGTAATTCCAGCAAAACAAAAGAAAATCCCAAACGTGGTTAGCAAGGCTGGTCCGGCGGCTGCCACCTTCCGATTCCAACGGGAGTGAAGGCCGATTGCCAAGATCAATATGAGAAAAATCGATACTTGGGTAAAGACACCTAGACTAACGAAAATATGGCCCACGCCCGCTCCAAATCGGACTTTCACGTAGGGTTGTCACCGCGTGCAGTTGTCACCGCGTGCAAATCCTCCATGTTCGCGCGCATGCCCCTGACGTCGATCACGGGGGACGTCGATCGACTCTTGGTAACTCCCGTTCAAAAACCAGCCGACTGCACGGCAAGCATAGACGGCGCGGCAGCGGGACACAATCAGGTGAATTATTGACGGATGCGGTGAAAAAGACCTGCTGCGCCGCGTGCGGGGGGTGTTTACCCAAACGTGCCATTTAGTGCGGTTACGGGTGGATAAGTCCGGGCCGGGTACCGCAAGCGACGACCAAGGGATGATTCGTTGCCGACGGCATGAGGCCCACCTGAAACCAGAAACTCAATAAATAACCGGCGTTTTCTGCGCGATATCGGTTCCGTCCCGGGAGCCAGATAAAATCCACATAATCAATATATTAAGTATTTTTATTGATTTTATTTCGATTTCACTTGCCATGCCTGCGCGACGACTCAAGTCACCGCTGCCCGGTCTTCGACCGAGTCTACTCGTAGCCCGTAAAGCTGAACGGTCCCGCTGCCCGCGGATTTGAGGTTGTCCGATCCAAGGGTGACGCCGAGGCCTCGATTATCGTGCCGCGAGTATAGATCGTCACACGTTCGGTGCAACCTTCGGTGCGCCGCGCAGCTACTTGAGCCATGTCTTCCGAAGACCCTCGACCCGTGTTTCCGTTCAGTGCGAGCGGCTGTTACTTCTCCTTCATCCCGGCCGCGATGCCGTCACCGAGATCTTTGTCGACCTTGCGCCAATAGTCGAGGGCTCGCGCGAGAACGGGTTCGGAAACCCCGTCCTTGAGGTGCCCGATGATATTGCTCACCAGCCGTGCGCGCGCAGGGTCATCGAGTACGCGACGTACCATCGTGCGGGCCTGACCGAAGTCATCGTCCTCGGCGCGCAGGGTGTACGCCTTGCGCACCATGTCGCCGTCGGCGTACCAGAGACCCGCTGTGTCGGTGCGCTCCGGATTGGCCTTGGGGCCGCCATAGGAGTTCGGTGCATAGACCGGATCCGACACGTTCTGAACCCGCATTGCACCGTCCTTGCTGTAACTGTGCACGGGCGATTTCGGTCGGTTCACCGGAATTTGCTTGTAGTTGACGCCGAGCCGCGCGCGGTGCGCATCGGAGTAGGAGAAGCCCCGGGCTAGCAACATCTTGTCCGGACTCAGTCCAATACCAGGCACGAGGTTGTTCGGCTCGAAGGCGGCCTGCTCGATCTCGGTGTGAAAATCGGTGATGTTGCGGTCCAGCGTCAGCTTCCCCACTTCGATCAGGGGATAGTCTTTGTGCGGCCAGACCTTGGTGAGGTCAAACGGGTTGAAGCGATAGGTCTTGGCGTCCGCGAACGGCATGATCTGCATCTTCAGCGTCCAGCGCGGGAAATCGCCCTTCTTGATCGAGTTAAACAGATCGCGCCGATGATAATCGCCATCCACTCCAGCCAGACGGTCCGCCTCGGCCTGCGTCAGAAAGTCGATGCCCTGATCGGTCTTGAAGTGATATTTCACCCAGAATTTCTCGTCCCGGGCGTTGACCCACATATACGTGTGGCTGGAATAGCCGTTCATATGACGCCAGGATTTGGGGATGCCTCGATCGCCCATGAGCCACGTCACCTGGTGCGCCGACTCGGGCGACAACGTCCAGAAGTCCCATTGCATGTCGTGGTCGCGCAGGTCGCTGTCCGCGCGGCGCTTCTGCGAACGGATGAAATGCTGGAACTTCAAGGGATCGCGAATGAAAAACACGGGCGTATTGTTGCCCACCATGTCATAGATGCCCTCGCTCGTATAGAACTTCAGGGAGAAGCCGCGCGGGTCGCGCCAGGTGTCGGGACTACCCCGCTCACCGGCCACTGTCGAGAAGCGGATCAAGGTCTCGGTCTTGGTACCCGGCTGGAAGACGGTGGCCCGCGTATACCGGCTGACGTCTTGGGTGACCTGGAAATGACCGAAGGCGCCGCCGCCCTTGGCATGAGGCTGACGCTCGGGGATGCGTTCACGATTGAAGTTCGCCATCTGCTCGATCAGGTAATGATCGTTCAGGACGATCGGACCATCCGCACCGACGGTGAGTGAATGCTCGTCGCTCGCGACCGGGGCGCCCGCGTCGGTCGTAGTAGGTTTTGTCGATGCAGTCATAGGTTGCTCCTTGGGTGTGCTGCAGTGGCTATCGGCAAACTGGACCTTCCAACTCGATAAGTGAAATAGAATTTCTCTATGCATTTCATAATTCTTGTATATCGGCGAATTCCGATAAATGCCCAAACTGTTTGGTAGTGCTCAATCCGCCGGCAACGGCACTTTGAAAGTGGCGTTAGCGGACGCAATGACAAAAAGGCAAGCGGATGGACATGAACTGTCATCCGACAAGGTCCGGTTGCAGCCACGTTTAGAAGGGGTATTTTTGCTGCGCCCGTAGCGCCAAACTGTTCGTTGCCGGCCAACTCGAACCGCCCACAGATGACAAGACCGTTCGACCGGCGCCGCGTAACGGCGAGCAATCCGTCCCGCGCAATATTTTATTTATCAATTAGTTACGATATTATATCAATGTATTTTATTGATATACGCAATTCGCGTATATAGGCTCCCCTGTTTGGCAATTGATCTTGCGGACTGCCGGCGATAATTCCATGCCGCAATGCCGACTGTCGTCAGGCCGCAGTGGAGGGGCACCGCGACGTTCGCCCGAGGCAACAACGCCCCACGAGACACTCAGGTAGCATTACCGATTATGATTTTTATCGGCAATAATTGTGTCGCTTGCGGCGCTGCTGCTGTGGCGATCGCGGAAATCTTGCCCTGACCGAGCCGCCCGACAACGTTGTTCGAGTTCGCGGCGCGCGCACGCACAATCTGAAGAACGTCAACGTCGATGTGCCGCGCGATGTTCTGGTCGTGTTCACGGGTATTTCAGGCTCCGGCAAATCCTCGCTGGCCTTCGGGACCCTGTACGCCGAGGCTCAGCGCCGCTATTTCGAATCGGTCAGTCCGTACGCGCGTCGCCTCATCGATCAGATCGCCGCGCCAGATGTGGACTCCATCGAAGGCTTGCCGCCGGCCGTCGCCTTGCAGCAACAGCGAGGCGCGACCAGCAGCCGCTCCTCGGTGGGCAGCGTCACCACCCTGTCAAACCTATTGCGCATGCTCTACTCTCGCGTCGGCGATTATCCCCGCGGACAGCCGATGCTCTATGCGGAAGACTTCTCGCCGAATACCCCGCAAGGCGCCTGTCCCGACTGTCACGGTCTTGGGCATGTCTATGATGTCACCGAGGCATCGATGGTACCGGACGGTTCCTTGACGATCCGCGAGCGCGCCATTGCCGCGTGGCCGCCCGCCTGGCACGGACAGAACCTGCGCGATATTCTGGTGACATTGGGATACGACGTCGATACTCCATGGCGGAAGTTGCCGAAGAAGGACCGCGACTGGATTCTATACACCGACGAGCAGCCCACCGTTCCGGTGTATGCCGGATACACTCCCGCCGAAACCCGTAGCGCGCTACGCCGCAAGGAGGAGCCGAGCTATCAAGGCACCTTCACCGGGGTGCGCAACTATGTGCTGCAAACCTTTCGGACCACCCAGAGTGCGCTGATGAAAAAGCGCGCCGCGCGTTTCATGAGCGCAGCGCTCTGCCCAGTGTGCCACGGCAAACGCTTGAAGGGCGCGGCCCTGTCAGTCACCTTTGCCGGCCAAGATATCGCAGCCCTCTCTCACCTGTCCCTGAACGACCTGGCCACGTTGCTGGCGAAGGCCGCGGCAAGGGGCGCAGGCCGCAAGCCATGGCCGGAGGAGAAACGCCTCGCGGCGCAGCGCATCGTCGACAACTTTATAGAGCGGGTGACGACTCTGCAGCACTTGGGTCTAGGCTACTTATCGTTGGAACGCAGCACGCCCACCTTGTCGCCGGGCGAGTTGCAACGACTGCGACTGGCCACGCAAATTCGCTCCAATCTCTTCGGCGTGGTGTATGTCTTGGACGAACCGTCCGCCGGGCTCCACCCCGCCGACACCCAAGCGCTGCTGCAGGCGCTGGAGCAACTAAAACTCGCCGGCAACTCCCTGTTCGTGATCGAACACGATCTCGATGTCATGCGCCGCGCCGAGTGGATCGTGGATGTGGGACCGGGCGCCGGGGCGAACGGCGGTCGAGTCTTATACAGCGGGCCGCTCGCGCGATTGCGCGACGTCAGCGAATCGCACACGGCACGGTACTTGTTCGCCGAGCCTCAGGCGGTGCAACGGCAACCACGCACTCCGCGGGCCTGGCTCGAACTTAAAAACGTCACCCGCAATAATCTCCGCGCGCTCAATGTGTCGTTTCCGATTGGCGTGTTCACCGTGGTCACCGGGGTATCGGGTGCCGGCAAATCGAGCCTGGTGAGCGCCGCACTGACGGAATTGCTGGCGGACCGGCTTGCCGGTCCCAAAGCGGCACCGCAAGAAGAAGTGACCGAAGAGCCGGTGCTGAGTGCCGCGCAGTTCACGACAGGCAGTCTCGGGGCGGGCGCAGATCTGGTGCGACGGGTGGTTGCCGTGAATCAAAAGCCCATCGGCCGTACACCGCGTTCGAACTTGGCGACCTACCTGGGCTTCTTCGATGATGTGCGCCGGCTGTTTGCCGCCACCGCGGCGGCCAAGGCGCGCCGCTATTCCGCCAGCCGCTTCTCCTTCAACGTGGCTGGCGGCCGCTGCGCAACCTGCGAGGGGGAGGGCTTTGTCAGCGTCGAACTCCTGTTCATGCCGAGCGTGTACGCACCCTGCCCGACCTGTCACGGGAGCCGCTTTCACGAATCGACCCTTAAGGTGCTGTTTCATGGCAAGAACATTGCCGAGGTGCTGGCCATGAGCGTGGATCAGGCCAGCGAATTCTACGCCGAGTACCCCATCATCCATCGCCCCTTGCGATTGTTGCAGGACATTGGCTTGGGGTATCTGAAGCTCGGGCAACCCGCCACCGAGTTGTCGGGGGGCGAGGCCCAACGCGTGAAACTCGCCACCGAGCTGCAACGCATGCCGCGCGGCGCCACCTTGTACGTGATCGATGAACCCACCATCGGGCTGCATCCGGCGGACGTGGACAAGCTGATGGTTCAACTCGAGGCCTTGGTCGACGCCGGCAATACCGTGATTGTCGCCGAGCACGAAATGCGGGTCGCGGCGGCAGCCGACTGGATTATCGATCTCGGACCGGGAGCCGGCGATGCCGGTGGCACCATCGTTGCCGCCGGTCCGCCGCAGACGATTGCGGCCCACGGCACCAGCAAGACTGCGGCCTACCTGGCACCCCTCCTGCGTTAGGCGCCGAGAGCGTGATGAAGCGATTTATCGAAATGGCGTTCTTGCTACGCGCCGCCAGGACGCGCGGTCGCATTTTTCGTTCGCCGCGCAGTGCGTGCAGCACGTAAACCGCGCTCGCCAAGTGGCCTTAGGATCGGAGAGCTAAGCTTTATCTGCATAGATCAGGCGGCCTGGCCCAAGGCGGGCCATGATTTCGGGGAAACTGGAATCGGCAACGGCGAAGCAGCCCTGGCTTCGACCGAGCATGCCTGAGTATCCGATCACTTGCTCATTAACGTACCAGGCACCATGCACTACGATCGCCCGGTTGAGAGCGTTGCTATTGGTCGGGTCGAGTCCCTCGAGCCGCATCGAGTGACCATGGGCACCGACATAAAGAGAATCCGTTCTATAGGCTCCTGCGGAGGTCGCATTCGAGCGCGGCTCGTTGGAGAAACGCTCGAGCCATCCTGTATGAGAGGGGTCAGAACCCTTTCCGTGTGCAACCAGATGAGACCGCACGCTGCCATCAGCGAGGCTCAACAAGTGGAACCTCGGTGCACGCGAAGGAAGGGAGAAGTCAGCGACGCCGATAAAGTCTCGGTGGCTGATTCTGTCCTGATGTCGCTCCAGAGCATCGAGCGCACGCCGAAGCAGAGCGGGAGCTATTTGACTGTCGATACTGTCTGTTCGTCCGAGCACGAGCCGAGCCCCTACGGACACAGAGGCAAGACCGGCAAGCGCAAGATTGATAAAAAAACGGCGGGAATGTACCAAGACATCGAACTCCGGCACCCGTAAGCTTATATGATGACTTGATTCAAACGGGGAAGTTCACATGCCTGCGGTGGGGCGAGCGATTCAAAAGCTTTGGCTGGTGGTGAGCGTTATGGGTGGAGTGGTGCTTCAGGCTCCGGCGCGAGCTGATTCGGTACCTTTTTGGGGCGCAAAAGCCTCCGTACCAATCGACACTCCCATTAATAAGCTGAAGAAAGGCGAGTTTCTGTGGATGGGCGAGGCCGTGACCACCGGTCCCGTGGTCATGGTCGTCAGCATCACTGAACAGCGAGGTTATGTTTATCGCAACGGGATCCTGATCGGGGCTACCACGGTAAGCACTGGCCGTCCGGGTCACCAGACTCCTACCGGGGTCTTCACGGTCCTGCAAAAGCAAAAAGAGCATCGATCAACGATCTATGACGGGGCGCCGATGCCCTACATGGAGCGACTCACGTGGGGCGGTATCGCGCTGCATGCAGGGGGATTGCCTGGCTATCCCGAATCGCACGGTTGCATTCACTTGCCAAGCGAGTTCGCACAGCAGCACTTCGACATCTCACCGAACGGCATGACGGTGGTGATTGGCACCGAACAAACTGCGCCCGAGCAGGTCGCGCATCCCGGGTATCTGGCTCCGGTGAACTTTGTCGGCGGGCAGGCGGTCGATCCCGAGGCCTTCGCGCCCAAGGAGGATGAGCGTTGGCAACCAGATTTATCTCCGAGCGGGCCGGTCAGCATCGTGCTCAGTCAAGCTAGTCAACTTATCGTCGTCTATCGCAACGGCATAGAGATCGGTCGAGCACGATTGACCGTCACCGGCGATACGCCGCTCGTCAATCACGCACTCCTGCTCAGCGAGGGCCCGAGCAGCGTGCCCGATCCCTACGTTCCTGATCCAACCAAATTTAGTTGGTTGAGAATCGGCGTGCCCGGTCACATCGGAGAACAAGGTACTCAGGTAGATCCAAACGCGGTTGCAAGAATCAAAATGCCCGCCGACTTCGCGGCCCGAGTTAATGGAATACTGACGCCGGGGGCGACATTGTTTGTGACCAATGAAGCCCTCTACCCGCAAACGAGCGGACCCATGCTGCAAGTCGTGGACGCCGATCCGCCGGCCAAACGTCAGCCTGCCCACTCCCGCGGATCGTAATCCCGACGGCCAGGTTGATGTGGGTCCAAAGCCTCGCAGGTTAAATCCGCGGTGGCTCATCAACCAAACGCGAGCTGCGCTCGCCTGTGAAATAGCTCCAGAACCATTGGTTCTGCACGCGGCGCCGGTTTTGCAGCTGCGGCAGGAACATGATGTGAATAAACGCCCAGATGAACCAAGGAATAATTCCTGCGAGCCTGATTCGGCCTGACTCCAGGATGGCGAAATTCTTGCCGATCACCGCCATGTTGCCCTTGTCGAAGTATCGGAAAGGACGGGGCGGTTTATCGCCGCCGAGCTCTCTGGCGATCCACTCTCCGACGTACCGGCCTTGCTGGATTGCGACCTGCGCCACCCCCGGCAACGGTCGACCGTCCTGTATCAAGGTCGCGGCATCGCCGACGACGAATATCCCGCGAGAATCAGCGACGTTCAAAAATGGGCCGACGCATGCCCGGCCAGCTCGGTCGGTCGCTACGCCGAGCATCTTGACGATCGGCGACGGCGAGACGCCTGCTGTCCACAAGACCGTGCCGCTATCGATCCTCTTTCCGCCGACCGTCACGCCTTGATCATCGACGTGTTCGACCATCGCGCTGGTGATCACTTTCACTCCGAGCTTGGCCAGGCGTTGGGCCGCCTTTAGCGAGGAGGATTCGGCGAAGCTCGGGAGTACGCGCTTCGCGCCATCGAGCAAAACAATCGACGTAGTGGCAGGATCGATCCGCCGAAAGTTAGAGCGCAAGGTTGTCTTGGCCATTTGCGCGATCGATGCCGCCAATTCCACGCCGGTCGGTCCCGCGCCGACTAGGACGAATGTCATCAGCCGCCGCCGTTCGTCCTCGTCGTCAGTGGATTCCGCCAATTCATATGCGCTGAGGATTTTTGAGCGTATTGCTTGCGCGTCCGTGATGGTCTTCAGGCAGGGAGCATACTTGGCGAATTCGTTATGACCGAAGTAGCTCGGTTGCACCCCTGCGGCGACCACCAAATAGTCAAAGGTAATCTTCTTGTCTTCCGCGCCCGGAGACTTAACATTGACGGATCGCGATTCCAAATCGACACCAATGACTTCAGCCAGCAGCACGGACACGTTTTTTTGGCGCGCTGACAGCTGCCGAATCGGTGCGGCGACATCGGCGGGTGCGAGCACTGCGGTTGCCACCTGGTACAACAGTGGTTGGAAGATGTGATGGTTGCGACGATCGATGATCGTGACATCGGCTTCGGAATGTCGCAATGCCTTAGCGGCCGCAATCCCGGCGAAGCCGCCGCCGATGATCACGACATGCGGTCTTCTGAATTTTTCCGGCGGTTGTGAAATGCCCAATGACTCGCTCATTTTTTTGCTCTCGCTAGTTGTCATCGTCCGAGGTGCGGGAAGCATCAGCCCGCTCTGGCATCCTTTCCGTCCATCTGAAACCCATTCTCTGCTCTGATACGAAGCTCGAGGAGACCGAGCAGCATTTCGTCCCGTTCTGCCGCAAGCGAGTCGATGGAGCGTGCGCCGACTTCCGCATGCACGCTGTCGATGAGCTTCTTTTGAACTTCGGGCGTCAACACCGGGTTACCGAGAGACTTCCACCACGCGGTGAGGGGTCGGGTGAATTGTTCGAGAAAATGCTCGATGCCGCCCGCACCGCCGCCCAAGTGATTGAGGAGCATGTTGCCCATGAGGCCCCAACGCAGGCCCGGTCCCCAGCACAATGCGGTATCCGCATCGGCGGCGCTGACGACGCCTTCGGCAACAAGATAGTAAACTTCCCGAGTAAGGGCGGCCTGCAGACGATTGGCGACATGCCCGGGCATCTCTTTACGCACTCGAACCGTCCGCCTGCCAATGCTCTTGTAGAATTCCGCGGCGCGCTGAATGGTCTCTTCGGAGGTTCTGGCGCCACCCACGATTTCGACCAGCGGGACGAGATGAGGAGGATTGAAGGGATGGCCGATGACGCAACGCTCGGGATGGGAGCGGCAGCCCAATTGGATTTCGCTCATCGTCAGCCCGGATGAGCTCGACGCGATGATCACTTCCGCCGGCAACAGGTCATCGAGCTGCCCATAGAGTTTTTGCTTGAAGTCGAGGCGCTCCGGACCATTCTCCTGGACGAGATCCGCACCGCTTACCGCGACCTCGATTTTCGGCGTGAACGACAATTTGGCTTGTGACGCGCCAGGCGCAAGGCCCAATCTCTTCAGGGCCGGCCACGCCGCATCCACGAATCGTTTCAGGGCGGCCTCAGCATTCGGCGCGATATCGGTCGCCACGACTTCCAGGCCTTTGGCCAGGTACAGCGCCGCCCAGCTCGCGCCGATGACGCCAGTGCCGATGATAGCAACGCGGCGAATGGGTTTAGTGCTCGACATAATCAGCTCTCCTCTTGATTAAATTCAAATCCAAAGCAACGCGTGTGGGTTCGCCGCCTCCAACGCGCGCATGTCTTTTAGCTGACCCGTACCGTGGTGCGGAAGGCTCAGCGCGTGGTCCATTTTTTCCTTCTTCGTGCGCAGATACGGCAGCGAGTACGAGTTCGACTTCGCTTCACACGGAATCCGGGCGACCACTTCGATGCCGGCATCGGTCAAGGCGCGCGCCTTCGCGGGATTGTTCGTCAGAAGGCGAACACGGTCGACGCTGAGCTCGCGCAGAATCGCAACCGGCAAGCTGTAATCCCTGCAGTCCGCTCTGAACCCCAGGACATGATTGGCCTCCACGGTGTCGATGCCGCCATCCTGCAGTTCATAGGCTTGCAGCTTCGCCATCAGGCCAATACCTCGGCCCTCCTGATATTCGTAGATTACAAGTCCGTGGCCTTCTGCGGCGATGGCGCACATAGCCGTGGACAGCTGGTCGCTACAATCACAACGCAAAGAGCCCAGGATTTCGCCGGTGAAGCACTGAGAATGAATTCGTAGCAGAGGTGCTTGCCGTCTCAGATCGCCAATGATCATCGCCAGCGCGGTATCGCCGCGCTGAATACCATTCGCGGCCTGCCGCGCGAAGCCGGCGGCATTGAACATGCCCCACTTGGTGGGCAAGCGTGCGGTCGCAACCCGACAAAGTGCTCCGATTTCCTCAGCCGCTTTCATGTACGCCTCATCGCCTCGTAAATCCTTGGGAGACCGCTATCCGCCGGCCGCTCGCGCGGGCTCCTTCTTTGTCGGCACGGCGCCGCTCGCGCGCAATGCCTCGATTTCGCTTGCGATGAATCCGAGTTGTTTGAGTACCTCCTCATTGTGTTCTCCCAGTGCCGGGGCGCGCCTCGCCGGCACCTTGGTGATGCCGTGCACTTGAATGGGACTGCTGATTGTCGTGTCCAGCTTGCCGCCTGCGCCGTCAAGCGGAACGACAATGTCATTCAACCGAAGCTGCGGATCCTCGATGACTTCAAGTGGCCCACGCACGGCGCCAAACGTCACGTGAACGCCATTGAAAACCTGGTACCAATGCGTCATCGGCTGAGCAACGAAGACTTGGTCGAGAATTTCTGCCAGCTGTGGCATGTTTTGCACCAGCTTGACCGGATCGGCAAATCGAGGATCTGTCAGGAGATCCGCCCGCCCAATGGCTTTCGCCACCGCAGCCAACTTGTCAGGTGTGACGATGAGCACGAACCAGGTGTTATCCGAAGCGCGATACACGTTGAGTGCTGCGTTTGCGGGATGCATTCGGTCGTGCAGCCCAAAGAAGTTGGCATCGCACAGAGCAGCCTGAATCGAAACGCTTGCCGACCACACACCTTGCGCGAGCAGCGACGTGGTGACATAGGATCCTTTGCCGGTGCGCTCACGACGATAGAGCGCTGTCACGATCGCGGAGTACAGGCCGACCGCGGTGGCGTTATCACCGCTACCGGCGACCGGCCAAGTCGGCGGCG
>Ga0137412_10003414_pt1 | contig 12667 bp, 8 predicted proteins | sample CZODoug2_1_16fun_FD_122160 | JGI IMG/M metagenome (GOLD analysis project Ga0137412, IMG submission 122160) | Vadose zone soil fungal communities from Angelo Coast Range Reserve, California, USA - CZODoug2_1_16fungal (Hybrid Assembly) | ecosystem: Environmental > Terrestrial > Soil > Vadose zone...
GGTGAGGGCGCTGCGGATCTGCTCGAGATCGAGACTGTAGGCGGCGAGGCGCGCGGGATCGACCTGGACGCGGATCGCCGGGCGCTCGGGTCCATAGACCTCGACCTGTGAGACTCCGTTGACCATGGAGATCTGTTTCGAGACGATCTGCGTCGCGTAGCGTGAAAAATCCTCAAACGACATCGTCTGCGATTGCATCTCGAGCCAGATGATGGGGTCATCTGCGGGATTCACCTTGGAGTAGGAGGGCGGATCCGGCATGCCTGGCGGGAGGCTGCCGGCGGCGCGGGAGATGGCGGCCTGGACGTCTTGAGCGGCAGCATCGACGCTACGGCTGAGGGCGAATTGAAGCGTGATCTGGGTGTCTCCGACGGAGCTGCTGGAGGTCATGTTTTCGATGCCGGGGATGCGTGAGAACTCGCTCTCAAGCGGCGTCGCCACGGTAGCAGCCATGGCGTCGGGATTTGCGCCGGGCAGCGCGGCTGACACATGGATCGTGGGGTACTCGACCTCTGGCAGATTGCTCACCGGAAGCGAGAGATAACTGAGCAGGCCGAATCCCGCGATGGCGGAGATCAGAAGCGTGGTGGTGATCGCGCGACGGATGAAGAATTCGGTAAAACGCAAGAGGAACACCTCACTTAGGACTGTGGCCCAGAATCTGCCGATGGGCGTGCCGTCTTCTATCGCGTGAACTGTGCGACTACGGACTGGACGGTGTATCGAGAGGAGAGACCCGCGCGCCAGGAGTGAGGCGCAGCTGGCCTTCGGTTACGATCATGTCTCCGGGGCTGAGGCCGCTGCTAAGAACGGCGATCTCATTGGCAGGCAGCGAAGACGAGGTTGGGGGTCGATAGGTACGGAGCACGGTGACCGGAACCATCGTGGCAACATTCGATTGGACCCGCCACGCGTACCTTCCGTCGAGGCCCTGCTGAACGGCCGACTGTGGAATGACGATCTGATGAGGATCTACCCTGAGGCGGAGGCGAACGTTGACGAACTCGCCGGGCCAGAGTGTGCGATCGATGTTGGAAAACGTGGCCTTCAGCCGAACGGTGCCGGTTGTGGGATCGACGGAGTTATCGATGAAATCGAGACGGCCTTTGGCGGGCATACCATCGCCGCTCCCGGCCTCGACTTCCAGGGGGCCGGTAGCGCTCAACCGTTGCACCTCGGCGAGCGTTTGTTCGGGGACGCCAAATGTGACCCGAATGGGTGCGAGCTGAAGCAGGGTGACGAGCGTTGTATCGTTCTGAAGAACCACATTGCCAGCCTTGACCGCGATGGCTCCTGCGCGCCCTGAGATGGGAGCAATGACGTCGGCGAAATTGAGCTGAACCTGTGTCTGCGCGAGGCGAGCACGATCGGCTTTGATGGCGCCCGCTGCGGCGGCAATGGCGGCCTGATCGGCTTGAAGGCTGGAGCGGGTGGTGTCGCTGGCCGTGACGGCCTGGTTGACCGTCTGGCTGGAGAGAACACCGAGTTGACCCAGCTTGACCGCAACGTCGGCGTCAGACTGGCTCTGCTTTTGCGAGGCCGCATCTCGTGCAGCAACCGCGACGGCCTGTTGCTCCATTGCGAGGTCGCGGTCCAGTTCGGCCTGCTGCTGCGCCTGCTGGCGACTCATGGTGTCGCGATCGATGGTGAAGAGAAGCTGGCCTTTGGTGACGTTCTGACCTTCGGCGAAGGCAACGGCCCTAATCTGCCCGGCGATGCGCGGCTTGACGTCGACACGCTCGACGGCCTCAACGTTCCCGACAGCTGCGATCTCAAGGGGCACATCTTGCAATACCGCGCGGGTGACGTGAACGGGGACACCCTCCGGCGGGGATGTATTGGCGTGAGCTACGAGGCGAGAGCATGACGCAAGCGGGATGCAGATCAAAATGCACAGAAGCGTGAGGGTTTTATTTGCCTTCATGCCTGTCTACCTCTGGATTAAGATTGGTTTCTTATCCTGCGCGTGAAAACCGATATGCAGTCAAAGGCGTAAAAGCTGCAGGGAGGAATGCCGAATGCGCGGCGGAAGATGTCAGTCCAGAACGGTTCGAAGAGTTCCGAGATTGGACCACCATGATGTGTCACCCCTCAACCCGATGCGAAGCAGCGTGCTTTTCAGGACCTCAGCTCATCGGGCCACGGACGTCGCCCGACGCGATCATCGGCATGCCCTTAGCGACCGCCAGACTCCCGTCTGGAGCAGGCCGAGCTGTGCAAAATTTCTTCCGTTTAGCGGTAGATTCACGATCTCGCGTTCGGTTACGGTTTTGCCGAGAGCGTTCGTTGCCAGATCGATGGCGTCAGCACCCGCACCCACGACGACTGTTTCCTGCACCGTCGCGGGCGAAAGAGTCGCCGTAATGCGTACCGTGTCGCCGACCGAAAGATGAATAACGTTTTCGATGAGGTTCGCAAAGCTGGGCGATTCGATATGCAGGGAATAGTCGCCAATCGGCAACGCAGTAAACCGGAACTGACCATTGGCCTGCACCTCAGACTGGCAGCGTGCATTGGTGGCCGGCGCTGGCAGCTCGTGCAACATCAAGCTACGCCCAATTAGCAAATCGTACGCTTCGGGGTCACCGCACCAGTGTCTGTGTAGCAGAAGGCGTAATACTAGGTTCACGGTGATTTTTGATCTTCCTGCAAATACAACCGCTTCCCAGCTGATCCAGGCTGGCTGAATGCCTGGTCGTCCGTCATAACTCAGCGCAAGCTGTGGCTTGAACGTCCACAGAAAGTAATCTGTTCCCGCTAGCCGAACAAAGATGGTCGTGCTTTTCGCCGAATCCTGTTAGTTTTTTCTTAGGGCTATTCTTGGCGGGGGTATTTGTGCTCTATCTATTTGATCAATATGAACTTGACGAGCAAGACTTCTGCTTGAGCCGCGGTGGACAGCGAATGTCGATTGAGCCCAAAGCACTCCGGGTTTAGTTGTCCTAGTAAGCAGTCACGGCAGATTGATCGAGAAGAGAGCCATGTTTGATACAGTTTGGAAGGACAGTTTTGTCGAAGACTCAACTCTCACACGGGCCATAGCCATACTGCGGAAACAGCTTGAGGATGACCCACGCTCACCAAAGTACATCGAGACGGTTCCGACGCTTGGGTATCGATTTATCGCCCCTGTCGAGATCGTGCATCGGAGAGAGACACCGCCGTTAGATGCCTCTACTTCGGCACCGAGTACTCTTCTGAACCTTTCTCCTTCCGAGCCGGCGGCACCGGTTGCTCCACATGACTTAGACTCTGTGGCGCGGCCTGTCCCGCCGGGGAAAGACAGGGGTAGGTTATACGCTACGGCTGCTACCGTCCTCGCTATGATTGGAATCGCATACGGCGTACGATTCGTACACTCCAGAACGCTGCCCATGAGTGTGAAGGACACCACGATCGTTCTGGCAGACTTTGCGAATACCAGCGGAGACGCGGTGTTTGACGACACATTAAGACAGGGCATAATTGTGCAATTGGAGCAGTCGCCTGTCCTGCGACTCCTCAGCGATAGGCAGATACGGGCGACGCTGCGTTTGATGGGGATGAGTCCGGATGCGCCGCTTACCGCAGAGGTTAGCCGCGAAGTCTGCCAGCGAGTCAATGGCGGCGCAGTGCTCGAAGGATCAGTTTCCCGTCTTGGGAACGAGTACGTATTGGGGCTGCGGGCGAGGAGCTGCAGTACCGGAGAAGTATTGGACGCGGAACAGATTCAGGTAGCGCGAAAGGAGGATGCTCTCGATGCACTGAGTCAGATTGCCGTCAGGTTTAGAACTCACGTTGGCGAATCGATCTCTTCCATTGAAAATCTAGATACTTCTCTTGCAGAAGCAACAACGCCATCGCTCGAGGCACTTAAGGCCTTCAGTCAAGCCACCAAAGTCTTTAATGCAAGCGGAAGTGGAACCGCCATTCCCTTGTTCCAGCATGCCATCGAACTTGATCCTCAGTTTGCCATGGCGCACGTGTGGCTTGGGCGAATGTACGCTGACTTCGGTGAAGAGGGTCGGTCGATAGAGAGTACGCGGAAGGCCTACGAACTGCGGGGACGTGCGAGTGACCGCGAGAGGTTCTCTATTGACGCTTCCTACGACCTGATTGTCTCTGGCAACCTCGTAAAGGCAAGAGAGACCTGCGAAGCGTGGACGCAGATGTATCCTCGCGATCCTTACCCTCGTGGTTTTCTTTCGGGAATTATCTACCCGGCCTTCGGCCAATACGAGGAGGCACTCGAAGAGGGAAAGAATATGATTGAGATCGACCCTGATTTCGTGGTTGGCTACCGGAATATTGCGCTCAATTTTATCGCTCTAAATAGGTTAGCGGATGCAGAGGCCATTCTGCGGCGAGCGGTCGATCGAAAACTCTTCCTTGCCAGCTTTATTACGGACTCTTATCGTATCGCTTTTCTCAAGGGGGACACGGTGGGTATGAAACGTGCTACGAAAGCGGCCCCTACGAATCCCTGGTTGATGAACTATGAGGCGTCAACGCTTGCTCGTGCTGGACACTTGGCTTTGGCGAGAGAGATGTCAGCACGAGCCGTGAGCTTGGCGCGACAAGCCTCAAGGCCTGACACAGAGGCTCAATTGGAGATCGCGGGAGCCTTTCTGGAAGCGGCTTACGGAGACCCACGTATTGCGAGAAAAATGGCTCTACTTGCACACAAATTATCCCAAGGTAGAAACGCTGAATATGGGGCAGCATACGTGCTCGCAATCACAAAGGACTCGTCGGATGCGTCAAAGCTCACCGCTGATCTTGCCGCGCGCTTTCCCGATGACACACTCGTTCAGTACGATTACGTTCCCACGCTTCAGGCGCTTCTGGCTCTCAATCAGCATCAGCCAGAGAAGGCGATCGAACTACTTCGAACTACGCTACCTAACGAGTTGAGCCAGCCTCTCCATCCGATTTATATTCGCGGTCAGGCCTTCCTTGCAATGGGACATCCCGCAGAGGCGGCTGTTGAATTCGAAAAGATTCTTGGTCATCCAGGGCTCATTCTGAACGACCCGCTCTCCGTTCTGACGCTGTTGCAGTTGGGAAGATCGTATGTCCTCTTGGGGGACAAGACTCGAGCACGGACTGCTTATGAGAACGTTTTAAACATTTGGAGCGACGCTGATCCCGGTATTCCGATTCGTCAGCAGGCAAGAATTGAGTACGCCAGGCTTTGTGGTCCAGAAGATGGATATCCCCTTCATACATGGCCAGATCAACGCCGAACCGATGTTCGGCCGATAAAACAGATTCTCCGATTCAGCCGAACCGATCGCTGAGTGCAGATCGCGTCAAACAGTCCCTGAAGTGGCTGCCTAAACTGCGGTATCTATGGATTCCGTACGGGTTGTGTTAGAGTTAGCTCGCTGCGCCGCCGCACTTCTCTTTCTGCCATCGGCGAATCTCCCTTGGGCACCACGCGCTCATCCCCCATCAGCAATACCATCTCGCCGCGCATTTCTGCATACTCAATGGACCGTACATAGCTGCTGTAGCTGATCAGTCCCGCAGTATTTCTGCGTCCCGTCGTACCGCTTATGGAGATGCCATTCTGCGGATTGTTGACCACAAGGTCCTTCGCCAGCAAAGCAGCAAATGCGGCATGATCATCCTTCACCAGCGCCGCATCCATCCCATTGACGGCCTCCAGCACGGTTGCGATCTTGGACTCTTTGGCTGCCGCAGCAACCTGTTCACTCGCTGCCTTCCACTCCGCCATCGCACGCCCCCTGAACGTCAGCACAATAAACGCCAAACGCAACACATTTTCAGACAAACGCAGCTTGGGCATATTCACTTCTCCTGATGCTCCATCTCATATCGCATCGCTTCATTGCTTTCTCCTGACGAAGTCCACGAATATTTCTATTTATGCGGAAGGTCATAGCGTTTCACCGCCGGCAGAAGTCTGAGCTGCTGCATCATGCCGATGTCATCGCGTGAGGCGCGATGTTCTACGATCAGGCCGTCCTTCAGCGTGTGCCAATGAATCGACTGGACCTTGAAGGTGTTCCCAGTAGGCGGCAGCCCGACCAGCAAGCCCCCATTTACAAGCATCTTGCCGACCCCCTTGTGGGTGCCAGTCGTAATGATCCGCGTGATCACGTCATCGCCGATCGCGGCAAGGTCCTCGATCTGTGAGTGCCAGTCGGGGAAGGTGGTATAGATATCCATCAGCACTCGCAGCACGCCTTTTCGTCCCACAGGCACACCGTGGTTGCGCGTATCCTCGGCAAAAAACTCAGCAGCGCCTGCCATATCTCCGCTGTTTTGTATTTCGTTTTGACGGTGAATGATCTTTGCGTTTTGCGCGGCCAGATTGGTGTGTTCAATCTGGTCTCGCTCTGGCTCCGCTGGCTGTTGGGCCTTGAGTATGCTTCCTGGAACTGCCAGTGCAGCCAGCGTAAGAACCCGACGACGATCGATTGGCATAGTTATCTCCTTGAATGTGTCCCATCTTGGTGAGTGACGTCCAGCCGAAGCCTTAGATATGGGATCGCGACGTTAGTAACCTGTCAGAGCCAGAAAGACCTGCCCGCCTCCGGTCACGTTGCCGCTCATGAAGGCGACGTAGTGACCATCGGCGCTGATCGACGGATACAGGTAGACAAACCTCGACAGTTTGGTGATGTTGTCTGGATCGGCCGACGCCGTACTGGTAGACGGCGCGCAACCTGCCGGTGCACCGATACACGTGTCTCGCACCATTACGGTCTCGGTGTAGTAGGCAGTCGCCCCGTCGTATGCTTCCCGCAGATAGGCAACATAGCGGCCGTGTTCGCTTATGCTGCGGAACCCGATGAAGGCCCGATTGGAAGACTGGCCGCCGCTCTGATCGGACACAATGGTGGTGAAGGGGACGCACTCCGCCGGCGCGCCGATGCAGGTGTCGCGTACGTAGACCTGCGAGACGTGATTGCTGGTGACTCCAGCGATCATGTGCGTGTCCGTGCTGCTGAAGACGACGTAGCGGCCGTCCTTGCTGAAGGAGGGTGCCTCATCGGCGAGGGCATCGTTGGCAAGGTTGCCCTCACTCTCGGTGCCGGCTGCAGTCACGTCTACCGCTGTATAGCTGACAGCGCAACCCGAAGATGCTCCCAGGCAAGTGTCTTGCAGGAAGAGATGCATCGTGGCACTCAGCGCGGGGTCGATGTCGCTCCCCTGAGCACGGAAGAGAATGTATCGGCCACCGCTGCTCACGTCGGCAAGGAAGGGATACTTTGCAGGCGTGGCGGTTTTTCCCGTCGCGACACGGATGGTGGTCGGGACGCAGGCTGCGGAAGTGCCTCTGCAGGTGTCGCGAAGATACAGTCCAATCGGGGCCGGATCAGAGCCGGACGGATAGGAAGAGAATAGGACGTACCTCCCGTCTGGACTCAGAACGGAACAGCAACCGTTGGACCCAACCGACTTTGATCCATCCGGAAGATAGCTCTCCGCGGCGATGGAGGGGGTGCAGTTGGAAGCGCCGATGCAATTGTCGCGAACATCCACTTCCAGGTCACCCCTTGTGTCGAAAGCGGCGAACCGAGCATCGTTGCTTAGAATGACTGAGAGTTCCACTCCGCCGGGGTGGCCTGGAACTATATCCAGCGTCAAGCGAATTGTGGAGGGAAAGCAACCGGCCGGAGCGGAGCCTACACATGTGTCACGCAGGAAACCATCCATCTGACCGTTCGTGTCTCCTGCCACGAGATCCGAGGCATAGTCGTTGAACGCCACATAACGGCCGTCTTGACTAAGGGTCGGCGGGAACTTGCCACCCGTCGCGTTCGAGTTACCACCGGTGGCATAGTTCGGGGTGAGGAGCTGGACAATTTTGCCGGTCACTGGCGCATTGATCGGGAATGACTTTGGAGCCGACACGCCGCCCTCGCCGACGGGATTTTCAACCGTGACCGATACCGTCGCGGCTGATGACAGATTGGAAGCGGGTACCGCAGCCATGAGCAAGGTGTTGCTGCTGAAGGTGGTTGTCAGCGCCGTGCCATTCCACTTCACGATCGAGTTCCCCGTAAAGCCGGTTCCGCTTACAGTCAAGGTGAATGCGGTGCCACCAACTGTGGCACTCGCCGGCGTGATCGACGTAATTGCCGGCATCGCTGCAGTGATGGTGAAGGTCAGTTGGTTCGATGAGCGAATGCCGCTCTGAGTGACGTCTACCGTGGCGCTCCGCGCACTGGCGATGCTGTCTGCCGGGATTGTCGCTCGCAACTGCGTTGGGCTGATGAATACCGTCGTCAGGCTGGCCCCGTTCCACGCAACAGAAACCGCACTGGTGAAGCCTGTACCTGTGACGGTTAGGTCAAAGCCGGCGCTTCCCGCAGTAATCGTTGCCGGCGAAAGCGAAGTAAGCGTGGGTGGTACCGGTGTAACCGTAAAGTTCAGTTGATTGGTGGACCGCAAACTACCCTGCACGACATCAACCGCTGCCGTGCCGGCAGTTGCAATGTCAGCCGTCGTAATGGAGGTCGTGAGCTGCGTTGTACTGACGACGGTAGTTGGCCGGACGGAGCCGTTCCACGCCACGGCGGCACCCGCCAGGAAGCCTGTCCCGTTGACCGTGAGCGTGAACGCAGCTCCGCCAGCCGTTGCCGTTGCCGGAGCCAGCGAGGCAAGAGAGGAAGGAGGGCTGGTTATGGTGAAGGCAGTCGCGTTTGAGGCGCCACCGCCGGGTGAAGGGTTGACGACGGTGATTGCTTTGGAGCCGGCGGACACGACGTCTGCCGCAGTGATACTTACTGTTACCTGGGTGGAGCTCACAACGGTTGTCGTCCGGGCCGCGCCGTCCCACTGCACGGTCGCTCCGGAGACAAAATTTGTGCCGTTCACCGTGAGCGTGAAGGCTGCTCCTCCGGTCACTGTCGTGGCAGGCGACAACGAAGTCACCGTCGGGACGGGGTTCGGTGGAATGCTACTGCTAATAGTGAAGGCGGAAGAGTTAGAGGTCTTGCCCTTGCTTGTTACAGTCACCTGCGCCGTGCCAGAGGTGGCGATATCCGCTGCCGCGATGCCAGCCGTCAACTGCGTCGCATTGACGAAGCTGGTTGTGCGAGCCGACCCGTTCCACTGCACCGTAGCTCCATTCGAGAATCCCGTCCCATTTACGGTCAGAGTAAAGGCAGCAGATCCAGCAGTCGCACTCCCGGGAGAAAGCGAGGTGATCGTCGGGGTCGGAGATCCATCGCTACATCCGGTTAGGGTGGCAAGGAAGGAAAAAACAAGCAGCACGGAACCAAAGCAACGGGGAAGGAACATGGGGCCTCGCAATCTCAGTTAGGGCGCGACTTCGCACAGAGTATCCCGTTGCGGACAGCATCATGTCTGCCAACAGATCAAACCATGCGAAGCCGCTTTACTAGCGGGATAATTCAGGGGCCAACGCGGTTGAGTCGACATCTCGACTGCTGTTCTGAACCGTTAGGCCACCGATCATGACCCCCCACGTCGGCACTGTTGAGAAACTGCGACGTTATGGTGACCTCGCTACAAGAAGATCGGTTTTACCCTTTGACAGATCAAATCCACTCGTAACAGCAGACTTCGCCCTCTGATATACGCCTACATGTGTCACGGCTTTACCTGCTCCGTCTCGCGATGTTGTTGTAATGGTCATGACCCCGCCATCCGCAGAAACAATCCTGCGACTTGTCGCCACCGTCTGAAAGCCACTCGTGTACGTTGCGATGACAACGTTCGGCCCTGCTCGTTTGAGTGAGACTGGCAGGAGCATCCCTCTGGCTCCTATGACGATGACCGCCTTGCCGTCATACTCCGCGGTATAGTCGGCTCTGATCGAGCCTCCACTCGTCAATCGGGTTTCGGAATGGTAGTGGACCCCGTGTTCCGCCTTAGCCATCTCGATCGTCATCTCCTTGGGACAAGCACCCACCGGATACCTTGACCTCTTGACGTCAAGGCTCCATTTGCCGAGAAATGGGTCAGCAGCATGGAGTATAGCCGGGGATAGAAGGACCGCCACCGTTACGATGAATCGAAAACCTTTCATAGTTCTCCCTAAATGACAGCAGTATTGATCGGTCTAAAGCGATCGCAGAAAATCGAGAATCGCCTGCTTGTCGTTCTCATGAAGCGAGTTGAACCGCCTGACTACGTCGTTTGCTTCCGAATGGCCGTATGTCAAGGAATCGCGATCCTTCGCGGGATTGTCCCCGCCATCGAATCCTGGGAAGGAAAAGTGATCCTGAATAGCGACCATCAAATCCTGTGTTCGGCCATCGTGTAGGAAAAACAGCCGTTGTCCGAGTCCCCAGAGTGGCGTTGTGCGGAATTCATCGGGTCCGGCATTGCCTTGCGCGATGTTATCTGCCAGTGTTGCCCCCATGTGGTGAACAAGCAGATCGGAGTATAGGTTCACCGTCTGACCGCGCAATGCAACCGTTTTCGGGCCTATCTCATCGGATGGACTCGCAGGATAAGGAACCCCTGGGGTCTTGAAGGAAGGCGTGTGACACAAAGCGCAGCCCACTTCGTTGAAGAGATTTTTGCCGCGGCTTGCGCTTGCCGACAAAGGAGCAGGCTGAGGCGCATCCACGAAACGCATGAACTCGGTAAACATCAACCACGCGGGCATGATTTTGAGAGGATTGTTGTAGAGTTCATTGTCGGTGCGCGGAACGTCGAACGGCTCGTAGGACAAATTGCAGTCGGAGTTCTCGCTGCGACTGCTGGGAAACAGATCATTGCTGATTCCCATCTCCACGTTGTAAGCCTCACCTGCAAACATGGTGAGGGAAGCATTCTGCGCCTTCCACCCGAAGCGGCTGATCGTACCGTTGTTCGCGACTATATTCGTGTGGCCATGGATTCCGAGCCGCTCCTTAAGCTCCCGGTCGGAATTCATATTCGCCCGAATTGCGGAGTCCTGAATTGCTTCAATTAATCCAAGACCGAACAACTGAAGCGGAATACGATAGGCAATGTTTCGCTTACGGACCTCTCTCTCGAAGTCGGGCTGCTCCAGCCTGCAGGCGGGCGCGTCGGAACGTCCCTCAAGCGTGAAAAGACTATGGACGCCACCGTCCCGGGTTCCGTCCTGGTTGAACTTGAAACGGACCTCACGGAACACTCCGTCCGGCTCTTCGAAACTGGGAACAGTGTTGGAGCCGCCAAGTCGATGCGCAATTGCCTCCGCTGGATTTTTCCTCGGAGAACTGCCGCCGATCATCGGCTGGGAGTGGCAGGTAAAGCATTGGTCCGCATTGAACACAGGCCCCATCCCGGCTGAGTTGACCAGCCTCAGAGGAGAAAATGGATTCCGCGGATCGGGATCGACGGGTAGAACATTCTGCGGTTGTTGAGCGCAAGTATCGCAGGTTCCTTCCAGCTCCGAAACTCGTAGCAGGCTCTCGTTGAAGAGAGCGATCTCATTCGCATTCAGCCTGGGCACGGCGTTCGGAACGGTCGTCGTCGGATTTGGACGTGGTCCCGGATCTTTTGCTCGAAACCATGGTGGTGCGATCTGAGCCAGTAATGTAGAGCTGACCGTTATACAAAAGATACCTGCGGCTATTGCAAAGTGCTTGGTGCTCCTTGAGGGGCGGGTTGACTTCACCGGGGATTCTCCTTTGGTATCTGATCTGGTAATGCTCTTTTTCAGCGATCTCCGGCCATCCAACGCTGGTCCACCGAGCGGAACATCCGTTGCTAACGATAGGGATTTCAGCGTGATTCCTCTCCATGAGGCAATTGAAGTATGCACATCTCGGGTCGCCAGAAGTCCTGCTGTCGCGATGAGGTTTCTCTTAGGGTTTTCCTAGGGACTGTCGTCCACTCGGTCTATCTCATTGAGACGTATGGACATAACTGGCACACCTCGATAGAGTTCAGACCGAGCAGTTGAGACAATCTCCCGTACGGAGGATCGTTCCCGATCTACAGATTCAGAGAATCTGCCCTTTAGCGAGGCGGTCGCCGAGCGTGCGCCTGACGCGAGTGCAGGTTTTGTAGATGGATTGAGGATGGCAAATTGACCGGAATGGCTGATGAAGATCGACTGGAAGAGTGATGTCGGCAAGCGGACGGTGAGGTTGGAGAAGAGCTTGGTTCCCAGGCGAAGGTCTGCTCGCACAGTCTCGGCATCAAAGCCGCCACCGAAGATACCCCCGATGGAATGAGGTCGCTAGTTCCTTGATATGAAGTCGACCTTGTTGACTTTTGAGAAGAGCAGAAAACTTGACGTTCCCGAATCGAGTTGGAAGTTCGTCTTCTTATTTCCCAACTCGCAGATAACGCCTGCCACGACGAGCCGGTTGCGGGTGAGTTGTTGTCCATTGAATCCATTCAGACTCATGGGCAGGTGTTCGCCGGTCAATGTATCTGCAAGTGATCCCGACCCCTGTTCGAGTTGAATGTGATGGCGTCGGTTGTCGATGAGAAGATCAAAATTTCGCAAGAAATCTTCTCCGAGACTGCCGCGTACGCCAGGCAGAAGTTCGGCGCAAGGAAACTCGTCAGTCCTATTCAGTCCTATAATGAGCCTCCAGAGCGGGTTATTTTCATTCCCCACACTTTGGCTCATCGTACCCCACATCATTCCCCACAGAAAAGTCCGGCTGCAGGCGCACCGCCTCGCACCTCTTCGCACGTATTTTCCATGTAAATTATTGGACAAAGAACAACCTACCCGGGTGCGGGGAGGTTTCGG
>Ga0137412_10003415_pt1 | contig 12666 bp, 9 predicted proteins | sample CZODoug2_1_16fun_FD_122160 | JGI IMG/M metagenome (GOLD analysis project Ga0137412, IMG submission 122160) | Vadose zone soil fungal communities from Angelo Coast Range Reserve, California, USA - CZODoug2_1_16fungal (Hybrid Assembly) | ecosystem: Environmental > Terrestrial > Soil > Vadose zone...
AGGTTCGTATCCACCCAGGGTTGGGAGGTCGGACTGGAAACCTGCAAGATTCCGTTGCGCTCAACGACCAACCGCCCCCTCATTTGAGGCTCCTTCCCGCCGGGATTTAGCAGCAGAAATGAGAGACGAGGATGCGCCGCCGTCACGAGTCGGAACGATTCGTTATCGCCGGGGCCATCCACATTCTCCATTGCAAGAATGATCCCGGCGATGTTCATCTTCTCTGCATTTTCGGCGGCTGCTGAAAGATCGCCGATCGAAGCCTCGAAAAATACTTGATAACCTTGCGCCTGAACCTTACGCACAGCCGAAACGTCCGAGATTGGCCAGACAAAAACCAAATTCTTCACACCCATGTCGTGAACGGCAGGTAATTCGCTTCCCGAAATCCGCAGGAAAACCGCGGCTGAAGCAAGCTGCGGCGCCAGCAAACCGCCGAGGATCAATGACCGAAGAAAGTTTCTGAGTTTCATCCGATTCATTTCTGGTTTGGACTGCCGGAAATCTTCGTTCCAGCGCTGTGCCCGTCCGTTTGCACGCCAGCACGATTTTCGCGAAAGATTTGTACTCCGTTGTCAGCAACTGTTCTATCGCCGTCCTTGGAAATCCACATTGCGGCCACGTCCTTCCGCCCTTTGATCATCACAGCGCCATTCTCCGGCCCAACCAGCAACAACGTCGTCGAAAGCGCGTCCGACTCCGTCGCCAACCTTGCGACAACGTTCACAGCATATTTAGTCTTCAAAGGCTTGCCGCTTGTCGGCAGAACGATGTGCCCAGGCGACTCCCCTCCAAGCGCGCTGTCGGCTGTTTGCTCCGAGGTGGACACGCTGTTGTCCATCAACATCACTTCGGGATTCAGGCTGCTCGAAGGATCCCGGAGATGCACGGCCCAGCCCTTTTTCTCCGGCGGCGTCCCGATTCCATACATGGTGCTGCCTCCCGCGTCGATGTACGCGCTCCGGACGCCTTGGGCTCGCAAAATTTCAGCCATGCGGTCAACTGCATAGCCTTTTCCGATAGAACCCAAGTCGAGGCGCATGCAGTTCGAATGAAATTCGATCCGATTCGGTGGGATCAATTCGATTTTCCGATAGCCGACGCAATCCCGGGCCCTCGCTTCATCCTGCAGTGTCGGCATCGGTCCTCCTCGGATAGCCGCTTTCCATAAGTCCACCAGAGGGCCGACGCTAATATCGAAGCGTCCATTAGAAAGTCGCGAATATGGCAGGGATTCCTCGATGACTCGGTACAAATCAGGAGGAATTTCCGCGGTCTGAAAATGTGCGGTACGGTTCATCCGACTCAAGTCACTGTCGTCTTTGTAATTGCTCATCACATGATCGAGCCGCACCGCTTCGTCGAGGGCTTTGTCAATCGCCGCGGAAGCGCGATCCGTCGGGAGTCCGTAAACGACAACTTCAAATACCGTTCCCATGACGTAGCGCTTCTTGTAGATAGGTGGCTCCGTCTGCGGACACAAGATGGGAGAAGATACGCTGGCTACGAGGAAAACAATAAATAGATGAGGTCTATGCCAGTGCATAAACGTCGCCCTGCATACTGGCAAGGTAGACTCCGTCTTCGGTAACTACCGGAGCCGACTGCGCGCCGTCCCCAAGTCCGGCACGCCAAAGAATTTTTCCGTCCGTCGCGGTTAAAGCGTGAATAATTCCTGACTGGATCCAGATCGTCGAACCGCTAACGACCGGCGGCGCGGTGATTACCTGGCCGACGCGGGTTTTCCAGGCAAGTCTTCCTGTTTGAAGGTCCAACGCGTGCAAGATACCGTCCTTGCTTCCGAAAAAAACGAGATTGCCGGACACCGCCGGGGCGGAACTGATGCCCAGTCCGGCTTCGTACTTCCACTGAATGGATCCATCGCCGGCGTTGAGTGCGTAGAAAAAGAAATCATTCGAGCCAACCAAAACCGTTTCGCCGACGACCGCAGGAGAGGAATCGATTCCATTTCCCGTCCCGGTTTTCCACGCGATTTTTCCGGTCTTTGCGTCCAAACCGTAGACATAGCCATCACCGCAACCTATGAACACGTACTGCTCCGTCGCATATGCGGTCGAATAAATTCGCCCGCCGAGGGATTGTTTCCACTTCAGGGCGCCTGTTTCGATGTTGACAGCGTGTGTGATTCCATCGGCGCTGCCGACGTAAACGACATCGCTCCGCACGACCGGCGACGCCCAAACTTCGCCAGCGGTGGTGAAATTCCAAAGTTTTGTACCGGCTTCGCTATCCACGGCGTATACGTTGCCGTCCCCACAACCAAATACTACGCGCTTGCCACTCAGCGATGGCGTCGAATGAATCGCCGCTCCCGCTTTGTACTTCCATCCGAGGCGTCCTGTCAAAACATCGATGGCATATAAGTAGCCTGAGAGCGACGTGACGTACAAAAAGCCGTCCCGCAATATGGGGGCGGTGCGCACGTTCCCATCCACCTTTGCTTGCCATCGAGCCTCTACAGGTTTTTTGAACGCTTGCGAATTCTGTCCACCGGTGCGCGAACTGTCGCGCAACAATGCCGGCCAATCTTTCTCGGACAGCGTCGAACCTCTATTCGAAAAATCCATAACCATATTTATCCGCGAGTACGGAGGATGCGATGGTCAATTTGTTTCAAGTCGGAAATACCCAATCCCAGTTTTCCTGCCGCGCCGATATGGTGAGGCTGCCGATAAAACAAGTTCTTCGCTGCGTCCTGGTAAAACTCCATCCCATCTTGCGTCAGGCTATTCGGATCGCGCGACCAGACGGAAGGCGCTCCTTCCGCGCTTCTTTTGGCTTCAATCTTCTCCAGCTCGATGGTGTCCATCGCGACCGGATCGGTCCCCACGAGCATGACGCCTGCCTGATGGATAAAGTCCTGGTTCTGCGTCAACGGCCCTCCGTGCCAGACCATGCGTGTTCCGTCCATAATATGAAGCACCGCCTTGGAGCGGAGGGGCTCCACCGAGCACATCACGCCAATCAGCGGGTCCGTGAAGGAAAACGGCGTCCGATGCGATCGGTGTACGTTGTTGAAAGTGCCGTATCCGAGATTTTTCAGACAGCCCGTCACGCCCGAAGCCGAATGATCTTTCATCGTGGGCACATTGATGATTTTCGTCACGCCAGCTGCGACAATACTTGCCATATACGAACGCGTTTCCCACTCACCAAAAAAATTAGCTTCGCAATAAATGTTTGGGTCGTAACCTGAGGCGTCCAACTTGTCCAGCTGAACGCCGACGACGCGCACTCCTGGTGGAACCAATACCTGGTAGCTGCCGATGTCCATTTCATACTCATAGCGGTCGTAAACAACGATGTTTCGCGCAGGAACTCCGACAGATTGCACCGCTGCAACGATTTCCCGCACAATCTCCGGCGAAGAACAACACGCTGGCGCGCCGGATGGATTGATTTTTATTCCGACGACGTCCTGCGGTTGAACGAATTTAGCCCAGGACTCGCGTACGGCCTTCTCGCCTGTCAGCTCTCGCATCGCTTGATCGAGCATCTGGCGAATCGTCGGCTGAGAGACACGGTTCCCGACAATCGAGCGTTCGTCCGCAATCTCGATCACGCGGCCCGGATATAGCCCGGGCATTCGAAGTGGAGAGATGGAAGTCGACTGGGGTTCATTGACGTGAATCGGCGGCGCCTGCGGAATCAAGTCTTCGCAATAGGATGGCGAAGTGCCAAAGTGATCCAGAAAGAGCGCCGCGCTCCCGAGGCAACTGCGCTTGACGAATGATCTCCGGTCCACTGTCTTATTCCCTTTGAAGGAGCGTTTACGTCCTTCAGGTCTTCCCTGGAAACCTATCGCAAGCCCGATTATAAGGGAAACTTCCCGCAGCCCGCAGGCAATCTACTGCGCTACGAAGTGCGCTACGATGAAAAACCTGGCTTGGCGGCGTTGGTACAAATGTCCTATCTTTTCTCGCTCAACTGACATGACAATCGTCATCCGGGCGGTTAGACTTGCCGCGGTCTGTGCAGCGTCGAGCAAATATTTCTTCTCGGCGGCGGAGTCTGCCCTGGCTCGATGCGCAAATATTCAGGACCGGAAAAGAAACAATCGTGGATACATTGTCGAAGTTCGCGTTGAAAATTTCACTGGCGTTGGCGGGAGTTCTCGGTCTGGCTTCGAGTGGCGCGGCGCAAGCACCGCGGTACGATCTCTTGCTAAAGGGCGGTCGGGTCATTGACCCTGCCAACGACTTAGATGCAGTTATGGACGTGGCGATCGCTGCTCAAAAAATCGCCGCCGTTGCCAAGGACATACCCGTTTCCGAAGCGAAGAAAGTTGTGGACGTCACCGGGCTCTACGTCACCCCCGGCTTGATCGACATTCACTATCACATCGGCCACGGCGGCGCTCCTTTGGACTGGTTTACACTCGAAGGGCGCGTGCACCTTGAACCGCTGGGTATTCCTGCGGATTGGGCTCTGACCTCCGGTGTAACCACGATTGTCGATGCTGGCACCGCCGGCGCCGACACATTCCTGCAGGAGAAAGTAGAAGTCATAGACCGCGCACAGGTTCGCGTTCTTGCGTTCCTCAATATTGTCGCGAACGGTATGGACGGAGGACTTGAACAGTCCGTCGACCAGATGGACGTCAAGCTCTGTACTGAAACGATCCAGAAGTATCCAGAGATTCTCATCGGAGTGAAAACCGCACACTACTGGACCTCAGGCCCGTGGGACGGCGAACACACTCCTTGGGCTGCCGTCGACCGAGCGATCGCCTGTGCAGGCGCCACAAAGACTCCGGTGATGTACGATTTCTGGCCTCGACCGGACCGCAGTTATTCCGATCTGATCCTGAAAAAGGCGCGTCCCGGCGACATCCACACCCATGTCTTTGCGCAACAGTTTCCGATTATTCTCAACGACGGCACAATCAATCCGATTCTGACGGAAGCCCGCCAGCGCGGTGTTTACTTCGATGTTGGTCACGGTGGCGGCAGCTTTTGGTTCCGCAATGCAGTTCCCGCCGTGAAGCAGGGCTTTACCCCGGACTCAATGTCCACGGACCTCCACACCGGCGACTACCGGACCGTCAGCATGACCAACGTACTGTCCAAATTCCGTGCCATGGGTGTTCCCTTGAACGACCTCATTCGCCGCTCCACAGTGAATCCAGCGCGGGAGATCCAGAGGCCTCAACTCGGCACTCTTTCGGTTGGCAAGGAAGCTGATGTGGCAGTGCTTGAGGAACTTCATGGGAAATTCGGTTACATCGACTGCGGCTACGCGAAGATGAACGCCGATGTCCAAATCGTCGCGCGGATCACGATTCGCGCTGGTCGCATTCTCTACGATCCCTCTGGGCTCACCATGACCGAGTGGGAGAAAGCGCGGCCGCAATACTTCTCGAGTCCTACGGAAGGTCGTTCCAATCCGGCAACCGCCGACGATTTTCCGCGTCACTGAGCGATTCAACGGCAAATGAGGAGCGTCCATGGCTGAGAAACTGAGTCGTCGCAAATTGTTGTGCAAGGGAACGCAAGCGCTCGTCGCTGGCGGGGTCAGCGCGTATGGCGCTTCGGCTACGAAGGAACTGGCAGCCGAGGCCGACCCGCCTTCCATGCCGAAAGGCGTCGACTACTACGAGAAACTTGGCGTCTCTACGTTTATTAACGCCGCCGGAACTTACACCGTACTCACGGCGTCCACGATGCCGCAGGAGGTGCAGGCTGCCGTCGCACTCGCTGCGAAAAAACCTGTTCATTTGATGGACCTTCACGAAGCAGCGGGAAACTATCTGGCTGGCAAGCTTCGGTGCGGCGGCGCTCTGGTCACATCGGGGGCGGCGGCAGCGCTCACGCTCGGAACAGCCGCCTGCATGACACTGGGCAACAAGGACGCGATCGTTAATATTCCCACCGATGTCGCGGGACTTAAGAACGAAGTTATCGTTCAAAAGTCGCACCGCTATGAATACGACCACGCGATGAGAAACTGCGGCGTCAAAGTCATCGAAGTCGAGACGATGGAGCAGTACGAGAACGCCTTCACGGAAAAAACCGTGATGACTAACTTCTTCAACGCTGTTGAAGCTCCCATCAGCCGTGAAGACTGGATTCGCATTGCTCATAAGCACGGCGTCCCATGTTTCAACGACGCGGCCGCGGATGTTCCTCCCATTTCCAATCTGTGGAACTACACGGAGATGGGCTTCGACCTCGTGGCGTTTTCCGGCGGCAAAGGTATACGCGGACCTCAGTGCGCCGGTCTGCTTCTGGGCCGGAAAGATCTAATCGAATCCGCCCGCTTGAACAATTCGCCGAATTCGAATGCGATTGGCCGTGGCCTCAAAGTTGCCAAGGAAGAAATCGTCGGTATGGTGGCCGCGGTCGATTGGTTCTTGACTCAGGACGACGCCGCGATGGAAACCGAATTCCGCAAACGCGCGGACCGCATCGCCGAGCAGCTAAAGAGAATCCCGACCGTCGAAACGAAAGTCTTCATTCCTCCAGTCGCCAATCACGTTCCGCACCTCCTGGTCACCTACGATGCTTCGCGTATCAAGACTACCGGTCGCGAAGTCATGCAAAAAATGCGCGAGGGCAGGCCTCGCATCGAAATCAATCCTGCCACAGGTGGCGGCCCTGCAAGCGCCGGCCTTCCCGGAGGGGAAAATACCATTGTCATCGGCGTGTGGATGTTGCAGCCCGGCGAAGATTTAATCGTTGGCAGGCGTCTCCGCGAAGTTCTGGAGAGTGCTGCCGTCTAGGTGGGCCGCGCGTCGAGAAGAAGTGCGTTCATTTCTGCTTTTCTTTAGTGACGGTTCAACTCCACAACCGGTCCCAGGATTTTTCGTTGTCCCATTGAGGCGTTGGTTCGAAATAGCCGGTCCCTGGCGCGAGGTGCTGGCGGACAACGTCTTCGTTAAGCGTCACGCCAAGCCCTGGGCGGTCCGGCACGTCAATAAATCCGCGCTGAACGATTGGGGCACTGGCGCCTTCCTGCACGAGAGAAGACCACCACGGCACATCGAGCGAGTGATGCTCCATCGCCAGAAAATTCCGGGTCGCCGCGGCGCAATGCACGTTCGCCATGCCACAAACAGGAGTTCCCGCAAAGTGCATTGCCATCGGCACGCCAAATTCCTCCGCCATGTCTCCGATCTTGTGCGTCTCGAGAATTCCGCCGGATGTTGCAAGGTCCGGATGGATCTTGCCAACGGCGTGGTTTTCACACAGCACGCGAAAAGGTTCCTTCAAATAAATATCCTCGCCAGTGAGAATTGGCGTGGGGCTCTGCTCCGAAATTTGTTTCAGCAGATCCGTGTAGGTCCACGGAATCACGTCCTCCATCCACGACAAATTATATTTTTCGTATGCCTTGCCGAGTCGAATGATGGACTTGACGCCAAGGTGGCCCAGATGATCCATGGATAACGGAATTTCCATACCGACCGCGTCGCGCACCGCAGCCACGTACTCTTCCAACATTGCAATTCCTTTGTCCGTCACTTCCATTGCCAGCAGCGGATGCGGCAGGGTATTTGCCTGCCATTGATTGATATCGGTTGGATTCGTGACCGTCCCTGGCGTATTTGCAACCATTTCGATGCCCAAATCCATCTTCAGCCAGGTCAGGCCCATGCGTTCTTTGCGCTCTTTCATTCGCTGCGCATAAATTTTGGGATCTTTCGATTCCTCGGTATCCGCATACAGCCTGATCTTGTCGCGGAACTTGCCCCCCAACATCTGATACACCGGCGCGTTGTACACTTTGCCTGCGATGTCCCAAAGCGCCATTTCCACCGCGCACACTCCTCCACCTTGCCGCGCGTGACCGCCAAACTGTTTGATCTTTCGAAACAAGCGGTCGATTTGAAGCGGGTTCTCGCCGAGCAACCTGCTCTTCAGAAAAAGGGCGTAGGTTGGGCTGGCGCCGTCGCGCACCTCGCCAAGGCCGCTCACGCCCTGATTCGTATCAATGCGAATCAGCGGACAGGGGCTCGGTCCGGGTTTTACGACGATCGTCACGCGCAGGTCGGTGATTTTCAAATCCGAGGGCTTCGAATTTGTATTGACGTTCCTGGGATAGGCTTCGAATTCGCTGCTATCGAACAACTGCGGGGTTGCCAAAAAAGCCGCAGAATACTTAAGGAATTCACGGCGGTCTCGAAGATGCGGGCGCAGGCGTGTCACTTCGCCTCCACAAAATTCCACTTTAGGCTGACACGATACCGGGATTACCTTCCATAAACAAGTTTTTGCTTTGACAAACATCGCCGCTTTTGAGAATTTCTGGGGCGCCAAGGAGGAGTTCCATGATTCCAATGATTTTCCGAAGAATTGGTCGCGCGAGTGCTGTGCTGGTGTTCTGCTGGTTTGGCAGCGCGCTTATATTTCCCTGTGTCATGCGCGCGCAGCTCATCACATTTTCCAAGCAAGACCTGGTTGATTACACGGCGAAGGAGCCATTCGAACGCTTCCCCGACGGCCGCCCCAAAGTTCCGAACGAGCTCCTGGAGCGCGCGAGCGAGCTGAACTCAGAGGAGATTTGGGCGACGCTTCACGAAAAGGGCTACAACAATCAATTCGCGGATGGGTTCACAATCTTACACCCGGGGAAACCGCTGGTCGGGCGCGCGTTCACACTGCAATTCATGCCGTTGCGGCAGGACGTGGACCAAGTAGCTCAGCAAAAAGCAAAGGAACACGGCCTTGCGCGGCTGATGAATCAGACTGCGATTGATATGTTGCAGCCGGGCGACGTCCTCGTCGTGGATATTTTTGGGAAAAAAGTGGATGGAACGATCGTTGGCGACAACCTCTTCTATTACGTGATGAAAGCCACGAATGGAGGCGGACTGGTCGTTGATGGCAGCATTCGCGATCTGAATGGGATATCCGAAATTGATATGCCCGCCTATTTCAAGTCTGCCGATCCGACTCCCATCGGCAACGTGATGCTGACTGGGATCAATGTGCCAATCCGGATAGGCAATGTAACCGTTATGCCCGGCGATCTCGTGGTCGGCGATCGCGAAGGCGTATATTTCGTTCCGCCGCAATTTTTAAGAGAAGTGCTCGACCGGGCGGACGAGATTCGCATCCACGACGAATGGACCAAGAAGAAATTCGATGAAGGGAAATACAAGTCGAGCGAAATCTATTCCACGCCCAAGGATGCCAAGCTGCGTGCGGAATATGAGCAATATCTGAAGAGACGCCTTGCAGAACTCAAAAAGCAACGCGGCGAGAATTAAACGCCGAAAATGAAAGGAGCGGAACCGAGATAAAGTCAGATGGACTCCCGGGGGCAGCTCTTTTCGGAAGGGGGTTCGACTCCCCCCGCCTCCACCAATTTTCGAAGCAAGGGTTTCGGGAGAAGCCGCAAAGGCGGCGAATAACCAGCGTAGAGTCGGCGGTCGTGAGGCGAGCCTTTGACCCAGGCAAGAGGAGAATCGATGAGTCGGCAGATCACCAGGCGGGCCTTTTTGCCGATCGTTGCCGCAGGCGTGGCCGGTGCCTTGCAGTCCCACACGCAAGAGCCTTCGGGTATGGCGTCCAGGGGGATCAAGCCGCAGCCGCGCGGAAAACCATCCGGGCTTCCTTTCCACGCACATTTCGCTGATGTAGCTTCGAGTGCCGGTTTGCGAACGCCGATTATTTACGGCCCAGCGGACCGGATGAATTACATCCTGGAGTCCATGGGCTGCGGCGTGGCGTTTCTCGATTACGACAACGACGGGTGGCTGGACATTCTTCTGCTGAGCGGGACACGGCGCGAAGGGCCGGTACCAGGGGCGACGAACCGACTGTATCGGAACAATCGAGACGGCACCTTCACGGACGTGACCGAAAAAGCGGGTCTGGTGCGGCAGGGTTGGGCGTGCGGCGTAACGGTCGGCGACTATAACAACGATGGATTCGACGACCTATTCATTACCGGCTGGCCGCAGAATGCGCTCTATCGCAACAACGGAGACGGAACGTTCACGGACGTTACGGACACCGCCGGGCTATTGCATCCGGGCAAGCGCTGGGGAAGCGGATGCACCTGGGTGGATTACAACCGCGACGGACACCTGGACCTGCTCGTTTCCAACTATCTGGTATTTGACTTCGAAAAGGTTCCGGCGGCGGGGAGCACGCCGAACTGCGATTTCAAGGGCGTGCCCGTAAATTGCGGGCCGCGCGGACTGGCTCCGGAACGGCCAATACTCTACCGCAACAACGGAAACGGCACCTTCACGGACGTCACGGAGCAATCCGGTATCGGCCGAGCGACACCGCGATTTGGACTGGATGCCGTGGCGGCGGACCTGGACAGCGACGGCTGGCAAGAGATTTATATCGCGTGCGATTCGACTCCGAGCCTGATGTTTCACAACCGTGGCGACGGAACTTTTGAAGAGCGCGGCCTGGAATCCGGTCTGGCGGTGAGCGCGGACGGCAATGAACAGGCCGGCATGGGAATCGCGATCGGTGATTTCGGCCTGGACGGTCGGCTCGGCGCCCTGAAAACCCACTTTGCGGAAGATACGGCGGCGCTCTACAAGAATTTCGGGCACCTGGCATTTGAAGAAGTGACGCAGCGATCAGGACTGGGAGTGGAAACGCGGTACGTGAGCTGGGGCGACGGAATCGCTGATTTTGACAACGATGGATTGCCGGACCTGTTTTGGGTAACGGGAAGCACGTTTCCAGAGGTTGAAAAGCAACATCCGGAGTTTCCACACAAATCGCCCCGAGTTCTGTTTCGTAACCTGGGAAACGGGCGTTTCGAAGAGCTGCTGGATGTGGCGGGGCCGGCAATCTCCGAAGCACACTGCAGCCGTGGAGTGGCGTTTGGAGATTTCGACAACGACGGCGACGTCGACATTTTGATCATGAACATGAATGAGCCGCCGTCGCTGCTGCGGAATGACGTGAGGGGCGGCGGCCATTGGTTGAAGGTGAAGCTGATTGGAACGAAGTCGAATGCGAGTGCGATTGGTGCCGTGGTGACGGCGGCATACGGCGAAAAGAGGCAGGCGCAGGCGGTGCTGGCGGCTTCCGGATATTTATCTTGCGGGGACCGGCGCCTGCACTTTGGATTGGGAGCGGCGGCTACGGCAGACATCGAGATTCTGTGGCCGAGCGGAATACGGGAAGCCTTCAAAGCGTTGCCGGCGGACAATCTTGTGACGATAAAAGAAGGTGTAGGCGTCCTGCGGCGAGAGCGGTTCGGTAAATGATTCCCTTGGCGACAGCAGTCCTGGCGGTTGCGCTCGGCGCGGGACAGAGTCAAGACGAAAAGACAGGCGGCGATGCTCATTTGAGCCGCGCAACGCAATTGGTGCGCGAGCAATTATATGAGGCCGCAGCGGGCGAGTATGAAGCTGCACTGACGAGCCGACCGAACGATCCGCGAGTCCATCTTCAGTATGCAGTTTGCCTGTTCAACCTGGGACGCAATGACGAAGCGCGGAAAGAATTTGAGAGAGTGCGCGATATCGCCGGAGAATCGCGCTACGTGACGTACTACCTGGGGCGGATCGATTTACTTGCCAATGACTATGAGTCGGCGATCAAGCTGCTTGGTGCGGCGGCCGCGAATCCGCCGTTTCCGGATACGGCATTCCATCTGGGCGTGGCGTATGCGTCTTTCGGAGATGACAAAGCGGCGATCCAGTGGCTCGAACAAGCGGTTAAGGCGTCGCCGCAGGACTACCGGGTTCATTACCGGCTGGCGCGGGCGTATTCGAGCGCGGGGCGCGAGGAGGAGGCGGGGCGTGAGTACACATCGTACGAAAGACTGCGAAATGAACAAAAAGCTACTGAGGAGGTGGTGCGGGCGTGCAGCGATGCGCTGCACGGGAGCCCCCCAGCGAATGCGCGAGAGATCTGCCATCGGATCTACGATCCGAATGATCCGGAAAAGCTGACTTTGTTGGGACAGTTGTTCGGGGATTCGGGAATGCCCGAAGATGCGCTGGAGCCACTGAGCCGCGCCGCGCAACTGGATCCGAAATCATTCGAAGCGTTGCACGACCTGGGAGTATCGTATTTTCGTCTGCGGCGGTACCAAGAGGCGCGCAAGCCTCTGGAAACCGCAGTTTCGTTGCGGCCGGAGTTTTATGGATCGGTGGCACTCGTTCGAGCGACGCTGTATATGCTTGGGGATGATGCGGCAGCGTTGCCGGTGTTGGAGCACGCACTTCGACTTAAACCCTCGGATACGGAAACCCGGGCAGTAGTGGAAAAGCTGCGCATAGCCCGGAAGCAATAAAAAGCCTCTCTTCCGATAGGATTCCAAACAAATAAAAAAGGAGGGCGGCTTTACAGCCGCCCTCCTGAAAGAACTGATATGGGATCTACCAGCTAAATTTTAACGACATCTGCATGATGCGGTGGCCAATGGTGTTAGTAGCAACTCCGAAGTTAGGATTCGTCAATTGACCAGAGCTATTGAAGGTAAGGTTCAAATTCTGATCGGCATTGAGGAAGGTCCGATTCGGATGGTTCAAGAAGTTATAACCCGAGAAGCGGAACTGAAGTTTCTTATTCTCAGCTTGCCCGAAAGTGAAATTCTTGAACAACGAGATGTCTGTGTTAAAGAATCCCGGACCGGTCAAGGTTGGGAAAATATAACTGCCCTGCTGGCCTGGAGTCGTGGTTGGCGAGAAGCAGGCGCCGTTGATGTACTGGTGCGACT
>Ga0137412_10003416_pt1 | contig 12664 bp, 12 predicted proteins | sample CZODoug2_1_16fun_FD_122160 | JGI IMG/M metagenome (GOLD analysis project Ga0137412, IMG submission 122160) | Vadose zone soil fungal communities from Angelo Coast Range Reserve, California, USA - CZODoug2_1_16fungal (Hybrid Assembly) | ecosystem: Environmental > Terrestrial > Soil > Vadose zone...
TACCCGGGCGGGATCCCGCGCCGGCCCGGCTCGGTTCGCCTCGGCGCCGTCGAGATTGCACTCATCGCGGCCGCCCTACCCGTCGGAGGCGGCGTGGCGCACCGGCTCGACCCGGTGGATCACGGTGGGTCAACGCCGGAAGCGGCGCCGCACCAGCAGCCCGGTCCGCACCAGCAGGATGACACTACCGACGAGCACGAGCAACCCGATCACCAACCACCTCGATGAACCGGACATGAAACTGCCGCCCCAAAGGTTCGCCCCTTGCAACGTCCACACCACACCGCAACGCAGCGCGACAATTCCGACCAATGCGGCGAGCACGATCGGGACCCAACGAACCACGCGCCGATAATGCTCCCGCCCCGCGCCGCCGCTTTCCGCAAACGGTCTCGATGTTGATTCCACCCGTGCCCCTCCTCACCAATGAACGCACAAATCCGCACACCGAAAGTTGGCGAACCGACGTAAATCTCCCAGTCGGCCAACGCTGACATTAGTTTTCGACCACCGGCCGGTCAAGGACGCCTGCGTCCTTAGCTGAGAACCGGCGACCGAAACCACCGGACGAAAAACGCCAGACCGGGCCGGGCCCGCTCGCACCACGACACCCGTCGACACCAGGCCAGTCCGTGACTGGTAGCCCAGCCCAGTGTGACGTTAGAGACGTTTCCGTCCTTAAGTACGGAACGATCGTTACCGTATGGGTCATGGTTGACATGACAACCAGGCCAGGAGCGAGGTCTGCGGCCAAGGACAGGGCACGACGGCGGATCTGACGCTCTGACTCAGCAGAGGGAGAACCAGGTGAGCGAGCCGAGGAACGGACCCGACCAGCCAGAATCCGGCGCATTGCGTGCGTCGACCGCCGTGCTGACGGCACCGCGCACGGCGGCAAAGCCGCCGGCCGGGCCGACCAGGCCAACCAAACCCGCTCCACCACCGCCGGCCGGGCCGAGCAGGGCAACCTCAGCCGCTCCGCCACCTCCGGCCCCGGCGCCGACCAACTGGGGATTGCCGCTGGTGGTGGTGATAGTCGGGATGTTCATGTCGGTGCTGGACACCAGCATCGTCAACGTCGCGATCCCCGTGATGCAGGGCCAGTTCGGCGCCTCCCCCGACAGCATCCAGTGGATCGCCACCGCCTACACGCTGTGCCTGGGCGTGGTGGTCCCCGCCAGCGCGTGGCTGGGCGAGCGACTAGGGCTGCGCCGCACCTACGTCCTCGCGCTGGTGCTGTTCTCCCTGTTCTCCGCGCTGTGCGGCACGGCGACCGACCTCAACATTATGATCTTCTACCGGATCCTGCAGGCAATCCCCGGCGGCATCATCCCGGTCACCTGCCTGACCATCCTGTACCGCATGGTGCCCCCGGCCAAGCTCGGCGCGGCCATGGGCCTCTACGGCCTCGGCATCGTCTTCGCCCCAGGCGTCGGCCCGACACTGGGCGGCTACCTGGTCGAGTACGTGGACTGGCGGCTGATCTTCTACATCAACGTGCCGATCGGGATCCTCGGCGCGATCGCCGCCATGCTCGTCCTGCCCAAGTTTCCCGCGACCCCCGGACGGCGGTTCGACCTGCCCGGTTTCCTCTGCATCGGAACCGCGTGCTTCGCGCTGCTGCTCGCCGTGTCCGAAGGACAGCAATGGGGCTGGACCAGCTACCCGATCCTGATCCTCACCGCCGCCGGTATCAACCTGCTCGTGCTGTTCGTGATCATCGAACGCCAGGTCAAGCAACCACTGCTCAGCCTGCACACCTTCATCTACCGGCCATTCGTCATCTCGCTGATACTCATGTCCATCGTCTACACCGGGTTGTTCTCCTCCATCTATCTCATCCCGCTGTTCCTGCAGAACGTCCAGGGCATCACCCCCTGGAACACCGGCCTGACCCTGATGCCCCAGGCGCTGGTCATGGCGGTGTTGACGCCGATCTCCGGCCGCCTGTTCGACAAGATCGGCGCCCGCTATCTGGTCATGCTCGGCATGGCGATCAACGGGATCGGCACCCTGATGCTGGCCCAGATCAACACCGACATGAGTAGGCCAGAGATCTTCCTGCGGCTGATGATCTCCGGAGCCGGGCTGTCCCTGTGCTTCATGCCCATCATGACCGGAGGCATGTCCGCGCTGCCCTCGGAGATTGCCAGCGCCGGCAGCGGGATGAGCACCTTGGTCCAACGCGTCTCCGCCGCGATCGGGCTCGCCGCGATCACCGCACTCACCACGGTGCAACAGGCCCAGCTGTTCGCCGACCGCAGCTCGCTCCTGCAGCCGTCCGGAGTGGACGCCGACCCTCGGATCATCCAAATGCAGAGCCAGGGCGTAGGCGGACTGATCCCGTTGTTCAACGAGCTCAGGGACAAGGTGATGACCGAGAGCTACAGCAACGCGTTCCTCCTCGTCGGCGTGTGCGTCCTTGCCGCGATTCCGCTGGCATTCTTCCTGCCGAAGGCACGCCCGGCGGGCGGTGGCAGTGCCGCACCGATCGAGATGTAGCAGCACATCGACCACGAGGGAGCTGTTGATGAGGGTCTCCACCGGAAAGTTGCGCCAGGACGTACGCCAGGCGCTGGTTGCGATGGGTGCGCCACAGAACGAAGCCGAGATCGGTGCCGAGATGTGTGTCGACGCCGAGCTGCGCGGGCACAGCTCGCACGGTGTTCGCCTGCTGCGCAACATCGCCGCGGCGTACCAGCGGGGCGCTGATCGTCGGCGCGCGATGAGGGTGGTGGACGAGTCCCCCGTGTCGGCTCGGCTCGACGGTGGGTTTCATCTGTCCTGGTTCGTCCACTGGAGCGCGATAGAACTGGCGATCGAAAAGGCCGCCACGATGGGAATTGCCGTGGTCAGCGTCGGCAACGCCGGAGGCAGCGGGGCGCTGGGGTATCTGGTGGAGAGGATCGCCGCGGCGGGCCTGGTGGGACTGGCCGCGAACAGCACGCCGCTGACCGTGGTTGCCCCGGGCTCCACGATTCCTGCTCTCGGGACCAACCCGTTGGCCATCGGGCTACCCCGCCGCTCGGGCCCTCCCCTCATCCTGGACATGGCGACCTCCTCGATTGCCTTCAACCAGATCCTGCGCCTGCGCGAAACCGGCCAGGCGCTTCCCGAGGGTGTGGCGGTCGACGCCGACGGATCGACGACGACGGACCCGAACCGTGCGATCGAGCCCGACTCCGGCCGGAGCAGGATCTTGCCCTTCGGCGGGCACCGGGGCTACGGACTCACACTCATGCTCGAGCTGATGGTCTCCGCCGGCGTCACCGGCCGCACCGGACAGGACAAAAGAGGGCCCGTGCTCACCGAGCCGACCGACTTCAGTGCGCTCTACTTCGCCTACCAGCCGGGGCTCGTCGGTGACCGGGACCAGGCCCTGGACGCGACTGACCGACTCCTCGCCGAGCTGACTGCCGCCGGGGCACGGATCCCCGGCGAGTCCAGCCGCCTGCGGAGGGAGCAGTGCCTGCGGGACGGTGAGGTCGACGTCGACCCCGAGGCGCTCGACGTGCTCAACTCGCTCCTGGACTCCTAGTGCCTGCCACCCGGGACATGCAGAATAACTAGGTCCTCTGGTAAATCTGACGGTATGTTTCTCGCGGTGCGCGGCCTTGAGCCCGGTTGAGATGAGGTGTGATGCGACGTAGGAATGATCGCGTTCTGGCAGTCTCCAGCACGGGAGTTCGGCCATGAGGTACCGCGGCCTCGGAGGCACCGGCATCCAGGTCAGCCCGCTGTGTCTGGGCGCAATGATGTTCGGCGCCTGGGGCGAGCGCGACCATGACACGTCCATTTCGGTCATCCATCGGGCGCTGGACGCGGGGATCAACTTCATCGACACCGCCGACGTGTACTCGCAGGGTGAATCGGAGATCATTGTCGGCAAGGCCCTCGCCGGCACCCGCCGCGATGAGGTGGTCCTGGCCACCAAGTTCCAGGGCCAGATGGGCATACCGGTTGAAGCCCCGCTGGGCTACCCCGGCGGCAATCCGAACATGCGCGGCAACTCCCGCCGCTGGATCGTGCGTGAGCTCGAGAACAGCCTGCGGCGGCTCGGGACAGATTGGATCGACCTCTACCAGGTACACCGCCCCGACCCCGGCACCGACATCGAGGAGACGCTCTCGGCGCTCAACGACCTGCAACGGCAAGGCAAGATCCTGGCATTCGGCTGCTCGACGTTTCCGGCGCACGAGATCGTCGAAGCGGCGTGGACGGCGCAGCGGCGGGGATTGGCTCGCTTCGCCACCGAGCAGCCGCCGTACTCGCTGCTCGCCCGAGGAGTGGAGTCGGACCTGCTGCCCGTGGCGCAGCGCTACGGGATGGGGGTGCTGCCCTGGAGCCCACTGGCCGGCGGGTGGCTCACCGGCGGCTATCGAAAAGACCGAGCGCTGCCGACGTCGCTGCGCGGGCACCGCACACCGGCCCGCTATGACCTGTCTGACCCGGGCAACCAGCGCAAACTTGACGCCACCGAGGCCTACGCCACGCTGGCCGAGCAGGCCGGGATCTCCCTGATCCACCTGGCCCTGGCGTTCGTCCTGGCGCACCCCGCGGTGACCGCGCCCATCATCGGGCCACGCACCATGGCACACCTCGAGTCCCAGCTCGGCGCCGCGGACATCACGCTGTCCACCGACGTGCTCGACGAAATCGACCGGATCGTCGCCCCCGGCACCACGCTCGCGCGGTTCGACGCCGGATACCTGCCCCCGGCACTGACCGATCCGTCCCTGAGACGCCGTCGCGCCTGAGGGCCGTCAGGCGATGCCGGGTCGGGTGGTAGTTCGCCGGGCGTCGAGCAGGTGGTCGACGCTGTAGCGGCCCGCGCCGATGGCCGCGAACACCAGCGCCCCCGCCAGGATCGCGCCGGTAAGGGCGATGCCGGGCCTGCCGGTTATCGAGACGTATTGATGCGTGACCACAATCGCGCCGGCCATGTCCAACACCATCAGCACACCCACCAACGCGGTGAACGCGCCCAGTATCAACAAGGCCCCGCCGACCAGCTCGACCGTGCCGGCGTAGGTGGCGGACAAGAATGGAAACGGCACGCCGCCCTGCCCCAACCCGGCGGCGGTCGCGGACAGCCCCTTGGTGACCCACTTGTCCCATCCGTAGGCGAACATCACCACGCCGAGGAGGAGCCGACCCAGGAGAACAGCAACCTCACGCGCCCCTTCGGGCAACTGAGCCAACATGTCAGCGACCTCCCTCTCTGCCGGTAGCCGCGACCGCGACGTGCGTGACCCGGCTCGAGTCGATGTCGACGGACAGGGCCCGATGTGCGTAACACGTGTTCGCGGCCGCAACGAGAAACGAATTGGCCTGGTGACCATCGATGCCGCCGCTGAGGAACAGGTGGGTATCGAAGGGATGCGCCCGCGCCACTCCGCCGGTGGTGGCGAAGCGGCTATTTTGCACCAGTCGCGGTGACTCGATCGGCATGCGACGCACGTCCGCATAGCGACACAGCTGGGTGTGATAGCAGAAGGCAGTGCCGATCGAGAAGTAGGACAGCGGACTCGGGGCGCGTCGGTTCGTGGCGTCGGTGAGTAGTGACCACTGTTCGGCGGCGGCGACTTCGGGGAAACCGACCGTGGCCCTGACCAGCCCGGACTTGAAGTCGTAGCCACCGACAGCGTGAGCTCGCCAGCCGATCGCGCCCTGTTGGTCGTCGCTGAGCACAACTGTGCTGGAGTTCGCGCCTGGCCATGTGGTCAGCACCGCGTCCTCGGCGACGTCCGCCCCGACAGGTCTCGGACGCGAACCGTGGCTCGGCAGGTCCATCTCGGTGGCGGCATCGGCTTGCGGCAGTCCGGTGACCGGCGTGGCGCGGCCGTCGATGGAGAGCGCGAACCTGCTCTCCTTGCCGGTGACCATCGCCGCGTTGGCCGGCGAGGAACGCAGGGCCCGGTCAACGACCGACGAGACCCGGGCCTCCGACTCCTCGGTCACGATGTTGATTTCCCAAGCCAGCTCGAACACCAGGCCTACCGCTTCACCTCGGGCGAACGACCCTTTGGACGCAAATCGCTGCGATACCGTCACCTGAAGCTCGTCCAGGACCAATGACTCCGCATTGGCGATCTGGGCAATCCGAGAGGTCACATCGCCGTGCAGCCCGGCGGCCCAATGCATCAACGGTGACGGCGCCCGACCCGTGCCACGCAGGTACTTGCCCTCGTCCGCGGTAAGGCGCCAGGTGCGCCCGGAGGCCAGATCCGAGACCAGGCCCTCCTTCTGGAAACGGCCGAGCCCGATTACTTCACACCGATAGGAGGAACTCTCGCGGGCGTGTTCGGGCACAGCGCCGGCGTCGCCGTCTTGGGCGACGAAGGCAAGCGGGTATGGGGCATCCTCGAGACCTGCCCAGGTTGGCTTGTCAGCCACGTTCACTCGACCATCCTTCCGTCGTGCGGCGAAGCGGCTCTCCGCGGCTCAGGACTCGGTGAGAAAGCGGAGCACGATGCGGTTGAACGTGTCCGACTGTTCCCACTGCGGCCAGTGACCTGCCCCGGTGATCAGCTCGAACCGGCCGCCGGTGATCTTCTCGGCCATGTCCAGGCCCGCGCCGGCGGGACCCGACGGGTCGTCACTGGTCCACACGACCAGCGCCGGACCGGACAGGGCCGCGAGGTTGGCCTCGGTGATCATGTTCCGGCGCCGCACGTCCGGGTCCTGCAGGCAGAGGATGTGGCGCATCGACTCGGCGAACCCGGGCCGGGCGTAGATGGTCCGACGTATCGCGACGAGCTCGTCGGTGACGGTCGCCGGGTCGGCCATCAGCCATTCCAGGCGGGCCCGGATCCGCTGGTCCGACGGATCGTCGGCGGCGGCTTGGGACAGGCCTCGAATCGTCTCCATCACCTCGGGGCGGGCCATCGTGCCGCCCGGGGTGTTGAGCACCAGCTTGCCGACCCGCTCGGGGTGGGCGGCGGCGAACTTCACCGCCACCCACCCGCCCAGGGACTCCCCGTTCAAGTGCGCCTGTCGCACACCGAGAGCGTCGAGCAGGCCAGCGAGGTGTTCGACGTACGTGTCGAGCTCGAGGTCGTCGGTGGCGTGGGTGGTGTAGCCGTGACCGGGGTAGTCGTAGGCGATGACACGGAAATGCTCGGCGAAGGCGGCCACGTTGTGCGCGTACGCCTCCAGGTGCCCGCCGGTGCCCGGCATCAGCACCAGCGTTTCGCCCTGTCCGGCCTCGAGCAGCCGGGTCCGCCATCGGTCCACCTGCACGTAGCGGACCTGGTGCTCGGTCGCGCCCAGCGCCACCCATACCGGCGTGTCCGGCTTGCGCGCGCCTTCCGGGGGCGAGTGCGGGGCGACAGTCCGGTCCAACGACGGGGACGGCATGGACACACCTTTCTGCTCGACAGCAAGGTCTTCTCGATTGCGCGGTTGTACGCCGGCCCGCACTACCAGGGCGCGGTGAGCAACCATTCAGGTGGAGCGTCGGCCAGGGCGCGCTCCCACTGGGTTTTGGACACGTTGAGGAAGGTTCCTCTGGCGTAGAGCAACGGCTCGCCGTCGTGGACGGCCAGCCCCTGGATCCGGCCCAGAACGATCGCGTGGTCCCCGCCGTCGAGAACAGCGTGGCGGTCGCACTCCAGGTGCGCGATCGCACCGCCGATGTGCGGGATGTCGTGGCGGCCGTAGTGCAGGGACAGCCCCCTGAAGCGGTCGCCACCGGGGCGGGCGAAGCGCAGGGCGAGGTCCTGCTGGTCGGCGTGCAGCACATTGACGACGTAGCCGGGCGCGGTGCTGAGCAGCTGGTGCATGGCCCTGGCCTTGTCGATGCAGACCAGGACCAGTGGCGGGTCCAGCGACAACGAGCAGAACGCGCTGACGGTGCATCCGGCAGGCTCCCCGTCCGGGCTCACCGTGGTGATCACAGTGACACCGGTCGCGAACTGGCCCAGTGCGCGGCGCAGCAACACCACATCCGGCCCCCCGGCGGATACCACCTGGTGCGGGGGCGCGACGCCGTTCACCCCGCGGCCGGGTGCGCGCGGCCGCGGGACTCCGCGACCGCCTCTTGCGGATCGCCGCCCAGCGCCAATGCCCGGTCGACGAGGCGGAAGGCGTCCGTCTTGTCGTAACCCAGATAGTTCATCGCGTAGAGCCGGACCGGGTCGCCGGCGTAATAGCGCTCGTACTGAACCGCTCGCTGGCCGAACCCGTCGCCGCACAGGTCCCAGGCGAGTTTGTAGAGCCGGACCCGCTGGGTGGCGTCCAGCCCGTCTGCTCCCTGGAAGTAGCGGGCGATGTCGTCGCCGATCTCGCTGCCGAAGTCCTCGGCCGAGGGCATCATCAGCAGGCCCCCCGCGCCAAGGGTCTGCAACACCTCGGCGGCCTTCGGATAGGACGCCGACAGGTGCATGCGCAGCGTCTGCAAGGGCAGGAATCCGCAGCGCAGCGAGTTGCCCGAGCTCGAAACCTCATGGTCGACTTCGGCCGCCCGGATCAGCGCCCGGCAGGTCTCGGTGGCCGCGACGAGCTCACCGAGCTTCTGCTGGACGTGCAGGAAGCTGTCGATCTTCACCGTCTGCGCGAGCTTCATCGCCACGCCGGTGATGAACTGCATCTTCACCAGGCCCCGTACCCCGGTCTGGTGCGCGGTGTGCTGGCGCAGGTTCGTCTCGCCGTAGAGCTTGTTGGCCAACTCGACGCTGCCGTGCAGGAACACCCGGTCCCACGGGACCAGCACGTCGTCGAAGACCACCAGCGAGTCGGCCTCCTCGAAATGCGCCGACAGCGGGTGGTCGAACCGGTTGCGGGTGCCGTCGTCGAAGGGCTCGCGCGAGATCAGCCGCAGGCCGGGGGTCTCGATCGGGATCGCGAACACCGCCGCGTGGCGCTCGTCGCCCGGCCGCAGCCCCGGCAGGCTGTAGATGAGCAGCTCGTCGGCCATCGGCGCGAGGGTGGCCAGCATCCGGGCCCCTCGCACGACCAGCCCATCGGATGTCTCCTCGACAACGCCCATGTGCAGGAACGCGTCGGCCTGCTCGGCTGAGCTCCGCGACCGATCGGTCTGCGGCGTGATCAGCGCGTGGGTGAGGAACAGGTCGTTGTCCCGCACGTACTCGTAGTAGCGGCCCACGTTGTCGGCGTAGCGCTGCCCGAGCTGGGCGAACACGCCCGGTTCCTCGGCGAAGGCCATCACCGTGGTGTTCAGGAAGTCCGGTGAGCGCCCCATCAGCCCCAGCGTCGCCTCCGACCACACCCGGAACGCCTCGCGGCGGGCGACCAGGTCGGCGTAGGAGTTCGGCGCCACGAAGGACGTGCCGATCGGGCCGTTGGGCCCGGGGCGGGTCAACACGTCGGCGTAGGTGGGGTCGTGCTGCATGTCGTAGAGCCGGGCGATCTGCTGGATCGGCGCCCGGAACGCGGGATGCTCAGTCACGTCCTCCACACGCTCACCGCGCAGCCAGACCTCCCGAGGCGTCTTGCGCAACCGCTCCAGATACTGCACTCCAGACCGCACAGTCATGATCTCTCCTCACACTGGCATGCTAGACTGCTAGTATCACACTAAATGACCTAAAGATGGCACGCAAGGGAGGAGACCAGTTGCCGGACCCTCGATTGCGGGCCACCTCGAGATACATTTCCCCGGTGGTTTCAGAAGGACGTTCCGGTGACCTGACTGTGGGGCACAGCAGGCGACGCGCGCGCAGCACAATGCGCCTCGGCGAGCTGGCCCACCAGGAGATCAAGGACCGGTTGCTGGACGGCGTGTACGCGGCCGGGCAGAAGCTGTCGGTGGAGGAGCTGAGCTCCGAGTTGGAGGTCAGCAAGCAACCCGTCATGGAGGCGCTGCGCCTGCTCTCCGCGGACGGGCTGGTCACCATCATCCCGCAGGTCGGCTGTCGAGTGGCCGCCTACGACGACCAGGAGGTCAAGGACTTCTTCGCCCTGTTCGCGAGCATGGAGGGCGCGGTCGCCGGGCTTGCCGCGAGCCGGCGGACGGACGCGCAGCTCCGCGCGCTCGACGAGATCTCGGCCCGGATCGGCGTGCTCGTGGACGAGGAGGACCCCGCCCGGCGGGCGCACGCCTACCGGGTCCGCAACCGCGAGTTCCACGCCCAGATCCACGCGATGGCGGACTCGGCCATCATCGTGGACCTGAGCCAGCGGATGTGGGACCGCAGCGATTTCCTGATCAACACCACGGACCTGGCCTATCCCTTGCACAGCGTCGCCAAGCGACACCACGATCACGAGAACATCCGGCGGGCGCTGCATGCCCGGGACGGTGAGCTGGCCCGCCGGACCATGGAGGACCACATCCTGGGCAATATCGCGGCCGCCACCGATGCGCCCGCTCCCGTCCCGTGATCCTCGGGACGAGGACCTCCCGGCGTCGACCGCCGGGCGGCCCAGGGGTCATCCGGTGCTCCCCTCGCGTGCCGCCGCGAGGTCAGCCGCCACGTGGTCGACAGGTGCGATGCTCGAGGCCACCCCCATGCCGGTGATCCACTCGGGCACCGGCTCGTAGGCCGTCCAGGTCAGCGCACCGCCCCAGGCCGCCGTCGCCGCCGCCCAGGTGCGCACCTCCATCGCCCCGGGTCCGGCGACAGCCTCAACATCCTCCTCGTCCAGCCGGCCGAGCACGCCGGGGTCACGCCCGATCCGGTCGAGCAGGGCCCGGTCCCAGTCGGCGTTGACCTGGCCGGTCGACTCGCCCTCGGCAAGCTGGATGGCGCGCTGTTGCCTGCTCGGTTCGACCTCGACCATTCGGGGGCGGCCATGGATGAGGAAGTCCCGCCACTCGGGCGCGATCTCGGGGTCCTCCGCCGAGATGGACGGGGGCCAGTGCGACATCCCACCGGACCCGATGACCAGCACCCGCGCGGAGCCGGCCGCGCTCTCGATCGCCCGACCGACCGCGTGCCCGAAGTCGAAGCACCGCCGGAAGCTCGGCAACGGCGGGCAACCGGAGTTGACGATGACCGGGACCATCGGCACGTCGAGCGCGGGGAACAGCTTCGAATAGACCTGCGCCAGGCCGTGGTCGATGCCCAGGTCGAGCGAGACCGCCGGATCGAAGCCCTGCGCGGTGACGCCCTCGAAGATCGCTCGCGCCAGCGGGCCGGGCAGCGGCAGCTCCCCGCGCGGCGTCCCGTAGTCGCCCACCCCGGTGACCCGCTCGACCCCGATACAGAAGGGCGGCATGCAGTCATAGAACAAATTGCGCGCATGGTCCGGGCCGAACACCACGACTGCGTCGGGCGCGAGCTCGGCGGCGGCCTCGCGGAGTCGTTCTACCGCCGCGCTGAACCGCCCGCCCGGAGCGTCTGGCATGCGGGCCGGTGCAATGTTCCAGAATGGCGAGTGGGAGAGGTTGATGCAGCCGATGACGGTGGCCATCGTGGCTCCTTCCAGCCGGACGCGGTCAGGCGACGGTGCCGCTGATCAGTACAAAGGCGACGAGACACGGCTGCTCGGAGCGGTTGGACCAGAAGTGGTTGGTCCCCCGCTGGATCAGCACGTCACCGGCCGTCATCTCGCGCTCATCGGCGTCCATGACCGACCAGATGGAGCCGCGCAGCACGATTGCGTAGTCGAGCGAGGCCGTGCTGTGGAACATCCGGGAGCGCACTCCCCCGCCGTCGTCCCAGTGGCTGTCCGGGGGAAACTCGACGATGCGGAACACCGAGCCCGCGCCCGGTGGGGAGATCGCGACCGGGCCGCCGAGTCCGTCGTCGGCGGGGGCGGCGTTGTCCACCGGGACCTGCTCGTGGCGCCAGAAGTCGGTCATGGCGAAGGTCGGTGTGTCGGCGATGACCTGGACGTGCGGGCACAGCTCGTCCGACACGATGGTCGAACGCCCGTGCCCGTCCAGGCCGGTGACGAGGCGACGGAACCGCTGTACCGACGCCGCGACCTCGATCCGCTCTTCGGATAGTGGGATGTTCTCGGGCATGACTGCGAACTCCTGCGGTCGCGGGCGGGTTAGGGCAGCAGGGACAGGCCGCCGTCGGCGACCACGACCTGGCCGGTCACGTACGTCGCGCGCATCAGGCCGACGACGAGCTCGGCGACCTCCTCGGGGCGGCCGGTCCGGCGCAGCGGGGCCTTCTCGGAGATCTGGTCCCGGAAGGCGCCCCAGTCCTGAGTCCACCGGGTCTCGATGAAGCCCGGGGCCACCGCGTTGACCCGGATCTCCGGCCCGAGCGCGCCACCGAGCAGCTTGCACATGTGGTGCACCGCGGCCTTGCTGACCGCGTAGGGAATGCTGCTGCCGCCGACGTCGACGCCGGCGAGTGCGCCGACCACGACGATGTTCGCGTTCCCGCTCTTGCGCAGCAGCGGCTCGGCGGCCTGCACAAAATGCCACGGTCCGAGCACGTTGAGCCGCAGGATGCCCTCCCAGACGTCGTCGGTGACGGCGTGGATGTCCGGGTGTGCGATCCGCGCCGTCCTGCCAGCGGCGTAAACGACCGCGTCCAGCCGCCCGTACTCGGCCTCGACCCGCGCGACCACCTCGGCCGCGGCGCCGGGTTCGGCGAGGTCAGCCTGGACGAAGGAACCACCATTGAGCTCCGCCGCCACCGCGTTGCCCTCGTCGATGCTCTTCGAGCTGACGACGACGACCCGGTAGCCCTCCGCGTCCAGTCGCCGGGATACCGACGCCCCGATCCCTGTTGAACCGCCG
>Ga0137412_10003417_pt1 | contig 12663 bp, 10 predicted proteins | sample CZODoug2_1_16fun_FD_122160 | JGI IMG/M metagenome (GOLD analysis project Ga0137412, IMG submission 122160) | Vadose zone soil fungal communities from Angelo Coast Range Reserve, California, USA - CZODoug2_1_16fungal (Hybrid Assembly) | ecosystem: Environmental > Terrestrial > Soil > Vadose zone...
TACGCGACGCCGAGTGCGAGGCCGAGTTGGGCGAAGTATTCCTCCGCCCAGGGCAGCTCGACCTCGGCCGCCGCGGCGCCGTTGGTCAGCTGCTCGCGGCGCAGGTCCGCGGCCCGCCACGCGAGCTGGGAGTTGGCCACAGCCTGGCGGAGGTTTCGGTGGGCAACGGGCTGCCGTTCCGGGTCGTAGGAGTCCAGGAGGTCCGGTCCGGCCCACCCCTGCAGGACGCCCGCCAGTTTCCAGCACAGGTTGTGCACGTCGGCGAGGCCGACGTTCATGCCGAGGCCGCCCGCAGGAGGAATGGCGTGCGCGGCGTCGCCGGCCAGCAGGACCCGGCCGCGGCGGAACTGTTCCGCGGTGAACGCGTTCACCACCCAGTGCTGCACCCGCAGCACGTCGATCCGTACGTCCCAGTCCGGACCGAGGGCGCGGGCCACGAGGTCGGGCCAGTCGGCGTGCTCGGTGTCTTCGGGAGTGGGGCCGATCCAGGCCCAGCCGCCTTCGGGGTAGATCGGGAGAAATGATCCGTGCGCGGTCGCGTACACCCCGGCGGGCTGGCCGGCGAGCCCGCTGTGCAGATCGGCGTCGAACACGACGGTGGTCAGGCGCCCCACCGCTCCGGGGCCCGTGGTGCCGATGCCCAGCCGATGCCGGACTCCTGAGTTCGCGCCGTCGGCGGCGAGCACGTAGCGGGCCCGCACGTGCATCCGCGCACCGCTGTGGTGGTCGACGAGCGACGCCACGACGCCTTCAGCCTCCTCGGCGAGGTCGACGAGCTCGACGCCGTAGCGGATCGGCGTGTCCGCCGCGGCGAGCAGGGTCGGTTCCAACCGATCCTGCGAGGTGAGCGCGCCGATCACCGGGCTCTCGGGGATCGGCGCGTTGACCCCGACCATGCCCGCCGAGCCGAAGTCGCGGTCCCGCAAGGTGTCCCGGAAGCGGATCCGCCCGAACTCCGGCGCGAAGGCACGGGCCGTGACCTTGTCGGCGACCCCGAGCTGACGAAAGATCTCCATCGAGCGCACGTTGAGCAGCCGCGACCGGGGGAAGGGCGACAGCTCGGGGCGCTTCTCGACCAGCATCGCCGACACACCCCAGCGCGCCAGCAGCGCTCGGGCGGTGAGCCCGACCGGCCCGGCACCGACGATCAGAACCTCTGGATCAGTCACGTAATGAGTGTCAGTGGCGGGCCGTCCTCCCACATGAGTGCTTCCACTCAGTTCAATCGACCGGGGTTCCGGTGATCCACGTGGCGACCTGGACACGGTTCCGAGCACCGAGGCTGATCATGATGCCGCGCAGGTGGTTCTCGGCGGTGCGCTCGGAGATGTGCAGCTCGGCGGCGATCTGGCGGTTGCTGCGGCCCCTGGCCACGAGCTGGGCGATCTCGCGCTGCCGTGGGGTGAGGGCGTCCAGGCCGCGGCCGGAGAGGCGTTCGGCCAGGTCGCCGGCCTTCGCCCGCAGGGGTGCCATGCCGAGTTGGTCGGCGGTCGCCGCCGCGCGCCGCGTTTGCGCCCGGGCCTCCTGCTGGTCGCCGGGACCGCCACGGGAGTGCAGCGCCTCGGCCAGGTGGTAGCGGGCCTCCGCCGCGAACGGTGCCAGGCCGGACTGCTCGTTGGCCGCGACGGCCGCCCGCAGATGGTCGAGCGCGTCGTCCGTGCGCCCGAGGGCCGAGGCGGCGACCCCGAGCGGCAGGTGCGCCGAGCCCAGGGTGAGGGTCACCCCGGCGCCGTTGGTGACGTGCAGGCCGGCGTGGGGACGCAGGTTAGCGTAGGCGGCGGCCGCGGCGTCGAGCTCGCCGACCGCGGCGGCGACCGTGCACCGGGTCGCGTCGATGAGCATGCTGACGAACCGTGGCACCCGGGTGCTGCCGACTTCGGGCAGCCCGCTGAGCAGGGCCGCGGCCTCGGCCTCCCGACCGAAGGCGAGATGCCACGGAGCACGGTTGATGGACTCGCCCAGCGCTCCGATGGGATTGCCGGTCATCGCCGGCAATCCCATCGGGTCGTCCGGCAGACCCCGGTTGTCACCGGTGAACCGGGCGATCTGCAGGAACGTCCAGGAGTGCGGGCGCGCGTCCGACCGGTTCCCAACGGGATCGCGCACCTGCTCGGCGAGCTCTCGGGCCGCCGCGAAACGGCCCTGCCCGATGGCCATGGCGACCCGGCCCCGGAGCAGGTGCCAGCGCGGGATCGGCCGGCCCATCGCCATGACGTGGGGCTCGAGCCGATCGAGCTCGACGATTGCGGCGTCGATGTGCCCGGCCTGGACCAGCGCGTCGAACCGCCACAGGTGCCCCCAGAACACCGCGTCCAGATCGCCGACCCGCTGGCCGAGCGCGAGCATCTCACCACCGAGGACGAGCCGTTCGGCGTGCCCGGGCGGATCGGAGCGGGCGAGCTGGCGGGCCCGCAGCGCATAGCGCAGGGCGGCACCGTCGCCGACCCGGCGCGCCATCCCCAGCGCGGCACGGCTGATCGACTCCTGCTGATCGGACTGGTCGACGAACACCAGCGTGAGCGACTGCTCGGCGAGCAGCTGGGCGCGCATCGAGCTGTCGCCCGCCGGCAGCCCGTCCAAGGCCTGCTCGGACCACGCGGCGACCCGCGCCGTCCACTGGGGGTAGGGGTACTCGGGCAGTGCGAGGCAGGCGCGCGCCAGCCACTCCGCGTCTCCGGCCTGTTGCGCGAGCTCGGCGGCGGCGATGCACCGCTCGACGCCTGGCGCGATGTCGCCGATCATGAACCGGGTCTTGCCCGAGTCGAGCAAGATCTCGCACCGCCGGGGCACGGGCAGGTCGTCGGGCGCGACCACGACCGCGCGATCGAAGAGATCAACCGCGCTCTCGACCGCGAAGTGGGCCAGCGCGTCCTGGCCGGCGGCGTGGGCCGCCGCGCTGGCGGTGCCGGGGTCCCCGAAAGGCAGCGCCGCCAACCGGTGCCTCGCGATCTCGGCAAGCCGGGGGTTGGCCGAGGCCTCCAGGGCGGTCGCCACCCGCAGATGGGCCGTGGCCCGGTCGGTGATCGCGAGCTCCTGCAGCAGCGTCTCCCGGAACAGGTCATGGACGAAGGCGAACCGGCCGTCGGGCTCGGCGACGGCAACTCCCGCCCGCACGGCGGTGTCCAGCAGGGCGAGCATCCGCGCGACGCTGTCGGCGGCGTCCTCGGCCGCGTTCTGGGCGGTCAGGGTGGTGAGCAGACGAGCGTCGATGTCGGGGCCCGCCACGGCGGCAACCGCGAGCACCCGCCGGCACTCCGGCGGGAGCCCGTCGAGGTGCTGCCCGATCACCTCGCGGATGACGTCCGGCAGGTGGGCGTCGGGCGGCCGCCCGGCCTCGAGCAGCCGGCCGACCTCGCGGACGAACAGCGGGTTGCCCCGGGTACGCGCGGCGACCTCGGCGACCACCGACGGCTGTTGCCGCTGCCCGAGCAGGGCATGCAGGCTGACCCCGACCTCGGCGCTCGTGAAGCCGCCGAGGGTGATCGACGCGCCGTGCGGATGGCGTCCGACGAGCCGACGCAGCTCGGGCCCGGACGGGTGTTCGGCCAGCTCCCGAGGGCGGAACGCCCCAACGACGAGCAGCCGGCTGTCCCGGACCTGATCGACGACGCTCGCGAGCAACGACAGCGAGTCCGCGTCGGCCCAGTGCAGGTCGTCGAGCACCAGCGCCGTGCCCTGACCAGCGGCCTCGCCCAGCAGCGCGCCGAAGCGGCTGAACGCGGCGAACCGTTCCTCGGCGCCCACCGGCACCGCCGCGCCGGTGGCACCGAGCTCGGGCACGATCCGGGCCACCCGCGCCCCGTGCTCGGCGACCGCGGCACGCAGCGGCGGACCGGCCTCGGAGTCCAGCCACCGCCGGAGCAGCTGCCGCCACGGCCAGAACGTCGGCGCGCCCTCGATGGCCGACACCCGCACGGTCGCCACGGCCCAACCCCGCGACCGCGTGACCCGCTCGAACTCCCCCAGCAGCCGCGTCTTGCCCATCCCAGGCTCCCCGGCGACCAACATGAACCCCGCGTGGCCCGACCGCGCCTCGGCGAGTGCGCGATCGAAAGCGGCGAGCTCGCCCGCACGCCCGATGAACCTGGTCTGCGTCCCCACCACACCGCCCCACGTCGCCGAACACGGTAGCGCGCACCACGGCACCCACATCCCCGATTAACCCGCGCTGAGTGATCAACTACGTGCGGTGACCGTGATGGGGCGGTCGCAGACCTTGCAGGCGAGAGCTACGTCCGCACCCGGGTGCGGTACCCACAGACCAGCGGCGTGATCGAGCGCTTCTCGGCACCCTCAAGTACGAGCACCTCTACCGAGGCCTGATCGCCGACGGGGACGCGCTCGCGGTCGAGGTCAACTGGTTCCGCCAGATCTACAACACCATCCGCCCTTCACCAAACCCTGGACGACCGCACACCACGCTCGGCCTACCTCGTCGAGGCGCACCGAAGCACTCAGGACCGCAGATCAGGCGTTGATGAACGCGACGATCTCATCGAGTCCAGGGGCATAGCCGTCGGTGGTGTCGACCTCGATCCACGGAGCATCGACTGACACTCGATCAAACGAGCGGTGAGAACGTGCGTGCGCGGCCGCATCGGCGGACGGCTGTCCGCCGCGCGCGCGTCGCAGCGGATTCACCGCCAAACGCCGCTGCACTCGTGCGAGCGCGTCATCGGCACCGACGACGCAGTGCACGATGCGGTGCATCAAGCTTCCTGGCAGGGCCACCGCCTGATGCTTCGTGATCCGCCCCCTGCTCTCGACCAGGGCCTCGCAGTTGAACAAGCACTGTCGAGTGGGTGAGCGATGCGTAACTCAGACGTCTCCCTGGTTCACCCGGCGGCAACACGGCAGAACTAGCTTTGCATCCGAGTTCGGATCCGAGTTCGGATCCGAGCTAGACTCCCGGACGAGGAGAACACGGATGGTCCCGCCCACAGCGCCAGGCATCCATATCAGCAAGTTGACCAAGAAGTTCCGCGTCGGACGAACGGAGGTGGGTGCTCTGGACGGGGTCGACATCCAGTCCGACGCGGGCGAGTTCGTGACCCTTCTCGGGCCGTCGGGCTGCGGGAAGAGCACGGTTTTGCGCATCCTGGCCGGGCTCGAGCGCGAGTTCGACGGTGAGGCGCTGGTACACGGCGAGACACCCACCGATATGCGTCGCCATCACCATCTGGGTATCGCTTTCCAAGACTCGGCGCTGCTGCCGTGGCGGTCGGTGCGCTCGAACATCGCGCTTCCGGGCGAGGTCTCGAAGAAGCCGCCGAGGCACGGGTTGATCGACGAGCTCATCGAGCTGGTTGGTTTGCGTGGCTTCGAGGACGCGCGACCGGCTCAGCTGTCCGGTGGGATGCGTCAGCGTGTTGCCATCGCGCGGGCCCTGGTGGTCGAGCCGAGGGTGTTGTTGCTCGATGAGCCGTTCGGCGCGTTGGACGATATGACCCGGCAGAACCTCAACGTGGAGCTGCTGCGGATCTGGACCGAGCGCCCGGCGACGACCCTGATGGTCACCCACGGCATGGCCGAGGCGGTGTTCCTGTCCGACACCGTCGTGGTGATGAGTCCTCGCCCGGGTCGGGTGCAGAAGGTCGTGCACATTGATCTCCCACGCCCTCGGACCCCCCACATGCTGCGAACCGCCGAATTCCACGAGTACGTGGACCTGCTGTCGTCGATCCTGTTCAGCGCTGAGAACGCAGGTACCGCGGCGGACGGGGCCGGGCGATGAACCGCAACCGGCGGCTACTGGGGTTTGTCGGCACGGGTTTGGTGTTGCTCGGGTGGCAGCTGGTCGGGACTACCGGCGTCCTCGGGCCGGCGATCGCCGCGCCGCTCGCCATTGTCACGGGCATCGCCCATGACGGACTGGGCTTCTACGGCCGACACGTCCCGATCACGTTGGCCTCGGCGTTGGTCGGGTACGGGTGGGGCAATGTCGCCGCGATCGGATGTGCCGCGCTGGTGATGGTCACACCATCGCTGGAGAAGCTGTTGCTGCAGGTCGGGATTGCGTCCGCCTGCGTGCCACTGGTCGCTATCGCGCCGATCCTTGCGGCGTGTTTCAACGGTCCGGTGACCTCGGCGGTGATGGCCGCGGTGTCGGTGTTCTTCACCACGCTGGTCGGCACGATCAACGGTCTACGTCGCGCCGATCCGACGGCCGAGGACCTTGTTCGGGCGTATGGCGGTGGCCGGTTCCTGGTGCTGCGCAAGGTGCAGCTCCGTGCGGCGCTGCCCGGAATCCTCACCGCTCTCAAGATCGCGGTACCCGCCTCGATCCTCGGGACCGTGATCGGCGAGTTCATGGGCCAGCAGCGGGGACTCGGAGCCGCGCTCGTCGTGGCCCAGCAGTCCAGCGATGTCGCCCGAACCTGGGGGATCACCCTCGTCTCCAGCCTGATCGCCGGCCTTGCGTTCGCGTTGGTCGGTATCACCGAGCGCCTTGCCACGTCCTGGGCGACCACCACGACGGGGGCGTCGGCATGACCACCATCACCGCCAGCCCGCCCGCGCGCGGTGCGATCGCCCGCGGCGCGCTGCGCACACTGGCCACTCTGGGCGGGACCGTCGTCGCCGTCGTGACGATTTGGACAGCGTTCATCCATGTCGTGAACGTCAGCCCGTTCGTGGCCAAGTCGCCGCTCGATGTGTGGCGCTACCTGGTCACCGGGCCCTCGGCCGCCGCGAATCGCATCGAAATCGCGGGGAATCTGCTGACCACATTGACCGATGCCGCGCTCGGTTATGTGCTCGGACTGGTGCTCGCGGCGGGGGTTTGCGTGCTGTTCTACTTCTCCCGCACGGTGGAAGGGATGTTCGTCCCGGCGGTGACCGCCATGCACGCCGTCCCCATGGTCACAGTGGCTCCCATCCTGGTTCTGATCTTCGGTCGGGGCGTGGGCGGGGTCGCTGTCATCGGGGCCGCGATCGTGCTCGTTCCCGCGCTGCTGACGATGCTGCAGGGGGTACGGGCCTGCCCACGCACAGACCTGGACATGTGCGCGGCATACGGCGGCACCACGTGGTCGGCGTTCGCCAAGATCGCCCTCCCACACGCCCTGCCCACCTGGTTCACCGCCGCTCGGGTCGCGGTCACCAGCTCGGTCGTGGGCTCGCTACTCGCGGAATGGCTGGCCACAGGCAAGGGATTGGGCGGCCAGATGCTCCGAGACGCCAACGAATTCCAGTTCGCCCGCCTGTGGTCCTCGGTCGTCGTTCTGACCGTCGTCTGCGTCGCGATCTATCAGCTGGTCACTTTGCTCGAAACAGCCGTCGATGCCCGGATGAACCCCACCCGGTGATGACCACACTCACCGCCCCCTCGGAAGGGAGCACGCCATGAGCCCCCAATTCGGTCGCCGCAAGTTCCTCACCAGCGGCCTCGCGGTCGGTGGTCTCGCCATCGCCACACCCACACTGCTTTCCAGCTGCGTCTCCGCGAGCAATGACACAACCAGCTCAGGCTTCGGGATTGCCTCCCAACGACTCGCCTGGGTCAAGAACACACAGTTCGCGGGGAGCTTCCTCGCCGACAAGAACGGTTACTACCTGCAGGCCGGGTTCAGCGGCGCGAACCTCGTCGCGGGCGGACCGACCGCTCCTCCCATCGAGTCCGACGTACTCACCCGCACATTCGCCGGCGTGTCCCAGGTGCCCATCGTCGCCTCAGCGATCGCTCAGGGCGCACCCCTGAAGATCATCGGAGCGGTGTATCAGCGCTATGCGGGCTGCGTCATGTCCATGGGCAGCGCACCGATCACCACTCCCGCCGACCTCTACGGAAAGAAGATCGGCTGCGCATCCTCGAGCGAACCGGTGTGGCGCACTTTCATCGCCGCGCTCGGCCTCGACAGCTCCCGGATCAACACCGTCCCGGTCCAAGGCGACCCCATCGGCATGACGACCGGCGAAATCGACGGCTACCTCGGCTTCGTCAACAACCAGGTCGTCGAGTTGCAGGCGAAGGGATTCGACATCCGAACCATGATCCTGGCCGATGTCGGCTTCCCCCTGGTCGGCCAGACCTACATCACCGCCCAAGACAACATCGACAACAACCGGGACAAGGTCAAAGCGTTCCTGCACGCCGAAATCCGGGGCTGGAAGGACGTGCTGGCCGACCCGCGACACGCCACCGACGTCACCGTCAACGACTACGGCAAAGACCTCGGCCTCAACCCCCGCACGACCCTGCAGGCCTGCGTCGTCGGCAATGACCTGATCCGTAACGGCCAGCCCGGCCAGCACATCGTCGACATCACCGACGCCGCCGCCGCCGCCAACACAAAATCGGTCAACGCCGGCGGCCTGACACTGACATCCGCGCAGCTGTTCGAGCTCGGGCCGGTCCGCGAGATCTACCAGGAGAACCCCACCCTGACGCTGCCCTGAGCCGCCCACCACCCACCACGGACAGCACCCCTAAACCGCATCGCTCCTGGATCGAAAGGCACCACGAATGTCATCCACCCCCGTACCTGAGCTCGTCGTCACCGGCGGCACCGTGGTCAACCACGACGGCCGCCGCCAGCAGGACATCGCCATCCGCGACGGTCAGATCACCGCGATCAGCGACAGCGTCGACGCCACCGGTATCCCCACCGTCGACGCCCGAGGGCTGCTGGTACTGCCCGGCCTCGTCGACATGCATGTTCACCTGCGTGAACCCGGCATGACGGAGAAGGAAGACTTCGCCAGCGGAACCGCCGCGGCGGCGGCGGGCGGTGTCACCACCATCGTCGACATGCCCAACACCAGCCCACCGGTCGCCACCGCCGACCGCTATGTGCACAAGCTCGACCTGGTGCGCCACAAGGCGCATGTCGACTTCGGGCTGTACGGGATGCTTGATCACGACAACGCCGAGGAAATCAGCGCCATGGCTGAGCTCGGTGCCATGGGGTTCAAGTTGTTCATGGGCCAGACCACCGGCGACAACCGCTGCCCTAACGACGCGGCCATCTTCCGCGGCCTCGAAGCCGCCGCGGCCGCCGACCTCGTGGTCGGCGTGCACGCGGAAAACGATCACCTGCTGCGGCTGTTCGGGCAACGTCTGCAAGCGTCGGGCCGCACCGACCCCCGGGCGCACCTGGAAGGCCGGCCCGCGTTCGTGGAGGTCGAAGCGATCACCCGGATCGTGACCATGGCAACCGAGGCCCGCGTCAAGCTGCATATCCACCATCTCTCCACGGCGGCAGGACTGCGACGTGTCATGGATCTGCGTGCCCAGGGCCACCAGGTCAGCATCGAAGCCCTCGTCGCTCACCTGCTCCTGGACGAGGACGCCTACGACGCCTACGGGAACCTGGTCAAACTCAACCCACCGATCCGCCCGGCCGCCGATGTGGCTGAGTTGTGGGCAGGTATCGGCCGCGGCGACGTCGACATCATCGCCACCGACCATGCCCCTCACACCGCCATCGAGCAGGCCGAGACCGACGTATGGAAAGCACCCGGTGGCTTTATCGGTGTCGAGACCATGCTGCCGCTGCTGCTGACCGCGGCCTCGCGGGGTGCGCTGAGGATCGAGGACATCGTCCGGTTGTGCTCCTACACCCCCGCCCGACGGTGGTCGATGGCAAAGAAGGGACAGCTCGCCGTCGGCTTCGACGCCGACTTCGTGCTCGTCGACCCGAACACCGACACAGTCGTGCGGGGCACAACCCTGCACTCCAAGCACCCCGTCACACCCTATGAGGGCTGGGCGCTGCGGGGTTCGGTCACCGCGACCTATCTGCGTGGTGGCCTGATCTTCGAAAACGGTGCCGTCGTCGGCCCACCCACGGGCCGTCAGGTCCGACCCGACCGGGCGTCCACTCCCACCTACGCGCCACCAGGTCCGGCAATGGCGGGCGCTCCCCGCGACCATGCGACGGTGTTGGTGTGACAACAACCGGGCTACGTCTTCTCTCAGCGGGCCACGGTGCGGAGACCCTGCGCAACACCGTCGCGGCCTGCCTGGGCGAGGCAACGGATCGGCGACCGCGCCAGGACGCACACCGAGCGGTGGTGATCGCGGGGATCGGCACCACCGCCCCGCACGCCTTGAACGGTCCGCTGCTGCGTGACGCTCTCGACCACGCCAACATTGCCCTCCAGGACACGACGGCATACCCGAGCCCCGACGCACTACTCGCCGACCATCGTTGGGACCTTGCCCTGGTACTGAGCCCATGGAAGCGGCAGGCGAGCGCTCAGACAGACGCGCTGACCAGCTCTGCCCACCGCACAGGAGTGGTGGACACCCTGGTGCGCGACCACGAGGGTCACTCCCTGGGCGTCAACACCAACAGCTGGGCCGCCCAGGCCGCGATGGAAACGGTGACCGGTGGACAGACCCCCACCGCCGTACTGGTCCTCGGCTCCGGCGGATCGGCCCATTCCGTGGCGCTGGGCTGCCGGCGGGCCTGGCCACACACCCGGCTGGTCGGTAGCGCCCGCAACGCCGCCGACCTCGCCGAGTGGGCTGCCAGCTTCGACGCCGAAACCGCGACCCCCACGGCCGTGCCAGGGTTTTTCACCCACTCGGCGCCCACGCTGATCGTCAACACCACAACGTGGGGTGAAACCGAGGCTTCCGAATCGGCCCCCTTCGCGTTTGCGTTCGAGCAGCTGCTCGCGCCCGGCAACTCCTACTTCGATCTGAACAACCGGGTCTCGGCACTGCAGCTCACCGCGCTGCGCAACGGTCTGAGTGTCATGTCCGGGACGTTCATGCAGCGGGCCACGAACGCCTGCCGCGCGGCGCTACTCACCGGGAGCACATCATGACGATCATTGACCCCAGCCGACCGCACGCAGGCCGCGCCGCGGGTGAACCCGCCAGCGTGCGCGAACGCGTCTACCTCTACCTGCGCCAGCAGATCATCACCGGGGAGTACGCCCCCGGTATCCGACTGGTCGAGGACCAGATCGCGGAAGAACTCGGAGTCAGCCGAACCCCGATCCGAGAAGCGCTGCAACGGTTGACCAGCGAAGGCCTGGTCAACCGGGTCCGACGCGGACAACTGGTAGTCGTGCGGGTCGACGAGACCACCCGCGCCGAACTGCACGAGCTACGAGTGGCGTTCGACCAGGTCGCGGCCAGCATGCTCACCAACAAGGTCAAGAGCATCGACTGGACAAGCCTGCACGCACTACTGGAGCCACTCAGCGCGGCAATCCGCGAGCACGGCATCGCAAGCTCCCAGTACGCGATGGCACACCTCGAGCTACACATCGCGATCAACCGAGCCGCGTTCTCCCCCATCACCTCGACATTCCTCGAACGACAGGCGTTTCTGTACCCGACCGACGACTACGTCCAACAAACCGGCCACGAGCCGATCTCCCAGCACCGCACCCTGCTCGAAGACCTGGCCAGCGGCGACCTCGAACGGGCACAGACGGCCATGCGCGTGCACGCCCTACGCGGACACGCCAACACCACAATCTGACCCGCGCAAAGCCGAAAGGTGGACCATGTCCGGCACCGTCACCATGTTCGTCAACGGTCAAGCGATGAGCGGGGGACCTCTCCACGACGCCCTCGACGGAAGCCGGTTCCTCGGGCCCATCCGGACCGCACCGATCTACCGGTTCTTCTCCTTCGGCGACATCTACCCCGGGCTGGCACCCGCCGACCGCGGCGGCTGGTCAGTCCCCGGCGAGATCTACGAGATCACCTACTCCGAGCTGCGCGACAAGCTACTGCCCCGCGAACCTGAAGAACTCGAACTGTCCGTCATCGCACTCGAAGACGGCCGAGGGTCATTGAGCATGGTCTGTCGGCGCCTCCCCACCCCGGCCGAAGCCACCGAGGTCACGGCACCTGGCGGCTGGCGCATCCACCTGGCGTCAGTGGGCGCCCGCACCTGATGGACATTCTCACCGCCGGCGCCGACCCCGGACTGGCTGACCACTACCTCTGGTGCACCACCGAAACCGTCCACTGGGGAACCCTGCCCACCCCCGCGACACCACCCGTGCTCACCATCGACAGCGGTCACACGATCACCTTCGACACCATCTCCCAAGAAGGCATGATGGAAGACCAAGGGCGCGACCCCGTCGTCTACTTCGCTCGACACGGCGTCACTCGCGCCCACGTCCTACCCGACGCAATCGAGCTCGCCGCGTCGAGCCTGCGGCGCGACACCATCCCGCCCGGACCGCACATCGTGTTAGGGCCCGTCCATATTCGCGGCGCCGAACCAGGCGACTGGCTACGCGTCGATTTCCTCGAACTACGCCCCCGAGTGCCCTACGGTGTCATCTCCAGCCGCCACAACCGTGGTTGTCTACCCGAACGGTTTCCCGAAGGACCACCAACCCCGAGCCCCACACCATTCAGCAAATTCTGCACCCTCGACAACGGCGGCCGGCACGCCAATTTCGAGCACCGCGGTGGTAACGCACGCATTCGGATCAGGCCCTTCATGGGCCTCTGCGGCGTCACCCCTACCAGCGAGACTCCGCTCAGCACGATCCCGCCCGGGCCCTACGGCGGCAACATGGACATCCGCGAAATCAGCGCCGGCACTTCCCTGTACCTCCCCGTACAAACCGCCGGAGCCGGCTTCTACCTCGGCGACCCCCACTTCGCACAAGGAAACGGCGAGATCGCTCTCACCGCCCTCGAGGGCTCCCTCCGCCTCACCGCACGAATCACCGTCATAC
>Ga0137412_10003419_pt1 | contig 12661 bp, 12 predicted proteins | sample CZODoug2_1_16fun_FD_122160 | JGI IMG/M metagenome (GOLD analysis project Ga0137412, IMG submission 122160) | Vadose zone soil fungal communities from Angelo Coast Range Reserve, California, USA - CZODoug2_1_16fungal (Hybrid Assembly) | ecosystem: Environmental > Terrestrial > Soil > Vadose zone...
TTTGTGAAATTCAGCGGCAATGCCACCACCGCGAGCAGACCCATCCACGTAGTTTTCTTCATAACATTCAGCCCGTGCGTGTTACCTGTAAATTAGACCCGTTATCCGCGCATTTATTCAGGGGCCTGACAGCGTGAAATCCTGTGAATTGCGCGCAAATCCGCTATCGCACCAGCGCCCTGCGAAACTCATATGCTGCATTCATTTTACCCCACTGTTGCCCAAGCGTCATATAGATGTAACCGATTCCGACGAACCTTACCGGCAAAGGAGGATATTTGGCCTGTCGCCCAAATCACTTGGGGGCTGCTAGAACCCGGCAGCTCCCAATTTTTTTGTACAGCGGACGCAATTAAAGGTGGTAGGGACGACTTCCACGTCGTCCGACTCCAACGACAGTGTCGCGAATATTAATTTAGAGTCGGACGGAATTAATTACGGGCGACGTGGAAGTACGTGGAAGTCGTCCCTACCGGCCGCACGGAGCTACGCGCTCACCTCATTTGCCCAGGGCAGATGCACAAACACCTTCGTTCCTCCGCTCGGTTTGCTTTCAATGCGGCATTCGCCCGCAATGTCCGCCATTCGCTGGCGCATGTTTCGAAGCCCGTCGGAAACCGAATTGTCCGGCACCTTATCGAATCCACAACCGTTGTCCTCGATGACGACTTCGGGCTCGGCGGAGGGCCCGCGCAGCACCACCCGGATGCGGCCGCCGTCGGGGGTGAACTTGATCGCGTTGTCGAGCAGGTTGGCGAGCGCCTGCGCCAACAGCTGCCGGCTGCCTACAACCCGGGCCCCGGGTTCCACCGTGCTTTCCAACGTAATGCCGCGCTCCTCCCCGACCGGGGCGTACAGTTCGACCATGCTCGCCACCAACTCCGACAGATCCACCGGTTCGCGGGCCACGGTGCCGGTCTCGGCGAGTGCAATGCGCAGCAGCGCATCCAGGGTGCTGCGCATGCGGTCGACCTCCGTCGACACGCGCTCGAGCACTCGCCGTTCCGCCGTTCCGGGCACGAGCTGATGCATCGCGCCTTCGGCCGTGGCCTGCAGCCGGTTGAGCGGTGTGCGCAGATCGTGTGCCGCGCTGTCCAGCACGGTGCGCATGCCGAGCGTGAGCTGCTCGATCTTGTCCAGCATGCCGTTGATCTCGCGCGCCAACGTGTTGATCTCGTCATCGGCATCGCGCACCGGCAGCCGCTGCGACAAGTCGCCGCGCATGATCTGCGTCGCCACCGCCGAGATCGCGCCCGCTTGCGCGAGGATGCGGCGGCCCATCCAAAAGCCGCCTCCCAGGCCGAGCAGCAAGGTCAGCACCACCGCGGCGATGAGTCCCCGCATCATGAGATTCTTGACGTCCTGCCGCTCCTGAACGTCGTGCCCCACCAACATTCGGTAGCCGCCGGGCAGGGGGAAGCGCCGCGCACGCATCTCGTGCTCGCGGGTTTCGTCGCCGAACGGGACGGACTCCTTGAACTGGATCCATTTTCCTTCGTTGGCAGCGATCTTCGGCCAGGCGGGAACATTGCCCGCGACCGGCCGCAATTGCGGATCCACCATCAGGTACACCGCGCCGCGAACGTCTTGATTTTGCGAACGTTGTTCGATGAGTTCTATGAAATCGCCGCGCGACAGCACCAATACTTGTTCGCGCAGGCCTTGGACTTCGGCTTCGATGAGATTGTCGGTACTACTGTCGACGACCCGTGAAACCGCGAAGTCGACGGCTCCCAACAGCACGGCCGCCCCGCAGGCGAAAACGATGGAATAGACGATGGCGATACGAAATGGCGACGTATCGAGCACCCCCAGGAGCCTGTCTGGGTGTTTCACGTGAGCCGCGTTGAAATATCCAGACAGGCTCCCAATCGCTGCTCGGGGCTGACGATTCGCCGTCGCGCGACGCTCACTATTCGTCTTCGCGCAAACTGTACCCAGCGCCACGCACCGTGTGCAGCAGGGGTTTGTCGAAATCCTTGTCGATCGCCTGGCGCAAGCGGCTGATGTGCACGTCGATGACATTGGTTTGCGGATCGAAATGATAGTCCCATACGCCTTCGAGCAGCATGGTCCGAGTCACCACCTGACCGCTATGGCGCATCAAGAACTCGAGCAACTGGAATTCGCGCGCGGTAAGTTCGATTTTCTTGCCGTTGCGCATCACGCGGCGTGTCATTCGATCGAGTTCGAGATCCGCCAATTTCAGCCTGGTGTTCGCTTCCGCGTTGCCCGAGTCGCCGCGCCGCGCGAGCGCGTCGATGCGGGCGAGGAGTTCCGACATGTGGTAGGGCTTGGTAAGGTAGTCGTCGCCGCCGGCGCGCAGACCGGTGATGCGGTCGTCGACATCGCCCAAAGCGCTCAAGATCAAGACCGGCATCTTGCGCCCGGTGGCGCGCAGCGATTGCACCAAGGCGAGACCGTCAAGTTTCGGCAGCATGCGATCGACGATCGCCAAATCCACCGCGATCGAGGATGCCATATGCAGCCCCTCGAGGCCGTCCGCGGCTACATCGACGCTGTGCCCCACCTCACGCAATGCTTTAGCCAGATAATCGCGCGCAACTTCATCATCTTCAACAATCAAGATGTGCATACCCGAGTATCTTACAGGCGTTGGACCCGTGTTTGTCGGCACGATAAACTGACGGGGTGGTCGCCCGGGTCGACCCGCAAGGGATAGCTGGAGAACTTATGACGCCCGCGATCGGCTCGCAAATCGACTGCCAAAATGTCCGCTGCGCAGTCGTGGCTTGGCCGCGCGCGGCGGCGCGGCCGGCGTTCGTGACGCCGAGCCGGAACGGATGACCCGCGCCTGATGGTGGGGGCGCCCAAGGCCGACCGCCGCTTACAGTGGCTCGCCGCAACCCTCGTCGGCTGCGCGTGGGCGGCGGCTGAAGCGAAAGAAGCGCCCTTGCTGGAGGTAGGCCTGGGGATCGGCGCGATTGCCTTCGAGGATTATCGAGGCTCCGATACCACTCACGCTTACCCGTTGCCTATTCCCTATCTCGTCTACAACGGCAAGTTTCTGAAAGCGGATCGCGAGGGCCTGCGCGGCACGCTGTTCAATCAGGATCGGGTCGAATTGAACGTGAGCGGCAATCTGACGACACCGGTGCGCAACGACCGTGCGCGCAGCGGCATGCCGGATCTCAGATCAACGCTGGAACTAGGGTCCTCCCTCGACTTTCACCTGCTGCGCAGCGCCGATTCGCACCTCAAGTTCGATTTGCGCATGCCGCTGCGCGCCGGCATAACGGTCGAAGGGTCGCCCAAATTCATCGGCTGGACATTCACCCCGCGCCTCGCCTTGGATGTGGCCGATCCTTTTGGATTGTCCGGTTGGAATGCCGGCCTATTGGCGGGTCCGCTGTTTGCCGACCATCGTTACCACGATTACTTCTACTCGGTCGCACAGCAGTATGCGACGGTTTCGCGTCCGGCCTATCAAGCAACCGGCGGCTATGCCGGCACCCAGTTCATCACCGCGGTATCGAAGCGCTATCCCCGATATTGGGTGGGCGCCTACGTGCGATATGACACCCTGTCGGGCGCCGTTTTTGCGGATAGCCCCCTGGTGCTGCGAAACAGCTATTGGTCCGCCGGGATTGGCATTGCGTGGATAATTCACACGTCCGCTCAGATGGTCGAAGTCCCTGACTGAGGACTTGACTATGCTCCGTGGCTGCAGAATTCTGTATGAGTACTTCGCGCTCTATTCGTCGCTGACGCTGCTCGGGATCATTTGCCTGACCTGGTCGGTGTTCGCGCTGCCGTTGTATTTCATCCTGCCCCGCGACCTGGGCACTGCCGTTGGACGACGCGGCATCATGACCGGCTTCCGTATCTACGCCTGGTCGCTGTCTTGCACGCGCACCTATCATCTGGATTTGACCGCGATCGATACGCTCAAGGGTGGGCCGCCCGTGATTCTTGCGCCCAATCATCCCTGCCTGATCGACGCCCTGCTGATTCTGACCCGGCATCCGAACATCGTTTGCGTCATGAAGGCGCAGCTGATGAGGAACGTGTTTCTGGGCTCAGGCTCCCGCCTGGCACGCTACGTGAGAAACGAATCCTCGCGGCAGATGGTCAAGGAATCCGTCGGGCATCTACGGCAGGGCGCCGTGCTGCTGCTGTTTCCCGAAGGGACGCGCACCCGGCAAGAACCCATCAACGAGTTGGTGGGGAGCGTCGGGCTCATTGCCAAATATGCCGGCGTGCCGGTGCAAACCCTCATCATCGAGACCGACTCGCCCTATTTGAGCAAGGGCTGGCCGCTCTTTCGACGGCCCAGCCTGCCGATCACCTACCGTGTGCGCCTGGGGAAGCGATTCGCGCCGCCGGAAGACGTGGCCGCCTTCACCGCAGAACTCGATGCCTACTACCGGAACGAGCTGGTCGCTGCGCTGCAATCGCGCTGGTTGGCAAGCGGGACGCATGCCTGAGTCCTCGACCACTCATCTGGTGCTCATACCCAGCTACAACCCGGGACCCAAAGTATTCAGCACGGTGGGCGCCGCGCTCGATCAATGGTCGCCGGTGTGGGTGGTGGTTGACGGCAGCACGGACGGGTCCGCCCAGCAGCTGGCCCACATGACCGCCGCCGCGCCCGGCTTGCGCATCCTGATTCTGCCCGAAAACCGCGGCAAGGGCGCCGCGGTGCTGCACGGCATCCGCGAGGCCATGCGCGCGGGCTTTACGCATGCGCTGACCATGGATTCGGATGGGCAGCATCCGCCCGAGAAAATCCCGGCGTTCATGCAGGCCTCGCTGCTGGCGCCGAATGCCATGGTGCTGGGAATCCCGGTATTCGATTCCAGCGCCCCGAACCTACGCGTCAAGGGCCGAAAAATCTCCAATTGGTGGGCTAACCTCGAAACGCTCTGGTCCGGGATCGGCGACTCGCTGTATGGTTTTCGCGTCTATCCCCTGGCAGCCCTCGACCGAGTCATGCGCCACAACCCTTGGATGCGGCGATTCGACTTCGACGTAGAGGCGGTGGTGCGTTTGTGCTGGCGCGGCGTCCCGCCGATCAATCTGCCCGCACCCGTGCGTTATTTCCGTCCCGAAGAAGGCGGCGTGTCGCACTTTGACTATTGGCGCGACAATGCGTTGCTGACATGGATGCATTTCCGGCTGTTTCTCGGGTTTTTGGTGCGCCTGCCGCTATTGCTGGCGAGGCGCTTTGCGCGCGCAGTACTCGGAAAAAACCCCTAAGGTTACGGTTCGCCGCACGTCGACGAATCCGGCATCGCCAATCGCCCCCATGATGACGCTTGGGCTCGCGCAGGCCTCGATCGTGTCCCAGTAGTAGCGCATCAGCTGGGGGACGTCGCGATGACGGGCGATGTAGCGTGCCACGACCGGTACGACGCCGCGCATGTAGGCTTTGAGGAGAGTTCGCCGCGCCCGTCCGGCCGGAGAGGTAATCTCCAACACGCAAATGCGTCCGCCCGGCTTGAGGACCCGCATGAATTCCCGAAAGGCCAACGACAGGTCGGCTACGTGCCGCAGCGCATAGCCCATGGAGATGAAATCCGCGGCGTCCGGTCCGAAGGGTATCGCCTCAGCGCTACCTAACAACAATTTAACCCCGGCGGGGACAACCGCGCATCCCATCATTCCGGCGCTCGGGTCCACGCCGGTGACATGCCCGGAAGCGCCGACCAAGTAGGCCGCCTCGCGCGCCATCAGGCCGGTCCCGACTCCCACGTCCAAAACCCGCATTCCCGGCCCAAGTCCCGCCCGCGTCAACGCGCGACGCCGGTACCTTGACCCGGAGCCAAAGGCCATGGCCCGCTCAACCCGGTCATAGTCACCGGCGGTTCGATCGAACAGTCGGCGCAGCCAGCCGTCCCTATCCGCTTCGTGGGCATAATAGTCCGTGAGCGGCGGGTGTGGCGCTTGCATGTGGGTTGGTGAGGATACCTGGCTCTGGAGGATACCTGGTTCAGTCGCAGGTTGCCGCTCCGGCCGACACCTATATAATGCGGGCAAACCCGGCATACCGATGCCCGACGTACTCCACACACCTTATCGAAGCTTAAGCCTATGTCCGACAAAGCGTCGCTCATGCAACAGCCGGCGCCTCTCGCCGGTGTCGGTCTACAGCGGGAAATTGCCACACTGTTCGTCCAGGCGTTGAATTTGGAAGTCGCGCCCCAGGACATCGATCCGGACGCGCCCTTGTACGGCGAAGGCCTGGGCCTCGATTCCATCGATATATTGGAAGTGGCGCTGCTCGTATCCAAGCAATACGGCATCCAACTTCGCGCCGACAGCCAGGAGAATCAGCAAATCTTTCGGTCATTGAGGCACTTATCTGAGTACATCGCGGCACAGAGAACCAAGTGAGCAGGCACTGGGGACGTAGGCTGCAGTGCGCTGCGGTCTGCATCGTGATCGCAGCGTATGCGGGACTCTCCCATTACTGTAATTCCGTTGCCGGAGCGCACGAACTGGGAGCCGCTCTTGCCTTGGGCCCCCTGACGGTACTCGCGCTGATCCTGGTCTGGCGTTGGACGCCGCCGCCGGCCGCGATACTCTTGACCATCGGCCTTGCGGCTTTGCTCTACGGTCTGTGGCCCCTGCTGAGACACAACTTCTCGCTGTTCTACCTCGTCCAGGAGAGCGGCGTTTACGGTCTTCTGGGCTTGACCTTTAGCCGATCGTTGCTGCCCAACCGGGTAGCCACGTGCACCCACTTGGCCGATAAGCTGCATGGCCCCTTATCGCCGCGTGAAGTGCTCTACACCAGGCGCGTGACGGCCGCTTGGGCCGTGTTCTTTTTCACGGTTGCGGCGGTTTCGATCCTGCTGTTTCTATTTGCGCCGTTGCGCGTCTGGTCGATCTACATCAATTTCTGCGTGCTGCCGCTGGTCGGTGCCATGTTCCTCGCTGAATACCTGGTTCGGCGTCGGGTCCTGCCCCAAGTCCGGCGCGCCGGCCTGCTGGCGACGGTGCGGGTCTATCTCGCGACCCCGCAATAATCGTGAGCGTCGATACGAGCCCACTGCTTGCGCATGAATCCCCTGCCGCGATCGTAGCGTATCGCGAAGGACTCCCCATCGATGCGCGGCGGTTCCTTGCCGACGCCGTGCAACTGGCCGAGCGCCTGCCTGCGGCCGTGCATGTACTGAATGTGTGTGTCGACCGGTATCAATTCACGGTGGGCCTCGCGGCCTGTCTCATGACCGGACGAGTGAGCTTGCTGCCGTCGACCCATACGCCGGAAGTGATACGGCAACTCGCGCAATTCGCTCCGGATGTCTTTTGCTTGACGGACGCGCGAGCCTGCGCCATCGATCTGCCCCGATTCGAGTTCCCGGAACTTGCGCAAGGCCCGGAGGTAGCCTGGAAAATCCCGCGAATACCGACCCTGCAGCTGGCGGCGATCGTGTTCACCTCGGGCTCTACGGGTACGCCGCTGCCGTACAAGAAAACCTGGGGAAAGCTCGCGCGCTGCGTTCTCGATGGAGCCGCGCGCCTCGGCCTGCTGGACGGCAGATCCCATACTCTGATCGGTACCGTGCCGGCGCAGCACATGTATGGCCTCGAATCGACCGTGTTGCTGGCGCTGTTGACCGGCAATGCGTTCAGCGCCGAACGGCCTTTCTACCCTGCGGATGTGTGCGCAGCCGTCGCGGCGGCGCCGCGGCCGCGGGTGCTGATATCGACGCCGGTTCACTTGCGCACCATTTTGGCCGCCGGCATCGATGTGCCGCCGATCGAATTGATCGTGTCGGCCACTGCGCCCTTGGCGCAGAGCCTCGCGCGCGACGTGGAGTCGAAATTTCAAACCCGCTTGCTCGAGATCTACGGCTCCACCGAAACAGGACAGATTGCCACTCGCCGCACCGCCCTCTCCCCGACATGGCGCCTGTGGCCCAACGTGCGCCTCATCGCTCGCGATGATCAAATGTTCGCCCAAGGCGGCCACGTCGAGCAAATGACTGCGATGTGCGATGTCATCGAAATTACCGGGGACGAAGAATTTTTGTTGCACGGCCGCACCGCCGATCTGGTCAATGTCGCCGGCAAGAGGAGTTCATTCGGCTACTTGAACACCCAACTGAATGCGATTCCCGGCGTGGTCGATGGCGCGTTCTTTCTGCGCGACGCGGATATCACCGGGGGCACCGGCGTTGCCCGGCTGGCGGCCGCCGTTGTCGCACCGAGCTTGAGCGCGGCGCAACTGACCGACCAATTGCGGCAACGCATCGATCCTGTCTTTCTGCCGCGTCCGCTGTTGTTGCTGGACCAATTGCCGCGCAATGCCACGGGTAAACTACCGCACCAGGCCCTGCAGTCGCTCGCCGAACGCCATCTGCGAACGAACGGCGAGCCTGGCCGGGGCGTACCCGTACAGGCGTCTCGCAGCGAACTGCGGATCGGTGAAGATCATGCATCGTTCGCCGGCCATTTCCCCGGATTCCCGATTCTGCCCGGCGCGGTGCTGCTGAACGAGGTGCTGCATGAGATCGAACGCTGCCGCAGCATCGATCTGCGGCAATGGCGCGTCGCGTCGGCGAAGTTCCTCGAGATCGTGCGCCCCGGCGATACACTCACCCTGGAACATTCGGCGCCCAACGACGCGACCATAAGCTTCGTCATTCGAACCGCAAGCCGCGCGGTTGCCTCCGGCACGCTCGTCCATGGCGCCTGACCCTACGAACCTGGTGGAGACGCGGCAGAAAGCCGCCGAATGGATCGGCAGCCGCGAACGCGGCAGCACCGGCCTCCTGCGCCTCATGGCCTTCTTGTCGTTGCGCCTGGGAAGGACGCTCAGCCGCACCGCGCTCTACGGCATCGCGGTGTATTTTTTCCTGTTCGCGCCGCGCGCGCGCCGCCAGTCGCGCCGTTTTCTGCGTCGTGCATTGGGCCGCGCGCCGCGCGCGCGCGATCGCTTTCGCCACGTCCTGAATTTCGCGACCACCATTCACGATCGCGTTTATCTCATCAACGAGCAGTACGATGCGTTCAGGATCACGATCGAGGGCGAATCGCTCATGCGCGCGCAGGTGGCTCTCGGTCACGGCGCATTCCTGATCGGCGCGCACATGGGCAGTTTCGAAGTCATCGGCAGCATTGGACGCCGCCAACCCGGGATCCAAGTATCGATGGCGATGTACGAGGATAACGCTCGCAAGATAAATTCCATTCTTGCCGCCATCAACCCTAAGGCAAAGCCGGATATCATTTCATTGGGCCATATCGACGCCATGCTGCGTCTCGCGGAACGGCTCGATCGCGGCGCCTTCGTCGGCATATTGGGCGACCGCACCCTGGGAGAGGAGCCGGTGCACGAGGTCACGATCTTGGGCGAGCGCGCGTATCTGCCCACCGGTCCGATGCGCGCGGCCGCCATTCTGCGCCGCTCGGTCATTTTCATGGCCGGCCTGTATCGGGGCGGCAATCACTATCACGTGGTATTCGAGCCGGTCGCGGATTTTTCCGCCGTCGCACCGAAGTCCCGCGATGCCGCGGTGGGCGCCGCGGTCGAGCGCTACGCGGCCTTGCTCGATCAATACTGCCGCAGCGATCCGTACAATTGGTTCAATTTCTTCGATTTTTGGCGCGCGACTACGCCTAAGCCCACGCCATGAGGCTGCGCGCTCTCGGCCTGTGCCTCTCGATTCTGGCCAGCGCCGCGGCGCACGGCGCGGCCGACGGCCTGGATGAAATCATGCATTCGCTCGGCGAGAGACGCCACGGCGAAGTGAGCTTCGTCGAACAGCAGTTCTTGTCGCTGCTGAAGCGGCCGGTGGAGTCGTCCGGCGTATTGATCTACGACGCACCCGATAGGCTGGAAAAACGCACGCTCGAACCGCATCCAGAGAGCCTCCTGGTGGCGGGCAACGTACTGACGGTGCAGCGCGGCCAACGCCGCCACGTGCTCGAATTGAAATCCTATCCGCAAGTGCTGCCATTCGTCGAAAGCATTCGCGCGACGCTCGCGGGCGATCGCGCCGCGCTCGAGCGGGTGTTCCGGCTGGAGTTTGCCGGAAACTTCGCGCGCTGGACGCTCGTTCTGGTGCCGCTGGACGCGCACCTCGCAAAGACCGTGTCTCAGATTCAAATCGACGGATCGAGAGACGACCTGCTCAAGGTGGAGATTCGGCAGGCCGACGGTGACCGCTCGCTGATGACCTTGCGCCCTCGCCCGAGCCCATGAAGGCGCGCCGTGCGCGGATCCTCGCGCTGTGGCTGGCCAGCGTCGCAGCAGCCGTGGGTGTCGTCGCTCACGCGCGTTACATCACCGATCTGTCCGCATTCTTGCCGGCGAAGCCGACGCCGCTGCAACAGCTGCTGGTCGATCAGCTCCGCGATGGACCCGCATCGCGCCTCATTCTGATTGCGCTCGAGGATGGCGACCCGAAGGACCGCGCGCAGATTTCCACGGCGATGGTGCATCGCTTGCGGAACGACGCAGAGTTCTCGAGCGTCGACAACGGTGAACCTCTCGCTGCGGAGCGCGACCGCGACTTTCTGTTCCAACATCGCTATCTCTTGAGCAACGCCGTCACCGCGCAGCGTTTCTCCGCCGCGGGGTTGAAAGCGGCAATCGAGGAGACCATACAGGACCTGGCGTCGTCGACCGGTCTGATGCTGAAGTCATTGGTGCCGCACGATCCCACGGGTGAGACGCTGCGGATCATCGACCAGCTCACCCGCACGCAAGGTCCGCAAACGCAGGATGGGGTTTGGGTTTCAGCCGATGGAGCGCGCGCGTTGATGATCGCGCAAACCGCGGCGCCCGGCTCGGACACCGATGCCCAGGAACGCGCTCTGGAAACCATTCGCGGCGCCTTTCGCTCGAGTCTGGGCAGCGCGGGGTCCGGCGCGGCGGCGACGCACCTGCGGTTGAGCGGTCCCGGCGTCTTCGCCGTCGCGGCGCGCGCCAAGATCAAACGGGCTGCGCTGCGTCTGTCCATCGTCAGCAGCATTCTCGTCATCGGTGTCTTGCTGGCGGTGTACCGATCGATTGCCGCATTGGTCTTGGGGTTGCTGCCGGTGGCCACCGGCGCCTTGTTGGGCATTGCCGCTGTCGCGCTGGTATTTGGCGTCGTTCACGGCATCACTCTGGGCTTCGGAATCACCTTGATCGGCGAGTCGGTGGACTATTCCATTTATTTTTTCATTCAATCGCTTCGCAGGGAGGCCGGCTCCGCATCCGAGTCGTGGCAGCGGCTGCTCTGGCCGACCATCCGTCTTGGCATGCTGACCTCCGTGTGCGGCTTCGCTTCCTTGCTGCCCTCGGGTTTCCCGGGACTCGCACAGCTGGGCCTGTATTCCATCAGCGGCCTCATCGCAGCAGCCTTGGTGACGCGTTTCGTGCTGCCCGAACTGCTGCCGCACGGCTTCAAGATACGCGACGTCGCGCCGTTGGGACTGCGAATGGGCCGCTTGCGGGATTCCATGCGCGGGCGCGGGGGGTTCGCGATCGGCGGCACAGCCTGCGCGATTGCGGTCATCGCGTTTGCGGTGTTGTACCGGCATCACGATACTCTGTGGAATCGCGAGTTATCGCGCTTGAGTCCCATGTCCGTCGAGGATCTGCGATATGACGCCAAGCTGCGGGCCGACCTGGGGGCGGCTGACGTCCTCGACATCGTCATCGTCGGAGGTCCCACCTTGGAGGCGGTGCTGCGCGGTGCCGAGAGCGCCGGCAGCACCTTGCAAACGCTGATTGATGCCGGGATCATCGGGGAATTCGACACTCCGGCCAACTACTTGCCCAGCCTCGCCACTCAGCAAGCGCGCCGCAGCGCCTTGCCCGACCCCCAGGTTCTGCATGACCATCTGCAACTCGCCCTAGCGGGCCTGGACCTTGGAGCCGATCAGCTGGCGCCCTTCATCGCCGACGTCGAGGCCAGGTCGCAGTGGGCGGCGTGTGTCTCCGCGCGACTGCTCGCCGGGGCGTTCGCTGTTGCGTGGGAGTCGGAGAACCACGAGCTGGTGGGCGCATTGGTCGAATATCACAGCGCGCGTGGAACGTTCAGCACGGACCTGCCCGCAGACGGGGGGATCGAGTTCTCCCGCGTCGCGACGGCCCCCGCCCCGATGGTCGATGCCGACGAACTGGCCATGGTCGCAGGTGGGCCGTCGGCTGGGCCCGGGCGGTCGCTGACGAGACTCGGCCCGCTGCCGCCTTTGCAGATGGATCCGACGGGCGGACCGCTGCTGGCCGAGTACCGCGAGCGCCTCACCGAGGCCCGCGAGCAGGCCGACGACATCATGGCCCGCGCCCGCAAAGCGGCCGATACGGCGGAATCGGAGGCAAAAGCGGAGGGCAACGCGAAGCGCGACGAGTTGGTTGCCGCCGCCACCCGCGACATCGAAGCCGAGACCCGGCGTTCGCTGCAGCAGATCCGCAAGGAGGTCGCCGACCTCACCGTGCTGGCGACCGAGAAGGTCACCCGCAAATCGCTCGACGCCGACGACCAGCGCCGCCTGGTCGAGGATGCGCTCAGCGAGGTCGACTTCACCAGCCTCTCCGGCTCGGAGAGCAGCAACTAGCCATGCAGGAGGTCGCCCGCGTATACGCCGAAGCGCTCTTCGACGTCGCCAGGGAGAAGGGCGAGCTCGACGCGATCGGCGAGCAGCTCGCCCAGTTCACCGAGGCGCTCGAGGGCGACCGGGAAATGCAGGTCTTCTT
>Ga0137412_10003420_pt1 | contig 12659 bp, 12 predicted proteins | sample CZODoug2_1_16fun_FD_122160 | JGI IMG/M metagenome (GOLD analysis project Ga0137412, IMG submission 122160) | Vadose zone soil fungal communities from Angelo Coast Range Reserve, California, USA - CZODoug2_1_16fungal (Hybrid Assembly) | ecosystem: Environmental > Terrestrial > Soil > Vadose zone...
CGGAGGGGTGGTCGAGTGGTTGATGGCTCCGGTCTTGAAAACCGGCAGGGCGCAAGCCCTCGTGGGTTCGAATCCCACCCCCTCCGCCGGCTTCGGAAGAGGATTGGTGATTAGCCAATCGCAGAATTGCGGATTGCTGATTAAAGGGAATAACGCATTGGAAGTGCGATCGACGCATGGTGTAGGGCAACGATTCCTCGTTGCCGAGCTATCGATCCGGCAGGCAGGAATGCCTGCCCTACAGTGGAACCCGATTCAACTGCTGATCGCTGATTGAAAGCCAGTGAGCAACGAGCAACGCACAGATCACACCCAGAATCGCAGCAAAGGTAACGTCGGATAGGTAGTGGGCACCGACGATCATGCGAGAGAGGGCGATCAGAATCGGTATCAGTAGCAGCGGCGCGCCGATTTTTTTTCGGGCGAGAAACAACGCGACAAAGAACGCAGTAGATGAGGCGGTATGACCTGATGGGAAGGCGTGAAATTTGGAACGGAATTGTGGGCCGTTCCACTGCGCTTCGGTTTTGACAGATGGACGCGCCCGGCCGGTTGCGATTTTGATGGCGCGCGTGGTGACCCCAGCAAGCGCAAGCGCGATGAGCATCGCAAGAAAAATTCGCATCCAAGCTTTGCTTCCCATAACGAAGGCAATCGCAAATCCAATCGCGCCGGCGATCGCGTGGGCCGGCCAATCCCCCACCCTGCTTACGATTCGCATCACTCGTTTCAATTCGGCTGAGGAATATGTGGTGATCCAGTTCGCGGTCGCTTGATCGAGAAGAAAGGCGGCGATCAACGCGATTACTGCCGTTACAACTAGCGCGATCCAAATTTTTCGCGGCGACGCCAGTGTGATTTCAGCTTCGGTTTTCACTCGAACGGCTGCTACTTTCCGGTTCAATCGTGCGACCGGCAATGCGCAATTACATCGTTCTGTTTGTTGGGTGTGTGCTTTTCCATCTCGCGGGCACCTGGAGTTTGCCGTTAATCGACCGCGACGAGCCACGTTTCGCCGAAGCGGCGCGGGAAATGCGCGAGCGCGCCGATTTCATCGTTCCCTATTTCAACAATCAATTTCGATTCGATAAACCGCCACTAACCTACTGGTTTCAGGTCGCGAGTTATCGTGTCTTTGGCGAAAATGATTTTGCCGCGCGTTTCCCGACCGCAATCGCCGCGGCGCTGGTTGCCGTTATTCTGTTGGCGTGGGGACAGCAACTGGGGGATGAGAAAGTTGGTTGGTGGGCGGCAATAATCTTCTCCCTTTCGCTGCAAACCTTTATCCACGGAAAAGCCGCGGTAGCAGACATGTGGCTGGTCTTGTTCGTGACGGTTGCGCACTGGGCGGCATGGGAACTTTTCAAGGCAAACACCGAACATCGAACATCGAACATCGAACACCGAACGGTCTTTTGGTGGACCTTTTATATTTCGCTCGCCTTCGCGTTTCTGGCGAAGGGGCCGATTGGATGGACGCCGCTTTTAACGGTTGCAATCGCACAGCGATTTCATCGTCAGGACCACTTTGCCGCACGTTTCAAATTCGTCCGCGGCCTTTTGCTTATGCTGATGTTGGTCTGCCTTTGGGGAATTCCAGCGCTTATTCGCACGCACGGCGAGTTTTTCCGGGTCGGGATCGGAAAGCATGTGGTTGAACGTTCGGTCGCTACGATGGAAGGGCATGGCGCATCGTCCGTATGGATGTATCTGGTGTTGCTGCCCTTTTATTTTTTGACTGTCTTCGCCAGTTTTTTTCCCTGGTCGATCAAACTACCGGCGCTTTGGAAAAAACTGCGGGCGCAGCGCGACGGCACCGACCAATTCCTATTAGCCGGCGCGCTTATCATCTTTGGAATTTTCACTCTGGTGCAGACCAAGCTGCCCCATTACACCTTACCGGCCTTTCCGTTGCTGGCGCTGTTGGTTGCGCGCCGTTTCGAGTCTTTAAGGTTTGCGCGCGCGCTCCCGATCGCGGCAACCGCGGTTTATCTCGCAATCGCGCTTTTCCTCAGCCCGTTCCTCGCAAGATTTTTTCCAAGTTACAATCTTGCCCGTGTTAGCCGGCCTGATCTGAACCCTGAAATGGAATTCGGCGCGGTTGATTTCACCGAACCGAGTCTGGTGTGGTATTTTCGCGATAAGGTCCGTGGATTCATGACGCCGCTAAAACGCAAGGATGCCAATGAATTTATGGGTCGCGGCGGATCGCGTTTTATTGTGCTGCCAACAGCATCCGTAGCGGAGATTTTTCCGAATATCGACCCATCGTGGCGCAGTTATCACGCAAAGGGATTTAACATTCCCAAAGGGCGACCCGCGGATCTGACGATGCTGCTGAAACCAGAGTAGGAAGGAATGGCATCTGCCGCCTACAACGGTTTGCGTTGACGCATCAAAGCGTTGAAGGGTTGAAGCGGCTGAGCATCCGATGTTGGACTCGCTTCATCGCTTTATCATTTTAACGCTTCAACGAACCCCGTGATCACATTTCTCCATGGCCGCCTGGTGCACGCGCTGCCAACGCAGGCGACGATCGATGTTGGCGGTGTTGGCTACGAGGTTTTTATTCCGCTTTCGAGTTACGACAAACTTCCTGAGGTCGGGCAGCCAATTGAAATTCTCACGCATCTGCATGTGCGCGAAGATGCGCAGATTCTCTACGGATTCATGGGCGCGCCGGAGCGCGATCTTTTTCGCTTGCTGGTCAACCACGTCAGCGGGATCGGGCCGAAACTGGCGCTGGCGGTGTTAAGCGGAATGAGCGTGAACAATTTTAAAGCAGCGGTGGTGAACAATGATGTCGTGTCACTTTCGAAGATCAGCGGTGTGGGAAAGAAAACCGCGGAGCGAATGGTGCTGGAGTTGAAAGACAGGGTCGGGGTGGCGGTGGCCTGGGAAGCGGCGAGCGCGGCGCATGCCCCGACGCCAGAGCAGGAGCAGGCGAACGAAGCGGTTCTGGCGTTGATCGCGCTCGGTTACAAGCAGATCGACGCCCACAAGCTGGTGCGCGATTTACAGGAACGCGAAGGCGCCGGAAAATCGGCGGAGGAATTGGTGAAACTGGCGCTGAAGAAATTTGCAACGGGACGATAGTTCTCGCGATTTGTCATTCTCACTGAGCGCGTTGAACGTTCCCCGCCAATGATTGCGACAGTTGAAAACAAACTGGATGCCATTCGAGACGCATTACCAAGCGAAGGTTTATTTGCGTTTAAGGATTGGCTGATTTCGCCGGATGCGTTTCCGATTTCAGAGAAATTTGCCAGCGAGCTGGAGCAACTCGGACATCGGTTGTTTGTTTTTCAACGGGCGTGTAATCAGCTTTATCAGCTAAGCGTTCGGGGGAAGCAGCCGGCATGGATCGCGCAATATCTCGACGCCGGGAAACCAGCCGAACTGGTTGAGTTGTCGCGGCAGAAAGTTTTTCGCGAGGAGTTACCGCGCGTTATTCGGCCGGACCTTATTCTGACAGAGAACAGTTACATCATTGCGGAAATTGATTCCGTCCCGGGTGGAATCGGATTGACCGGTTGGTTAAATCGCACCTATTCGGCGCTCGGCCAGCATGTGATTGGCGGCGAAGAGGGAATGCTTGATGGCTTTCAAAACGTTCTGCCGAATGGCGGCGATATTCTGGTTTCGGAAGAGTCGGCGACCTACCGGCCCGAGATGGAGTGGTTAGCCGCGCAATTAAATCTACATCGAACATCCAATCTCGAACATCCAACGTCGAAGTGGCGCGTCGTCCCGGCAGAGAACTATGAGCCGCAACCAGGCCGCGATGTTTACCGATTCTTCGAGTTATTCGATCTACCGAACATTCCGAAGATCGAGGCGCTGCTGAGATCGGCCGCGGAAAGAAAAGTGCGGGTGACGCCGCCGCTGAAACCGTTCCTGGAGGAGAAAATGTGGTTCGCGCTTTTCTGGCTCAAGCCGTTGCGGCAATTCTGGCGACGCGAGCTGGGCGATAAATATTTTCTGAAATTGCAGCAGGTTATCCCTTACACCTGGTTGCTGGATCCGACGCCGTTGCCACAACATGCGGTGATTCCGCGGTTGGAGATTCATGATTGGCGCGAGGCAGCCAAGTTCAGTCAGAAAGAGCGCGACCTGCTTTTGAAAGTGAGCGGATTTTCGCCGCTGGGTTGGGGCAGCCGCGGGGTGGCGCTGGGCGCGGATTTGCCGCACAGCGAATGGGAGAAGCGAATCGACCACGCACTGACCAATTTTGCGATCCAGCCGACGATTTTACAGCAATTCCACAAAGGCAGCTTGTTCGAGCATCCTTATTACGACAGCGAAAGCGGCGAAGTGCGAACGATGAAAGGACGGATCCGTTTGTGTCCGTACTATTTTGTGGAAGACGATCGGGTAAAATTGCGCGGCGCCCTAACGACAATTGTGCCGGCGGACAAGAAGTTAATCCACGGAATGCGCGACGGCATTCTGGTGCCGACCAGCATGAATACCGTTAACGGGCCGCGATCGTAAGCTCGCGCCGGTGGATGGGCCCAGCGGGCGTTAAAGTGCTTTGGTAAAGATGGAATTCCGCTACGTGCATCATGCCGGCGTCGTAATCGCGGTGTTTTTTGAGGAACGATTGCATCAATGCAGGCGAGATTCCTCGGCCGCGCGCGATGGTAAAATGGGGCGTCCAGGCCCGCTCCTCGATCGGCAAATTGCAGGCAAGCGCAGCCTCATTGACGCGCTTGTGCAATTGAAAGAGATGCGGGTGGGCGTGACCAACGCCGATCCAGAGGACGTGCGGCGTACCGCTTTTTGAGAAGGTGCCGAGTCCGGTCACCGGCAAAAAAAATGCGCGAAACGAGATGGCCGCGAGTTTTTCCTCGAGCAAATCGGCGGTCGCCGGATCGACCGCGGCGAAAAACGCGAGGGTGAGATGGATCTGCGATGGAGCCGAAAAAATCAGGCCGCGATAATGCGGGTCGAGCGCGACCAGGAATTCTGCGATTTTATCCGGTAAATCGATGGCGATGAAGAGTCGCTGGTTGGTCATGCAGACACACCTCGAACCGGGTTGGTCCTTTCGCTTGCCAACCGTCCGTCATCCCGAGCATAAGCGAGGGACCTCGCCCAACGCTGCGGATCACACAAACTATTTTGCGTAACGCATCTCGAGCATGTGAGGTCCCTCTTCGTCTGCGCGAGTCGGGATGACCGCGTGAGATCTGAGCGTAACTTCAAGGAGTTCCTCTTAATCCGGTTCGCGGTGGTCCGATCATCCGTGTTTGCGATTGAAGCGCGCGACTTCGCGCGCCGTTTCGCGATCGGTCGCTCGCTTTTTCAAATCGGCACGTTTATCGCGCGCCACTTTTCCCTGCGCGACCGCTATCTCCGCTTTCAGCTTTCCGTTTTTCCAATGCAAATTAAGAAGCACGAGAGCGCGGCCGCCCACCTGGGTTTCGCCATAAAGCTTATCGATTTCGGCGCGATGGAGCAACAGCTTACGCACTCGTTTGGCTGACGGAATTTCATGACTTGCACGTTCGTAAGGCTGGATGTCGGCATTATAGAGGAAGGCCTCACCATTCTCGATGCGCGCGAAGGCGTCGTTGATGTTGGCTTTGCCGGCCCGGATCGATTTGACCTCGCTGCCTTTGAGTTCAAGCCCGGCTTCGTAGCGCTCAAGGATATGAAAATCGCGCAGCGCTTTGCGGTTGAGAATCGTCTCGGCAGTCATTAACCGAGCGATGGTGGCGAAAAATCAGGCGCCGTCGGTGGACGCGCTCTGCTCTTCAAAAGTGAGTTTGCCAGCAATGATTTCCTTAAGAGCAATGTCGGTGAGCGAGGCGCGAGGGCCAATCTCGACCATTGGCCGATGCCCCAGACCAAGCTGGCGCACGCGCTTTGATACAACGTTGATAAGCAATTGCGGGTTGGGAATGATCTGGCTGGCTTCCTGCAAGAGTTGAGTCGTCATAATGCGCAAGGTGTGGACGGCGCGGGTGGGCTCCGCCGGGAATTGGAGAATCGTCGGTGAGCAGGACGAAATGGGACCAGGAAAAAGACGAGAGCCGAGCATCGCGACGAAAGAAATGGTGAATGTGGGAAGTTGACGCGTCCTTGTCAACCGATTTTTCCCGCGGACGGGAATTCACCAAGGGGTTAGCGGATGTCTTCGACGTAACTGGCGATTCTGTAATCGGTCGGCTCGCCTATATTGTCCAAGGCACGGTCATAATGAAGCGTAGTGTTGCCGTTACCGGAGTACGTCTTGCCCACAATTGAACCAGTGATGTCGGGATTTCCCGTGAACGAGATGTCCGCGCTCGGCGCGTACAAGGTACCGACGAAATCTCCGGGCGACGCAATGGCGATCGTTTGAGTGGTGTTGGGGTCGGCGGGTTTGATGCCGTAAAATTGCATGTTCGCGGCGAGATTAGTGTTATTAACGAGGTCCCGCGCTTTTACGCTCATGTTGCCATCGAAGTAGACCTGGACGTGAACGCCAGTGTTGACGGTTACCTGTCCGGTGAAATCGCTGGTGACATGGACGGCGACATAGGTTTGGTTGGATCCACTCTGATTGAACGTCACACTCTTCGTCCAACTGGAAACGACGTATGTCGTCGGCGCGGAAACGGAACCGGGCGATGCCGGGGTGATGGTCGTGTTGCTATTAAATGCAACGGGGCTGGGCTGGGGCATGGGAAGGCTGGGCATGTCAAATGGTTTAATGTCTAGTGGCACACTGTTGTCGATGACGCCGTGAATGAGATTAGATGGGAGCACGTTGCCGCCATTGGTGCTCACGTCGCCCCAGATCGGCCCCTGATGCATGAAGAAAGTCGGCGAATTGACCGCGACACCGCCACTGTGTGAATCGGCGTAATGCGGGTCAAGCGGTTTGTTAGCCGCGAAGTAGTATGCGCCGTTGTTCGAATTGAAACTGTCAATCAAACCAGCCGACCCTGGACCGTCGAACGAGGTCGTGACCCTAACCGCCGCCCCAAAGGGTGTGACAGCTCCGACACCCAATTCGATCCGTCGTGCAATTTGCGGTGGATTGACAGCCACCAGGGCTTTGCCGGTGCCGTCACCGTTGGGGCCGTAGGTGGCAATAAAGTGATCATAGTTGAAGTCGATTTTTCGCAGCAGGGTATCACCGTCCCCGCGAGTCGACCCGTTAGCGACGAACCTATTTCCGTTGCTCAAGCGATCATCCATTCCGGTGCGCTTCAATCCTTGCAAAGGTGAGGTTCCTTTCGAGCGGATACGATACCAAGGCCAAGCACCGGTTGGATTTGCCCCAAGATGGAAAACTCCTGAGCTGTCGAAATAGCACGTTTCTACTACTGTCTGAACCTGGAGGTTATCGCTTCCGAAAGTCCATGGCAGACTGGCGGACCCGGTTACCGGACTGACATACGTTGTTCCGGAATTGGTCCAGCCCGTCCACGGAATCGGACTGGGACTCGCCCCGGGGAGTGTTTTCCTTATCTCGGCGAAAGCCATGTCACCACCGCTCTCCGCCGCATACAGCGCTTCGTTCCAAGAACGGACCTGGTTCGACGCCTGATTATAGCGGGCGGTGCAATTCAGCAGCACGTTGGCTGCGATTAGCGAGATAATAAAAATCGTGCAAATAGCACAAAGGAGGACGTTTCCTCGCTCGTTTGGAATGGATGATACTTTCATAAATTTATCCGCGTCGCTTATTCCGGAGATAAGCGAGAGAAAAGACGGTTGTTCCGGTGCGTTCGTCGGCGACATTCCCGCTCGTAAAAATCGGCAAAAACGTGACCGACATAGTTGTATATTCCGTGTTGGTAAGCTCCGTATCGCTGTCTTTTGGCACTAATGAATCTGTGCTGGAGGCAACGGTCGTAACAACGCCATCTTCTGTGCGCAAAATAGAGGCACCGTTGATTGAGTAGACTACGGTGCTTGTAGTCGTCCCATAGTTCACTAGGCTAGTCGTGGTCGAGAGCGTCGGACTCCGCATCGCGCCAACCAGGGATGGGTTGCTGACAGCCTCTGCGTCGCCTGATTGAATAATGTATTTCGGGATGGTCAACGTAACCGTTTGCTGATTCGCTGAGGTGATGACGATAAGAGCCCGTTTCACATCGCGGTTGAGGTAATCGATAATGCGAACCTGCTGGACATGAGTGGCGAAGTAATGATCCACCGCGTTAAAGCTCTTTTGCATCGCGAGCGAGGCTGTAATGATGGCGGCGAAAATGACCACGGCGATGGCCATGGCCATCATGATTTCGGCAAGGGTAAAACCAGATTGGTTAGAATCGTGCGTTAGCTTCATTTCTTTGTGCCGTTGGAGATGATGAGCGATGTTTGCTCGGTTCGCTGTCGCCCACCGAGCACTCCGGTCCATGACTGAGAAATGTCCACTTTGACCAGCGTGGAACCCAGGCTAGTGGCGGTAGAATCGAGACTGACCGTGCCGTTCGTTGCCCGCGTCATTTGAGTAACGCCATTCGCCGTAGGATATGCGGATATTTTGACAACTTCGGTGGCGGATTTAGCAAAGTCGGACGTGTTCGCCGCGGTGGCCAGAAGGGTCTGGACAGAGGATGTAGTAGTGAGATCGCTAAAGGCGAGGTTACGGAAAACTTCGGCGCGAGCTTGGACGGCCTCGATGGCCCCGACTGATTGCTTGCTCGCAGCGATAAGCCGCAGACAAACTGCGTTCGCCTCGAAAAGGGATGCGAAAAAGGAGGCAAGCAAGAGTGTGGCGACGAGGACTTCAACGAGCGTTGTGCCCGAGGTGTGATCTTTGGGAGATAGTTTCACGGATTATGTATATTATAGATTTCATAGTATGTATAGCAAAGAGAATGCCGCGGAACTCCCAGACTCAGTGGCAAATGCGGAAGATAGTTCAGCTGTATCTAGTTTAAAACAAGGCTATTATGAGTCAGTTGCTCCACGCCGCCCCCATCTCCGTCGCAGTTTTGTCCTTGGGGGTCGACCGTCTCTCCTTGCCATCCCTATTTAAATAGGCGAAATAGTCCCGCTGGCCGCGGCGGACGCGGCCGTACATCGCGGGCTGTGGCTCAGCTTGGTAGAGCGCCTCGTTCGGGACGAGGAGGCCGTGGGTTCAAATCCCACCAGCCCGATTAAACGCACCTGGTTAAGGCATGAACGAAACCGTCCTCACCACCATTGCGTTTACCGGATTCACGGTCGCATTTTTTCACGCCGCGATTCCGACCCACTGGCTCCCTTTCGTGGCCGCGGGTCGTGCGCAACGGTGGACCCATTCCAAAACCCTCCTGATTACCGCGCTAGCCGGCACCGGCCATGTCCTCGCAACTGCGGTCCTCGGTTTAATCCTAACCATTTTTGGAGTCGCGCTCAGCTCGCGCATTGGGACGTGGTTCCCGCGAATAGCGGGAGCATTGCTGATCGGCCTTGGTCTATTCTACATCTGGCGACAGCTTTCCGGCCATGCTCACAGCCACACTCACTTATTTTCAAAGGGCGGACATCAGCATGAGCATGAATTGAGGGAATCGCTGGCGCATTTTCATGGGCCGGATATTTCGCGCACTCGCACTTCCGACTGGGTCGCAATTAGCAGTCTGTTTGCGATGCTGACCTTCTCACCCTGTGAGGCGTTTCTGCCGATTTACGTTTCGGGAATTCGGTTCGGCTGGGGCGGTTTTGCTCTTCTGACTCTCATTCTTTCGACCGCCGCCGTTGCCGGAATGCTGGTATTCACGTGGCTGGCCTTAATCGGAATTCGCGGCATCGGACTTGGTTGGTTTGAACGCCATGAAAGCCTGGTGATGGGATCACTTCTATTATTAGTTGGTGTGATGGTCTTGGTTTTCGAAAAATGACCAAGCGATTTGCTTGGCGAAACTGTTTGCCATCCTGCACAAGCAATGCTTGCATTTCGCCTCACCGCTACGCCAAAGTAATCTTCCCGCTATGGGTTCTCTCAAAAAACGACGCAAAGCTAAAATCTCCAAGCACAAACGCCGCAAGCGGATGAAGGAGAATCGGCACAAGAAGCGTCTGCGTTACAAGTCGTAAGCGGCGACGATAGGCGGTTTGCCTCGGTAGACCGACACGGTAGATTCAGGAAGGATGATGGTTACGCGCAAGCTGGCAGTTTATCTTGCGCTGCTTCTGCTCGTATGCGGCATCGGGAAGATCTTATCCGCACCGGTATCGCCTACGAAATCGCGAAAGACGACGGCGGCGCACCCGACACCGAAGCGAACCGATTTAATCGACGATTCGTTGGCTCTGCCCCCTGCGCGAGATCTAAATCTGAGTATTGAGGGTGAGCACAAGGCCGAGGCTTTCGCCCATTTTGCTGAAGGAATCGATTTTGAGGAGGACGGCGAAATGGAGAAAGCCCTCGAAGCCTATCGCCAAGTTCTGAATGTCGACCCCGGGCAGATCGAGCTGGCCGTTCGTGTCGCGGCGTTGCTAACGCGGGACGATGATTATCCGAGCGCGATCGATGTCTTAAAAGATGCGGTCAAGGTGCATCCGAAAGCGCCGGAGCCTTATCTGGAGCTGTCTTTTATCTACGCCAAGTATTTAAAGAAAGGCGATCAAGCGATTGAATTCGCCAACAAAGCCATTGCGCTGGATCCGCAGAAAATTGACGGCTACCAGCGATTGTTTGAGATCTATCTCACCGCCAGCGATGAAAAAAGGGCCCTCGAAACTCTCGATCGCGCCGCCAAAATGCCAAACGACGATCCGACCTTCTGGGCAAGACTTGGCCGGCTTTACGGCTCGGTTATTTTGAAACCAGACGCCAAACCAAATCCGGAACAAACGGCGCGTCTCAACGATGTTTTTGAGAAGGCGGCCGCCAAAGGGCAAAATAACGCTGCCGTCTTGAAGGAGGTGGGGGATTACTTCGCCTCCACCCAACAGATCAAAGAAGCGCTTCCGTTTTATTTGCGCGTCCTTGAGCTGCAACCTGACGACGCCAATGTCCGCGAAAAACTGGCGACGGGCTTTGTCTTAACAAATCAGCGGGCCCGCGCAGTCGAAACGCTGGAAGCAATCATCCAAGAACACCCCGAAAAATATCAGTCCTACGAATTGTTAGCCCAGCTGCATGATGATGAAGGGCGCGCCTTGGTTCGTGCTAATCAAACCGATCCGGCAAATGCCGAGTTCAAGAAGGCGGCACAGAACTACGAACAAAGCCTGCTCATTAATCCAAATCACGCGGGGACGTATTTGCGGCTGGCGGAATTATTGCTCGTTCCGCTGAAACAGAGCGAACGCGCCGTTTCAGTTTTAACCGAAGGGCGCCGGCGTTATCCCGATGCTCCCGAATTCGCCTATTACCTTGCGATTGCACTACGCGAATCGAAAAAGGCGAAAGACGCGGTGATCATGTTCGAAGAAGCGCTCAACGAAGCGCAGAATGCCGAGGCTGATTTTTTGAAACCACGCTTTTACGTTGAATATGGCGCGGCGGCACAAGAGGCCGGGCTCTACGACAAAGCGGCGGAACTTTTCCACAAAGCCATCGCGATGGATCCGGCCAACGCGGCCGAGCCCTACAATTACCTCGGCTACATGTGGGCCGAGCAGAATAGTCACCTCGACGAAGCAGAGGACGCCATCAAGCGCGCGCTTCAACTCGATCCCGAGAACGGTGCTTACCTCGATAGCATGGCCTGGGTAGAATACCGTCAGGGAAAATACGATCAGGCACTGGAAAATTTAAAGCGCGCTATTGAAAATTTGCCGCGCGAAGACGCCGTCGTTTTCGAACATCTTGGCGACGTCTATTTGAAATTGAACCGTGTCTCCCAAGCGCTCGAATCGTGGCAGAAGGCAAAAACACTCGATCCATCGAATAAGGACCTAGCGGCAAAAATCGACGGCCAAAAAACCCGTGTCAGCAAAACCAATCCGACTGGAGCGAAGCCATGAGTGAGGCTCGAGGCACCCGTTATCCGGCGGAGTGGCAGCGTAAAGCCATCTGGGCTGCGGTCAGCGCGCTCGCTGTTAGCTTCCTCATTTTCGTATTGGTCGCGGCGATCTGGATCATGGCGAACGTAATCAGTTTTCTGCAACCGATCCTAATTCCGGTCGCGATTGCGGCCATCCTTGCCTATTTACTTGACCCGGTTGTCACACGAATGGCCGCCAACGGCCTTGGTCGAACGAAATCGATTATTCTGCTTTTTACCATTGCCGCGCTCGCACTCGTCGCCGTCGGCACCTGGCTGGTGCCGGCAATTGGAATGCAGAGCTCGAACCTGGTGAGAGAATTACCGCAATACACTGTCAAAGCGCGCGATAAGATCGTCGATATAATTTATCGCTACGAGCGCACCTTTGGCACCAACGATAAAACACGAGCGAAAGCTACCAGTGGGATCGTAGAGTGGTTGCTCGGATCAACTCCGGTTCCGTCGCCGAAACCAAGTCCGAAGCCTGCTGCCACCACCGCGCCGGAGGAAACTCTTCCGATTTCTTCACCATCCGCCACTCCGCCATTGGAGGAGATCGCGCCCGCTCCGTCGAAGTTGACCGATGCCGAGCGTGGCCGTCTTCAGGAGTTGGTGGAAAAACAATTGCCTAACCTTGAAAAACAATTGCCCAACCTCACTGAGAAGATCTGGGCGATCATCAAGCAAAGCATTGGCGGGTTTCTCGGCATCACCGGTTTTCTTTTGAGCCTG
>Ga0137412_10003421_pt1 | contig 12656 bp, 11 predicted proteins | sample CZODoug2_1_16fun_FD_122160 | JGI IMG/M metagenome (GOLD analysis project Ga0137412, IMG submission 122160) | Vadose zone soil fungal communities from Angelo Coast Range Reserve, California, USA - CZODoug2_1_16fungal (Hybrid Assembly) | ecosystem: Environmental > Terrestrial > Soil > Vadose zone...
CGGGTGGCGGCCGGGGTGTCCAGGTCGGCGTAGCGGCGGAAGTAGGAGGCCGAGTCCCGGAACGCCGTCTCCCGCAGCCGCAGGAACCGGCTGATGTACCAGCTACGCACGTCGTCCGGGGCGGAGTCGACGTACACCGAGAAGTCGATGAAGTCGCTCACCGCGAGGCTGGTTCGCCGGTCCCGGGTGGCCGGCGCCGGCTGCAGCACGTTCAGCCCCTCCAGCACCAGGATGTCCGGGCGGCGCACCACCATCGACTGGTCCGGCACGATGTCGTAGGTCAGGTGCGAGTAGACCGGGGCGCGGACCTCGTCCTTACCGCCCTTGACCTCCCGCACGAAGCGCAGCAGGGCCCGCCGGTCGTAGGACTCCGGGAAGCCCTTGCGCTGCATCAGCCCGCGCGCCTCGAGCTCGGCGTTCGGGTACAGAAAGCCGTCGGTGGTGATCAGCTCGACGCGCGGGTGATGCGGCCAGCGGGCCAACAGGGTGCGCAGCAGCCGGGCGGTGGTGGACTTGCCGACCGAGACCGACCCGGCGATGCCGATGACAAACGGGGTGCGCGCCGGCTGGTCGCCGAGGAACGTCCGGTACGCCCGGTAGAGCCGGCCGCCCTCCTGAACGTGCAGATTGAGCAGCCGGGACAGCGGCAGGTACACCTCGCGCACCTCGTCCAGGTCGACCTCGTCGCCCAGGCTGCGGATCTGCGCCAACTCGGCAGCGGTCAGCGGCAACGCGATGGACTCCCCCAGGCGGGCCCAGGACTCGCGGTCGAAGTCGACGTACGGGGACGCGGACCGGGATCCGGCGAGGTGGGCGGCCGGGGGGCGCTCCTGGGCAAGCTCGCTCATCGCTCTCCCTCGCTGCGCTCAGTCGGCGCTGCGCGAAAAGCCTGTGCTGATGATTCGCTCGCAAGCTCGCTCATTACTGGTTCACCGACATCACCGCGTACTCCACAACGTTGACCTCTGGCGGGGCGGCCAGCACGTGTACCACCACGTCCGCGACCGCCTCCGGCGCCAAGCCGTCGCCACGCAGCCGATCCCGGAACCGGTCGGTGCGCTCGCCGGGCGGCCAGCCGTCGGCGATCCCAGTGTCCACCAGGCCGGGGGCCACCGTGGTGACCCGGATGCCTTGCGGACCCAGCTCCAGCCGCAGCGCCTCGCCGAGCGCGTGCACGGCGAACTTGGTAGCGGCGTAGACGCCCGATTCTGGTCTGGGCACCCGCCGCCCAGACATGGATGAGATGTTCACCACGCTGGGTGCCCGCCCGTCCCGCAGGTGCGGCACGGCGGCCTTGGTGACGGCCAGCAGGCCCAGCACGTTGACCTCGAACATGCTCCGCCAGGTGGCCGGATCGGTGTCCGAGACCCCGCCGATGGTGAACTTCCCGGCCGAGTTGACCACAGCGTCCAGCCCGCCGCCGAGCCGATCAGCGGCCTCGTCGACCGCGCCGGGCACCGCGGTCTCATCGGTGACGTCGCAGGTCACGGCTACCGCGGCGGGCCCGATCCGGTCGGCCGTCTCGGCCAGCCGGTCACCCTTCCTGGCCAGCAGGGCCACCCGGGCACCGGCCCGTGCCGCGGCTATGGCCACCGCCGCCCCGATACCCGCCGAGGCCCCGGTTACCAGGACCCTCCGGTCGCGCAATGACCCAGCCATGGCGGCAACCTACCTCCGGACCGCCCGGACGGCTGGCCGCGGCGGGCCGTGCCATCCGCGTCGGCGGAAGGGCGCACCGCTCAGGGGATCTCCTCGGCCGGAACCTCGACGTTGAACTCCTTGTAGCGGGCCGCGTCGGTGGTCACCAGCGGCCAACCCCGGCGCTGCGCGCACGCCACCGCGTGGGCCGCCTCCAGGTCGCCGGGCTCGAGCTGGCCGACGGCGCGAGCGCGGTCGGCGTCCAGGTCGTCAATCACCGTGTTCGGCAGCCGGAGCAGCACCTCGAGCACCGGGTGGTACTTGGCCTCCAGCTGGGACCACGCCGCGGCCACGGCCGCCGACGGCAGTACCAGAACCATGTGCTCCTCGACGACGGTCCACACCAGGGCGGCGGCGTAGACCGAGCGCTGCGAAGCGAAGGCCATTACCGCGGAGGCGTCGAGGACTCGCCCGCCAATCACGCGACCTGCTGACCAACCGGAGGGAGCCCCAAGTCGCGACGCACCGCTTCCAGTGCCTCCCGTGGCGGACGTCCCCCGAGGACACGCTCCAGCTCGTCAAGAGCCTGATTCCGCTCCAGCTGGCCGCGGAGTGCATCGGCAACGAAGGCGGAGAGGCTCGCCGCGGCGCCACTGCGCACCGCGATTCGAGCGTTGGCCACCAGCTCTGGTGGCAGGGTGACCGTTATCCGCTCGGATCCCATGGCGCGGAGATTACCGGAGATACGAACACCGTCAGCAGGCGGTACGCACGTGAGTGCCAAATGTTCATACTCACCGCCCGCTCCGCAGGGTAATTGCCCTGCTCCGGGCGGTAGTCAACAGATCAGTGGGAGCCGGCGCCCCGACCGGCCCGGCCGACAACGTGTGCGTTGATCAACTCACCCCGACGCGCCGGCCGTCCTTGCCCGCCCACCGCCTCGGTGCCTGGTACGCCCAATGCATGGCCAGCTTGCGCCGGTCCGCGGTCGAACCGGCGCAACGATCGCCCGGCGGGCTGGGATCCCGCCGGGCTTGCTCAGCCACCGCGCTTCTTCCCCGCCGGCTGGGACGGCTCACGGACGGCGCCCTCGACCGGCCAACCGACCAGCCAGATCACCCCGACCGCGGACATCCGGCCCAACCAGCCCCAGAGCAATGATCAGCATGACCGAACGGGCCGCCGCCGTGGGTGGATCACTGTGCGCGGGCCGGCACGGCCAGACCTGGCGGGTGCGCGCCGAGCTGCCCGCCGCCCCGGCAGGCGGCCCAGCCGTCTGGGCGCCGCCCCACTGACCGCCGCTTCCTGCCCATGATCAACACAACGTGGTTTGTTTTTGATCACGGGGTTTGCCTCAACCAGGATGAACTCGGCACGGAGGTGCTGCCATGGGCGAGCGACGCCGGAGCCCGGAGGGTGAGCACATCCCAGATGCGCCGTGCGGTCTCCGGCATCCACGGGTCCACGTCGTCCTTGCCCAACCGGACGGTCACCCAACCGTGGGTGGCCAGAATCGCGTCGCGCCGCCGGTCGAGTTCCGTGCGATGCCGGTCGAAGTGCAGCGCACCGTCGTACTCGATGGCCAGCTTCGACTCCGGATAGGCCAGATCCACCCTGGCCAGGACGAAGCCGTGCTCGTCCAGCACCGGGTACTGCACCGCCGGGCTGGGCAGCCCGCTGCCAACCAGCCGGATCCGCAGCCGGGTCTCCATCGGCGACTCCGCCCTCGGATCCGCCATCGCCACCACCGTCGGAAGGCGCCGACAGCCGCGCGCGCCCGGCAGGGCGGCACACCTGGAAAGGAGGTCGGCCGGGGTGAAGTCCCGGCCGTGAGCGAGCGCATCGACCGCGACAACCGCCTCCTCCAGCGGCAACCACCGTGCGAGATCCCAGGCGGTGCGCAGCGGGGCGGTCACCCGGCAGCCCTCGACTTCCACGACGTCGCCCCCCGACGGTGTACCGAATCGGACCCGCAGCCCCGGATAAGCACGGAGGTAGCGCGGCACCAGCACCTCGGCGGGGGCGTGCCGGGGCCCGCAATCGGCGCCGAGCAGCAGCGCGGCGGAGTAGCCGCCCAGCACCCCGCCCCGATCGCGGACCAGCAAATATGCCGCTTGAGAACGCACACCTAGGTCCAGCTCGAGCGTGGCCGGGGCGAACACGTCGGGGTAGATCCGCCGGAACCGCGTTCCGTATAGCTGGCTCGCGCTGAGCAGGCCGAGCGCCCGCGCCTCGGCACCTCGGAACGGGGTGTCCAACACGTGTCACAGCGTGACTGGTCAGCGCACCCCGCACGGCCGTTTCGCCGAGTTCATCGTGATTCGGCTGAAACGCATGATCGAAAACCAACCGCGATGTGTTGATCACGGAAATGCGGACGGTGAGAGGTTTGCCCGGCGGTAACTGAGCGGCGGCGGTGAGCGAGGGTCGGGTCTGTTAGGGGGTGGCGTAGCGGGCGGCGAGGGCGTGGGCGGTGGTGGCCAGCTGGGCGCGCAGCTCCACCGGCGCCAATACCTCGACCTCGGCGCCAAGGCGCAGCAGCATCGACTCGGCGTGCTGGGTGGACTCGATGGGCAGCGTGGCCTCGATCCAACCGTGCTCGTCCGGCGCGCCGGCGGTCTCGGCCACCGCGCCCGCCTCCACCGAGCCACACACCACCGCCACCAGCGCGCGTCCCCGGGGAGAGAGCCGCACGGTCGCCTCATCCCGCCACAGCGCGGCACGCAGCTGCGCGGAGCGGGTGCCCCAGAACTCGGCCAGGTCAAACTCCGCCGGGCGGGCGGCCCGCTCCTGGCCGACCCGCAGCGCCAGTACCCGCGACACCCGGTACGTGCGAGGGGCGTCCACCGGTCCCCCAGCCAGATGCGCCATTTCGCCCGGCCCGGGGCCAGGGTCGGCGCGGCGGGCGACCAGGTACCAGACGCCTGCCTTGAGGACCAGTCCGAGCGGGTCCAGCTCCCGCTCCACTATCTCGTTGCCCCAGCGCCGGTAGCGCACCGCGATCCGCCGGTCCCGCCACAGTGCCGAGGCGATGTCGGCCAGGAACGCAGTGTCCTCCGCGTCCCGGAACCAGCCGGGGGCGTCCAGGTGAAATCGCTCGCCCACCCGACCCACCCGGTCGCGCAGCTCGGCGGGCAATGCGGCGGTCAGCTTCAGTTGCGCGGCGGCCAGCGCGCCGCCGAGGCCCAGTTCGGCCGCCGGGCCCGGCATGCCGGCCAGGAAGAGGCTGTCCGCTTCGTCGGAGGTCAATCCGGTGAGCCGGGTGCGGTAGCCGTTCAGCAAGCGGTAGCCACCGGACGGACCGCGGTCGGCGTACACCGGCACTCCCGCCGCGCTGAGCGACTCCACATCCCGGTAGACCGTGCGGACCGAGACCTCCAGCTCGGCGGCCAGCGCCGGACCGGTCATCTGCCCTCGGTTCTGCAGCAACAACAACAGGGACAGCAACCGAGTCGCGCGCACCAGACCAGTCTGCGGTACCTGACAGAAGATGTCAGCATTGGCCGGCAGGCTGACCCTATGAGCATTCCGGAACAGCAGCTTTTCGTCCTCGCCGAGCGGGCGCTGACCTCGGTCATCGAACAGATCGAAGACGATCAGTGGGACCTTCCGGTGCCCGGTGACGCGGCCATGTCCGACGGCACGGTGCGAGACCTGGTGATCGCGCACGCCAGGGACGATCAGTGGGTCGGGCATGTACTGGCCGGGCGCACCATCGAGGACGGCAAGGCGCTGTTCCCGGAGCAGCCGCTGGGTTCGGACCTGACGGCGGGCTGGCGGGCGATCAGCGACCAGGCAGTGGCGGCCGCGCTGGCGCTGGATGACCCGGACCGACCGGTCCACCTGTCGTTCGGGTCCCTCGGCGACTTCACCGCGCGGGAGTACCTGCAGCAGATCATTGCCTACCGAGGGCTACAGGCTTGGGATCTGGCCAGGGTGCTCAGCATGCCCGACACGCTGCCGGAGGACCTGGTCACCGGGATGCTCGCGATGCTCGCGCCGGTCGCCGAGCAGTGGCGGGCGTGGGGCGTGTTCGGCCCCGCCGTCCCGGTGCCTGACGGCAGCTCCGCACAGGACCAGCTACTCGGGCTGACCGGCCGGCGTCCCTGAGGCTCCCCAGCGGGGCCGGCGGAGCTGCCCTACCCTGCGGGGCATGGCGCCGACGATCGCGCGCGCGGACCGGGTGGACCGCGCCGAACTGACCGAGTTCCTGTCCAGCCGACACCACGCGCTGCTGGTGACCGACCGCCGCGACGGCGGTGTACAGACCTCCCCGGTGACCTGTGGGGTGGACGCCGAGGGCCGGATTGTGGTGTCCACCTACCCAGCGCGCGCCAAGGTCAACAACATCCGCCGCACCGGCCGGGCCACCGCCTGCGTGCTCTCCGACGACTGGGACGGGCCCTGGGTGCAGGTGGAAGGTCCGGCCGAGGTGCTGGACCTGCCCGAGGCGCTGGACGGCCTGGTCGCCTACTACCGAGGCATCGCCGGTGAGCACCCGGACTGGGACGAGTATCGGGAGGCCATGCGACGCCAGGGCAAGTGCCTGATCCGGCTGACCGTGCAACGGTGGGGGCCGATCGCAACTGGAGGGTTCCCACCCGAGCACGTCCCGTCCTGAGACCCGTAGAATGGCGAACTTCTCAAGGAGGTTCGCACACCCGTGCCCACGGACTGTCCCCCTGCCGCGGCCGACCCGGCCTGTAGTAGTCGGCCGGGCGATTCGCCCGGCTTCCCGCGCGCCCTAGGTGGCGCTCACCCGATCGCGGGCGCTCGATGAACCCCCTCTGGTCGGTTCTCGGCGTCCTGTCCCTGCTCGCCCTGACCTTCGCCGCCGCGGTGTTCGTGGCCGCCGAGTTTTCCCTGACCACTCTGGAACGCAGCCAGATCGACGCGCATGTCAACGCGGTCGGCGACCGGCGCGCCCGGCAGGTCCAGCGCGCGCAACGCACCCTGTCGTTTCAACTGTCCGGCGCGCAGCTGGGCATCACGCTGACCACGCTGGTCACTGGCTACATCGCCCAGCCGGCGCTGGCTGACCTGATCGAGCCGCCGCTGCTGTCGGTCGGGTTGCCCGACGAGGTGGTGCCGGCCATCGCGCTGACCATCGCGTTGGCGCTGGCCACCGCGCTGTCCGTGGTGTTCGGCGAGCTGGTGCCGAAGAATCTGGCCATCGCCCGTCCGCTGCCCACCGCACGGGCGGTCGCCGGCGTACAGGTGGTGTTCAGCCGGACGTTCGCGTGGCTGATCAACGGGCTGAACTCGTCGGCGAACTGGATCGTGCGCCGGCTCGGGGTCGAGCCGGCCGAGGAGCTGCGCTCGGCCCGCTCCCCCGACGAGCTGCGCGCGCTGGTCTCCAGCAGCGCCGCGCACGGAACATTGGACAAGGGCACCGCGGCGCTGCTGACCAGGGCTATTCGGTTCACCGACCGGGTTGCCGAAGACCTCATGACGCCGCGCGTGCAGGTCCGTGCGCTGCCCACCACGGCCACCGTGCGCGACCTGGTGGCCACCGCGCTGAGCACCGGTTTCTCCCGGTTTCCGGTCTACGGCCGGGATCTGGACGAGGTGCACGGCGTGGTGCACCTGAAGCAGGCGTTCGCCGTGCCGGTAGCGGACCGGGGCCATACCACGATGGCCGATCTGGCCCGCCCGGTGCTCACCGTGCCGGAGTCGCTGGACGGCGACGCGCTGCTGGCCGGGCTGCGGGACTCCGACTCACAGCTGGGTGTGGTGGTGGACGAGTACGGCGGCACCGCCGGGATCGTCACCATGGAAGACCTGGTTGAGGAGATCGTCGGCGACGTGCGCGACGAGCACGACCCGGCCGGGCCCGCCTCGGTGCGCCCGCTCGGCCAGGACAGCTGGCTGGTGTCCGGCCTGCTGCGCGCCGACGAGTTGGCCGAGGCCACCGGCTTCGTTTTCCCGGAGGGCGACTACGAAACGTTGGCCGGGCTGGTGCTCGAGCGACTCGGCCGGATCCCGGATGTGGGCGACTACCTGGATCTGGAGGGCTGGCGGCTGACCGTGATGCGCCGGGAGCGCAACCGGATTGCCGAGCTGCGGCTGTCCCGACCGGCGCTCGGCGAGGTGGACCGGTGACTGAGGCCATCTACCTGCTGCTCTCCGTGCTGCTGCTGGCCGGCAACGCGTTCTTCGTGGGCGCCGAGTTCGCCATCATCACCGCGCGGCGGGACCGGCTGGCCGCGCTCGCCGAGGCGGGCAGCGCCACCGCCCGGGCCACGCTGCGCGCGGGCGAGCAGCTGCCGCTACTCATCGCGGGCGCCCAGCTGGGCATCACGCTGTGCTCGCTCGGGCTGGGACGCCTGGCCGAACCCGCCGTGGCCGGGCTGATCGAGCGTCCGTTCCGCGCCCTGGGGGCACCCGAGCAGATCTTGCACCCGGTGGCGTTCACCCTGGCCCTTGGCCTGGTCGCGATGCTGCACACGGTGATCGGTGAGATGGTGCCGAAGAACCTGGCGATCGCCGGGCCCGAGCGGGTCGCGGTGATCCTGGTCCCGGCACACCTGGCGTTCTGCCAGCTCGTCCGCCCGGTGCTCAGGCTGTTCACCGCGGCCGCGACCGCCGTGCTGAAGCTCATCCACGTCACCCCGAAGGATGACCTGGACAGCGGGTACACCGGGGACGAACTCGCCGAGATGATCTCCGACTCACTCCGCGAGGGGCTGCTCGACGAGCAGGAGAGCAGCCGGCTGACCCAGACCCTGGGCTCGGTGGGTCGGACCGTGGCCGACGTGGTGGTGCCGCTGGACAAGGTGGTCACCCTGCCGGTGGAGCCGACCGTCGGCGCGGTCGCCTCGGCGGTCGCCCAGTTCGGGGTGTCCCGCTTCCCGGTGCGCGACGACGCCGGCCGGCTGGTCGGCTACCTGCACGTGAAGGACGTACTCGAGGAAGCCGACGACCCGCAAGCGGTGATCCCGGCCAGCCGGGTGCGCGGGCTGCCGGAGATCCCCTGCGATGCCCGGCTGGACGATGCGCTGGCCGCGCTGCGCCGCTCGTCGGCCCACCTGGCCCGGGTGGTGGCCAACCGAGGCGGGGAGACCGTCGGCGTGGTGTCGATGGACGACCTGGTCCAGTACTACATGGGCGTGGCGCGGGCACCCGCCGAGTCCGGTGCCGAGTGAGTTCGAGGTGCTGGCCACCGGGTTCGGCCTGGCCGAGGGTCCGGTGGCTGGCCCTGACGGCGCCCTGTACGTCTCGGACGCGCTGCTCGGCGGGGTGCACCATTTGCACGCCGACGGGAGCCGGTCCCGGCTGGTGCCGGATCGCCGAGGTATCGGTGGCCTCGCGCTGCACGCCGGCGGCGGGCTGGTGGCCACCGGCAGGGACATCGCGCTACTGGATGGCGGCCAGCCGCGCCCGCTGCTGACCGATCCGACGGCGACCGGCTTCAACGATCTCGGCGTCGGCCCCGGCGGCGAACTGCTGATCGGCGTGCTGCGCTACCGGCCGCTGCGCGGCGAGCCGGCACGCCCCGGCGCGATCTGGTCCATCGGCGCCGACGGTGGCCGCACCGAGTTCGACGCCGAGCTCAACTGGCCGAACGGCATCGCGGTCAGCGCCGACGGCTGGGTTTATGCCGCCGACTTCGACTCGGGCACGGTGCTGCGCGGCCGGTGGTCGACGAGCAGCCCACCCCGGTTGCGGCCCTGGTGGTCCAGCCCCAGCGGCCAGGCCGACGGGCTGGCCATCGACGAGGCGGGCGGTGTCCTGGTCGCGCTCGGCACCGGCGCCGGGGTGGCCCGGATCCGACCGGACGGCGCACTGGATCATGTCCTGGCGGTGCCGGCCGGGTTCGTCAGCAGCGTCTGCTTCGCCGGCGAGCAGCTGCGGGATCTGATCATCACGACGGCCGATTCGACCGAAGCGGGGTTACCCGCCGGCGGGGTGCTGCGCATTCCGGTCACCGTGCCCGGCCTGCCGATCCCCCCGGTGCGGATCCCGATGGCGCCGCTGCCAGCGCCGGTGTCCTAGTGCCCGGCCAGTTTCCGCAGTGCGTCGCCGATGGCCGCGACGCCGTCCCGGATCTCGGTTGGGGTGCGCGCCGCGTACCCGAGGACCAGTCCCGGGCGGCCGGGCCGCTGGCTGTGCCAGGACAGCGGCTGCGCCTTGACGCCCAGGGCCAGTGACGCGGCGGCCAGCTCGGTGTCCGGGACATCCCCGGCGACGGTGACCGTCAGGTGCAGTCCGGCGGCGGCGCCGTGCACCACCGCACCCGGCAGGTGGACGTGGATTGCCTCGATCATCGCGTCCCGCCGGCGGCGGTGCCGGGACCGGACAAAGCGCAGCTGGCGTTCCATCTCCCCGGAGCTCATCAACTCGGCCAGGACCAGCTGCGTCAGTACCGGGTTGCCCAAGTCGGCGATGCGCTTGGCGGCCACCACCTCGTCCCGGTACTTCGCCGGCGCGAGCACCCAGCCCACCCGCAGCGCCGGCGCGAGCCATTTCGACACGCTCCCGGAGTAGCAGACCTGCTCGGCCAGCATCGCCCGCAGCGCCGGCACCGGGGGGCGGTCGTAGCGGTGCTCGGCGTCGTAGTCGTCCTCGAAGATCAGTCCACCCGCCTCCGCCCAGCGCATCAGCTCGCGGCGGCGCTCGGCGCTGAGCACCACCCCGGTAGGGAACTGGTGCGCCGGGGTGACCAGCACGGCCGGGGCGCCACTGGCCCGCAACTCCTCGACCCGCACGCCGTCGGTATCCACCGGGATCGGTGGGGTGGCCAGCCCCCAGGAGTGCAGATGCTGGCGCGCGCCCAGCGACCCCGGGTCCTCCACCGCGATCTCGCTGATGCCGTGCCGCTGGAGCACCTGGCTGAACAGGGCGAACGCCTGGGTGACCCCGGCGACGATGATCACTTCGGTGGGGTCCACCCGAATCCCCCGGTTGCGGGCCAGCCAAGTGGCCACGGCCGCCCGCATCACCGGGGCTCCTCGGGGATCCCCGTAGCCGAAGTCGGCCGAGGAGAGCCGGCTGAGCACCAGACGCTCCGCGCGCAGCCAGCCGGCCCTGGGGAACGCGGCCAGGTCGGGCACCCCGGGCGACAGATCGATCCGGGCGGGGGCGCCGCGCAGCGAGTCGAAGATGTCCGCCCCGGGCGGTCCGGTAAACAGCGCGCCGGCCACCCGCGGTGGCCCGGTCGCTGTCGGCGGGACTCGGCGAGCCACTCGCGGTCCCGCTGTCGGGGCAGCCAGCGGCGCGGCCACAACGACCGTCCCGGCCCGACCTCGCCCGGCCACCTGCCCGTCCTCCGTCAGGCGCCGGTAGGCCTCGGTCACCACGCCTCGGGAGACCCGTAGATCCCCGGCCAGCAGCCGGGTGGACGGCAGCCTGCTGCCCACCGGCAGCCGGCCATCGGAGATCGCCAGCCGGAGCTGCTCAGCCAACCAGTCGGAGATCCCGCCGGTCGGCGCGTCGTCGATGTTCAGCTGAAGGAAGTCGGATCCGGCAGTTGTGGACCGGTCGGAGGCGCCGATTTTGGACCTGGTCACCGGGCCATTCTGCCAGCAGGGTGGACGCCATGGACACCTCGACGACAAGCCTCGGCTATCTGCACGGCTACTCGGAGGACGAGACCCGCAGGCTCACCGACCAGGCGGACAGCCTGGCCGCGTTGCTACACGCCGGCACCGCGTACCCGCCCGGCGACCGGGTGCTGGAGGTCGGCTGCGGCGTCGGCGCGCAGACCGCGCACCTGGTCCGGTCCAGCCCCGGGGCGCGGCTGGTCGCTGTGGACCTCGCCGAGGACTCGCTGGCCAGGGCCAGGACCAGGGTGGCGACTCAGGCGCCCGGGTCGGCGGTGCACTGGCTGCGCGCGGACCTGCACCAGCTGCCGTTCCCGGACGCCTGGTTCGACCACCTGTTCGTGTGCTTCGTCCTGGAGCACCTGCCCGACCCCGCGGGGGCGCTGGCCGGACTGCGCCGAGTGCTGCGGCCCGGGGGCACCATCACGGTGATCGAAGGGGATCACGGTTCGGCGGTGTTCCACCCGGACAGCCCGCACGCCCGAGCGGCCATCGACTGCCCGGTCCAGCTGCAGGCCGCCGCCGGCGGAGACGCGCTGATCGGGCGCCGGCTGCAGCCGCTGTTGGCCGACGCCGGTTACCGGGACATCGAGGTCCACCCCCGCACGGTGTACGCCGATCAAACCCGGCCCGCCGTGGTCGACGGCTTCACCCGGAACACGTTCATCGCGATGATCGAGGCGGTCCGCGACGAGGCGCTGGACGGCGGCCTCTGCACGACCGCCGACTGGGAGCGTGGGATCACCGACCTCCGCCGTACCGCGCTGGACGGCGGCACCTTCCACTACACCTTCCTCAAAGCCATCGCCGTCAACCCCGAGTAGCCGGGCTTCTAGAATCAGGGGTGATGCGCGAGTGGGACGAAGGGGAGTGGCGGGCTCGGCAGCGGGCACACCGCGGGCGGGTGTCCCGCTGGACCGGGCCGCACCGGGAGCGCCGGCAACGCGGTGAGGCGCACCCGATCCTGGATTTCCTGTTCACCTACTACAGCCACCGGCCGACCCGGTTGGAGCGCTGGCACCCGGGGCCGGATGTGCTGCTCACCGGGGACGCCGAGGAGTTCCTGCGTTGGCCGGGTTACCGCCGCGCCGGCGACGGGGTGTGCTTCGACCCGGCGACAGTGCCCGCGCCGCGCCGCGCGACGGGTGAGTTCGTACACCGGCTGCTGAGCGCCACGGCGAACAGGCCGCCCCGGTTGGGCTGCTTCGGGCTGCACGAGTGGGCCATGGTGTACCGGGACGACCGACCGCGCCATGAGCAGCTACCGCTGCGACTGGGCGCGGCTGGCACCGACGCGGTGGTGGAGTCCATGCCGCTGCGCTGCACGCACCACGACGCGTTCCGATTCTTCACCCCCGCCGCGGTGCCGCACAACGAGACCGCGCCGACCAGGGCCGGTCAGCCGGACACCGAGCAGCCGGGCTGCCTGCACGCCACCATGGACCTGTACAAGTGGGCGTACAAACTGGCCCCGGC
>Ga0137412_10003423_pt1 | contig 12655 bp, 10 predicted proteins | sample CZODoug2_1_16fun_FD_122160 | JGI IMG/M metagenome (GOLD analysis project Ga0137412, IMG submission 122160) | Vadose zone soil fungal communities from Angelo Coast Range Reserve, California, USA - CZODoug2_1_16fungal (Hybrid Assembly) | ecosystem: Environmental > Terrestrial > Soil > Vadose zone...
TTGGCCGCCGAAGCGCATATATTCGCTTGGCGGATCCGTGTAGCCGCGCTTGATGTCCGCGATGTCGCCCAGGCGGATCACACGGCCGTTCACCCGAATCAGCGTATCCGCCAGCTTGTCGACATCCTGAAACTGGCCGCTGGGGCGAACGTAGACCCGATCATCCGCGGTCGTGAACAGACCCGCGCCCGACACGGAGTTTTGCGCATCGACCGCATCGGCGATCTGCTGCGGCGTCAGGCCGAGCTTCGCCAGCTGCGCGTTGGCGATCTCGACATAGACCCGCTGCTCTTGGTCGGCGATGAAGTCAACCTTGTTGACGTCGGGCACGCGCAGCAGCTCGGTGCGCAGGCGCTCCGCGTAGTCATGCAGCTGCGCGGGCGAGAAACCGTCGCCTTCCAGGGCATAGAGGTCGGTGTAGACGTCGCCGAATTCGTCGTTGAAGTAGGGTCCCTGAATTCCGGAAGGCAGGGTATAAACGATGTCGCCGACTTTCTTGCGGACCTGGTACCACGTGTCCGGAACCTGCGACGGCGGCGCCGCGTCCTTGATGGTGAAGAACAGCGTCGACTCTCCCGGCCGCGAATAGCTGCGTAGAAAGTCGACGTCCGGCGTCTCCTGCAGCTTGCGGGCGATCCGATCGGTCACTTCCTCCTGAACCTGGCGTGCGGTCGCGCCGGGCCAGAGCGTGCGGATCACCATGACTTTGAAGGTGAACGGTGGATCCTCGGACTGCGCCAGCCTGCCGTACGAAAGCACGCCGAACAGCGTGACCAGCGCGAGGACGAAAATCACCAGCGCTTGGTGGCGCAGCGTCCAGCTCGAGAGGTTGAAGCCCTCGCTCATCGCGCGGCCGCCCCGCGGGCGGAGTTTCGCGCATCGACTCTGGCGCCATTGACCGTGGGGTCATTGATTGTCGCGGCCTGCTCCGCAACGTCGCCCTCGCCTTCACCGTCGAACAGAGGCCTCGTCTGCTTCACCCGTTGGCCCGCATAGACTGTATGCACGCCGGCCAGCACTACGTTGTCGCCGTCTTTCAAACCCCTCGTGATGAGAGTGCCGCGCTCGCTGTAGCTGCCGACGGTCACGGGCCGCAACTCCAGGGTCGAATCACCCGGACGAATGATCCAGACCGCCGGGTCCTTGCCCTGATGGAAAATAGCGGTGGCCGGGACTTTGAAGATCGGCGCGTCCGGCGGCACGTCACCCGCAGTCGAGTTGCTCGCAGTCGCGATACCTGCAGTCGCGCCGCTCGCAGTCGGAGTCCGCGTCAGTATCGCATCGCCGGTCATGCCGAACCGCACGGCGGCTCCGGGCTCGGTCAGCGTCAGCTTGACTCGAAAGGTGCGGCTTTGCGGGTCCGCCGCGGGCGCCACTTCCCGCACGCGCGCGTCGAAACGCCGACCCGGCAATGCCGACAGTGTGACGCTCGCCGCTTGGCCGACGGCAATGCGGCCCAGATCGCCGGCGGCAGCATCGAGGATGACGTCCGTGTCGCCCGTCCAGGCGAGTCCGTACACGGCTTGTCCCGAGGATACGACTTGACCGGTATCTGCGTTTTCGCTGGTGATCAACCCGTCGTGATCGGCAACCAGCGAGTTGTACTGCAGCGTGTTCCGCGCCAATACGAGCTGCGCCGCCGCTTCCTCGCGCCCGGCCAACGCTGCAGCGTAGGCGTCCTGCGTCTGTTCCAGTTGATTTGCGGCGACCAGATTCTGCGCGAATTGCGCTTGATCGCGATCGATCTGCTGCTTCGTAAAGACCAGCCGGTGTTCGGCGGCGTCGAGCGCGGCCCGTGCGCTGGCGGCCTGCTTCTGCGCGTCGGCCGCATCGAGACGGGCGATCACCTGCCCCTTGCGAACCGAGTCGCCGAGGCGCACATCGCGCTCGATCAGCTTGCCGGCGACACGAAATGACATGGCGTTCGAGTAGCGCGCGGCCGCTTCGATCGGGTAGCGAATGCCCTCGCCACCGCTGACGCCCGAATGGGAGTGCACGGTCGAGGCCAGGACCATCGCCGGCGGCGCGGCGCTCGGCGGCTGTCGGTGGCAGGCGCTGAGCGCCAACGCGGCGAAGACCATCCACAATGCAGCGCGCATGGGGTAATCATCTGTTGATAAAATAGACATGTGTCAACTCCAGACCGAAAAAAATCATTTCTCGGGTAGCAGGGGGGCCGTGGCCGATTGGGCCACGGCGCGAATCAATCCGAAGGCATAATTGCTGAGTTGAGGGATGGCGATCCCGAACCTCGCCGCGAGATCGCTGCCCTTGGCCATGGCCAACTGAATCAGCCCATGCGTGAATGCCCACAACGTGGTCGCAAATAGGACTGGCTCGCCGATGTCGGCGCGAATACTGCCGTCGCGCTTGCCGACCTCGATGGCCTGCACCACGACGCCCATCACTTCATCGCCCAGGGTGCGGCACGCCGCCTCGTGAGAGCCGGGCGCGGCCGAAACAGAATGCGCCTGAAAACGCGAGCAAAAGTCAAAATAGTGAGGAAACTCATGCGCATAGCCCATATACGCTCGACCGATTGCCTCAATCTTGTCCAGTCCCATCGCATGGCTTGCGGCGGCTTCGATGAAGCGATCGCGCAGCAGCCGCGAAGCGCGCTCGCCGATGGCGAACAACAACTCTTCCTTGTCGCGGAAGTAGACGTACACCAGGGCACGCGACAGGCGCGCGCTGCGCGCCACCTGATCGACTGTCAGCGCATCCCACCCCGTCTTGGCATACAGCGCTTCCGCCGCATCGAGGATCTCGGCGCGCCGCCGCTCCTTTTCCTCTTCTCGGCGTTCGGCAATGTAGGACATGCGTTGAACATTAGACATTTATTGACACCGTGTCAACCGTTACCCAACCTCAACCGTGACCCAACCTCAACCGTTACTCAAACCTCAACCGTTACTCAAACCTCCACCGTTACTCAACCTCACCGTTACTAAACGGCATTGGGCGAACCGATTATGTCAAAGGTCCTTTATCAGAATCAGTTTGACAGTCCGATGATCCGAGGCGCTGCTCAGGCCGGCTCCCAGTCCGACTTCGATGTCGAGGTGGGGGGTGTGTATGTCCATCACCGCGAACAATTGGTGCGACTGTTTGGACCCGGGAAGAAAATGGCTGATGCGGCCAAAGTCGTCGTATTCCTCGAGCGCCAGCTTGTAGGTGTCTGAAACTTTCATTGCCACGCGGGTGGCGGGCACGAATTCCAAGTTGGAGAACCCGTCGTAAGAATTATCGACGATGGGGTTGAAGATGAAATCGAAGCGGCCGACGTGAGTCCCGATGATGGGCCGGATTTCCGACGTATACCGACGCTCGTTCCAATGTTGAGTGTTGAAGCTGAATTCGAAATTGACCCCGTAGAATACCTGGCGATTGGCTGCGCCCGGCGAAACAAACAAAGCCCTCAGTTTGAATCCATTGTAGAGAACACTATTGTCGCGAGTGATCGAATACAGCGGAAAGTACAATCCGGCTTCGAACCACGGAGCAACCCCATACGCCCATTCGGTTACGCCATTGAGAGACTTGTCGGGCACGATGGCGCCCGGAAAGCTCGGCGTGCCGGCGCCGCTGGAAATGAAATTATTGTGCCAAGTTAAATTGAAGACCCCGGGAGGAGCGATCTCCGCGTCATATACTTGAATCTCATCCGTTTGCGCACCTGCGATGGATGAGTATCCGAGCGACCACAGCACCATTGCCAAACCGCTCAGCCGCAGAATGATCCGCATGTCGTCGCGCTCGAATTCTCAAGATTAGGGACACGGCATTCTGCAACCGCTAAAACCGCTTGTAAAACCCCACGGACAAGCCGCCCGGCAGGATCTGAACGGAAATCGGCGTGGCTCGCGTCGTGCTCCAATAGCCGACCGCAGTACCCAATGCCCAACCGGCGATGACATCCGATTGCCAATGCGCTTGAGATTTCATTCGCGCGAAGGCGTCGTACACCGGCAATATTTCGAGCGACCAGACCCAAGGATGTTCCCGCGCGTAGTTCGCGATGAAGGGCGTCACGAAACTGGCCTGCAGAGTCACCTCGCCGCTCGGAAAACTTTGATAGTGGCTGCCTTTGAACCATGCGTTGGGATCGTCGCCCTGACTCGGCCGAGCACGGCCGAATCCGTACTTGAGCAACTGCGCGCCGACGCCGGAAATTACCGAAGCATCGACCGTCTGCCACAGCGTATGGCCCAGCTGGTTGTCGTTCCCGAACCACAGACTCCCGGCTACTTCGAAAACCAGCACGCCGGTCTCGAGTCCGTTCTGATATTTGCGCGCCCAAATACCGTTCTGATCGAGGGCCATTTCGTGATCGATCCCGAATGGGCCGCCGGCATCGGCATGCTGCGCGAACAGCACCAATGTCAACAAAAGCCATGGTGAACTGCCGATGAGCCTGGAACTCGGCGTCAATGCCCGGCAATTCCATGCAGAACGACCGTGCTCGAGCTGCCGCCGCGGCGTCTCCTGCGATTGAACATTCAGGTTTTTCATGCTTGACTTCACTTTACTTTGTACTACAAAGTACACGGTATGGTGGTCGAAGCGCAAGCGATTGCAGCAGCGCAGTGAAACTGCCGAAGGAACCGATGTTGGTCAGATCAGCGATTCGGCGCCTCTTGGTCGGGGCGTGCATTGTGTCGATCAGCGGGGTGCATGCCGCCGCGCCGATCGATCTCGCAGACCTCCGGGGCCGCGTCGTGTACTTGGATTTTTGGGCGTCTTGGTGCGCCCCCTGCCAGCAATCATTTCCGTGGATGCAAGCAATGCAAGATGCTTATGAGCGCCGTGGTCTGACAGTGGTTGCCGTCAATCTCGACCAACATCGCGAGGACGCCGAGCGGTTCCTGGCGAAATTCCATCCGAACTTCGACGTCCGTTTCGATCCACAGGGTGAAGCGGCCGAACGCTTCAAGGTCCAGGGCATGCCGACCAGCGTGATCATCGATCGGCACGGGGTGCCGCGCTTCACGCACATCGGCTTTCGGCCCGCGGACCGCATGGCTTACGAAGACGAATTGCGCCGGATCCTGGCGGAAAAATAACCCAGAGCATGAGGAAGCCAATGAATTTCAAACAGATATGTATTTTCTGTCTGTTGAGCAGCACGGCGATCGCCGGCGGATGCGTTTCCTTGGGGGTCAAACCCTGGCAGCGCGACGTGATGGCCCGCGAAGACATGCGGCTTGATGCGAATCCCCTGGACGCGGCGATCGACGATCACATGTACTTCAGCAAGGAAGCATCATCGGGCGGCCGCTCATTTGCCGGCGGAGGTTGCGGATGCAACTAGAGCTCGAGACAAGGCTCGCCAAGGCGGCGCATATGCGCCGGCAATTGATGGCCGCGAGCTGTGCCCTGCTCGGTGCCGCCGCCGCGCGCGGTCAGGAAGCTAGAATGGCCCCGGCCGACAGCGGGCTGCTGGAGGATTGGTCCGTTGATTCCGCGTTAGCCTACTACCACGAAGACGGCCGAATCCAAGCGATCGAGCCCGTCGTCAACATCGCCAAGCTGTTTGCGGACGGGCAGGCGCTCAACTTCAACGTCACCTTCGACAGTTTGACGGGAAGCAGCCCCAACGGCGCGTTGACCAGCCGCTCAGCCCAGACGTTCGCGTCCCCCTCCGGAAAATCCGCGCATGCCTACACGACTGCTCCCGGACAATTGCCGGTCGATCCGAACTACCAGGATGATCGCATAGCAGTGGGAGGGACCTGGGCCTTGCCGGTGACCCGGGTCGATCAGCTGAGCGTCGGCGCCAAGCTGTCCGACGAGCACGATTTTTTCTCCGTCACGGTAGACGCCTCGATTGCACACGATTTCAATGAAAAGAACACCACCCTGTCGTTCGGCATCAGCGAGGAATTCGACTCCTTGCAGCCGATCGGCGGCGCACCGGTGCCGGGAAGCGATTACGCATTATTCGAAAAGACGGGGCACAAGACCAAGAACGGGGTCGGGGCACTGCTCGGCGTCACGCAGGTAATCACCCGCAATTGGCTGTTCGAGTTCAACCTGTCGGTGGATCGATTCAAGGGTTATTTGAACGATCCCTATAAGATTACATCGATCATCGACAGTGCCGGCAATACCACCGGGTATGAGTTCGAGAGCCGGCCGGACCAACGCACGCGCAAGAGCGCATACTGGGAGAATCGCGTCGCGTTGGGCGGGCAGATATCAACGGGTCTGTCGCTGCGCTACATGCGCGATGACTGGGGGGTGCGCTCGGACACCGCTCAACTGCACCTCCACTGGTCGTTCTCCAATCGCGACCGGTATGTCGAACCGACCTTTCGTTGGTATAGGCAGACGGCGGCGAGCTTTTATACGCCGTTCATCCTGAGCACCGAGGCGCCCACCACCGCCTATGAGGCATCGGATTCGCGGCTCGGCGCGTTTCACGCATTGACCTACGGCCTCAAATACGCCCAGAAACTTCCCGGCCTGGGAGGACGCGAGGAATCCGAATTCAGCGTGCGCGTGGAGTATTATCAGCAGACCTTCAATGTGCGGACAGCCACGCCCGCCGCCCTTCAAGGGCTGGACTTATACCCGGGTCTCAAGGCCGTCCTGGTACAAGTGGGGTGGCGGTTCTAGATCGTGAGCGACAGCGTGATAACGTGGCAGGCGAAGCAAGCAATGCGCCCGACGAGGCGCTCAGTGTCGAGCCGCGGGGTGAGAATCTCTTAGCGATCTGCTTTACGGCAATGGCGAGTCCCTGCGAAGTGCTGTTGCCATCGACGACGGCGCCCACGGCGGCGCTGGAGTTGGGCGCACTGGTTGCGCAAGAAGCGTGGCGCGTCGAGAAGAAGTTCAGCCGCTATCGTTGCGACAGCGTCACCGCCTGGATCCACGAAAATCGGGGTACGGTAATCGAGGTGGATCGGGAGACGGCCTCGCTCATCGACTTTGCCGGCCGGTGCTTTGAGTTGAGCAGCGGGTTGTTCGACATCACATCCGGCGTCCTTCGCTACGCGTGGAAATTCGACGGCTCGGATCGCATTCCTGAACCGGCCGCGGTCGAACGTTTGTTGCCCCGGGTGGGCTTCAAGAAGCTGCGGTGGCAATCGCCGCGGCTTCTGCTTCCTGACGGAATGGAATTGGATTTTGGCGGAATCGGCAAGGAATACGCCGTCGACCGCGCCTACGATTCGCTGGCGGTGCGCTGCTCGGCGCCTTTCCTCATCAACTTCGGCGGCGACTTGCGCGCAAATCGCCCGCCCTTGCACGGTTCCTGGCAAGTCGGCATCGAACGGCCGGATACGGATCGACGAGCAACGATGATTCTGGATCTGAAGTACGGCGCGCTTGCGACGAGCGGCGATGCGCGTCGATTCCTCTTGAAGGATGGTGTACGGTACGGGCATATTTTGGATCCGCGCACGGGCTGGCCGATCCCACATTCACCGCGCTCGGTAACCGTTGCCGCCAGCAGCTGCACGGAAGCCGGCCTGTTGTCGACGCTGGCGCTGCTGCAAGGCGTTCGCGCGCGCGAGTTTTTAGAGGAACACGGCGTGCGCTACTGGCTGCTGCAATGACGGCTCGCTCGCCCCTCGAGGTTCTCTGGGTATTCCTCAAGCTCGGATTGAGCTCGTTCGGCGGACCGATCGCTCATATCGGCTATTTTCGGGAGGAATTCGTCGCGCGCCGCGGCTGGCTCGACGATGCGGCGTTCTCGGATCTCGTCGCCCTATGTCAATTCCTGCCGGGCCCCGCCAGCAGCCAAGTGGGATTTTCCATTGGTCTGATACGAGCGGGTTATCTGGGAGCGCTGGCGGCGTGGGCCGGCTTTACACTGCCATCGGCCGTCGCACTCCTGCTGTTCGCGTATGGCGCAACGACACTGGGCGGACCCGTGGGGCTGGGCCTGCTGCACGGCTTGAAGCTGGTTGCGGTCGCAGTCGTGGCGCAGGCCATTTGGGGAATGGCGCGCACCCTGTGTCCTGACCGGCAGCGTGCGTCCATTGCAGGCATCGCAGCGCTGATTGTCCTATTCAGCGAGTCGTCGGGCGGTCAAATTGCCGCAATTCTTCTCGGCGCCATCGCCGGCTTTTGGCTGAGCCGTACCCCCTTTCTCCCGTCGAACGGCGCCATTGGCGTTCCCATTTCGCGCAACGTTGGAATCGCGTCGCTGGTGATTTTCATTCTCCTACTGGTTTGTCTACCCCTGCTTCGCGGACTCGGACTGTCCCAGGGGGTGGCGCTGTTCGATGCGTTTTACCGCTCCGGAGCATTGGTATTCGGCGGCGGCCATGTGGTGCTGCCGCTGCTGAGGAGCGCCGTCGTAACGCCGGGTTGGGTCAGCGACGATACCTTTCTCGCCGGCTACGGCGCCGCGCAAGCAATTCCCGGTCCGCTGTTCACGTTTGCCGCCTACCTCGGCGCCGTGGCGCAACCGTCGCCGCATGGCGCGGCGGGCGCCGCACTGGGACTGATCGGTATCTTTCTTCCGGGCATGCTCATCCTCATCGGCACCCTGCCCTATTGGGAAACATTTCGCACCCGCGCCGGCGCGCAGGCAGCCATGCGCGGCATCAATGCCGCGGTCGTCGGAATTCTCGGCGGCGCATTTTACAACCCACTCTGGAGCGGTACGGTCAAGACGACCGGCGATTTCAGCGTGGCGCTGATCGGCTTCATCCTGTTGACCGCGTGGCGCGCGCCGCCGCTGCTGGTGGTTGTGATCGGAGCACTCGCCGGCATCGCCCTCGCACAAATCGCGGCCGCATGATTCAACGGCCGCGTGATCCGACGGCCGTGTGATTCAATGACCGCGTGATTCAAAGGCCGCCGAGGCATTGCCGGGAAACTATCGGCGCCGCTTATGGCTTTCGGCGCCGCATATAGACGAAGGTCGTCTGAGCCGGCATTTCATCCGCCAGTTGCGCCGCTTTCATATCGGACCTGAGAGCGAGGTCCCATTCGCCGGTGGGCATGCGCACCCGCTGCGGCGTGGTGGCAAAGTTGAACGCGCAGAGCAGGTCGCCATGGACGAACCTCAAGGATCGTGCCTTGGAGTCGGCGTTGACGGCGGCCTTGATTCGACCCCGCCTGTCTTGACGACTCCGATCGGCGTGCCGCAGATGAATGAGCTGCCGATACCATTCGAAAATCTCCGCATGCGGCGGCTCCTCGAGTTCGGACCAATTGAGCTTCGAGCGGGCGAAGGTCTCGAGCTCCTGTGGGTTCGGCACCGCCCCCTGCCAGCGAAAGCTGCTGAATTCCCTGGCGCGTCCCTCCGCGACCAGCCTGCCCAACTCGGCGTTCTCGTGATCGGTGAAATAGAGAAACGGCGTCTTCGCGCCCCATTCCTCGCCTTGAAACAACAAGGGCACGAACGGCGACAGGACGGTCAACGCCGCGATGGCCTTGAGCTGCGGGACGCCAAGCAGCATGCTCAGGCGCTCGCCCTGCGCGCGGTTGCCGATCTGATCGTGATTTTGCGCGCACACCACGATCTGATGCGCGCCAACACCTGCCGGCGGGCGACCATGGCGCCGCCCGCGGAACGAAGAATACTGCCCCTGGTACACGTATCCCTGGCGCAGCGCGGTCGCCACGTCTTCGAGCCCACGGAAATCCGCGTAGTAACCGTCGGTCTCGCCCGTGAAAAAGCGGTGTACGGCGTGATGGAAATCGTCGGCCCAATGCGCGTCCAGACCGTAGCCGCCCCGAGACGGCGCGTGCACCAGCCGCGGATCGTTGAGATCGCTCTCGGCGATGAGCACGAAGCTGCGGCCAAGCTTCGCGCCCAGCTCCTTGACGGCGGCCGCGAGCTCTTCGAGCACATGGACCGCGTCGAAACTGAAAATCGCGTGGACGGCATCGAGGCGCAGGCCGTCGAATCCATAGTCGCGCAGCCACATCAAGGCATTGTCGATGACGAAGCTGCGTACCGGATCGCTGTTCGGCCCGTCGTAATTGATGGCCGCGCCCCAGTTGGTCTTATAGCGATCGGTGAAATATGGCCCGTACCGCCCCAGATAATTTCCATCCGGCCCCAAGTGGTTGTAGACCACATCCAGCAGCACGCCGATATCCCTCGCATGACAAGCCTGCACGAAGGAGACGAGCTGCTGCGGGATGCCGTAAGCGGGAAAAGGCGCGTACAGATCGACGCCGTCATATCCCCACCCCCGCCGGCCCGGAAACGTCGCCACCGGCATGAGTTCCACGTGAGTGACGCCGAGTTCACTCAGGTACTGGAGCTTGGCCTCGGCCGCCGCGCAGGTCCCCTCGGGCGTGAAAGTCCCGAGGTGCATTTCGTATATGACCGCGTCGCGCAGCGGCTTCGCCGCAAAACTCGGCACGGGCAGCCGCGCAAGGTCCAGCCGGTGCGAGGCGCCATGAACCCCGTCGGGCTGCCACATCGATCGCGGATCAGGGACCGGCTCTCCGCCGTCGATCGAATATCGATAGCCGCCGGCCAGAACAGCGTCGTCGGCTTCGGCACGCCAAGTCCCAAGCGCGTCCGCGTCTCCCGCTGCCGGCGGGTGCATCGGGATTCGCCGCTCCGCCGTAACCAACTCGACCGACTTCGCCGACGGTGCCCACACCGAGATTCTCATGCGGCTTCCCGCACCAACAGGGCCACCGGAAACGAACTGAACAGCGCATCCGGTATGGCCTCCCGCTGCAACACGGCGTCGGTGAAGCAATTACGCCAGGTGCCGCCGGGAAGCGGCAGGCGCGTATCGTTCCACTCGCCGTCCAGCGACATGATGAAGCGCGGCACGACGGCGATCAGGTTCTCGCCGCGGCGAAACGCGAGCAGGCGCGCCAAATGAGTTCCCTGCGCGATCAGGGGCTGATACTTGCTCTGATCGGAGAAATCTTCCGCGCGCTCGCGACGCAGCGCCAGCACGCGCGCGGTCATCCACAATTTGGGCAATCCCGAATCCCACTCCGCCGTTACATCGGCCGCGGTCATCGTGCGCGCGCGGCGCACCAGTGCGGCACGCAGCTCAAAATCCACCGGGCGTCGATTGTCCGGGTCGACCAGGCTCAAATCCCAGAGTTCCGTGCCCTGATAGAAATCGGGTACGCCCGGCGCGACCATCTTGATGAGAGTCTGGGCCAGGCTGTTGATCCGGCCGGGCAGGATCAGCGGGTCGACGAAACGCTCCAGGCTGGCAATGAATTCCGGAGTCTGGAATACGCCGTCGACGAAGCGGCGGATCGATTCCTCGTAGGCCGCATTGGGTTCGTGCCAGGAAGTATTGATCTTCGCCTCGCGGCACGCTTTCAGCATGTACTGCCAGCAGCGCTCTTGATTGATGGGCCAGGCCCCGATGAGCGTTTGATACAGGAGATACTCGGCATGACGATCCGGCGCGTGGTTCCGCCACGCGGGAGCATTCAGCGTCGACCAATGATGCAGGCCTTCCGCCCACCGTTCAGGGATCTCCGACAGGATCGAAATTCTCGTACGGACATCCTCGCTGCGCTTGTTGTCGTGCGTCGAGGTCGCGAGCAGATTGTTGGGCCATCGATCGCCCAGGGAGTGGCAAAACTCGTGGAATTTACCCGCCGAGATTCCGATCAGCGACGCCTGCGACCCCACTTCATTGCAGGAGACGAGCCGGTCGAAGCAATAGAACGTCGTGTCCTCCACGCCCTTGGCCATGACGGCGGGCGTCAGCTGCTGCCACTTGGCGACAAAATCCGCCTCGGCCTCGCTCAGCCGGGATTTGGTGAATAGCGCTGCCAAGAAATCGAAGTTCGCGGGGTCGATTTCCGGAGAGCCGATTCGCGCGCTTTGAACGGCTTCGATTATCGTGCGCTTGTCGTCATCGTGCAGGGTGTTGAGAGTCCTGTAGGTCCGATAGACGGGCAGTGCGACGATCAAGCGCGCCAAGGCTTCGCGCAGCTGCCGCGGACTCAAGTCTCGGGTTTGCCACTCGGCGCGCGCGATCTCGAGCGCGGCCTCGGTCAATTGGTCGTGGTCGGCGCAGAATGACGACTCGATGATGGCGCGTTTCTTTTCGCGGACCAGCGCGGCGAAGTTCACGGAGTGTCCGGTGAAATCGAAATACGTCGCGGTCAGCACGTCGGTGCGTTTATCGTCCATCCACAGGCGGTTCACCTTCGCGAGGAACTCGTAGCCGACGCTGCCGTCGATCGGCCAATCATCCTTCAGGCGCTCGTCGTTCTCCAAGATCTTCTCGACGTAAATCCGCCCCTTCGGCAGCAGCGCGCGCAGCCGTTTGAAATAGTCCAGCGGTTCCCGCAGGCCGTCCGGATGATCGACCCGGAGGCCGTCGATCTCCTCTCGGGCAATCATGGCCTCGATGCGAGCGTGGGCGGCTGCGAACACCGCCGGCAGTTCCATGCGGATGCCGCTCAAGGTGCCGATGTCGAAAAACCGGCGGTAGTTGCCGAGTTCTCCCGCGAGCTTCCAGCCATGCAGCAGGTAGAACTGCCGCCGCAGCACGGAATTCAAAAATTCCTTGTCGGCCCGTGTGCGATTCACGGCTTCCTGCAGCCGTCCTTGCTCGAGCGCTTTCGCAAGCTCTTCCCCGGCTCGCTCCGCGTGCTTTGCGTAGGCCGTCCGATCTTTCGAATCGGGCTCCTCGATCATCTGCAATCGTTCGAGCTCGCCGAAGCAGCAATTCGCGTCCTCCGCCAACGGTGA